>Ga0326728_10003729_pt1 | contig 46513 bp, 40 predicted proteins | sample MB3enrmetagenome_FD_207602 | JGI IMG/M metagenome (GOLD analysis project Ga0326728, IMG submission 207602) | Lab enriched peat soil microbial communities from McLean, Ithaca, NY, United States - MB31MN | ecosystem: Environmental > Terrestrial > Soil > Wetlands > Peat | place: USA: New York...
CCAGCGACCAGGGGATGCCGGCCAGATCGTAGTGAAACTCTCCCTGCTCATCCATCACGAGCCTGCTTGCCGGGTATAGGAATCCAGTGCTCTTGGTATTGTCGGTGTCATTGATGTCGAATTGACCAACCATAAGGTCGAAGGACTGGGTATCGGAATTGGGATCGACTTCATCGGATTGAAGCGGACGGTTGGCGATAAAGGTGATCTCCCGCCCGGTTGGCGTGACAACCATTTGGATGAAGGCGACGTCAAAGCTGTGATCTCCGGCAATTGTGCAGAGACCGGCCGCTTTGGTTTTGGAGAGCACGGCGGCCAATTCCCGATCGTGGCCCTTCTGGAATGCCAGAGAAAGAACCTGCAGATCCGCAGAAGTGGTGTAGTTGTAAACGATCAGGGTTGCGCGGACCACGTTCCCGTCTTTCGCGAATGTGGCCTGAATCTTCTCTGAACCTGGAGTGCTGGAGAATCCCGGAGTAGTTCCAAGTGCTAATAAGACCGCGAGCAAGCTGGAGGATCCTAACTCGCGGCGACATTGAATGATGCTTGCGAGTCGTCTCATTTTGTGATCCTCCGGGACATCCACTTTATCCAGAGGCCCTTAGCGCTCAAGAGCCTCGAATTATGCGGCCGACTTCTTCTCTTGAGGGCTTTGGTCCTGAACGATCTCATCGAAGATGGCGCGGAATTGGATCATTGCCGTGCGGAGCTTTTCAGTGTTTTCTTCGGCTCGGTAGGGCAGCACCGCGATGGCGTGCGCCGCGCGGTAGTTTTCCATCACGCCGGAGTAAAGGACAGAGACATCCGCGGCGCGCTGTTCAAAGCTGTCCTTGGGATAGCCGCGGGCCTCGAGGAGCGCAGCGATCAGGTCGTCGGCTTCAGTGACCGCGGCCTCGGGGTGATCGAGGAAGCGCGATTGCACGGTTTGCCACTCGGCGGCGAATCGCTCCCGCTCGCGGGTGCCGAGGTCGCGAATCTTCAGTGCGTGCACGCGGGATTCACGTTCGGCCAGATTTGCCTCGGCCTTATGCGAAGAGCCATGCTCCAGGACGGCGCCGTCGTACTCCGATCCGAAGCGCTTGCGGAAAGCCACAGTCTTGGCTTTGCGGCGTCTAAGATATTCGCCAACGACGATAGCAACCACGACGAGTACCATCACTGCAATGGCGATCTGGGCAGTCGTAAAGTGATAGAGCATTGTGTTCTCCTATGCGGGATCTCCTCGACTGCAAAGCGGAAATGAGGGAGGCTTTGCAGACGGGGAGGGAACCAACGCAGGATCCATCATGGGCGGCCACGCGCGTAAATGCTGAGCTTAATTGCTCACCATGGAATTGAGGGGGGTGTAAGAGCAACCTGGGAGAATGTCTTCCGCCGTTGCAGCGCGAATGGCTCCCGGATCAATCCCGGTCGCGATTCCGCCACGTTGTACCTCTGCCACTTGAATACCGCTCGGTGGCGTCCCGATCGCGAACGTTGAAGGCGTCAAAGCGGGTTCGACGATCGTATATGCTCTCGTTGTCGCACCAGGAGCTTTGCCGGAGAAGGTCGCGGTCGTACTCGGGCCCGAAATAATGGCGGAAAGGCGCCATTTCTTCACCGCGATTCTCAAGGTACGCTCTGATGGCCTTAACCGTGCCGAGAATGAGGGCGAAGGCGCCCACAATCAACAGGACAATTGCAAGGTGGGACATAGCGTTCTTCTTTGCATAGAACGACCGCAGCAGCTGGAGCGGCGTGCCCAGGCAGGCGGACACCCGTGTCGACTGTCAAGCAGGCTAGTGCGGGAGGGCTGGTCAAAATTGCTCATCTCTGAACAATGGTTGGTGCATTTTGCGTTGAAATCGTTGAACCCAATAGGTGGCCATCAAAATTGGTTCTTAAGCAGACAAAAAAGCTGTGCCTCTTCAAAACAATGACTTAATCAGAGCTTCCTTAGCTATAGCCCGGCTATTTGCTGAAGGGAACACCAAATGTGAGGATAGCTGTGCGAGGTGGGCGAACTTGCGCGCCAATTATTTTGGGCACGTTCCCCATCGCTTCCCAGACCCGAATCGCAGGCGCATTCATATAGAGGAGGCGCAACTGCTCGCGGCTCTCTCCGCGCAGGCTATAAATGCTGATTGTCGTCAAGAGGCTTGTCTGCCCGGACATGTTCAAGTACGGTCCCATGCTGACGGCCGGCGCATTTCGGATGTTCTGCACATCCTCCGCGCTTTGGGCAACGATCTGATAGTTCACCGCTGGCGGGGTGCTTTCCGCGACAGGACTTTCCAGAAGATCATTCGACGTTGTACCGGAGTCATATTGCGGCATGCTCATTCTGCGCCCCGCAGGGAAATCCAGTAGTACCGCCGCCAGCAAAACTTGCAACGAACGGGACGGAGAACAAACAAGCCAAGGAGGCCATCGTAAGAGCGCAACTCGGCTGGTTTGAATTGAACGGATTTGCAACGTGGGCACTTTCGCCGAAACCAAAGCACTCTCGGCAGCCAAACCGGCCAGGTCATCGCATCAACGTTCATGGGAAGCTTCCTTTCAGGGAAGGATGGCAGGCATCACTGCTCGGATCCGTTTCCCGCGCTGGAATTCGCGTCAAGCCAAGTGAGCAGGCAACGGATGCTGCCCGTAGCCAGGGCCACGCAGGAATCGGCGGCTCCGTAATAGAGATGAATCGTATCCCCATCTGCGCTGATGGTTTGACCGCAAGGAAAGACGACGTCACTCACATCTCCGCCACGTTCGTATGGGGCTTCGGGACCGAAGATCCACGAGCTTCCTCTTTGCAGGCAGACCTCTGGTCTTTCCAGGTCAAAGAGGGCGAGACCTAAGCGATAAATGCTTCCCGAGGCGGTTTGCCGTACTCCGTGGTAAATGGTGAGCCAGCCTTTTGGCGTTTCGATGGGCGGAGAGCAAAGGCCAATCTTGTTCGCATCCCACCATCCCCCGCGCCGCGCTTCAAGGATGACCTTGTGGTTGCCCCAATGCTGCAGGTCGGGAGAGTACGAAATCCACATGTGAGCGCCAAGCGTGGTCACAGGCCGGTGGATCAAGGCCCAGTAGCCGTTGATTCTTCGCGGCAGCAGTGCTGCATCCTTATCTTCGGGCGGCATGATTACGCCGAATCGCTCAAAGCTCCGGAAGTCCGTCGTTAGCACCAGGGAGACCCCCGGACCGCCACGCGCAAAGGAGGTATACGCTACTGCATATTGCTCGAGTTCCGGAACATAGGTGATGCGCGGATCTTCGATGCCCCAGATTTCTTCAGGGTAGTCGCGCGGACTGGCCAGCAGCGTGGGCTGGGCATCGACGCGCCATTCATCGATTCCATTTTCCGAGCGTGCCGCACACAAGTGCGACAGGCCGCTGCGGTCTTCGACCCGGCAAAGCAGCAAGGTGTCTCCACCAGGCAGTCGCGTGGCGCCGGCGTTGAAGACGCTGTTGATTGGATAAGGCCAATTCAGACGACTAAGGATCGGGTTGCCGGAATAGCGCGTGAACAGCGGAAGGTCCGCGCATGGCTCCGGTTTCGTCTGTTCCAAAGCACTGGGCTCTGGCAAGGCCGCTGAATCAATCAGTGGATTCAAAGGGAGATACTCATTTCCTGGTTCGTTTCTTCTACGTGGTTCATCTTCACTCCCTGCATTTCCAGGAGCGCCATCAGGAACGAAAGCGTTGACTCCGCCCCCTGGTTTTCGTTTACGCGGTCGGGATGAAGGCCGTCCCGGCATCCGCCCGTGGTTACGTCGTAAAGCGGAACCTGCAGATCGTTCTTGCCCAGGAACCACCGGAAGACAAGGTGAGCTTCATCGAGCCAGCGTTCTTCGTGCGTCAGCCTGTAGGCCTCAAGACAAGCAGAGATCGTAGCGCAGGCTTCGACCGGCTGCTGATCGAAGCGAGCTTTTTCCGCGCCCTCAGCGAAAGACCCGTTGGAACCGATGGGCACAAAGTTCTCTCCGCCGTCGCAGTGCTGAGCAGCTACAAGCCATTCGAGCGATTCGATTCCCGCCGCCATCATTCTCTGGTTGTTGCTGCGGCCTCCGGCCAGGATGAGCGCCTGCGGCAGCCTTGCATTCGAGTAGGCAAGACTCTTCTCAAACCAATGCCAGCTCTCGGAGTGGCTACGTTCGTAAATGTCCAGCAGTCGATTGGCGAGCATATTGCGAACATTTTGCATGGCCCTGTCGCCCGGGAACCAGTCCAGATAGGCCTGCAAACCGAGAATGCTGAATGCCCATGCGCGCGGGCTGCTGAATGTTGAAACTGCAGGCACGGCAGCCTGAAAGAGTCTTCCCGCGGCTCCCCGCAACCCGGCATTCTGCGAGTGGCCGAGCACATTGCCCAAACCCCAAATCGCCCTGCCATGGCTGTCTTCCGATCCAACTTCCTCCAGCCATTTGCGGTCATAAGCTAGAAAGTTCCGGAACCGCCCTGTATCGGAATTGAATGCAAGCCAAAGAAAAGTCAGATACCCGCGAGAGAGGTGGAGATATTCTTCCTGGCGCTCGAACCCGACCCTCTCATCCAGAAACGTGGAGACGATGAGCGCCCGTGCGTTGTCGTCGGCCGTATAGCCCTCGCGTGTATTGGGCAGGGAGAAGATGGCGTGCTGCAACATGCCCGTGTCGTCGGTCATGGCCAACAGATGACTGGTGTTCAGCACCGGCAGATGTTCCATCGAGTCGATAACGCCCACGGCAGTATCGTCCGGATGAGTGGCTCTGGGCTGCAACGAGCGCTCGAAGCGCGCCCGCTGAAAGGTCGCCATGTATGCCCGCGCGGTCGTCGGCCAGGTTGTTCCACGGGAGTGCAGGTAGGCTCGCTTGCGCATGGCATGGCGTTCCGCATCGTTCTCGAGTAATTCGACAACCGCTTTTGCAATGGCACCTGGATTTTCAAATGGGACAATCACTCCTCTCTTCTCTGCGAGCAGTTCCCGGGCGTGCCAGTACGGCGTGGAAACGATCGCCTTGCCTGCCCCAAGCGCAATGGCCAGCGTGCCGGAGACAATCTGCGCCTCCTGCCGGTAGGGCGTGATGTAAATATCGGCTGCGCCGACGTGCTCGACAAGTTCTTCAGTACTGACAAAACGATTGTTCAGAATCAAGTGGGAAGAGACACCAAGCTGCTCGGCCAGCGCCTGCAACGCTTCGCGGTAGCGCTCGCCTTCGCGCTTCCGGATATGGGGATGCGTCACTCCGGAGACGATATACACAACGTTCGGATGCCGCTCCAGAATTGCCGGCAGCGCCCGAATCACGTTTTCAATTCCCTTGTTTGGCGATAGCAAGCCGAATGTAAGCAAAACGGACTTGCCTTCTGTGCCAAATTTGTCTTTGAAATAGTTTGGGTCCATGAATGTCATTTCCGGCACGCCGTGTGGGATCACATCGATCTTTCCGCCAGGAACCGCATACACTTCGCGCAACAGTTGGGCGGCCAGTTCGCTCATGACAATCAGACGATCGGAGAGTTGTGCGATCTCTTCGAGCACGATCCGTTGATTTGCATCCGGTTCGCGCAGGACCGTGTGCAGCGTAGTGACCAGCGGCATATTCAGTCTGCGCAGCAAGGCCAGGATATAGCGGCCCGCAGCGCCGCCATAGATGCCGTATTCATGTTGCAGGCAGACCAGATCGTTGCCGTTGAAATTCAGGAAATCGGCGGCCCGCTCATAGGAGGCCAGGTCCTCCTGGGCCAGCTCCAGGCGCACCTGTTCCGGATAGTCGTAGCTCGAATCGGGATCGTTGACGGGAATGGCGAACAGGCGTCCCTCTCCGTATTCGGCTGCGAGTGCGGTGCACAGGTCGGTGGTGAAAGTGGCAATGCCGCACTCCCGCGGCAGATAGTTACCCACAAAAGCAATGCGGGTGGGCAACGGCAGGCGGTTGGCCTTCAACTCGATGGGCAAAGAGGCGGATGCACCAACTCCTCCTGCCTGCGCGTCTGTGCGGATTGTTTCGGGGGAAGACATGCCATCCTCTTTTCATTTGTGATTCGCTCCGCGCTTATGATTCGCTGCACGATGTCACTACGGACGGGTGACATATGGCTCGCGCCCGGTCCTTGTGCGCTGGGACGCTCGGTTTATCTTGCTGGAACGGGCAGGGGATGCTGCCCAACAGCAATGTCCAGCGAGGCGTGTCGCTGAATCTGGAGGGTTTGTACCGTGACATTTGCGATCTGAAATCCCGGATACTGTGTGATCCGAACAGAATCAAGCTCCGCTGCGTTGAATCGCTTCGATACTCCTTTGAGCGCGCGGGACAAGGCTCGGCGGGTCGCCGCTTCTTCTGTTAACCCAAAGCCCCTTCGGGAACAGGCCTCATGCAGCCAGATGAAGTGCCAGCCGGCTTGGCGAATCATGGTGTCGAAAACCAGCGCAGGGATCTCTTCAACAAAGGACCACTCTTCGCCGATGGACTGCCGGCAGGGGTCTAACCGATCCGGCAGGATGCATCCGTTGCGAAGGAAAACAGAATGCAAATTCACGGTTGCCCGCTTTTCGATGCTGCCGGTGCCTGCGGGCCAAAGGAGCCGGTCAAAGGCGCGTCCGGCACTTGGACGTTACTAGAGGACGAATGTTCCGCAACGAAATCCTCGGCAAAATTCAATGGATTTGCCTGAATTGCGTCCGGTTCGGCCACGGAGTAGCCGGTTACATCGGGCTGGCTTACGGGTTCGCACAAATGTATTTTTGTGAGGAACGGGGGATGCAGGTGGTTCTCCACATCGTTTCTCTTGATGGGACTCATGGCGGCTCCAGTCGTTCGGTTGCGTGCCTGAAAGTTGCTCGTCTGGAGCGGAGCCTGGAATGCTGGAGGCGAGAGGGGACAAACGAGTTGCTATTTCAAGCATACACCTGCCAGAGGCTGCCTGCCGGCGTTCTTCCTTTCATCTAGCCGAAAGGTTCGTAGATGGAACCAGTGCAAGGAGTTCGATCGCACAGATGCCCAGAGAAACTCCCTGGGCCTCGCCCGAATAGGCGTCTTATTTTTTCAATGTCACCTGTTCAAAATTCCTTCTCCAACCTGTAAGCGCTGGCTCCCCTGGTGCGGTAGGATAGCCGAACATGCGCGTGTCATTGTCGAAAAGCCCTTCGGACGCGACCTGGCCTCCGCTCGGAAACTCAATCATGTCGCTCATGCAGTGTTTCCTGAAGACTCAATCTTCCGGATCGATCACTTCCTCGGAAAGGAAGCGATCATGAATATCCTCTACTTTCGTATTGCGAATTCGTTTCTTGAGCCGATCTGGAACCGCAATTACGTGGCCAGCGTCCAGATCACCTTCACCGGCATCCTGAAACGGCTGCATTGTAGACGCCTCAGGCAGCTGCGCACCAGTTGCCACCCCTATCGGTGACGATGCCCGCCTGCGGAAGCTTCTACGCCACCCGCTAACAGCATCCAATCTCCATAATCCCACCTGCATCACCGCGACCGCGGCGCCTGCGGCTTCCTTCTTACCTCCAAATCGAAAACGCCTCGCTGCAGCACCTTGCCCAACTTGCGCTGCGTGAGCGAGGCGCTTCCGATCTTGGATAGCGGTATCCGCCCGGAGGAGCGCCGAGAGCCAGGAAGGCGGTTGCGATTCGGCTGCAAAGGATTCACCCAGGGGGGATATACATAACCTACTGCATTACAACTCCTCGAATTCATTCCGCAGCCGTTTGCAGTCCCCGAAAATCTTGGTTCGAATCTAATCCGTGCTTGGCAATACGCCCCATTGTCCCGATCGCTCATTACGCGAGGGGACGCCGGCCCGCTAAACGTTCTCGTGGGGCATCGTCGGTTTCTTTGTTTGCCGGAGCTCTCATTCATTCACTTCATCTCGCGCGAGGCCCTTTAGATTCAACATGAACTTGTCCCCGGACGACTTTATTGATTCTTGATATTGAAGCACGATGAATACGATTGTCCTTCAACGAGCCAAACCGGCTATCTTCAGCATCTATTTCGGCGTACAGTTCATATACACCCCCGCTGGACTGAGACGTCATGTCCTATGTAGGCATCAACATCGGCGCACTGACGGTCAAGGTGGTTACGGTCCGGCTCGACGACAGAAACGCAAGAGTGATAGCCCATCAGGGACGCCCCCTGGACGTTCTTGATCAGTTGCTGGCTGCGCCAGAGTTTGAGGGCGCCGAGTATTTCGGCGTGTCCGGTCATCTCGGCCACATCTCTGAGTTTGCCGCAATTCAACGTGCTCTCCGCGAGGTGCGCGAACGCGCAGAGGGCGAATTTGACGCCGTAGCTTCGTTGGGCGGCGAATCTTTTCTGGTCTATACGCTGGCGGATGGAAGAGTAACCAATGTCTTGTCGCACAACAAGTGTGCGGCGGGCAGCGGTGAATTCTTCGTGCAATTGATCGGCCGGATGGGGATGGACATCGACGCGGCGATCAGCCTCTCGTCTTCTGGAAAGGTCGTCCCGCTGGCATCGCGCTGCACAGTGCATTGCAAGTCCGATGTGACGCACAAGCTCAATCGCCACGAAGCCACGCCCGCTGACATCCTGAAGACGCTCCACGAAAGCATGGCCGGCAAGGTTGTCGCGCTCCTCGAGAAAGGACAAGCCTTTCTGCGGCGCGTGTTGCTGATCGGAGGCGTGACGCGCAATGTGGCCTTTCTTGAGGCGCTGCGCGAGAAACTTCCAGCGTCCGAGCTTGTCGTGCTGCCGGAGAGCGAGTGGTTCGAAGCCTGGGGCAGCGCATTGCTCACTCGCGAGAATCCTCTCTACAAATCCCCGCACCTTTCACATCCACCGGTCTTCGACACGCTTCCGCCGCTCTATCAATTTGCAGACCAGGTGCAGGTGATGACTGCTCCACCCCTGCAAATGCCCCCCCACGGTCCCATGGTGTTGGGTGTGGATGCAGGCTCGACGACAACCAAGGCGGTCCTGCTCGATCCTGCGACGCGAGCCATCGTGGCTTCGCATTACGCGCGCACGCACGACGATCCTGTGGCCGCAGTTCGGGAGTGCATCAGGGCGCTCATTGGCCTGGTCGGCAATCGCCCTGTGGGTCTGGCCGGCGCAACGGGCTCGGCCCGGGAACTCGTTGGCGCGTTCCTGGGAACTGAGCGAGTGTACAACGAGATTTCAGCTCATGCCGCCGGCGCAACGCACTTTGCCGCGGACGTGGACACCATCTTTGAAATCGGCGGCCAGGACGCCAAGTACATTTACCTGCGCAATGGCGTGCCCATTGGCTATGCCATGAACAACGCCTGCTCCGCGGGCACTGGGTCCTTCCTCGAGGAAAGCGCGCAGAGCGATCTCGGGGTCGGCGTGACCGAAATTGCGGACCTCGCGATTGCCGCGCCCTCGCCGGTCAAGTTCAAGGCCACCTGCGCGGCGTTCATCAACTCCGACATTCGCATCGCCCAGCAACAGGGCCAGAAGCGCGACAACATTCTTGCCGGGCTGGTTTATGCCATCGCCGACAACTACCTGACCAAAGTGAAAGGGCAGCGGCCAGTCGGCGAGAAGGTGCTGCTGCAAGGAGGGGTGGCTCTGAACCGGGCGGTTGGATATGCGTTCGCCCAGCGTGTGGGGCGCACGATTGTAATCCCGGCCAATCCTGAGCTGCTCGGTGCCCTGGGCGTGGCGCTGCTGGCACTTGACCGCGCAGGCTGCGTGCCGGGCACGGCCACCGATCTCGAGACTCTTGCCGCGGCGGAGATGAAACTCGTAGGCCGATTCACGTGCCAGGCGTGCAAGATGTATTGCAGCATCGAGCGCTTCGAGGTAGCTGGCCGGAAGTTTCCCTTCGGCGGCCGCTGCAGCCTCTACGAGAATGTGTGGAAGAGAAAGGTCCGCATTGCGCCTGCCCCGGACCTGGTCGAACAGCGCACCGCCATCGTCTATGGCGTTCAAAAACATGCAGGCGCGGAACCGGTTCAGAAACCGAAAACACGCGATTATTGGGACGTCGGTCCTGCACTTGAGGCCGCGCGAACGTTTCTTGAGGAGTCGTTCGGTCAGTCCAACGCAAAGCCACGGATCACGGAGACACGCATTGGCATTCCTCGCGCACTGACCACGCATTCCTTATTCCCCCTCTATTCTTCCTTCTTTTCCGCTCTGGGGATGGAGGTAGTGTTGTCCGCCGTAGACCTGCGGGGCGATCTAAAATCGAATTCCGGCTTCTGTCTGCCGGCGCAGATCGCACACGGCGCGGTATTCGATCTGGCGCAGAAGGACGTGCGCGTGGTCTTCCTTCCGCAATTGGCGCGCATGCCTCAAAACGGCTCTCCCAAGGATTCGTATCTCTGCCCGATCACGCAAGCGGGCCCTTATTTCCTCGCCAAGGCATTTCCCGATACGCAGTTCCTGGCGCCCATTCTGGACTTCTCCCTGGGATACGCGAACAACACCGCGATGACAGAGATAGCCGTGCATGAGTTCGGAATCTCGCGGGATTCGGCCAACCTGGCCTGGGCCGCCGCTGTGCGCCATCAGACGGATGCGGAGCGCGCTCTGATGCAGATGGGCCGTCAGGCTCTCGATCAGGCATTGGCTGCGGGTAGCCCTGCGGTCCTATTGGCGGGCCACAGTTATAACGCCTTCACACCGGAGGCCTCGCAATCGGTAGGCAAGAAACTTTCCAGCATGGGAGTTCTCGTGATTCCCGCTGATTGTCTTGAGCCGGTTGGGGCAGGGCCGACGGCCTGGCATTTTGCCAATCAGATTTTGAACGCGGCTCTGCTTGCAAAACAGCATCCCAATCTCTTTCTCCTCGTTGTCAGCAACTTCAGTTGCACCATCGATGCATTCACGCACTCGGTGCTCGCATCCCAATTGGGATCCAAGCCGTATCTGATTTTGGAAATCGACGCTCACACCGCCGACGCAGGTGTGCAAACGCGCCTTGAGGCCTTTCTCGACGTGGTGCAGAATTACCGCGCGTCTCACAGCAGGCCTGCCCGGCCGTTTACCCCTTGCACTCTGCTGACGGACGGGATCGTTCTCAGTTCCAGAGGCGAGCGAGTGCCGCTCACTGACCCGCGCGTTAAATTGCATCTTCTTAACTTCTCGCAATACCACGAGCAGTCCGCGGCCATGGCCCTCGGTTGGCTTGGTTTGCACGCGGGCCAGGAGGTCCCCATCGATCGCGGTCAGCTCGACCTCGGCCTCCAGTCCACCTCGGGCCGCGAGTGTCTTCCGCTGCCGCTCGCCATCGGGCAACTCCTCAAAATCCATCGTGATCGCAAACCCGGCGATATCGTCGGCCTCTTCATGATGCGCGGTGGCGCTCCTTGCGCATCTGAAGCTTATTTGGAGTATTTCGAGAGATTCATCGTCGAGCATCAGTTGGCCGATGTATTCATGGTCTCCCCTGGTTCGGAAGACGGCTATCTCGGCTTCGGGCCCGCCATTCTAATGAGCCATATGTCCCCCGCTATTTTGCTGGCCGACATCCTCGTCGAGATCGACAATGTTCTGCGCGTAGTGGGCGCTCCGGGGTGCATCGAGCAGTTTCAGCAGGGGTGGAATCAATTCAGGCTCAAGGCAAGAACGCTGGATGAATTCTCTTCCCAGCTGCCCGCGTTTGTTGAGCAGTTGACCGGGCTGCCTCTGGCGCGAGATCCCGCTGCCTGCCCCAAGGTAGTCGTCACAGGTGACTTCTTTGCCCGCTTCAGTCCATTCTTCATGGATGGGGTCCGCGACCTGTATGCTGCGCGCGGAATCATCCTAAAGCCAGTCGATCTCACCGAGCTATTCCTCTATGTCACCTATGACGGCATGCGGGAAAGGGCCAATAACTGGGGACTGAAACCGGGAGGTTTCGCCCTCGCCAAAGCCTGCACAAGGATGCTGGAACCCGACGGACAACAGTATCTGCAGCAATGGTGGGGATATCAGTCCGGAAGAAGAGCCGAGCAACACTACCGCGAGATATTCTCTGGTACTGGCCTTCTTGTTTCCAGTTCCAACGACGTTGTTACTTTAATTGATAAGAGCTCACAACACATCTCGCCGAGGATCTTCGGCGAGGTTACGCCCACGGTTGGCAAGGGTTTGAACGCGGAATTCGAGGGTTACGACGGCATCATCTTGATCGGGCCATTCAACTGTCTTCCCTTCAGAATCTCCGAGGCGATCCTCAAGCCTCTCAGCATTCAACACAGCATGCCTCTTCTCAGCTATGAAACCGACGGCTGCGCTGTGTCGCCGGCAGTGCTCAGGCAAGTGGACGTGCACATTCAGCAGGTACTCGAACACTCGGCCAAGGCCAATTCAGCGCAAATCTGAGCCTCTGGCGACCCAATGGGTTTGCGCTATCGCGGATCCAGACTTCCCGGAGTTTTCTCTTCCAGTAACGCGACGACCCGTGAAAACCCAGCCGAACCACCTTTCACCTTTACCGGAAAGCAGCACACAGTGAATCCCGTGGCTGGCAAATGTTCGAGGTTCGCCACCTTCTCGATTTGGCAGTAGGCTTTCTCGCGGCCGGCCTTGTGACCTTCCCAGATGATCGAGGCATCGTGTTCGCGGCTGAATCGTTCGCGAGTGAAGGAGAAAGGCGCATCCCAGCTCCAGCCATCGGTGCCGACAACCTTCACGCCGCGATCCAGGAGCCACAGTGTGGACTCGCGCCCGAAGCCGCAACCAGAACCTACATACTGAGGCGTACCATAGGCCGCGCCGGCGGAGGTGTTCATGAGCACGATGTCGAATGGCTGCAGCTTGTATCCAATCGCGTCAAAGGCCTGCTGCAGCTCAGCCGCAGAAACCACATGCCCCGATGCCACGTGGCGAAAATCCAGCTTCACGCCCGGCCGCAGAAACCAATCCAGGGGGACCTCGTCAATTGTCATTGCGGGCTTTCCGCCATCCATGGTCGACGCGTAGTGCCAGGGAGCGTCGACATGCGTTCCGTTATGAGTGGTTACGGACATCCGTTCCGCCGCCCATGCTTCTCCGTCCGGCAAATCCGAAGGTTTCAGGCCAGGGAACATAGAGACCATTTCCTCAACCCCTGCAAAGTGGTTTGCGTAGGTGATTTTCGGACCCAGGCCGGGGGGATCGGCAGGGATGTCGTTCTCGATAGATCGAGACAGATCGATGATCATCGATTCCTCCGTTTGTCTTTGAAAGGGCTCTCAGCAGCCATGATCCCTGGCAGAAGCATCCTGGAGTGCGGCGAATTCAATCCATGGGGACGCTTGACCCGATTCATGGTGGACATCTTCGCGCCTGCTCCTCATTTTATCGACGACATCGATTTTGTCGAAGGGATTCGCTTCATTCCCGGCAATCCGTAACGAGAAATACAGGCATTGTCAGAAAGTTGCGGTTTGAGCCGGATGCGGCAGAGAGATACGAGTGTCACGTGCCTCTGCATTATGCCACATGTATCGCTCTCTTTTTGGGTTTGCGCGCGGCGCCCCATTGCGCAATCTCAGCCACGGCCTGAATGGCCGACTCCACGTGCTCGTCGGTGTTGAAGGCGCCGAGCGAGAAGCGCACGCTGCCATGAATGTCTGCCGTGCCCAGTTGCACGTGAACCAGCGGCGCGCAGTGCAGACCGGTACGTGTAGCGATGTTGTGCTTCAGGTCCAGCCGCTCTCCCACATCGCCGGCGGCCATGCCATCGATGTTAAGAGAAAAAGTGGAGAGATGATTTTCCAGGCTGTCGCAACAATAGAGGCGAACTTCCGGGATAGCGCGAATGCCCTCGACCAATTCCCTCGTCAGACGCACCTCCCTTGCGTGTATCTTCTCAACGCCGTGTTGCTCGAGCCAGTCCTGTCCGGCCCATAGGGCAGCGACCCCGAGCATATTGTGCGAACCGAACTCCATGCGCCAGGGATACTCCTCCAGATGATAAGGATGGATGGAATTCACTCCGGTTCCGCCGAAGCGTGTCTGGCGGATATCGAGATGCTTGCGCACGCACAGTCCGCCGATTCCGGACGCGCCCATCAGAGATTTGTGCCCGGTAAATGCGAGCACATCGACGTTCATCTCTTTCATGTTGATGGGAATGACACCCGCGGTCTGGGCGGTGTCAAGAGCGAAGGGGATCTCGCGTTCCCGGCAGATGCGGCCGATCTCCTTGACGGGCTGGATGGTTCCGAGCACGTTCGATCCATGGTTCATCATCACCAGCCTGGTGTTGGGACGAATGGCCGCAGCAATATCGCCGGGAGAAACAAAGCCGTTGCCGTCGAAGGGGACAAAGGTGGCCTCGACTCCGCCGTCGCGGACCAGATGATTGATGGGGCGAATCACGGAATTGTGCTCGAGATTGGTGGTGACGACGTGGTCTCCAGGGGATAACAGCCCGGGGATGATCAGGTTCAGGGCGTCGGTGGCGTTATAGCCAAAACACAGGCGCTCGGGCGTGTCTTCATCTCCGCCAAAGAAGCGGGTGAGCCGCTTGCGGAGCTGGTCGAGCAGCGCTTCGGCTTCGAGCGCGAGATCGAATTCGCTGCGCCCCGGATTGACGCCGGTTGTACGATAGAACTCCGTCATGAACCGGTAGACGCTCTCCGGCTTAGGCCAGGTCGTCGCGGCGTTATCCATATAAATCAGATTGGTTGTCTCTGCCAAGATGATCTCCCTCCCGGGATCCAGTTCTGTTCGAAATGCTGTGTCGTCAGTCCAGCGCGCGGACTGAAATCGCGATCTTGTAGAAGACGGTAAGGATGAAGGCGCCGATGGCCCACACGCCAACGACGATAGCAAGCTCCGGAGCGGTTGGCGTGTAGACCGTAACATGGTTCAAAGGCGAGGGCACAAAGCCGGCGACGATCAGGCTCATACCCTTTTCCAGCCACAGAGAGCCGAAGACGAGAACCGAAGCGAGCGCCAGAATGCGCCGATTCTTGCGCAGAGCGGGAACCAGCAAAGCCACCAGAGCGGCTGCCGCCATACTGACGGAAAGCCACATGACCGGAACCAGAGGATGCTTTCCCTCAAGCCCGAAAAACAGGTAGCGCAGGGGCGCACTATGCTCCGGCACGTGGCTGTAAAGAGCCGTGAAGAGTTCCAACAGCAGAAAGAAGACGTTGACGGACATGGCATAGGCGACGATGATGCCCAATTTGCGGATGGCCTCATCGCCGGCGTCGAAAGTGGTGAAGTGGCGCAGCAGGAGACACAGCAGGATGAGCAATGCCGGTCCCGAAGCAAAGGCCGAAGCCAGGAACCGCGGCGCCAGAATCGCCGTGAGCCAAAGGGAACGCCCCGGCAAGCCGTTATAGAGAAAGGCCGTGACGGTATGAATGCTGACGGCCCAGGGGATGGAAAAAAGTACGACCGGCCGGAGCCAGCGAGGCGGAGGCAGATGCTGATACTCGCAGTCCAGCATGACCGCCGAGATCACCGCATTCAAGACGAGGTAACCGCCGAGCGCAAGCATATCCCAGAACATCATGGAGTGGAGCGTGGGATACAAGAGCACATAAAGGACCCGCATCGGCTGTCCCATATCCACGAAGATGAAGAGCATGCACATGACGACGGCGGCAATGGCAAGAAACTCGCCCAGGATGGTGATTTTGCCAAACTGCTTTACGTCGTGCAGGTAATAGGGCAATACCACCATCACGGCGGAAGCGGCGATGCCGACGAAAAAGGTGAACTGGGCGACATAGATTCCCCAACTGACATCGCGGCTCATGCCGGTAATACCCAAGCCATCCCGGAGCTGCCAGCAGTAGCAGCCGAAACCCACCGCCGTGAGGAGGAGAAGGAAGAGCATCCAGCTCCAGTACCTGCGGCTGCCAGTGATCGCTTTGTCGAGCATGTACATAATCGCCTCTAAACCAAATAGAAGACTGAAGGATCGGTGCCGAGCTCAGGTTGTCGACGGACGCCGTAGCGCGACCTCAAGGCCTGCCTGACCGCTGAGTTTTCGTCGTGCAGATCGCCGAAGATCAGGGCCTTCTCCGGGCATGCCTCCACGCAGGCGGGAAGCAGGCCGTCGGCGAGCCGCTCGGCGCAGAAATTGCATTTTTCCACCACGCCTTTGGTGCGGGTGGGATACTGCGGGTTCGCCGTCTCCACGTAAGGCCGGGGATCGACCCAGTTGAAGCTGCGCGATCCATAGGGGCAGGCCGCCATGCAGTAACGGCAGCCGATGCAACGATGATAGTCCATCATGACGATGCCGTCGTCGCGCTTCCAGGTAGCCTGGGTGGGGCAAACCCGCGTGCAGGGCGGATCGGCGCAGTGATTGCAAAGGACAAGCAACTGACTGCCCGCCAGATCCTGGCGCCCAAATTCGGCCGGCTGGGAGGGGAAGACGTTCTCATATGGCTCTTCCCATATCCACTTCACCTCGTGGTTGGGATCGGGAATCTGCGGGACGTTATGGGCCAGCCGGCAAGCCTTGGTGCACGCATCACATCCCTTCGGGCATTTGGAGAAATCGATCGCCATGCCCCAGCGCGGAGCTGCCGGAAGCGAGGAACGAATGGCCTGAACCACCTTGCCGGCGCCGGCCGCGGCGGCCGATGCTGCCGATCCGGCCAGCAGACGCAGAAAATTCTTGCGCGTAACCTTCATGGATGCCTCCCGGCCGCGGAGGCGACGGTTGCGTTTGCCGCCGAAGGAGCAACATCCTGATGACAATCCCAACAGTAGGGCGTGGAGATGCCTGCGTACTGATGACAGCGATCGCAGAACTGCTGCTTGCTGCCGTGGCACTGGCCCAGGCAGGTGTTGGTTAGGCTGACTTTGTAGCTCTTGCCGTCGTAGGCGGTATAGCGCAAGTGATGCTCGCGCACCGCGCCGTCGCGCCACTCGATCAATAACTGCATGTGGGCCGAGCGCATATAACTTAACGGCGCTACGCAGGAGGTCTGGTTGGCGGGAAGTTTCAACTCCGGCCCGCGGGTTGAGGTGTGGGCGGCAATGCCATGCCAGACCGGATAGGTGAAGAGGGCCAGGAACAGGAAGAGGCCGCAAAAGATAAGGAACCGGTCACGCATGGCTCACCTCGGCCGGCAGCGCTTCGCCGCGCAGATTGGTCGCGCGCACTTTCTCCCCGCTCATGACCAGGGCGTTGCCCAGAAGTTCATGCACGCCGGCGACCTGGACCCCGGGAACCCAATAGTCCATCAGGGCGGGCAGCGTAGCCTTGTCGATGGCGCAGATGCAGGCGAGCGTGTTGACTCCGTGCTTTTCCCTGACGTATTTGACCGCATTGGCGCGCGGAAACCCGCCGCGCAAACGCATTTCAAGATTCTCGTCGGTGCCAAGTCCGGCCCCGCTGCCGCAGCAGAAAGTCTGTTCGCGGATGGTACTCTCCGGCATTTCGTAAAAGCGGTTGCAGGCTGCGCGGAGAACGGCGCGCGGCTCCTCGAGCAGTCCCATGGCGCGCGCCGGATTGCAGGAGTCATGATAGGTGACGGTCAGGTTGTCGTTACGCTGTGGCGCTAGTTTGAGCTTGCCGTGGTGGAGCAGATCGGCCGTGAACTCGCAGATGTGCACCATGCGCGTGGTGTGGGCGTTTTCGAAGCGCGTTCCGGTAATGGGTGAGACGGGCGGTTCCAGAAAGTCTGCCGGGCCGTTCATGGTGTCCATGTACTGGTGCAACACGCGCCACATGTGGCCGCACTCCCCGCCCAGAATCCACTTCACGCCAAGACGGCGGGCCTCCTCGTAGATCTTCGCATTCAACCGCTTGGTCATCTCGTGGGAGGAAAAGAGGCCAAAGTTGCCGCCTTCTGAGGCAAAGGCGCTGTAGGTGAAGTCCAGCCCGATCTCATGAAAGAGCGACATATAGCCGAGCAGCGTGTAGTAATGCGGCGTGGCGAAGTAGTCGGCCGAGGGCATTACGAAAAGGACTTCAGCTCCCTTGCGATTGATGGGGAGCTCGACGCGGATGCCGGTGATGCCTTCCAGTTCGTCGGCGGCAAACTCCAGGCTGTCTTTGAAGGCGTGCGGCTGGATGCCGAGATGGTTGCCGACGCGGAAACAGTTGGCCGCCGGCTCGATGACCCAATTGATGTTGCAGCCGATCAGGTTCAGCAGTTCGCGGCCGATCATGGTGATTTCGGCGGTGTCGATGCCAAACGGGCAGTAGACCGAGCAGCGGCGGCACTCGGTGCACTGATAGAAGTAGTAGAACCACTCCTTGACGATTTCTTCGGTCAGTTCCCGGCCGGCGCCGAAGAGGCGGCCGCTCGTGGTGAAATAGCGCTGATAGACGGAACGAATAAGATCGGCACGCACCACCGGCATGTTCTTGGGATCGCCGGAACCCAGATAGAAGTGGCACTTATCGGCGCAGGCGCCGCAGTGGACGCAGATATCCATGAACAGCCGGAAGGAGCGGTATTTCTTCAGCCTTTCCTTCATGCCGTCGAGGACAATTTGCTTCCAGTCCGGCGGCAGCTTCCAGTCGGCGTCGGTGGGCTGCCATTTACGAGGGTTCGCCATCTCCAGGGTATTGATGTGCTTGGGCGGGGCGCTATAACAGAAAACGCCCTTGCGGAATTCGACCCTGGGGTCGCGCCAGTCGCCGCTGGGCGGTATTTGCTCGATTTGCACCAGCGGCTCAGTCACCTTGGGCCTCGTCCAGCGGAATTCCGGCTGCCTTGATCTTGTCGCGGAACTCGCTCTCCCATTCCGCATAGCTGTGGGTCTTTACAGGGTGGTTCCACGGATTGATATGCCGCTTGCTGCGATTGTTGTTGGCCAAATTGCGCGTGGGGCTCAGGAAAACGCCGCCCACATGAACGAGCTTGCTGAAGGGAAAGTAAGCCGCCAGGGTGCAGATCAGCATCAGGTGGATAGAAAACATCGTGCTCAACCCGGCGGGCACAACAGGATGGAACGTCGCCAGTCCCAGGGCGAGGCGTTTGACTGAAACCAGATCGACCCTGGAGAAATAACGCATCCACATTCCCGAGCCGGCAATCGCGAGCAAGAGCAGGAGAGCAAAGTAGTCCGGCCACCGCGAGAGATAGCGGATCAGAGGATCGCGCCACTTCCTCACCAGCAAATAGAATCCGGCGCAGATGGCGATAACATCGGTGAGATAGAGCGGGGGAGTGCCGATCTGGAAGTAACCATCCCAGCCGGCAAGCGTGGTGACAAAAGCAGGGACCGGATCGACCAGCAGCCGCAGGTGACGCAGAACGATCACCAAAAGCGACCAATGGAATGCCAGCGCAGCCAGCCACAGCGCCTTGCTCTCGCCGAATACATATTGCCGATCGTGCAAGGTTGCGCAGTTATTGCGGAACAGCGAGCGGAACAACAAAACCTCAAGAGCCATCCGCGCCACCGTTCCCATTCCGCTGCTGGGATTATCCAGAGAAGCGGGCTTGATCCAGGGCAGGGATTTCTGCTGTCCGCAGGTGGTGGGGATGCGGAAAGGCACCGGCGTCCACGCCCACTTGATCACGCGAAAACAAAAGCCGATCAGAAAGATCGCCAGCGCGGCGTAGGGCACAACCACCCAGAGAAAGATCCGCGCTGCGGTTGCCTCCGGCCCCTGCGGAGCCAAGGCAGCCAGCGCCGCCAACTCGGCCGTTGCGCAGGTCAGAGTCATCTTTCCAACCCTGTCTTGTCTGCGGATTCATGCCGTCCACGTTGTGCGGCGAACGCCATGCTACGCCTGCTCTCGCTGATGCGGATATCGGCAATGCGTTCGCGGCAGCGCGTGTACTCCTCGAAGGCCCATAAGGCCAGTCGATCGATTCGAGCGTCGAATACTTCGCTGTTTGCCTGCGCCGGACGTTCATGCAGGAGCGGCCGTAACTGAAAGACGAATTCGACGGCCTGGCTCGGAGTCAACTCCTGCACAGCGCGGATACGAAGGATGTTGGCGAGCGCGGCCCGCGCGGCATCCGCGTCGAAACCGTCCGGCGCTTGCCTGCCCAGCACCTGATCGAGCAGGATGGCAAGATTCTCGCGCAAGGTGTGCCCGACCGGATTGCGGAAAGAATCCTTCTCAGCGCCGAGAAAGCGCACCGTTTCCTTGGAGTAGGACTCCAATGAGCGCGCCAGCCAGCGATCCAAGAGGGTTTCCATGCCAAGTCCCACAGTGCCCCTCAGCGCCCACACACCTGGCGGATGAGAGCGCGGATCTCGTCGTCCGACTTCGCGTCGATGTCCCCCGGCTTGAAGAAGGGATACGTTCGCGAAATGATGCGCCCATTCGCGCTTTCGATCTGGAAGCGAAAGACCTCTCCCTCCTGAACCTGCTCATCGAAGAGAACCGCGCAACCGGGAAACTCTGCGTCGGCAGTTTGCTGAATGCGATCTCTACACTCCATGGAATCACTCCTCTCTGCGTTGATTACGACAACAAAGCGCCCGGGTAGGCTATACGCATCCGGCCGGCTTGGGCAATCCCGCCACCTTGCATGCGCCCTTGGCAGGCCCCGATGGAAATAGCTCGTACATCCGGTCGGTGCTAAACGTGGTTTCCCTGGTAACTTTGCGCACCATGGGAGCAATCCCGTAGGAATCGTAGTAGGTGCGGATGTAGCGGACCAGCTTCCAATGGTGGTCCGACATATCGGTTACGTTTTCGCTCAGAGCGAAGTCGACGGCTACGTCTTCATTCCAGATCTCGGGATCCTGTAAGAAGCCATCCTCATCCACTTCGTAGGTTCTTCCACTTACCTGATATTCCGGCATTGATCTATATCCTCCATTCTTTTGCTTTGACTTCGTACTGCAGTGATCTCCGTCGACCTCACAGCCGCATGGGAATGTCTCCCAGATTGGTATCGTCGACGGTGCTGATTTTAGGAATGCTTTTGGCCGCGGCGTCTTTCCTGATCTCCAGCGAGTAGGAGTGACCGCCGGGCAGGTCGTTGAACCAGAAGTCGCCGAAGTTATCCGTCTCGACCTTGTGAATCGCGCCGTCCGCATCTTTCAGCGTGCAGGTTGCGCCGATCACGACCTCCTTCTCCACCGGATCGTAGACCGTGCCGGCGACGAACTTGCCGGGCACGTTCTTGTAAAAGACGCGTCCTTCGCCGCAACCGTTATCGAGCGGCGCGGCATCGGCCAGCAATTCCTTCATCTCCGACTCCTCGCCGTAGCGCAGAGCATCGGTCGGGCAGGCATCCACGCAACGCGGCTCCTTCCATCCATCGTCGATCAGATGGGAGCAGCCAGTGCACTTCTGCGCGATATTCAGATCGTCGCTGAAGTAGATGCTCTGGCTGGGGCAGGCATCGGGGCAGAGCTTGCAGCCGGTGCACTTGGCCGGATCGATGATGATCATGCCATCCTCGCGCCGGTAGATTGCATTCGCCTTGCAAACGGTCATGCACTTGGCGTCGCTGCAGTGCGTGCACATGGTGGGCGTGTACGACACCTTCACCTTGGGTACCGTTCCGCGCACTTTTTCGTCGATCTTGATCCAGAACTGACCGTAGTCCGGCTGTGGCTTGGTATAGGGCATCCAGTCGTTGGCAACGTGCTCGTCCTTGCACGCAACCTGACAGCAATAGCAACCGTTACAGACGGAGAGATCGAAAAGAAAAGCTTTCATTTTCCATCTCCTTCCTTGACTACCCAGGCTTCGAAACGCAGCCCGGCGCCTTTTTCGTAGGCCCTTGCAAAGGCCTCCGGGTTGGCCTCGTGCCACTCGGCCCACTCATCTGGAGCGATCTTGCTCACCTCGACCAGGTAGGCGGTGGTGGCCTGTCCGACGCAGTTCTTCGAGGTAGTCCCGGTTGGCGATATGGTGTTGATGGCGCCGCCGCGGTCCACTTTTCCCAGGATGATGGGATCGATACGCGCGCCGTGGTCAATGTAGGCAATGCCGGGACGCAGACGCTCGGTCACATAGGCGCCGCCCAGCACAATCCCGCGTTCATTGAAGATTTTGATAATCTCTCCGTGCTTGATGCCGCGTTTCTTAGCCTCGGAGGTGTGTATCCAGATCGGCTCGTACTTGTAGCCATCCGGGCCGGTGATCTTCATGGTGGGCGCTTCGCGCGTCCAGGTGATGTCGTCGCACTGGGAATGCACTCTCCAGCGCCCATGGTTGGACATGAGAATCAGCGGAAATTTCTCAGCCCGGGGACTGGAGAGACGTTCGTCGTGCATTTCGCTCTTTTCAATCCACTGCGGACTGGGCGGGCGTTCCTTGTCGTCGGGGAAGTGCTTGGCCAGCCGCTCGGAGTAGAACTCGAGCTTCTTCGACGGCGTTCCCAGGCCATGCTTCTCCGGATCGTCATGGAATTTCCTGAAACCGGGGACATCCTTTTCCCAGTCCTCGGCCGTGTTGTAGAGGTAATACTTCTTCTCCTTGAACTCCTCCCAGGTAAGAAACTTCTCCAGGCCCATGTAGCCGAAGATCTTCTGTTGAATATCGGCCGTGGTCAGGCCCTCGGTGACCTGCTGTTCCAGGCCTAGCTTCTTGGCAACCTCGAGAACGCACTCGAAGTCGCTCTTCGACTCTCCGATGGGCTCGATCGCCTTTTCGCACAGCATCACGTCGGCGAACTGCGATCCCATGCGGATGTTGGTGTTGATGTCGTCCACTTCCATGTGCGTGTTGGCCGGCAGGATGATGTCGGAGAAGATGACGTCGTTCTCCAGCCACGGATGCTGCGAGATGATGCACTCCACCTGAGGCGATTGGAGCGCCTTTTCCGTATCATTGCCGCCGTTCCAGCAGGTCGTCCGGCAGGGCGTATCGGTCCAAATCAACCGGATGCCGGAATCGCCCGGCAAGGGGAACTGCATCTCCTTGAACTGGTTGACGATGTTGGCTTCAATGGCGCCGGCGCCCGAGAATTTCAGCGGCTTATCCGACAAGAGATGAGTATGGACGAGCGTTTTGGGGAGGGCTGATTCCTGCCAGTTGGAGATGGAAGAGAGAACGGTGAGCGAGAGCCGTTCGATCAGCTCAGGATTCCACCAGGAGGAACCTGCCAGCCCCTCGAAGCGCGGCATCCCGAAGTAGGTGAGCTGATGCTGGTGAACGCCTGGTCCGCCCAGCCCCTGCATACCGAGCAGGCAGCACTCCAGCCGCGCCGGTTCGTGCGACCACGGCCCGCGAATAAATCCGCCGCCAAAGTAATGAGCGGTGGAGGTCCTCTTGCGCGCGAACTCGCGCGCGAAGGCCTTGATGGTCCACTCCGGCACGCCGCATTTTTTCGAGGCCCATTCGGGAGTCTTGGGTACGCCGTCTTCCTTGCCCATCACATAATCGGAGAACTTGTCGAAGCCCACTACGTGGGTCTCAACGTAATCCTTTTTATAGGTGCCTTCCTTGATCCAGACATAAGCGATGGCCAGTTGCAGTGCGGCATCGGTGTTGGGCAGCACCGGAATCCACTTGTCGGCGTGGACGGCGGCGCCGTAATTGAGATCGGGGCAGATATAGACCTGTTTGATGCCGACGTCTTTCCAAAAGTAGCAAAGGCGGCTGGCGAACTGACCGGTGAAGCCCCACGGAGTTGTCTCCGGATCGCAACCCCAGAACAACACCATCTCAGAGTGTTCGGTCGAATCCTTCACGATGTTATGCGCGGGCCAGTAGTTTCCTTGTATGCCCTGCCCCCATACGTGCTTCGCTCCCCAATACCAACCCTCCCAACTGTCGGGATTGCGCACCTGGATGGTGAACCCGCCCATGTGGTCGAGCATCGGCCCGGGATGGCCGTGCGGAGTGTTGATGATCTTGCATTCGCCGTGACCGTCGCCCTGAAGCAGAACCGAATTGTTCCCGTATTTCTTCTGAACACGCAGCAGTTCGTTGGCGATGATGGTGGAAACTTCGTCCCACGAGGCGCGGCGGTATTTGCTCGTGCCGCGGTTCTGCGGATTGCGCTCTCCGTTGGGGTCCCAGTCGGTGCGGATCAACGGATATTTAATCCTGTTGGGGGAATAGGTGCGCTTCTTGTACGAGAGTGAATACGGCGAGGGAAGCGACTTCCACGTGGGCTCGAGAACCTTGCCATTCTTCTCCAGCTTCCAGGTTTTGACCTTTTCCCGGTCATATTTCCAGTCGAAGTGAAAGGGACGGACACGAAGAATTTTGCCGTCCTTGACATCGACCATCCCTTGCGCGCCCCCGCCGTAATAACCTCCGAGTCCGAGGGCCCGCAAAACTGTTTTGTCGCCTCTTGTTTCAGCCACCGTACGAAGACCCCCTTCATGGGAAGCTAGGTGATTCACATCACATATTAAGTGATCTAAATCGCATGGTAAGTGATTTAAATCACCAATTGGAGATGCTTTGTTTTGACCGCCATTCATCCTTGGCCGCCCCCGCAAAGTGCCTTGGGAATGAACCGTTCTCGGCCCGGATCACGTTCGGGAGTGACATTTCGCTCCCACAAACTCAGAAACTATCCGCGCTCTTATCAGCAATTGATAAACCACACTCGCGGCCGGGCGTAAATTTCATATGTTATAGAAACATAAGAAGATACTTCATCATCTCTTCCGGCCAGGCGTGGGTGGATAAATGCCATTTGTATGCAAATGTGACAAGCATCACCGCCAAATTTGAGAAATTCGCCAGCGTCGTAAGCTCTATGTGATTGATAATGCATTTGTTATATGTCTGTTTCTACCAATAATGTCCCGGGCGAGTAAAATGTCACGTTTGTGACACTTGTCACGAATATTTACAGGCGGAATCTCATTTGCAGACGGTGTCTCGTGATGTCGTTCATACAAGACGCACAGAGCCATCAGGCCCCGATACTGTCCAGCTCGGTTCCGTCGAACTGAAGCTCGAAGTAGGCTCAGGCTCATTCCCGCCTTTTGCGGAACTCGCACCCGATGTCCGCGATGGCCCGGCTATCCAGGATCCCGGCCGCCAGCGGAAAAACAATCTGCTCCTCAACCTGAATGTGCTCTTCATAGAGATGCTGGAGCTGCTTTGTAATTAAGAGAAGCCGCTGTTCGTCGTCCGGGCTTAGCGCGCCGAACTCAATCCAAACGGTATAGAGAGTATCGGCCGCCGCGTGCAGATCGTAGGCATCGCGATGGTCGTTCTCAAGTCCGCTCAGTTCTTCCAAAGCCCCTGCGGTGGACTCTGCACGAAGCCTGGGAAACAAGGATTCTTCCTCGTCCTCGGTGTGGCGCTCTCCGCCGTGACGAAAGTAGTGGAGTGCCGACTTTACGGCCGCAGCCTCCTCATCCGTCATGGCGCGTCCCGCCGCTCGTTCCGCCACCACGCACAGGATTTGAAGGAAGTGCTCGATCCTGCGGTGGCAATCCTTGAGCATGCCGATCGGGTCGTCAAATCCGCTGTCAAGCTTCGCACCAATCTGGATCCCCATCCGTGGGCCTCCCTCCCGACCTTCCACTAAAATTCAGGAATCTCAAATCGCGCAGTGGTCGATCCGTGGTTCTCTGGCTCTATGAGAATCCGGTCCCGAACCGCAGCGCAGTGACCAAAGTCGCTTGCTGGTAGAATTTCCCAGTGAGCGCTCCACGGACCGACCTCTTTGCTTGTCTCGGAAAAACCGCATTGTTTTCCAGCCTCTCGCAACCTGAGCTGCAAATGCTGGCGGCTCGCACTGTGCGTAAGCTATTCAGCACCGGAGAGTTGATATTTTCTGAAGGCGAGCCGTGCAGCGGGCTGCACATCATTGCGCGCGGCAAAGTCCGCATCTTCAAGACATCCATGAGCGGCCGTGAACAGGTGCTGGCGGTGAATGGCCCCGGAGAATCCGTTGCAGAGGTGCCGGTCTTTGACGGAGGCCCGTTTCCAGCCTCGGCAATCGCGGTCGAAGATGTGGAGCTCGCCTTCATCTCCCGGCGCGACTTTAACGCATATTGCCTGGAACACCCTGAAGTTGCGCTCAAGGTGCTTTCCGTGGTCGGCGCGCGGCTGCGCCACCTGGTGGGCATTATTGAGGAGCTGTCATTCACAACCATTCGCCAGCGGCTCATTTCGTCGTTGATCAAGCTCGCGCAAAGCGAAGGCAGAACTACGGCGCGCGGCGTCGAGTTTCAACTGCCCGCCACTCACCAGGAGCTGGCTAATCAGCTTGGCACGGTTCGGGAGCTGATCTCGCGGAATCTGATGCGGCTGCAGGCCGAAGGCCTGTTGGACGTGGATGCGCGGCAAATCGTCGTGAAGGACATGAAAGGCCTGAGCGCGCTGCTCGACGCCGCGCCATAGCCACAGGCAATCGGCAAGAACGGTGTACTTCCGCCCGGCTCCAAATAAATTTGGAAGCGGAGAAATTCCTCATGCCGATTCTTTGCCTCAATCAGACAACTACCAGCACACATCTGTCCTGGAAACAGAGGATTGCAGAATTTGCTGCTTGCTGCGCTGTCATCGCTCTAAAGCCGACTGGAGGCTCAACGCGTTAACACAATCTGGAATCAGCGCCAATGAAGATCGACCCTTATCTAGTAATCCATGGGTATCGCGTTCAACTGTTTGATCGAGAACACCGGACCTTCTTTGCACACGTACACCGGCCCGGCATTGCACCGGCCGCACTTGCCCACTCCGCACTTCATCCGGTTTTCGAGACTGGTGTACACGTTCTCTGGCGGCACACCCATTGAAGTGAGCAGTTTCATTGTAACTTTGATCATGATGGGCGGTCCGATCATCAGCACAATCGAGTTTGCGTCGGCTGCAATCTTGGAGCGTTCGAAGACGCTGGGCACGAAGCCAACCTCACCCTGCCAGCCCGGCGTCTCGCCGCCGGGATCGACGCACTGGATCACACGCGTGCGCTCGCGCTTTGACCATTCGTCCAACTCGTCCGTGAACACAAGATCGCCAACGGTGCGGGCTCCGTAAACGATGCTGATGTCGCCGTAGTCCTTGCGATTCTCCAGCGCGTACCAGATGGCGCAGCGGATCGGCGGCATGGCGATTCCGCCGCCCAGGAAAATAAGGTTTTTCCCGCGCCACTCGTCCGTAGGATAGGCATTGCCGTAGGGGCCGCGAAACCCGATGGTGTCACCCGCGTCAGTCTTCCACAGCGCCTCAGTGACACGTCCCACTCGCCGGAAGCAGAACTCGATGTGGTCCTTCCAGTTCGAGCTTGAGCACATGTTGAATGTCGACTCGCCGTAGCCGAACGCCGAGAAGATACCGAACTGACCCACGCGGAAGCTGAAGTCCTTCGCACGTTCCGAGTCGCGGAACCGCACTTTCATCGACTTAACGTCGCTCGTGTGCTGCCGCGTTTCCACGACTTCCATCAGGTCAGGTTGATATAGGTTAGGCATGACTGATCTCGGTGGTTACGTTGAGAATTCCCAGCCCGGCGGGACAGTTGCGCGAACAGTTGCCGCAACCGGTGCACAGCACCTCGCCGAATTTCTCGGGATAGATGTAGAACTTGTGATAAACGCGCTGCCGCTGCCGGTCGGGCTGCGAAGCGCGCGGATTGTGTCCGCTGGCGTGCGAAGTAAAGTTCGCGTACTGGCAGGAGTCCCAATTGCGCGCACGATACCCGCCCTTCACGTTGCCCTCGTCAACAATATCGAAGCAGTGACAGGTGGGACAATTCGATGCGCACATGCCGCATCCGAAGCAGGCCAGCGTGTGGTCTTTCCAGAACGGGTCATCGAAGTGATCGCGCACGAACGCGTTCACCTTCGCCGTATCGATCTTGATCCTGGGCCCTTTATGCGCCGTTGCCTTTTGATCGGAACTCTTCGTCCGGCCTGCGAACAGCGCCTTTCCCTTATCCGTCACGTAGCGCACTTCGTAACCGCCGTCGCCGAACGGAACCAGGACGGCGTCAGAGCCGCGCTCGGCATCGGGCGCGAGCCCCACGCTGGTACAGAAGCAGTCGTCGTCGTGCGATGTACAAGCCAGCGTCACGATGGTTGTCGCGGCGCGTAGCGCGTTGTACTGCGAGTCACGGTAATCCCAGTTGAAGATGTGATCCAGGATCGGCAGCGCCGCCGCATCGCACGGACGAGATCCGATAATCACCTGGTCCAGCACCGGTTCGGCGGGCTCGGTGAGTTGAACGTCGTTGCCCCTGATCTCGTAGCCGTACAGCTTCTGGTGCTTGGGGAAAAAGAATTCCTTGATGGAGTTCACAGGGTGCTGATTGACGTCGAGCAAGAGCTCGCCTGCGGTTTCGAGGTCTGCGTACAGCACGCGGTTCCATGCCGCCTGTTTTGGGCCGGCGACGCGCTTGCCGGCTGCAAGCCATTCACCCACGCCCTTCCGCAGCTCGTCCTGGTTGATGATTTCTCTCACCGGATAAACTCCGCCTGATCCTTCACGGAATACGAGCCGATCAGGGGCTCCGCCGTGCTCTCTATTCCGGCTTTGTAACCGAAGTGATTCTCTGCGCTGCGCTCGAGCGCCAGATTCAGCGCCCAAAGATCGATTCCTGCCGGGCACACACGGGTGCACTCGCCACAGCCGACGCAGCGCCCGGCCTGGTGAAATGCCCGCGCGATTTGCCACGCGAAGTTGCCCTGGCGCGTGGGCGAGGTTTCAATCGCCTGGGGACGATTCTTGTCGACGATGCATTGCTCGCAATAGCACATCGGGCAGACCTGGCGGCAGGCATAGCAGCGCACGCAGCGGTCGAACTGCTCGGCCCAGAAGCCCATCCGCTCTTCGGGCTGCAAGGCCATAAGCACGTCGAGCGCCGCATAATGATCGACAGCCTCCGCGGGTTTCGCTTGCCCGATCACCTCGTCGGCAAATCGTGGCTGCCGCACGGCGCAGCCGGCGCACTTGGCAACGCCAAGTCCTTCGCAGGCCATGCCGATGACGTGCAGGTTCTCGCGCTCAATCTGCGACTCCTGTTCGAGGACCAGCAGGGCGCGCTCGTCGCATCCCTTCACCACGATCGCAGCCTTGCCGAGGGCCCTGACTTCCTTGCGCTTCAGATACGCGGCCAGGTTCGTAAGGCAGCTCTGGTTCCACACCAGCTTGTCTGCGTCTTCCGGCTTGGTGACGAAGATCGGCCCGCGCTCGCCGTACCCGATCACCACCTGCACGCGGCCTTCAGTCAGCAAGCGGCGCGCCGCTGCACGAAGTTCGCTTTGCGTCGAGAAATCGCCCAGCGGCAACGCAGATTCCGGAAAGGAGGGGTACGGAACCTTCTTCCCCTCGTAGACTTTGTACGGTCCGAGCTCGCGGGTCTTCTCCGTGATCTCAGAGATGGTCTGCTGAAATTTGCGGCCTTCTGCCGCTGAGATCCACGCGAAGTGAATGCGCCGCATGTCGAAGCCGAGCAGATCGAGCAGGTCGCGAAACAACTCCCAGCGCCGCCGCGCGTGATAATTGCCGGCATTGTAGTGACAGTCGCCGGGATGGCATCCGGAGATCAGCACCGCGTCCGCCTTCATCTCGAACGCCTTGATCAGCAGGTTGAAGTCGATGCGGCCGGTGCACGGCAGGCGCAGGATGCGGACATTCGACGGATACTCGAGGCGCGAGGTTCCCGCCAGGTCGGCGCCCAGGTAGGTGCACCAATTGCACACGTACGCGACGATCTTGGGCTCGAAAACGTCTGTGCCGCTCATGCCAGCGCCTCGACCATGGAATAGATCTCCTGCTCCGTGAATCCTTCAAGGTCGGCGCTCTTCGATGGGCATACAGCCACGCAGGTGCCGCAGCCCATGCAAAGCCCGGCGTTTACGCGCGCCGTGCGCTTGACGAAGGCCCCCTTCGGCGTCCTGACCTCAGCCTTTTCGATGGCATGATAGGGACAAGTCGTATAACAGCGGAAGCAGGCCGCGCAGGTTTTCTCGTTGATCGTCGCGATCTCAGGTTCGCGTGTGAGCTCTTCAGCTGCCAGCGTGATCTGCACCTTGCTGGCGGCGGCTGAGGCCTGCGCCACCGATTCCGGAATGTCCTTGGGCCCGTGTGCCGCACCGCAAATGTAGACGCCCGCCGAGTTCGTCTCCACCGGCCTCAACTTGGGATGGTTCTCCATCAGGAAACCGAACTCGTCGTAGCCGACGTTCAGCTTCTGCGCCAGATCCTCGACGCCGTCGGCCGGGCGCATCGCCGGAGCCAGCACCACCAGGTCGGCCTCAATCGTGACCGGCACGCCGGCGAGGGTGTCGGCGCCGCGCACGATCAGTTTGCCGTTCTGTTCGGTGATCTTCGAAACCCGTCCGCGATAGTATTTGGCGCCGTCCTGCTCGATGGCACGGCGCACGAACTCGTCGTACCCCTTGCCGCCCGCACGGATATCCATGTAGAAGACGTGCGCCTGGCCTTCGTGCACTTTGTGCTTGTACAACATGGTGTGCTTGGCTGTGTACATGCAGCAGATCTTCGAGCAATACGCTAACCCCTTGGCGTTGTCGCGCGAGCCCACGCAGCTGATGAAGACCACGTTCTTCGGCGTCTTGCCGTCCGACGGCCGCTTGAGCTCGCCGCCTGTCGGCCCGGACGCAGACACCAGGCGCTCGAACTGGAGCGAGTCGATCACGTCCTTGTATCTGCCGTAGCCGTACTCACCATATCCCGCGATCTTGCCGGACTGCTTGCCGATGTCGTACAGCTTGAAGCCGGTGGCCAGCACCACGGCGCCGACCTTCTCTTTCACCAGCCGGTCCTCGTCCTTGTAGTTGATGGCGCCGGCCGCGCATTTCTTCTCACACAAGCCGCAGCCGTTGCGGATCAGCTTTGCGCAAACTGCCTTATCGATCACCGGGCGCGCCGGCACGGCTTGCGGGAACGGAATGTAGATCGCCGGGCGAAGTCCCATGCCGTAATCGAATTCGCTCTTATTCCTCTTCAGCGGGCACACCTTCGAACACTCGCCGCACCCGGTGCACTTCGAAATGTCGACGTAACGCGCCTTCTGGCGGATCGTAATCTCAAAGTTCCCGACGAATCCATCGACTGCCTCGACCTCAGAATAGCTGTATAACTTGATCCGCGGGTGCTGGCCAACGTCGACCATCCGCGGCGTGAGAATACATTGCGAGCAGTCGAGGGTGGGAAACGTCTCCGAGAGCCCGGCCATCTTACCGCCGATCGCAGGCTCACGTTCGACCATCACCACTTCGTATCCGGCATCGGCAATGTCAAGCGCCGCCTGGATCCCGGCCACGCCGCCGCCGACCACCAGCGCACGCCGCGTGACCGGGACCTTGATCGGCTGGAGGGGACGATTGCTCTTCACCTTGGCCACCGAGAGACCGATGAGTTCTACCGCCTTCTGCGTCGCCTTTTCGCGGTCGTGGTGCACCCACGAGCAATGCTCGCGAATATTGGCCATTTCGAACATGTAAGGGTTCAATCCCGCGGCGGCGACGGTCTTGCGGAAGGTTCTCATGTGCATGTGCGGCGAGCAGGAAGCCACCACAACGCCGTCGAGTTTCTGCGACGCGATCTTCTCGCGGATCATCGCCTGGCCGGGGTCCGAGCACGTGTACTTGTAGGTATGCGCGCAACGCACGCCGGGCAGCTTGGCGACCTCTTCGGCCACTCGCTCCACATCGACCGTACGCGCAATGTTCTCCCCGCACCAACAGATGAAGACGCCGATCCTCGACATTTACACCTTTCCCTGCACGAAGTGCCGATTCAGGCCCAGTTGCTGGGGTGTAAGCCCCAAGGCCAGTCCTACCAGGTCCGACAGGTAGTAGATCGGCATGCCATGCTTCGTCCCATACCGCGCCTCAATGGCAACCTGCTTCATATCGAGGTTGACATTGCACATGGGGCACGCGACTACGATTGTCTTCGCGCCATGCTCTGCGGCATCAACCAGGATCTTGTGCGACAGCTCCAGCACCGTCTCCTCGCTGGACATGGTCATGCCCGCGCCGCAGCACTCTGTCTTGTAATTCCAGGCGACGGGCTTGGCGCCGAGCGCCGCCACGATGCGCTCCATCGACTCCGGTTGCTCGCAGTCGTCGAATTCGACGATCTCCGGCGGGCGCGTCAATAGGCATCCGTAGTAGCAGGCGACCTCGAGATCCTGGAGCGGGCTCTTGACAGCCGCCTTGATCGCGTCCAGTCCGACGAGTTCGAAGGCCTGGATCAGGTTCAGCACACGCGTGCCGTCCGGCTTTCCCTCGACAATCCTCGCCATCTCTTTCGCCAGCGCCGTGTCCTTCGACATGAGCCTTTGCGCCTTCATCAGTTGCATCGAACACATCGAGCACGGCGCCAGCATCTCCTGGAACCCGCTCTGGGACGCCAGCGCCAGATTGCGGGCGGGCAGCGCGATGGAGAGCTTGGGGTTGAGAGAATGCGCCGCTGTGGCGCCACAGCAGATCCATTCGTCGAGTTCGTTCAGCTCAACGCCAAGCGCGCTGAAGCACGCGCGCAACGACTGCTCGTAGTCGTCGGAGGATCCGTGCAGAGCGCAACCGGGGTAATATCCGAGGTTCATGCTGATCCGTTCTGGCAGCGATCGAAGATGCGGCGCACCACGCCTCTATCGCGCACCTTCTCTCCTCTTAAATGCAATTTCTCGCGTGCCTGGAGCTTCAACCCGAGGCTCGCGTCTTTGAACAGAAACCGCGGACTGCGTGTGGCCGCGAAACCCAAAATCTTGAATTGAGCGATGAGTTCGATCTCGTCGAGGCGGCCATTGCGGCGAATGTTGTCGATGAAGGCTTTCTGGAAGAGAATGACCGGTGCCAACTTCTCGTTGGTCATGCCGCGCCGGTACGACTCGGTGCGCAAGGCATCCATGATGGCGGCGCAGTCAACGCTCTTTGGACAGCGCGTCGTGCACGTTTCGCAGGACACGCATTGCCAGATCGCCTCGGACCGCAACGCCTCCTCGGCACGCCCAAGTTGCAGCATCCGGATCAGCCGGTTCGGCGCTACATCCATAGCCGAGGCGCGCGGGCACCCAGCCGTGCACTTCCCGCACTGATAACAGTCGGAAAAGTGGGTTCGGGCGATCGATTCCAGGGTTTCGGCAGACTCGGACGGCGCTGGTGAATTCACTGACAACTTGCTCACCGACTTCCTACTCTTTGTTCTATGCACTGGCACAAGAACCGTGCTGTGATTACGCTTACATTCGAATGTGATGTACGTGACATGACGGCGACAATCAACCCTGATTTTATTGATCGTTGCGACCCGGGTCTCAAGCGTCAACCGCCGGATCACGCGTTGATTTTTTGCCAAGTTACTTGAACCGGTCTCATAAACTCAATTCATCGGACCGCGCGACGCTTGGGACCCGCCTTGTTGTCGGGTCCCATACTTCCAGAGCTGACCGCTCAGGCATTTATGAGACCGGATGTAGACGCACGGCCTGATTTTCGCGGAGGGAGATATGTTCAAGGGTATTTTGATCGAAAGAGACGAGAACGGTTACAGGGCCACGTTGAAGGATATCGACGACTCGCTTCTACCTGAGGGCGATGTCACCGTAAGGGTCGCGTATTCTTCACTCAACTACAAGGACGGCCTGGCGATCACAGGAAAGTCTCCCGTTGTGCGACGATTCCCCATGATTCCGGGAGTCGATCTGGCAGGCACGGTCGAAGCGTCAAGCAATCCTGACTACCGGGTGGGGGACTCTGTGCTACTGAATGGATGGGGCGTAGGGGAGACCCATTGGGGAGGTCTTGCGCAAAAGGCACGTATAAAAGGCGAATGGCTGGTCCATTTGCCCTCGGCGTTTTCTCCCCGGCAAGCCATGGCCATTGGTACAGCCGGTTATACCGCCATGTTGTGCGTTCTGGCGCTGGAGCGCCACGGCATTACTCCGGACAAAGGCGACATCCTGGTCACGGGTGCGGCTGGAGGCGTGGGCAGCGTAGCAATTGCCGTTCTTTCAAAGCTGGGTTATCGGGTGGTTGCCGTCAGCGGGAGAATGGAAGAAGCGGATTACCTGAACGGTCTGGGTGCCGCGGAGGTGCTGGGACGAACGGAATTTGCGAACCCCGGAAAGCCGCTCGGGAAGGAACGGTGGGCAGGGGCTGTCGATGTGGTTGGCAGCCATGTGCTAGCCAACGTTTGTGCCACTACCAAGTACGGCGGGGTAGTTGCCGCTTGCGGCCTGGCAGGAGGAATGGATTTTCCGGCGACGGTCGCGCCATTCATTCTGCGTGGCGTGACGCTCGCTGGTATCGACAGTGTGATGTGCCCGCGTCCGGCCCGAATTGAAGCGTGGGCGCGTTTGGCGCGCGAACTCGATATCTCAAAGCTCGACGCGATTTCTCGTGGAATCGGCCTGAGCGAAGCGATTGCGGCGGCGCCATCTCTCCTGGCGGGACAGATTCGGGGGCGGGTAGTGGTTGACGTTCAAGGGTGAGCCGCTAAAACCACTACTCCTCTTTACGTGACGCTCGACTTCTCCGCTGGAAAGTCATCATGAAGTTCACCGGAAAGGTTGACGGATTGAATTGCCGGATGCTTTGAACGTTGCCCGGTCAAATCATTCGTTTACCATCGTGCCCGATCAAACCATCCCACCCGAGTGTAGGTTTGTGTGTCAGTTGGGCTTGTAAGATCAATTCCTCCCGCGGCAGTGGGATTGATTGTTAAGGTATTGCCGGCGATCGTGAATGTTCTGGTTGAGGTATCCTGCACAGTTTTGCCTTCTTGCAAGCCTTGTAATGATTCCGAGAGCGTATTCCCATTCACCTTGTAGGCCATTGTAATGATTCCGAAGCTCCCACGTTCCTCTTCGATACCGGGTCGCCCATAGGTCAGGGAAACCACTGCCTTTTCAATCCCCTCCGCTTTGAACTCGCGAATCACCGGATTGGCTCGAACCGGAACATCCTGGCCCATTTGCCATTTGCCAATCAGTGGATTGGCGGCTTTCTGGCACCCGGTTAGCGCCGTTACGATCATTGCAATGTACAAGCACAAACTGACGTGAGGACTCCGTCGCTTAATCACTTTAAGAGAAATCTCCTTCATTGCGACAACGCCGTTTACTGGCTAGTGAAAAGCCGAAGAGCCGCTGCTGACGCAACGGCTCCCGCAGGCGCGCCGGCTATACCGGGCGCATCTTCATTTCCTGTGAGCGCAGGACTTAGGGCATATAGAGCCCGCCGTTGACGTCCAAAGTAAATCCGGTGATGTAATCCGCATCCCGGGCAAGGAAGACAACCGCCTTGGCGATCTCTCGGGGAGTTGCCAGTCTGCGCAGCGGTACCCTGGAGGTGATCTTTTCCAGAACCTCCGCCGGCATCGCTCCCACCATTTCCGTACCGGTATATCCCGGGGCAACCACATTGGCGGTGATGCCGTCTTTCGCCAGCTCCAGCGCCAGGCATTTGGTGAAGGCAATGATGCCTCCCTTGCTGGCGGCGTAATTGGATTGGCCGAAAGCCCCTGTTTCGCCGACGATGGATGCAATGTTGATGATGCGCCCGTATTTCTGCCCGATCATGGCCGGCATGGCGGCAGCGGTGCAGTAATAGGTGCCATTCAGATTCACAGAAATGACCGCTTCCCAGTCTTCATCGGTCATCTTTTTCATGGTGCGATCGCGGGTAATGCCGGCGTTGTTGACCAGGATGTCGAGCCTACGAAACTTCTCCAGGGTTGAGCTGACTAGACTGCGTGCTTTCTCCTTGCTAGCGACGTCGCCCTGCACCATCAGGCACTCGACGCCCATGGCGCGAATCGCAGCCGCGGTCTCCTCGGCCGCGGCCAGATTGCTGTTATAGCTGAAGGCCACCGTCGCCCCGCTGTGGGCAAGTTCCAGAGCGATAGCCTTTCCGATGCCGCGCGATCCACCCGTCACCAGGGCGACTCTACCTTTGAGCGAGTCCGTTGCCGGCGCGCTTACCGTACCGCTGCTTGCTGCCATAAAATGGCTCCTTTCGTACAAAGTGTTCAAACCCCGAGAGTTCCAATTGTCGCGAGCTATCTCGTCTGCCCCGTCTCCTCGAGCTCGAGCATGTGCCGTCGGGCCTCCTCGGCGCTCTCGTAAATGTAAGGAGCGACATTGCGCGCGCCCAGGGCTTCCCCGAGTTTCATGCGCGCGAAGCCGCTGGTCGTGTATCTGGTGACGCCCGAGTAGCAGTCCTTCATCAGCTTCTGCACCATGTCGGTATAGGGTCCCAACAGCTCGGGAGTAATCGAGAAATTGTCATAATTGACTATGGCGTATTTCTTCCCAGGCGCCTGCCTTAAACACTCGCGTATCGTTTGGTCGATCGTGGCGATCTGTTCCAGATCGCGCACCGCATAGCCTTCGAAGTTGACGAAGAACAGATTCTGTTGCCGATCGTAGCTGAGCCGGCTCTCCAGAGGCAGCACCAACAGATCGTCGCGCAAACCCATGGGATCGGGCAAGAATATGCGTGCGTCCATGATCCTGGGCCGCTTCACGATGGGCTTAAAATCCATGTGCGCCAGAATGTTCTTTTCAATATCGATTCCCGGCGCCACCTCAATGAGTTCCAGGCCCTCCGGAGTGAGGCGGAAGACACAGCGTTCGGTTATGTAAAGCACCGGCTGTCCGCGCTGGCTGGCGTATTTGCCGCTGTAGGTTCGATGTTCAACTTCTTTCAGGAACTTTTTGGTGCGGCCTTCCTTGAGGATCTGCAGTTGGCCGTCGGCAAACCCGAGTTGGAGACCGTTGGCAGTGAAGGTCCCGCAGAAAACCAGACTCTTGGCGTTCTGACTGATGTTGATGAATCCTCCCATACCCGCCAGCCTGGGGCCGAATTTGCTCACGTTCAGGTTGCCCTCGCGGTCCGCCTGCGCCAGACCGAGGTAGGCCAAGTCGAGTCCGCCGCCGTCGTAAAAGTCAAATTGGTACGGCTGATCGATGATGGCATTGGCATTTACCCCGGCGCCGAAGTCCAGCCCTCCGGCCGGAACTCCGCCGATGACTCCGGGCTCGGCGGTGAGGGTAATGAGATCGATGACTTTCTCCTCATTGGCCACATTGGCCACGCCTTCGGGCATACCAATTCCCAGGTTGACCACACTGTTGGCTTTCAGCTCGAATGCCGACCGGCGCGCGATCACCTTGCGTTCCGATAGCTCCATCGGGGTAATGGCTCCCATCCGCGTATGGACTTCCCCGCTAAAACCAGGGTTATACACGGTACCGAAAGTCTGCCAATGGTAGTCCTGCTTTTCCGCAACCACTACGCAATCGACAAGAATTCCCGGTATCTTCACATCGCGCGGATGGAGCGTGCCGCTCTCGGCCACGCGTTCCACCTGGACGATAACAATGCCGCCGGAGTTGTGGGCGGCCATGGCGATGGAGAGCATCTCGACCGTCAGTGCCTCGCGCTCCATGGTGACATTGCCTTCGGGATCCGCAGTGGTGCCGCGGATGATGCCGACATTGATCGGGAAGGTCTTATACGACAGGTATTCCTGCCCGTCGAAGGTTATTAACTCGACCAGGTCCTCGGTGGTGCGGTCGTTGATTTTGCCGCCGCCGTAACGCGGATCGACGTAGGTTCCAATGCCGACCTTGCTGATGTGCCGGGGGCGATGCGCGGCGATATCGCGGAACATAACCGAGATCACTCCCTGGGGCAGGTTGTAAGCTTCGATCTGGTTACCAACCGCCAGCGCTCCCAACTTGGGCACCAGCCCCCAATGACCGCCAACGACACGTTTCACCAGACCCGGATGACCGAGATGATTCAGACCCCGTTCCTTGCCGTCGCCTTGCCCGGCAGCATAGACGAGCGTGAGGCCGCTGGGCTTTCCGCTGGCGGGGCCGGATTCGTCTTTAGACGCCATGAACCGTTGCTCGAGGGCAACGGCGATCCCTTCGGGAAAGGCGACGCCCACGAAGCCTCCGGTTGCCACTGTATCGCCATCGCGAATTAAGCGCACCGCCTCGGCGGCGGTGACGATTTTGTTCCGCTCCGGAGCCTGGGTGGCGGCGATTCTCATGATAGGGTGGGATTGAGGATTGGCAGGCATAATTATTCTCCCATCGAGTTATGAATGCGCGCCTTGCGGCGCGCCTTGAAGCATCGTGCTTTAGTGCGCCATCCAGCCGAGATCGATATCGATCGTGCTACCGGTAATACCGGAGGCTATATCGCTCGAGAGGAACTCGACCACGCCGGCGACCTCGCTGGGGTCGAGCAGCCGTTTGATGGCGGCGGGTTCCAGCATGATCTTCTTCACCACATCTTCCTCGGAAATCTTGTTCGCGATGGCCTGATTGGCGATCTGCTTGTCGACCAGAGGAGTACGCACGTAGGCGGGACAGATGGCATTACACGTAATGCCGTTCTCGGCCTGCTCCAGCGCCACCACCTTCGTCAACCCAATCACGCCGTGCTTAGCCGAAATATAAGCCACTTTGAAGGGCGACGCCACTTTGGCGTGGATCGAGGCAACGTTAATGACCCTGCCCCACTTATTCTTGATCATGTGCGGCAGTGAGTACTTGGTGCAGAGAAACGCTCCGGTAAGTATCACGCCGATCAAGAGATCCCATTTCTCTTCGGGGTACTCGACGATCGGCGCAACGTACTGCAGACCCGCGTTATTGACCAAAATGTCGAGGCGCCCAAACTTTGCCACGGTGGCATCGACAAGGTTCTTCACCTGGCCGGGATCGGAAACGCTGGCCTTGACGAAAATGCCTTCTAATCCGGCTGCTTTCAGGTTTGCCGCGGCGCGCTCGCCGCCGGCGACGTCCATGTCGGCGACCACGCACTTCGCACCCGCCTTGGCGAGCCCCTCAACGCAAGCCCACCCGATCCCGCTTGCACCACCCGTTACGATTGCAACTTTTCCCTTCATCATCCACTCCTTGCGAAACCACGGTCCGATGTTCGGCTCTGTCTCGATTCTGAATTCCGGGTGCGTGCCTTTGCCACACACCTATCACTCTGAATTCATTCGCGCTGGTGAGCTATGGAACACAGATTATGTTGCGCGGTTACTAATCACAGTGCCAAGCAATAAATAGAATCTCGACGAGGGACCCGGCAGTGACCGCTATCACCCTCATAACTTCTAATTGACCTTAATCATGCATATGGATTCTTCGCCGCCGCTATCACATTGATGATTTCAAAGTGACCTTTGTCACGTTCATGCTTTTCTAACTTGGCTGCTATCGAATTCAGGATTAATTAGTGACCGTTATCACACTCAATATCCCTTATTGAGTGCTATCAAGCACATGACTTCAGTGACCGCTATCACGCTCATAACTCCACCGTGACCGCTATCACGCTCGTTCGTGTTGGTCTTGCAATGTGAGCCAAGGTTCGCGCTAACACACGTACAATTAGGTCAATTCCGTATATTTGTTTTCACAATTGAGATTCGTGCCAAAATATTTCGCCCCAGAAAAAACTGAGCGGAAGCGGAAACTCTATGTACAGGGTTGTCGATTCGCGCGATGTGGGCCTCAAGATCGGGCAGACCAGCCGCCCGTCCTTGGGTTATCCGATGTCGCAGTCCGGGTCAAAGTGCACAGAGCCGGTGCAATTTCTGTTCTGAAGCGCGCGCCAGTTACTGTTCAGCATCGGGATGGATATCTGTCTTACCCGAATCTTCAAGAAGGAGATTTCAGGATGAATAGTTGTTCCTATAACTTGTATCTTCGTTTCCGGCTTCTCACATTCTTTATGATGATTCTGGTGCTGTCTGCAGTGCTTTGTACGTCAGCGAAGGCGCAGCAGGAGGCTGCGGGATCACACGATCCGCTGGCAGAGATCCTGCTCCGCAAAGGCATTCTCACGCCCGACGATATGAAGCAGATCGATCAGGCTGCCACGCCCCAGCAGGCCGAAGTTCTGATGGCCCGCGTCCTGCGCGACAAAGGAATACTATCGCAGTCCGACTACGAGCAGATCGCCGGAAGTACGCCCGCTCCTGCAATCCCGGCTTCAGCCGGTACGCCAGCCGCGCAGACCGAGACCGCCGTGCAGCAAGCGGGCGCTCTCAACTCAGCTACTGCGGAACTCAGACAGCCGCCGGTCAGCCTCAGTTCAAAAGCTCTTGCGCCGCCCGTTGCGGAGAAGCCTCTATCCAAGCCGATCAATGAGGCGCTCGTGCCCATTCGTCTCCTCCCGGTGAATGGAATTCCGCGCACGAGCGTCGAACCCGGATTCAAGGCCGAGGGGGTCGGTTTTACGCCCTATGGATTTATCCGAGCGACGGCGATTGAAGACAGTTCTTCTCCCAACGGAGATGATTTTCCTCTCCCCGGTTTTGTCACCAACACCCCCCCGAATGGATCTCCGGAGTTCCACATCAAAACGCGCAGCAGCCGGCTGGGCGTGAACTTCGGGTGGGTCGATCCCAATCCGAAGTGGGTCATCACGGGCAAGGTCGAGATGGACTTCGAGGGTAACTTCAACCGCTCGGATAATCGCAACCTCTCCAGCATCCGGTCCAGCAACCCTTCGATCCGAGTCGCATGGGGCAGGTTGGATTACCACTTTGACGATAAGAATACATTTTCCGCGCTCGCTGGGCAGGACTGGACAATCTATGGCTCCTCAACTCTCCCCAGCACTGTTGAGGTGACCCTCGTTGGCGGTGAGTTCGGCGATATTTGGGAGCGCGATCCGCAGATGCGTGTTGGCTATACGCACAAATTCAACGGATTCTCGATCATGCCGGAGTTTGCGATCGATCTGCCGGCTTCCGGTCTTCCACCCAACGGGGCCAACATGTCTTCGCAGATCGGTTATGGCGAGCGGCAGGGACCGGATTCAAACCGCCCCGAGTTGCAGGGACGCATAGTTGGCCAATGGCAGTTGGACCACGCCACCGGCGTTGCTCCCGCGCAGCTCGTCTTCAGCGGCTTTGAAGGAAGGCGCACTGCAAATGTCCTGGGTTCGGCCATTCCTGCGCCCTATACAGCCACCTTCCCCGACGGCGTAAACGCCAGCAGCAAACAGGATGGCTGGACCGCCGAGTGGCAATTGCCCACAAGCTTGTTCACGCTGACAGGCAAGTTTTACAGTGGCAGCGATCTGCGCTGGTTTTTCGGCGGACAACTCTATTCATTCTTTAACGACACCGCGGGCCTGACCAATACGGATACCGTCGCTTCTGAAGACGGCGCATCGAACATCATTCTCGGTACCAATATGAGTGGGCAGCAGGTGGTTGCGCCCGAGCGCCCCATACGCGCCGATGGTGGCTTTGCGCAGTTAGGGCTTCCTCTCTCGCGCATCTTCAATGCCAATCCCACGGGCCGCAACTCCGGCTGGTCTATCTACGGCCTCTATGGTGTTGACCAGGCCAAGACCCGCGATCTCAACCGGCTGGGCGAGGCCTCGCGGCGCTTCAGCACCATGCTGATCGGCACTCTCAACTACAAGCTCAATAAGTGGACTATGTTCTCGTTCGAAGAGTCGCTCTTTACCACCCACGCCAACCGCGAGGAACCGCTGCCGCTTTTCAAAGGCGTTCCGTCGCGGGAGTGGAACGATGTTCGCGAGGAAGCCGGCCCCACATTCACCTTCTGAGGCTTTGCCATCGGCCGCTGCGCATTCTACCCAAGCGCCGCGGCCGATCATGCCGCCTAGCCTTCCAAATCGGGTGCCGGCTTCGCGAGCAGGACGCCGAGGGCGCAACTTGCCATTCGAGCCAGTTCTCCGTCCGCGCGGCCGGTGAGAACTACCGGAACCTTGGCCCCCAACACAACTCCGGCAGCCAGCGCTCCTGCCAGGTACTGAAGCTCCTTGAAGAGGATATTTCCAGCCTCCAGATTGGGAACCATGAGAAGATCGGGGTCTCCTGCGACCAGCGATTTGATCTTCTTGATCCGTGCGGCGTCGCTTGAAATGGCATTATCGAATGCCAGCGGACCATCGACGATGGCTCCGGTAATCTGTCCGCGTTCGACCATCTTGCAGAGGGCGGCGGCATCGAGCGTGGAAGGAATGAGCGGGCTAACCCACTCGACCGCCGACAAAATTGCCACCTTCGGGTTCACGACCTTAAGTTTGACCATCATGTCGATGGCATTCTGCAGAATGTCGATTTTGGTCTCCAAGTCCGTCCCAATGTTGACCGCCGCATCGGTAACGAACAGGGTCTTGTGATAGGAAGGAACATCCAAAGCGAATACGTGGCTGATGCGCCGCGCGGTGCGCAATCCTCCCTCGCGGGAGTCCACAGCCTCAGTGATTTCCTGGGTGCGCAGCGAGCCCTTCATGAGCATTTGGACCTCGCCTTTGCGAGCCATCTCAACGGCCCGGGTGGCAGCCGCGCGGCTAACGTCGACGTCAACGATCCGAATGGATCCCAGGTCAAGTTGCATGGTTCCGGCAATGTTGCGGATCGTCGCTTCAGAACCCACAAGAACCGGAACAATCAATCCGTCTTTGTATGCCTGGATAGCGCCTCCGAGAGATAGTTCGTCGCATGGCCAGACGATCGCGGTTTTCACAGCCGGCCTGGAAGTTGCACGTGCGATGAAACCGAGGTGGTGACGATGGGGATTGTCCACAGTGAGTTTGGGTACAGCAAGTGTGGACAAGCGCAGCTTTTCCACAGGTGCAATGACCTGTGCAGTGCCCGAAAAGACGGATGCGCCGGCGTCATTGCATGCCTCGCAATCGAATGTAACCTTCTTTGTAGAATCGTCCTTGGCCGTAGCCTCGACTTTGACGTGAATGCGTTCTCCGACACGGATGCGATTATGGAAGTTGAGCGACACGCTCGTCAGTGTGCATCCGGGTCCGGGTATTCTCGTGGCGAAAAGACCGGAGATGAGCGAGGCACACCACATGTTTGGTCCTGTCGGAAGCGGGCTGCTGACGGCGCGATCAGCGAGTCCTCCGGAGTCCGGAACTGCGGTGAATCCTGAAATCGAGGCCCACGCCATCGCGTCCTCTGTAGTCAGAACATGCTCCGTCCCGGCAGTGTCGCCAACTGAAATCTCATCGTATGTCTTGTTCTCAATAAATCCCAGATTCATTGGAGTTCCTTTCCCACTCCAGCGCCGGCCGAAGTGTACGCTAAATGCCATCGTAATTCTCTCGGAGTCAAGCCCAACGTGACTGCAATCACGTGTGCCGGCTGCCTGGAGATTCGAATCCGCATCCACTCTCGGAGTTCATGATCCCCGCTTGCGTGGCGGAGATCACAACCGGCAAGGCGAACATTGCGATATATATGAAATCGGTTGTAGTTCTCAACCGCAACCCGGCGACTCAAACGGGGGCAGCTCCTTCGCGCGGCGTCCGTCTCAGTGGATTCGAAGAACTTCTGCTGCCGAAGAGCCATCTGACGCGGCGCATGTGAAAAAGCGCAGGGTGTCGCATGAAGGCCCGGCCGCAGCCAGCGGGGGATGCGCGGGGCTTTACGATGGAAACGAAAGCAAAAAAAATTACGCGCGAAGGAAAATGGTGGTATATTGGTTCGCAGACAAAAGGTAATAATGGAATTCCGGGTAAATAGGGCTTTACTGCCGTCCTCCTGGTACGGTAGAGTGATTGCCAAATTTTCCTTGCATCGAACCCCGCATGCCGAGAGTCACCGGAGAATCTCGCTGGCCTCGCGGTTCTTTGCCTAACCTTCTATCCTGGCATCATGAGCCAAGACAGAGAGCGAGTGTGATCCTATGACGACTGTTCCAACTTCTGCCCGCGGCCTCAACAAACTCTATCCCGACGCGCGCTCCGCCCTCGACGGTATCGTTCGCGACGGCATGCTGCTCGCCGTAGGCGGTTTTGGCCTCTGCGGAATACCTGAGGCGCTCATCGCGGCCCTGCGCGACACCGGCGTGCGCAATCTCACCGTCGCCAGCAACAATGCGGGCGTCGACGGCTGGGGCCTTGGCCAGCTCCTGGAAACGCGCCAGATCAAGAAAATGATCTCCACCTACGTGGGTGAGAATGCCGAATTCGAGCGCCAGTACCTCAGCGGCGAGCTCGAAGTCGAGTTCTCACCGCAGGGCACGTTCGCCGAACGCCTGCGCGCCGGCGGCGCCGGCATTCCCGGCTTCTACACGCCCACCGGCGTGGGTACCATGATGGCCGATGGCAAAGAAACCAAGGAGTTCGACGGCAAAACCTACATCCTCGAGCGAGGCATCGTCGCCGACGTGGCGCTCGTCAAAGCCTGGAAGGCCGACACTCAGGGCAATCTCGTATATCGCCTCAGTGGGCGCAATTTCAACCCCATGGTGGCCTCCTGCGGCAAGATCACCGTTGCCGAAGCCGAAATCATCGTTGAGCCCGGCGAGCTCGACCCCGATTCGATTCACACACCCGGCATCTTTATCGATCGCCTCGTTCACAACCCGCATCCGGAAAAACGCGTCGAGAAGCGCACCATCCGCGAAAGTTGATCGCTGCGCAATGAAACCTCTCGAATCTAATGCCGCCTCGATCGCCTCAAGTCGAGCTAAAAGCTGGTAGCTAGAAGCTAGGAGTTGTCTCACATGCCCTGGACCCGTCAGCAAATGGCCGCACGCGCCGCCCGTGAGTTAAAGGACGGCTACTACGTCAACCTCGGCATCGGCATGCCCACACTGGTTAGCAACTATATTCCCGAAGGGATAACGGTCTCGCTGGAGTCGGAAAACGGCATCCTTGGCGTGGGCCCGTACCCGCTGGAATCCGAAGTCGACGCCGACCTCATCAATGCCGGCAAGGAAACGGTTACGCTCCTCCCCGGCGCCTCCATCTTCTCCAGTGCCGACTCCTTCGCCATGATCCGCGGCGGCCACGTCGATGTCGCCATCCTCGGCGCCATGGAGGTCTCCGACAAAGGCGACCTGGCCAACTGGATGATCCCCGGCAAGCGCGTCAAAGGCATGGGCGGCGCCATGGATATAGTCAACGGCGTCCACCGCGTCATCGTCATGACGGAGCACAACGGTCCCAAAGGTGGACCCAAGCTCCTGCGCGAGTGCACGCTGCCGCTCACCGGCAAGGGTGTGGTTCACTTCATCGTCACCGAGCTCTGTGCGATCGAAGTTACGCCTTCTGGCTTCGAAGTCGTCGAGCTGGCTGACGGCGTCACGCGCGAGGAAGTCGAAAAGCGCACCGGCGCGCCAGTACGCTTCCGGTAATTCGGAAGAAAATCAAAGCTTTGCCGCCCTCAGTTCGTTCGCGCCAGCGAACGAGCTGAAGGTGCGTCTGCCGTGGAGGGGATCCGCGCCTGGGGATGCGAAGCAGCCAATTCTGTTTGAGAAGAAAGCGAACATTCAATTCCACCATTCCGCCTTCCGATTTTTTGAGGAACGCGGCCATGCCTTCGCGAAAACCCGTCTCGCGCAACTGCGCATTGACTTCAAGGCACGGAACCCAAACCGAGCGAAGTAAAGCCGATGCTCATCGCCGGCGGTTCGCGGCCCTGCTCTAGTCCGGAAGGTCGACCGTTTCTCCCCAGTCGCTGGGGCATTCTTTCTCTGCGATAAGTCCTCTGTTGTCTGTAGATTTTTGCTACCTTCGTTACGCACTGTACAACTTTTGTACAACTTCAGTAACGGTCGTAAGGTGTTTTGTTGCTAAAATTTACACCTTCGAAACCCTCGATCATGCTATAGTCCGCTTAAGCCCGAACGATGAGAGTAGTCAGTTCTTTTCAGCGTGTTCAACGCTCTCTTCATTTTGCGAAGGCTCCTCAGCGTTCCGGCTATAGCATTTTCGGAATTACTGTAGACCGAAAGCACGCCCTTCAAGTGGCTTTTTCCGCTCCGGGGCCCCCTGCGACAGGTCTTCGTCGCAGGGGGTGGAAGTAAAAGCCACTTTGCACGCTTCGTGAAAAGTCTACGTTGATTCCGAAAATGCCGTGAACCGACAAGACTCGTTTTGAGCCATCGAACGGGATCGAATGGATTTGAAACTCAATCATTCAGTGTTTGATTCGGAGAATGCCACCATGTCGAATGCAAAGCCTTCCTGGTCCAAGTGGTCGATGTTCAGTCTCACCGTGGTGGCGCTGGCCGCCTTGTGCGTGCCGGCGTTCGCTCAGGCGCCGGCTGTGGCTGTTGGTGACACCCAGATAACCGGCAGAATCAACGATTGGACCATGCACCATGTCGTGTTCCCCGATCCGGGCACGGAACAGGAGGCCGTTCAAAGCGGCCATTATGACGAATGGCTGAAGATCGTCAACGATCCTCGCTACGTCATGCAGCAACTCAAGAGAAACGCGCCGGTGCAGGGGCCCGCCGCGTCTCTTCGCGGGCCCTTCCCCCGAGGTCCGCGCTTCCCGCTTGGCCCGCTGACGATCGAACCTGCCTCAGCCCTCAAGAAGGACTGGAGCATGCAGTCGGGTGCAGAACAGCCGGTGAGTCTGACCTTCACCGTGAACAGCGTCAGCGCAACCACCGTTTCGAGCAGCTCCACGTTTACCATCGACGGCCAGACCCTCACCGGCAGTGCGCCGGTGGCTGCGAGCGCGACGGGGACATTCTCGAGCGCCCCGACATCCAACGCCAGCACAATTTCGTTGACGGTAGGCTCCGACACCCTGAATCTCACCACCAACGCAACGGGGTTCGCAAGCGCCACAGCCAACGTTTCGGCGATTCCGGCGTCGGCCAGCACAACCGTGCTCTCGATCGTGAATAACGATGGGACCGTGAATATGACCCCTACCGGCGCTACCGCAGCTCCAGCCGACACGGTCACATTCACCGCGATGCCCACGTCGGCCAGCAGCAACGTGCTCTCGATCGCCAACGGCGACGGGACTGTCAATATGACGCCCAGCGGCGCCACCGCAGCTTCAGCCGGCACGGTCACGG
>Ga0326728_10003730_pt1 | contig 46498 bp, 45 predicted proteins | sample MB3enrmetagenome_FD_207602 | JGI IMG/M metagenome (GOLD analysis project Ga0326728, IMG submission 207602) | Lab enriched peat soil microbial communities from McLean, Ithaca, NY, United States - MB31MN | ecosystem: Environmental > Terrestrial > Soil > Wetlands > Peat | place: USA: New York...
CTGTAACCCAAAACACCCAATCGTATTCAGGGTGCCGCACTCGTAGCGCCCGGCATCGGCGCGCAGGGTCAGGTCACGCGACGAGTAGTCGGCGAACTGCGCGGTATTGGTCCAGCCAAACTCAACCGGTTCGATTCGTTCCTGCCACTCACGCCGGACGTACAGCACGCCGCAACCCTCCGGCCCGAGGAGCCATTTATGACCGTCCGCCGCCAGAGCGTCGATGTGCGCTTCCTCCACGTTGAGGGGCAGGGCTCCAAGGCCCTGAATCGCGTCGACGAAGAAGAAACACCCGCAGCTCCCGCAGATCTCGCCAAGCGCCCTTACATTCGCTCGCAAACCACTGAGGTACTGGACAAAACTCACCGCCAGCAGCTTCGCCCCCCGGCACGCTTCCTCGACGCGGTCGAGAGGATCGGTGATGGACAACCAGTCCACCTGCACACGCTTCGCCTCCAGGCGTTTCCAGGGATTGTAGTTGGCGGGAAACTCCTCGCGGAACGCCACCACCCGGTCGCCGGGCTTCCAGGCCAGACCCCCCGCCACGGCGCAAATCCCTTCGCTGGTGTTCTTTACGATGGCGATCTCGTCCCGGCTCGCGCCGATCAGGCGGGCGGCAGCCACCCGTATGCCCTCGTAGGCGGCCAGCCAGGCGTCATAATGGAGCGCGCCGAACTGGCTGGCGTCGTCGGCAAGCTGCTTCATGGCCTCGGCAACCCGGCGCGGGAGCGGCGACACGGCGGCGTGATTCAGATAGATCAGGTGCTCGGTCACCGGGAACTCCTGCCGGTACTGGTCCCACAACGCGCTATCCGGAAACACGAAACCCATGCAGACGACTATACGTTAAATGAATGAAGGTTTATACTTGGACCAGGTCCGCGCGGAGTAACCATGGTACGTCGAACCCTCTCTCTCGTTTTCGGTGTGATGCTGGCGGCGGCGCTAGGCACACCCGTTTTTGCTGATAACAAAGAGAATGACCCCGACCAGATCGGCAATCGGGATGTGGGCAAAGGAGTCAATTTCTACTCTCTGGAGAAAGAGATCGCCATTGGCAAGCAGCTCGCCATGCAAGTGGAGCGGCAGGCCAAGATCATCGACGATCCCGTCGTCGCCGAGTACGTCAACCGCATTGGCCAGAACCTGGTGCGGAACTCGGACGCGAAAGTGCCATTCACCATCAAGGTGATCGACAGCGAGGAAGTGAACGCCTTTGCGCTGCCGGGAGGCTTTTTCTTCGTGAATTCGGGGCTGGTCATGAAGGCGGACACAGAGGCGGAACTGGCCGGGGTGATGGCGCACGAGATCGGTCATGTAGCCGCCCGGCATGGCACTCGCCAGGCGACGCGCGGTGAGATCGCCAACCTGGCCACCATTCCGCTGTGGTTCGTGGGCGGCTGGGCCGGTTACGGCGCTTACCAGGCCGCCAGCGTGTTGATACCGATCGGCTTCCTGAAGTTCTCGCGCCAGTTTGAGGCGGAAGCGGACCTGCTGGGCCTGGAGTACATGTACAAGGCCGGCTACGACCCCACCGCGTTTGTCGACTTCTTCGAGAAGATCCAGGCGATGGAAAAGAAGAAGCCGGGCAGCATGGCCAAGGTCTTCGAAACACACCCCCCCACCGATGATCGCATCAAGGTGGCGCAGGAGCACATCCAGCAGTACCTGAAGGCCAAGCCCGAGTACGTGGTCACCACCTCGGAGTTCAACGACGTGAAGGGCCGCCTGCTGGCCATGCACAACCGCCGCAAGGTCGACGAGAAAGACGTGAACAAGCCGACGCTGCGCCGCACGCCCGGCTCGGGCACGGGCACCGTGGATCCCGACAGCAACGGCAAGACCAGCCAGGGCGACGACGAAGACCGGCCGACGCTCAAGCGCCGCCCGAGCGACGACCAGTAGAGACTTTCCTCCTCCCGCAACACGCCGGCCCGCGATTCCCGGAGTCGCGGGCCTTTTCGTATAGAATCGCAGGGTGTCCTCGTCACTACGGCTGCGCTGGGTTGCGGTCACCGTCTTCGTCTTGTCGGCTGCCCTGAACTACCTCGACCGCCAGATCCTCGCCACCATGGTGGACGTCTGGCGGACCTCCGGCGCATCGTCGCCCGCGCACCCCGGCTTCACCCTGGATTATGCCGGCTACGGGCTTCTGCTGTCGGTGTTCTCCATTGCCTATGCGCTGAGCGCACCGTTCATGGGCTGGTTTCTGGACCGCGTGGGCCTGAACACGGGCATGTCGCTCGCGGTCGCCGTCTGGGCGGTGGCCAGCTTTGGAACCGGCGCCGTTCACTCGTTCCACGAGCTGATGTTCTGGCGCGCGCTGCTGGGCATTGCCGAAGCCGCCGGCGTTTCCGCCCAGGCCAAGGTGAGCGGCATGTATCTCCTGCCTGAGGAGCGGGCGCTGGGGGCCGCCACGCAGCAGCTTGGCATCAGCATTGGCGCCAGCCTCGCGCCCGCCTTCACCGTCTTCTTCGCCTACAACTACTCCTGGCGCTGGACCTTCTTCGCCGCCGCCACCGCCAGCCTGCTCTGGATTCCGCTCTGGCTGGCCACTTCGCGTGCCATCCCCGCCGCCGTGGAACGGGTGGGCGCCATTCGCCGCGCGAACCCGGTTGGACAGATCCGCGACCCGCGGCTGTGGGCCCTGATGGCAGCCAACGCGCTCGGCATGACTGTCTACAGCCTGTGGACCAACTGGGCCCCGCCGTATCTGGTGCGCGTGCATCATCTCACACCCCCGCAGGCGGCCCGGTATTCGTGGGCGGTGCCGGTGGCCGCGTGGCTGGGCGCGTTTGCCGGCGGCTCGCTTTCCTGGCGCTGGATTCGCGGCGGAATGAGCGCGGTGGCGGCGCGCAAGCGAGCGTGCCTGGTGGGCGCGGCGCTGGCCGTGATCACCGCGGCCGTTCCGCTGACGCCGACGCCCCTGACGGCCACCATCGGCATGTCGCTCAGCCTCTTCCTGGTAGCCGCGTGGAGCACGAATCTGTACACTATCCCGGTGGACTTGTATGGCGCCGGACGAGCCGCCTTCGGAGTCTCCGCGCTGGTGTTCTCCTACGGCGTGATGCAGGCGCTGGTCTCGAAGCCGCTGGGGCGGGGAATCGAGAGATACGGCTTCACCCCGGTCTGCCTGGCGCTCGCCGCCCTGCCTCTGGCCGGGACGCTGCTGGTCTACCGGCTGGTGCGTGAGCGCCCGGAATGAGCAGGAACAGCGCGTGCCCCCTCAATACGCCAGAGCCCATCCGCGGTTGCCTGTGACTCCTTCTTCATCCGGTAGTATTCTCCCAGTTGTCGATCCCTTGAGCTGGTATGCCCGACCAGCCAGAGAGACAAAAACTGCAGGACCTGGATGGTCACCGTCTCGCCACCAGCGAAGCGTTCCTGGAAAGCAAGCAATTGTCCGAGCAGCGCCCGATGCTGGGCCATATGCTGCTCCCGTTCGGGGTAGTGGATGGCTTCCATGAGACGCTCCTCTACGCGATAATGACCCATCGTGTAGCGGACCAGCGAGCCCAGCAGCCGATCCACCATCGCCTTGCCCTTGTTGGCGACAACCGCGTCGTGGAACCGCCCGGCCACCCGGAACAACTGCTTGTGTTGCTGGTCGATGGCGGTCACACCGACAAGATAGTCGTCCTTCCACTCGAACATGGCAGAAGCCACACTGAACATATCGACCGCCCGGTCGCGGTTTTTGCGGAGAATCACAAATTCGCCGCGCATGAGGACGGACGCGTGGCGGCAGCCGCGCTCGCTCGGTAACGGCCGGAACGCGGCTGCTGCCACGTGTCCCTCTATACTCATAGATATGGCGACGCTGCTCACGCTCGGTCCGCCCGCCCCTCCGGACCCGGCTTCTCTCGAGGCCAAACAGGAGAAGCTGCTCGCGGAGCTGCGCGCCATGGGCCGCGTGCTGGTGGCCTACTCCGGCGGCACGGATTCGGCGTATCTGGCGTGGGCCGCCACTCAGGCGCTTGGGGAAAACGCCATCGCCATCACCGCCGACTCCGCTTCCATCCCCGAATCGAACAAGCGCGACGCCGAGCGCTTCGCCCGCGATCACGGCATCCGGCACCAGTACATCGCCACGCACGAGTTCGAAAACCCCGACTACGTGCAGAATGCCCCGGACCGCTGCTTTCACTGCAAGGACGAGCTGTTCACCTGCCTCGCCGAAGTGGGCCGCGCGCGCGGCTTCGAGCACATCGTATACGGCGTCAACATGGACGACCTTGGCGACTACCGCCCCGGTCAGAAGGCGGCCGGGATTCACCAGGTGAAAGCGCCGCTGGTGGAAGCCGGGCTCACCAAGGCGGAGATTCGCGAGCTGTCCCGCTTGGCCGGCCTCGAAACCTGGGACCGGCCCGCCTCGGCCTGCCTCAGTTCCAGAATCCCCTACGGCACGCCGGTCACGGTGGAGAACGTGAAGACCGTGGAACAGGGGGAGGAAGCGATCCGCGCCCTCGGCTTTCGCCAGTTTCGGGTGCGCTTTCACGGCGATCTGGTGCGCATTGAAGTGGCCCCCGACGAGCTCGAGCGCGCGCTGACGGCGGACATGGCCCGCGCCTTCACGGCCATCTTCAAGCCGCTCGGGTTCCACTACGTCACGCTCGACCTGGAGGGCTACCGCCAGGGCTCCCTGAACGCGGCCATAGGGCACTAACTCCGGCTTTCAAGCCTGCCATCAAATACGCGTGTTGGCTCTTGTGGGGCAGCCTCTCAGGCTGCTGCCGGCTCTCAGCCGGCGCGCCGGAGCCGTTCAAATCCGATCCACCACCAGAAACTGCTCGAACCGCCCACCCGGCATCACATACACATTCAGCTCCACCGTCTTCTTCTCGAACTGCGCCTCGTAGGTGCGATGCGTCATCCCGCCGCGAAGCTGTTCCGCGCGCTTCGTCACCGCCTGCAATTTCCCCAGCGGCGCCAGCGAAGCCCGGTAATCCTCCAGCGCCACCTCGGTGAAATACGAATTGGCGTTGCTGGTGAACAGCGCTCTGTCGATGTGGCCCTGCTGCAACCCTTCCAGCACCTCGCGCACGCGGCGCAGTTCGGGCTCCGGCGCGGGCGCGGGACCGGCCGCGAACACCAGCCGCGCGATCTGATCCGCCAGCGGCCCGCTCAGACTCACCCCATCCTCATTCGACAGCACCGCCACCGCCACGCCCTTCCCCGGAAACAGCTCGTTCTTCGCCAGAAAACCGGACACCTCACCGCCGTGCGAAATCTCCGCCACCCCGTCCAGCTCGCCGATCCGAAGCCCCAGCGCGTAGCCCGTGGACTTGCCGTCCTTCAGCTTCACCGCCCGCGTGAACTCGTCCCAGGAACGCAGGGAGAGGATGCGCTTCTCCAGAAACGCGATGTCCCAGCGCGCCAGGTCCGCCGGCGTCATGCACAGCTCGCCGGCCGCGAACATCCAGCCCAGGCCCTCGCGCAGGGCCGGCCGCGGAGGTCCCATGGCATTGCGTGTGTAGGCCGTCGCGTCGCTGGCGACCGGCGCGGCGAAGCAGTCCCCGGCGCTCGTCATGCCCAGCGGGCGGAAGATCCTGTCTTCGAGAAACGCGACCAGCGGCTGCCCGGCGACTTTCTCCAGAATCTCCCCGGCCACCACGTAATTCGTGTTGCTGTATTGCCAGCGCGTGCCCGGTTCGAAGTCCAGCCGCTTCCCCGCCCACTCCTTGAGGATGGCCTGCGGGGTGGTGGGTTTGGTCCACTCCGGGATCATGTAGTCCTGCGGCGCGTAGTCCTCATAGCCGGAGGTGTGCGAGAGCAACTCGCGGATAGTGATTTCCCCGGCGCGCGTCAGTTGCGGAAAGTATTTCGACACCTTGTCGTCGAGCGACAGCTTCCCCTGTTCCGCAAGCAGCAGCAGCCCCGCGGCGGCGAACTGCTTGCTGATGGACCCGATGGCGTATCGCGTGGTCGCATCGGCCGCTTTGTCCTGCGCGAGGCTGGCCTTGCCGAACGCCTTCGCGTACACGAGCTGCATGTTTTGCACCACCGCCACCGAAACGCTGGGAGCGCCGCTGGCCGCCAGCGCGGAGGAGATCTTCTCGTCGAGGCGAGCGTCCAGCGTCTGGCCACCGACACAAACCGCCAGAAGGAAGAAGGGAAGGGAAGAACGCGGGCTCATAAGAACCCATGCTAACAACCCATGGCGAGAGTGTTCGCAGGCCAGAAGTGGGGCAGGCTCTCAGCCCAATGGCACTTAACTTTTCCATTACTGGACACCTGTACAGAGTTATGGGGCAGGATTGTATCCTGCGCGCGGGTTTGTAACCCGCGCATGGCGCCGATTGGCAATCGGCGCGCAGGTTGGCAACCTGCCCCACATTCCGAGCCGACACCCTTGCCCGTCTCCGGCAAGAAGTTAAGTGACATTGGGCTCTCAGCCTGCGGCGGCCTCTCAGGCCGCCCCGCCCATGACTTGCGCTTGCCGCGATGTGGAGCAGGCGTTTTCGCCTGCGCTCGGCCTTACTTGCAACTTCTGCCACGGGTAGCTAAACGGAACGGGTCTGGCCGGGCCGCGATTGCATCAGTCTGACAATGAAACCACCGCAGTCTCACCAGGCTGGATCACCTCCAGCGCCCTTAAGATCGCATCCACCAAGGGCAACAGATCTTCCATCTGATTAGTCCGGGACCGGATCAGAATGATGGAGAGCCTTCGGCCAGAGGAACGCTGCTGGTGAGGTATTCCGTGATCCACGGTCAGCAGCACATCGTATCCGCCGCCCTCGGCAGCCCGCAGCAACTCTCCGTTCTTCCTGCCCTTCAGACCCGCCCACTGCGCCGTGTGCGCCTCATGACCGGAAAAGCTGTGCCGGAAATCGAGTGGCAGGCACTCATCCAGCAGAATCTTCATGCGATTCTGGCGAGCAGGGAATCCTTCGCTTCCTCAAGCGCCTGGACGGCCATCTCGCGCGTGACGGTGGGAAACTGCCGCAGAAACTCGCCCAGAGAATGGCCGCCCTCAAGGTAGTCAATCAGATTCTTGAACGGAACACGCGTGCCCCGAAAACAGGGCATCCCGTTCATGACATCCGGATCGGTCGCGATTACTGGTTCTGCCATCGTCGCCTCCTATTGTAGCGTCCAGCGGGAGACGCGCTCTACGGGAGCGCAGCGCCCGATCCTGCGCCGGTTGACGGCTGGGTAGTCAATACGCTCTAATCGGGGGCGATGGCACGTACGAGTCGCCGCACGCACGGATGGACAATCGGGCATGACAAAACTCAGTGAGAGGTTGCAGGGCCAGCTAGACAAACAGCGCCGGACCGTTGACGTCGACCATTTTGACATCACGACACGTGAGCTAGTCAGGATGGTTGAGGAGGGGGAGCTCGAACGGGCACCCTCATATCAGCGGAAGTTCCGCTGGAAGGAGGAGGATGAGTCCCGCTTGGTCGAGTCCCTCTTTCTTGGCCTACCCGTTCCCAGTATCTTCGTGGCCACAAACGCGAACAGCACGTGGGAAGTGGTCGATGGCCTGCAACGACTCTCGACGCTTGTTCACTTTACCTCAGAATCCACTCAGCTACTGGCATCGATCGGAAAGACCAAATCCCTGCGCTTGGACGGCCTGGAAAAGCTAACTGAATTCAATAGGTTCACGTTTGCGGAACTCGCGTCTCCGCTGCAGCTGGCGTTCGGTAAGCGTGCTCTCCGGGTCACAGCACTATCCGACAAGAGTGATTACCATATTCGATTTGACATGTTTGAGCGCCTGAATACCGGTGGCGTGGCCTTAAGCCATCAGGAGGTCCGCGCATGTATTTTTCGCGGACGGTTCAACGAACTACTGGGAACACTCGCAAGCTACCAGCCGTTCCAGCGTCTTGTAAAGCTGCAGACCTCGCATCAAAATGATGGCACCAAAGAAGAACTGGTTCTCAAATTCTTTGCATACCTGTATAACCGGAACGAGTTTGACGGGGCTGTCACTTCCTTTCTCAATGACTTCATGGCCAACTCCTCAAAGTCTTTTGATGAGGCCTCAGCGAGTGCTCTGTTCAGGTCGGTAGCCGACGCGTTGATCCAATACTGCCAAGGACCATTTCTGCGGCAGGGCTACGGCAACACCCCTCTTAACCAACTGGAGGCGGTCATGGTGGCAGCTGGCGAGTTGCTCAAGCAGAAGAAGAAGCTTCAGCGCCCTGGGTCCGATTGGCTCAATGATGCAGAACTCGTCAAGCACAGCACCAAAGGCACCAATACTCCGTCGGCGCTCACCAAGAGAGTCGGGAGGGCCAGAGAACTGCTGCAAGGAGCGAAGGTGAGCGCCAGGCATCCCAATGAGCCACGCGATTGATCAGTCGTTTAGCGAGGCCGCACTCCGTCTTGACACGATTCGGGCAGTTCTGGCGTTCCTGAACTCAACTGATGTAAAACAGGCCCCCCGGACCGAGGTCGCTTGGGCGAGCCAGAAAGCTGTCGTGTACGTTTGGCTCGCCGCGTGCATCGAGGATTTCGTCAAGCGCTTTCTCCGTCTGCTCCTTCAAGATATTTCCATTCAAAACCTGAAGTGCCAACAAGTACGAGTGGAGTTGTTGGCCATCGCTGGCGGGTCCGTTTTCGACCGACTGCAGGACCTCCGGCAGCTCAAGAAATGGCGCGAGCGGGTCGCAGTGCTGAAGCAAGTCGTCGATATCCAGGACGCCATCCTTCCTGAGGCTCACTTGCCACTGGATGGCCGAACCATTCAGCCCGAACACCTTGACGTCGTTTGGCTTGTGTTCGGGTTTCCCCACGGCCCATTCCCCGGCCCCGTTCAGAAAATGGCGCTTCTCGATGTCTCCAGAGGCAGGAACCAAGTTGCTCACGGGGAAATAAAACCGGAGGACCTGGGACGATCAAAGACCATTACTGACCTGCAAAGGTTGGTTAGCCACATGGAAGACCTAGTGCAGCACGTCTACATGTGCGGACTCGAGTATCTCGGATCAAGCGGCTTCCTCAGATAGCGCCCTAAACTCGACCCATGCTCCTCTGCCCCGTCCGCGATTGCCGCATGCCCCTGCTGCGCGACCAGCGCCGCCTGCTCTGCGAGCGCGGGCATTCCTTCGACGTCGCGCGCAGCGGATACATCAACCTGCTCCAGCCGCAGGACCGGCGCTCCAACCGGCCGGGCGATACCGCCGCTGCCATCGCGGGCCGCCGCCGATTGCACGATCTCGGCGTCACCGCGCCTCTGCTCCACGCCATCGCGGAGCTGCTGGCCGCATCGCCCGGCGACGTCGTCCTGGATGCCGGCTGCGGCGACGGTTTCTACCTCGGCGCCCTCGCTCGCCGGATCGGATTCAGCGCGCATGGCATCGACATCTCGGTTCCGGCCATCGAGGCCGCGGCGCGGCGCTACCCCGAATGCGAGTGGATCGTGGCCAATGCCGACCGCTTCGTGCCCTACGCCGCCGGCTCGTTCTCCATCGTCCTGTCCATCACGGCGCGCATGAACGCCAGCGAATTTCGCCGTGTCCTCGGCGACGACGGTCGCCTCCTCGTCGCCCTCCCCGCCCCCGACGATCTCATCGAGCTGCGCGGCGCCGGCCGCGGCCGCACCGCCCGAACCGTCGAAACATTCGCGCCCCACTTCACGATGGTCGATCAACGCCGCGTGACCACCGCGGCAGACCTCGACGCCGTTGCCATTCACGACGTCCTCAATTCCATCTATCGGCCCATGCGTTCGCAACCGGTGGAAGCGATGCGAGTGACGTTCAGTCTGGATCTGCTATTGTTTCGAACCGCGTAGCGCCGTCCCGCCGTTCAACAAGCTTGTCGTACTCGCGATGAGGTCCAATCCGGAACCAGACGATCTCGCCCGTCAAGTTTACCGAGCGCGCGATAGCCGAGGCCAATCCGCACGGAGTAGACGTTGTCCTCCTCGTCGACTTTCTTGAGGTTCAGGCCGGGGTGGGAAGGATTGCGTCGGAACAACTGATATGCCCGCCGCGATTGCGACCGAACCTGCTCCCGAAGATCGGCATACATCTCGCGAAAACCGCCGCGATGTGCACGATCTCATCCGATCAGTTCGTCCAACGGGCGCGTCTCACCGCGCCGGTGCCCCTCCGGGGCCTCGCGGGCCAGAGACCGCAGCACTGCGGGCTTTTCCCGGATGCTGCGCGCCCATGCTTCCTCATCGTCCAGAGTTTCTATGATTTGGGATGCGATGGCGTCCTGCGCTTCTCGGGAGAGCAACTCCACGCGCCGCAACGCCTTTTCCATCAGGCCAGTCATATTCTCAAAACAGCGCAGAAGCTCCTCGGAGTTGCTTTTTCGATAATCCCGTATTGCAAAACGAACCCAATTTCGACCAAAGGGGCACGCCATGAATCACTTAGCGCCCTCATCAGTGATGGTGTGCCTACGCGGGACTTTCGCCGGGAACGTGATTCCGCAGTGCGTCGTACCTGCCCACCTGCTCGGCGGAAAGCAGCGCGCGTTCGCGGACGTGCGCGGTCAGGTGCAGCGCTCGTAACTGCCCCTGCAGACTGGCGATTTCGGAGGTCAGTTGCCGTACTTTGTCCGCATCGGCGTGCTGCTCGCGGAACAGGGCATCAAGTTCGTCTTCGCGGGCCAAAACCTGTCTGCCCAGCGCCTGCGCCTTCGTATGCACGTCGTCGAACAGCGCGCGTGTGGCGGCGAGTTGGTCGGGCGAGAGCCCCAGCTTGTCGGCAATGTCCAGAACGTGCCGCGGGCCGGGATAGTGGTTGAGTTCGGCGTCCTTTGCCAACCCCATGCCTTCGCCGTTCAGATATTCACTGCGCTGCTCGTCCGACACCCCGGACTGGTTCATCGCCGCCCGGGCGTGGTTCGAGCCGGTTATCTGCGGACAATCGTGGTGGACTTGCTCGGCCGCGGCGGGTAAACCCGACAGCGCGACCGCAAGCACAACATTGGTGAGTTTCATTCAGGCGCTCCTCGTATGAGTTTTCGCCCCTTTCCGGAGGAAGAAGGCGGAGCGAGCCGGGCCATGAGCGGTGAATCTCCAGCCGCCAGCGTGTCCAGAAGGTGGGCGCGCTCGCCCGGAGCGGTGCGGGCTAACTGGCGGTCCCAGCGCCGGATCACCGCTTGCAGCAGCCGGCAAAGCCGCGCGATTTCCGCCTGCCGCTGGCGCAACTCCCTCAGCCGGGCCGCGGCTATCGCACGCACGTTGCGGCACGGCACGCCGCCGCTCTGCCGCAGGCGCAGCACACGCGCCAGTTCATCGATGCTGAAGCCGATGCGCAGGGCGCCGCGGACCAGTTGCACGCGCTCCAGCGCTTCGGCCGGATAGCAGCGATAGCCGTTGCTCGAACGCGGTGGCGGTGGCAGCACACCCTTTTGCTCGTAGTAGCGTAGTGTGTCGATACTAACCCCGGCGCGCGATGCCAGTTCCCCGGAACGCAACAGTTGGCGGTTCGTCTGCATGGTTTCTCGCTCCTGTGCAATATAAACCCCCGAACCGGTTCGGAGGTCAAGGTCTTTTTGCTGGCCGCGCGAACGTTCACAACATCCCGCACCATTCAGGACACCACATCGGTCATTGCCCGCCCGCCCCGTGCTACCGTCAATACGCCATTCCCACTGCCCGCGGCCGGGCGCCGGTGGCGCCGGTGGTCGCGTATTACAAAACGAACCCAATTCGGGCCGAAGTGCCCCACCATAAACCACTTAGCAACCTTCGTACAGAAAGTGAGGATACCTCGTGATCTTCGCGCCGCGCCGCTTGCGCGCCACGCAATAAATCTGCTCGCCGCGCAGCGCCGTCGAGTATTTATTCCGCGTCAGAAAATCCTTCACCCAGAGGTCGCAATTGTAGCCGGGTATGATCTCCGTGAACAGCGATTCCACCTCGAAGCCGGCGCACGCCACCGCCTCGCCCAGCTCCTGCGGCGTGTACTCGCGCACGTGCGGAATCTCCGTCTCGCTGAATTCGCCGCGCGGGTCCGGATACTTGGAATAGAGCTGCGGGTTGGCGCTCTGCTCCAGCACGCGCGCCACGCCCGTATAGCTGGCCACATTGGGCGTGGTCAGGATCATCGCGCCGCCGTCGGCGAGCACGCGGTTCGTCTCCAGCAGCATGTGCATGGGGTCGTGCAGCATGTGCTCGAACATCTCGCAGGCCAGCACCAGATCGAAGGTCTCATCCTCATAGGGGAAGCGGTCGCGCTCGGCGTCGAACAGATCCACCAGGCAGCGGAAGACTTCCTTGCCCTGCACCTTCACCGCCTTCGATTCGGTCGTGCCGAGCGGGCCGAAATACGCGCCCCGCGCCTCGCCATAACCGAACACGCACTGCAGCGTGGGCGCCATGTGCATGTAGGTCCCCAGTTCCAGCGCCCGCCCCGTCCGCAACGGCGGCGGCGTCAGCGTGAGCGTCCGCGCGATGCGCCCCATGTGGATCTCCAGATAGGTCCGGGCGCCCTCGTCGCGCTGATCCAGGCTGCGCAGGAAGGCCTTGATCTCGTCCGTGCGGTCCGCGGGAGGAACGCGGATCTCCGGGTCCGCGTCGCGATCGATATGCGACAGCCACTCGTCAAGCTGGCGCAGGCCGTTGCGGATGGAGCGGATGAATGGCAAATCCCAATTTACCAGCCGTCACTTCCGCCCGACGCACTTGGCGTACAGATCGCGGAAGACGCCGCCGGGGTCGTACCTGGCCTTCAGCTCTTCGTACCGCTTCCGGTCGTGGAGCTTCCAGAAGGTCTCCTCGTCGTACCACGCCGTAGAATACAGCCCCTTCCGGCCGCCCAGCGCCAGCGCCTCCTCCTCCACCTTGCGGTTGTAGAACCCGTCCTCGTGCGTGGTGGGAATCACGTCCCAGAATCCGAAGTTGATGTAGAGCGTGTCGGGGTTGAGCGCGAACAGCGGCCAGGTCACGCTCGGGTCAAAAGCGCGGAACGGGCATACCCACACCGGCGTGATGCCGATCTCCGTCATGAGGAAGTCGAAGAACTCCGGCGCGTGGTCGAGGGGAATGTCGACGTCCTGAATCACCGATTCCCTCCGGCCCGAATCGGGCAGCACGCGGCCCGCCAGGCGCATGATCCGCTGGTAGGTGCGCGAGTTCAGCGCCCACGGAGTGGCCAGCAGGCGCAGCACCGGGTTCTGCACGCCGAACTGCTTCGAGCACCAGAACCAGTCCGTGTCCCAGCGCCAGATGTAGTCGCGGGCCCTCAGCCAGTCCTCCCGCTTCTCTCCAATGGACCGGTAGTAGATGCCCATGTACGTGTAGTCGCTCACGCGCGCGGCCCCGTCGCTGAACTCTCCCGTGGTGACGTACATCCGCTCCCGGCCGAAGATGGTTCCATCCACATAATCGACCTCGGCGCGGCGGGCGTGCTCAGCGATCCGCGCGAAGTAAGTGCGTGGATCGGTATGCCCCTCGTGCGTGAGATGAACGTATCGCCGCGCCGGAATCAGCCGGATCCGCAGGCGCAGCGCATAGCCGAGCGTCCCGTAGGAATTCGGGAAACCGTAGAACAGGTCCGGGTTCTGGTGCCGCGAACAGACCACGATTCTGCCCTTGCCGGTGAGGACCTCCATCTCCTCCACCGTCTCGTGTACCAGCCCGTACCGGAACGACGACGATTCGATCCCCACGCCGCTGACCGCACCGCCCACAGTGATGGTCTTGAGCTGGGGCACCACGGTGGGCAGCAGACCATGGCGCAACGTCTCCTCGACGAAGGCTTCGTAGGTGATCATGCCTTCGACGTCGGCGGTCATGCTCTGGGGGTCCACCCGCAGCACGTGGTGGAAGCCGCGAACGTCGATCCGCTGCGTATCCCGCTGGTCGCGGCGGCGGAAGAGATTCGATGTCGATTTCGCCAGCGCGACGTGCGCCCCGGCTGTGCGCGCCGCGCCAAACGCAGCCACCAGACGCTCGCGCCGGCTCTGGTACTCACCGAAAGTATCCATGGGAATTGTCAGAGTGGGGCAGGCTCTCAGCCCGCCCGCTCCTGGGTCACGGCTATGCCGCTCTCTGGGGCAACCATCCTGGCTGCCGCCGCCTTTCAAGGCACCGTGGCCGCCACACTACCGCACGCACGCGTACGCCGGCACGTCCCCCTTCGACAGCACAAGCTGCCACAACTGCATCGTGCGCGCGCGGAATCCGCCCGCCGACCCCAGCACGTAGAACTTCCACATGCGATAGAAACGGCCGCCGTATTTCTGGCGCAGATCCGCCCAGCCCCGCTCGAAGTTGTTCCACCAGGCCATCAGCGTGGGGTCGTAATCCGGCCCGAAATTGTGCCAGTCTTCCACCACCCACAGCCGCTCCATCGCTTTGCCCAGTTGCGCGATGGACGGCAGCATGCCGCCCGGAAAGATGTACTTGTCGATCCACGGATCGGTGCTCGTGGCCGACTCGTTTCCGCCAATGGTGTGCAGCAGGAACAGGCCGCCGCTCTTCAACCGCTGGTGCGCCAGCTCCAGGAACCGCCGGTAGTTCTTGTAGCCGACGTGCTCGCACAGGCCGATGGAAACGACGCGGTCGAACTGGTCCTTCTCGCCGGCGGCCTCGCGATAGTCCTTTTCCTCGAAGCGCACCGGCAGCCCCAGGCACAACTGGCGCGCGTACGCCACCTGTTCGCGAGAGATGTTGTAACTCACCACCTCGCAGCCGTACTCGGCGGCGGCGAATTGCGCCAGCCCGCCGAATCCTCCGCCCAGCTCCAGCACCTTCATCCCGGGCCGCAGCCCCAGCTTCCGGCAAATCAGATTGAGCTTGTTCTCCTGCGCCTGCTCCAGCGTGCTGGCGCCGGGCCAGTAGGCGCAGGTGTACTGCATGCGGCGGTCGAGCATGGCCTGATAGACATCGTTGCCGAGGTCGTAGTGTTCCTCGGCCACCGCCCGCGATCGCGACCTTGTCTGCCGGTTGAAGATTCTGCCCTTCAGCGCGAGCCACAGGACCTCGGGCGTCATCACCTGACGGTGCAGCTCCAGGCGATGGACGCGCGTGAAGAACTCGTCGAGCGCCTCCACGTCCCACCATCCGTCCATGTACGATTCGCCCACGCCGATGCTGCCCTCCGCCAGCACCCGCTCGAAGAACCGTTCGTCGTGCACCTGCAGATCCCAGGCGCGGTTGCCGTTTACCCGTATGTCCGCGACGGCAAGGATCGCGGCGAGCTTTTTCGCCTCCGGCGACGTGGGCGTGGGGCGATTCGAAGACCGATCCGTACGCTGCCTTACAAAAGCGGCGTCAAAGGCTTTCCAGTCGGACCCAAAACCGGTACTCATCGGACGCTATGCCTCCCAGATCTGAAGAAGTTACCCTAGAAGTTATCCTGGTTTGCCGCGCGCGGCAAGGCTTAAATGTGATGCGGATGGAAGCCGGTCAGTTTCTTCAACTCTTCCAGGCTGTTGTAGACGATGGGGCAGAGGCGGGCGCGGACGAAGATGGAAGGCATGCGGCTGCCGAGCGATGTGGTGGTCGCCAGCAGGAAGGGGAACTCGCGGCAGGGCCGCGGCCGCGCGGCGTAGATGCCGCACAGGTTGCCCGCCAGGAAGACGCAGCCGTCCGCGGTCTGTCGCAGAATTCGGGCGCCGCCGGCCGGGTCCGCGGCGGCTGGGTCCGCGATAGTGTAGAGCTGTTTCACCTCGCCGGGCGGCGCGTCAAGGAAGCGCGCAATAGTCTCGATGTCCTCGGCGCTGACCTCCACGGTGGTCTCGCGGCAACAGTTGGCGCAGGCCGTGCAGTCGATCTGCTCCGCGACGTGTTCGGCCACGTGGCGCAGCGCGTCATGGGCCGGGTGATGCGCGTTCAGATAGCGGCGAAACTCGATGTTCTCGTCCCCTTTCGCCGCCGCGAGCTGGCGAATCTGCACGAGGTCCGTGACCACGACTCAGCATACCGCCGGTTATGACGACAGTGGGCGCTAAAGCACACAAAGGACGGACGCGATTCCAGGTGACCAGTATTCAAAGCAAGAACCGGCGTCCGGCATACTATATGCAGACTCATCTACCATGCGTAGAAGGAGATCGATCGCCGCCTCCGGGCGGCGGTTGCATTTCAGGGCTCTGTTTTCTCATATTTCCGCCGCAAGTTTCGACGGCGAGACTCCCAGTCAACGTGGGCGGCGCTTATGGGGAAGTATACTTGTCCGCCCCGCACTTCTCGCTCTTCCAGGGGCTCTGCTGCCAAAGGATCATCGAGAGCAGCTTCAAGGCCTGGACTCGGGGGCGCGCATCAGGAAAGAGATGTCATCCACTTTGTAAATGACTTTCCCGGGCTCCGCGGGAGTCGCGGGAATTCTGCCGGCGCGCACGGCCTCGAAGGCAGTCACCAGGCGTGCAAGTACCGACGGGGGCGCGACGGGAATGTTGTGCTCGCCGAGAACCGTCCTGATCCGCGGCGCCAGCGCGGCAAGCCGCCGGATGGAGGCGCCGTACGCCGCCAGATCGGTCTCGGGACGGAAGAGCCAGATGGGCGCGGGATAGTATGTATCGCCGGTGAAGAGCAGGCCGTTGGCGCGGTCGAGGAGAGAGATGGAGTCAGGGGTGTGACCCGGCGTGGCGATGACTTCCAGCGTTCTGCCACCCAGATCGATGCGATCACCGTCGTGTATATAAGCGGTGATCTTCCAGGGCCGCGTGGCGTAAGTCTCCCGATCGAATCCCTTCGGCAACTCACCGCAAATCGCATCGGGGGCGAGCTCGGCCTGGGCGTCCTCGCGCGAGCCGCGGGCATTCCGGCGAGTAAAGTCGGTGTCCATACCGTAGATGGTGTCGAACTGCCAGTTGCCGCCAACGTGATCGTTATGGGTGTGCGAGTTCAGCAGGACGATGGGCAGGCGAGTCCACTGCGTCGTGACCTTTCTGATGTCGCCGATTCCCATGCCCGTGTCGAAAAGTACGGCCCGCTCATTGCCGACAATGAGGTAACTGATGGTCTCCTCGAACTGGTGCGGTTCGTAAATGGCGAAAACGGCAGGCGCGACTTTGTAGACCTCGAACCAGGGATCGCCGATCGCCACCCGCTGGAGGTTCTTGTATTCCGGCCGTGGAAGAGCGCGGCACCACTCGGGAACTCCGGTCTGCGCAAACAGGGTTGTCGCCGGGAGAGCCAAACAGACGGCGAGCGCGACGCGCACCGTCCTGGGCGATTGCAGCCGAGAGACCATCGGGCTCGGAACGCGAGCCCCGTACGCGGTTACGGCACTTCCGCGCTGACGAACTGGTTGACCGGGAATTGCCAGGGTGGCCACGATTCAGGATACCGCCCGCTACAGCGGCCGTGAGCCAGGCGGATCGAGTGGCCGACTGCGATAGGATGCCGAACACTATTTCGGATCGAAGTTGTCCCAGCCGTTGGGCAGAGTGATCAGGTAGCGGTTGGCGCTGTCGAGCACAACGAATCCATCCAGGTTGTAGAGCTGTTTCTTCATGTAGTCGGCGATCAGCTTCCTTTTCTTACGCAATTCTTCCTGCGTCCTGGGATCGGGTCCAAAACTCTCCGTCACCGGATGCTGATAATGCACGCCACACAATCTTCGTTGTTTCGATGGAATGAATACCCTGTCCAACACTAAAGCATTGGTAGTCCACAGGCTCAAGGTGTGCTTCAGTTTTCCATCAACCTCAAGTTGCGCCTCGGACGGCATGTAGTAGTCGATGTCGGTCGTATTCTCTAACGTGTAATAGAAGACAAGTGTGGTCGATCTGAACCCGTTTGGCCCTTCGGGCTCACCGGACTCCGTCGCGGGATACTCGAAAGTACCAAGAATCGCTTTCGCATCAAACGGCGCCGGCCTCACAGCGGGACGGCTCGTATACCGCTTCGATTCAGTCGAGTCTGAGAGATCACTGTTTACGGAATCTGCGATCTTCATGTAGTTTCCGTCCGCGACAACGCCCACTCCAAACCCGCACTGGCCATCTTCTTGCGAGACACTGGCCCTTGTGTTCTTGAATGTAATAGTCAACTTGCAATTGCTGAGGAATTCCGGCTTCACATTTGTGTAAGTCGCAACATTGTTCCTCACCGGAATCTGCCCTTCCACCTCTCCGATGCCCAGGTTGGACTCGTTAACGACGTTCAGCAAGAACTTCACAGAGCCGTTCGGCTGTTGGAGGATCTGCAACCGGCCGGACTGGATGATCGCCGTCACGTCGTTCCCGGCAAAGCACGCCACGCACTGGTGCACAGACGTCATCTGGTAGGTTCCGGTCACGGTCAGGGAATTCACAGTCGCATGGGCGGCGTAGTAATCCAGAAACCTCGTCCGGTCTCCATAGGCTGCGGCAAAACACGAGCGGTCCTTGCAGATTTCGTTTTCTCTCAGCCACGCCCGCTGATCCGTTTTGAGAGCCTTCGCTTCTTCCGGGGTAATGCGGGATGCGAGCCGTAGCGCTTTCGTATAAGCGGCCGCCATTTCTTCGTCAGCTTTTGAAAGGCCAACGTCCGAGCAGATCAGTTTCTCGGTACGCGTTCGAGCTTTTTCGCAGTCGAAGCTTGCCGCCCGTAAATACCAGATGGATAGAACAATGAATGCAACAGCCAGTTGGCGTCTCACACGAGCCTCTCACTTATGAATCTCTTCCTCTTCCACGACAGCCAGCGCCAGCGGGCGTGGCGGCGGTTCCACCATTACTTCGCGCAAGTTCCGCACGGCGTTCCACTCTTCGGCGGGCAGCGAGTCGGGTAACGCGCGGGGCCGCTGGCGTTGCTGTGCTGACTCACCGTTTCCCACTCGTCCGCCGGGGCTTTCCGGGCGTGACCGTCACCGGCTCGCTGGAGGACCAGCGTCCCAGCCGGAAGCTTCGCGCATACCCGGCCGTCTGGTTGCTAATGGCCACCTCCACGGTGCCGCTGGTGTCGCAGGTATAACACTCCTCCACGGTCTGGCCGGATGCGCCATCGCAGTGGACGATATCGGCCTCGCTCAGATCGGCGCGTTCGCGCAGCTCCGGGAGGAAGGGGAACAGGATCTCGTCCCAAACGGTGATGTCGCCGGTGGGCTCGCCGCCTTCTCCCAGATGGCTGCACTCCAGATAGCGGAAGTGGCCGACATTGTGCACCGGTTCGTAGGAGCGGGCGATGCGCAGCGGAGCGGTGCGGGGCGCGGGCAGCAGCGTTCCCTTCTCGAACAACGGATCGAAAACGATGCGGCTGCCGCCCTCGGTCTCCCGCCACACGCCGAAATACCGCGTGAACTTCTCGCGCAGCACATAGCCGGCCTCCACGTCGGCCTGGATGGCCAGACCGATGGCCGTGGCCGAGCGCGTGTATGCCGACCGGCGCACCCGCCGGCCAAATTCCTCGCGCAGCACCCGCGACACCACCGGAAGCTCGCTGCCGCCGCCAGTGACGTACAGGGCGTTGATGGGACGGTCGGCGTGCCTTGCCAGCACATCCTCCACCACGTGGATGGTCTCCTGCATCGGCGGACCGCACCGGTCGAAGAAGTCCGCCACGGGAACCGTGGCTGCGCCCCACCCTTCGCGCACCGCCTCCAGATCCACCACGATCTTGCGCGTGTTGGGACGCAGCGACTCCTTCCTCTCGCGGCACTCCTCCAGCAGACGGAACGTCTCCCCCTGGCTGAGATCGTTGACCTGGTCGGGCGAGATCCCGGCCGCTTCCAGCGCGAGGTCCGCCAGAATCTGATCGAAGTCGTCGCCGCCGAGCGTGGAGATGCCCTCGGACGCTACCACGAAGTGCATCTGCTCGCCCGTCTCCACCAGGGAGGCGTCGAACGTGCCGCCGCCGAGATCGTACACAAGAATGCGGCCCGGGGTCTTGTATTTGTGCGCGTATTCGAGGCTGGCGGCCGATGGCTCGTTGAGCAGCCCCAGCACTTCGAACCCGGCCGAGCGGAACGCTTCCATGGTCAGGAACCGCTGGTTGCTGTTGGCATTGGCGGGCACGCCGAGCATGACCTCCAGCTTGTCTCCGCGGCGGATGTGCAGGCTGGAGTGCTCCAGCAGCGAAGACTGCAGCGCCTCCGCCATCTCACGCAGCAGTTGCGCGAGAGGGATCTTCTGGTTGCCAGCGTGGATGATGGTGTTCGGGCCGGCGTTCTCGAGAACGCGCTTGATGGAGCGGATGATGGTCCAGTTCGGCTCCAGTTGCGGCGCCCAGGCGTCCCAGCCGTAGAGACGCCAGTCGCGGCAAACGGCCATCAGGGACGGGAACCAGTCGTAGTGTTCATGATCCGGCGTCTCAAAGGACACCACCGGATAGTTGCCGCGGTCGACGGCCGCGACCACAGTCCTGGTCGTCCCGAAATCGATTCCCAAACGCACTGCTTTGTACACGAGGATAGCAGCCTGCGACAAAGCCCGCTCCCAACGGGAGGTGTGAGATACTCGCCGGACCGCTCCGTGAGTCGCGGCTCGGTCCCGATGTCCAACCATGCGCGTAAGCGAGTGGCCAACAGGCCGAATGCTTCACAGCTTTCAGCGGGCGGGTTTTCGGACTTTTTCAGCAGCTTGCCGGGCGCTCAGGAGCTGTGCCAGAGGGAATCCCACCAGTTCCGAAGATGGAAGTGGCGGCCCGGGCATTCCGGCCACGGAGCGAACCCGATGGTTCCGGTGTCCTCGCGAACGAACAACGGCACCGGATCGCCGCTGGGATAAATCACCTGCACCAGCACGCCATTGCCGCACGTCTGCACGATGCCCAGCTTGGCCGCCTGCGCGCTGGGATGCTCGCTTTGCGGACCCCAGTCGTCCTTGAACTTCGTGTAGGAATACTCGCGGCACGGCGTTTCTTCGGTGCAGCCCCACATGCGATAGGCGTCCTGATACTCGCCGTTGCGCAAGCGGCCGAGGAAAGCGTTGACGATGCTCTCCTCGTGGTAGTTCTTGAACGTGGCGTAGAGAATGGCGAGCACCAGCAGGACCACGAGGCCGATAACGATGCCGATGGTCCAGCGCCGCACGACGTGCGCGTGATGCGTCTCCCCGGCGCCATACGCTTCCAGATAGCTGCCCATACCAGCTACTTCACAGGATACGCTTTGTCGTACGCCGCAACCGCCTCGTCGGTAATATCCAGGCCCGCTTTGAAGAACACCGTGTTCGAGGAGTCGATGACCACATCGAGGCCGCGCTCGTCGGCGATCTTCTGGATCACCTGCTGCATGCGCTGTCCGGCGTGACCGACGATGTCGTTGCGCTCGCGGTCGACGTCGTCGCGGAGGTCCTGATCCTTCCGTTGCAGTTGCCGTTCCTTGAACGTGCCCTCCGAGCGCGCCTGCTGGTCGGCGGCCGGGCTCAGTTTCCCGCTCCCGATCTGCTGCTGCAGGTTCTGCAAATCCGCCTGCAGCTTCTCGATCTCTTCCTGGCGCGGCCGGAACTTCGCGGTCACGTCCATGATGGCCTTCTTGATCTCGGCCGTTTGCGCGATGGCCCGCTGCATGTTCACGATTCCGACCTTCGTTTGCGCGGCGCCAACCCCGGCCGCCGCGAGGGCGATTGCAAGCACAGTTGCGATACGTTTCATTTTTCGATTACTCCGAGAATCTCGTCTTCGCGCAGGATCAGGTACTCTTCGGCGTCGAGCTTCGTTTCCGAGCCGGAGTACTTGCCGAACAGAATGCGGTCGCCGGCTTTCACATCCGGCGCCACGCGCGTGCCGTTTTCGAGCAGCTTCCCGCTGCCCACGGCGATCACCTCGGCCTGCTGCGGTTTCTCCTTGGCCGAGTCCGGGATGATGATGCCCCCGCGAACCGTCTCTCCCTCGTCGATACGTTTGACCAGAATGCGATCATGAAGCGGACGAAGATTCATTGCCTTGCCTCTCCTCTTATGGAAATGAGTGCCGGGAGTGCGGGCGCCCGCACAGGGAGACCCACCGATTGCAACTATAACACAGCGCTGGCCGGGGCCGAACGGACCCGCTACGGAAGCCGCGTTATTCGACCGGTACCGCAAAAACGCCGCTGTCGCCGCGTGTCCGCGCAGGGAATCCGGGTAGAGATCGCCGGCAACGTCCCCCCTCAAAACACTTCCGAGTTCCGCCTGAGGTAATCCAGCAACTCGTCTACCTGGCAGAAAGCGAGGGCGGTGAAGGTGTCCGCGGCGCCGTAGTACAGCGCGATGCGTCCCGTTGGCGCGTCGGCGATGGCCGCGCACGGAAACACCACGTTGGGCACGAAGCCGGCGGTCTCGTAGTCCTTCTCGGGCCCCAGCAGATAATCGCGAGTGCGGTACAAAACCCGGCCGGGGTCGTCGAGGTCCAGCAGCGCCGCGCCCATGCTGTAGACATATCCGTTGCAGGTGGTGGTGACACCGTGGTAGAAGAGCAGCCAGCCTTCCGTGGTCTCGATGGGCACCGGACCCGCGCCAATCTTGGTGCTCTGCCACCAGCCCCGGCCGCCGCGGCTCATTACCAGGCGGTGGCGTCCCCAGTAAATGAGGTCGGGACTCCAGGAGAGAACGATGTCGCCAAACGGGGTGTGGCCGCTGTCGCTCGGACGGCTCAGCAGAGCGTACTGGCCCCCATACCGGCCATGAATCCGGCGCGGGAACAGCACGCCGTTGCGGTTGAACGGCATCAGCGGATTCTCCATCCGCAGGAACGTTTGGAAATCCCTGGTGCAGCCAAGCCCGATGGACGCGCCCGGGAAATCGTCGCACCACGTGATGTAGTACGTATCCTCGATCTTCAGCAGCCGCGGATCGTAGCCGTAGCTGAGGGGTTTCGGGCGGCCCGCTTCATCCTGCCATGCGATCACCTCGGGTTCCACGTCCCAACGGATGCCGTCGGCGCTTCTCCCGAAGTGCAGGTCGGCGCGAGCGTTGCGGTGGTCGGCTCGGAACACGCCCACGAAACCGCCCTCCCAGGCAATCGCCGCGCTGTTGAAGATCCTCGCCACCCGGCCCACGGGATTCCACCCGATGATGGGGTTGCCGCGGTAGCGCCAGACGACGTCGCGGCAATCGGCGGGTTTGTCCTCCCACGGGAGATTCGGAACCGCGGCTCCGGCAATGGTTGGTGTCGTCGATGGGCTCATGACGTGGCTCCGGCCCGGCGCTCTTTCAGTTCGGCCTGCACGCGTTGCGATGTGGCGGCGTCGAGCGTGTAGAACATCGCGGCCGCGGCGGTCACCACGCTGGCGGCGGCCGGCAGCAGGCTCATCATCATGCGGATTCCCGTCAGCGTCAGCGCCGACTGCGCTACGTTCGCATGGAAACCGAACGCCGCGAGCAGCCACCCGGCCACCGCGCCGCCCACCGTCCACCCCATTTTCTGCGCAAAGGTGCCCGCGGAAAAGATCAGCCCGGTGGAGCGGCGTCCAAAGCGCCACTCCGCATAGTCCGCCGTATCCGCATACATGGCCCAGACCAGCGGAAGCAGCGGTCCATTCAGGAAGGAGCCGACAATCTGCGTCCCAAAGATCAGGACGTAGTTGGACGGCGCCGCAAAGTACAGCGCCCCGCAAGTAATCACATTCAACAGTTGCAGCCAGACGAACGCGCGCTTTCTCCCGCCCAGCCAGCGGGTGATCGGCGCGGTGCAGGCCACGCCCAGCAGGGTGGCCGCGGTCCCCGAAACCAGCCAGGACGACGCCAGTTGCGTGTTGCCCACGAAGTACTTGAAATAGTAGAGCGTCGCGGCCCCGCGCATGGAAACCCAGATCAGGCAGAGGATGCTGGCGCCGCCGAGCACCAGCCAGGGGCGGTTCCGCAGCAGGTCCCCCAGGTCCACTCGCACGCTGGAGCGATGCCGCGCCTGCGGCTGCACGCGCTCCTTCGTGGTGGCGAAGGTGACCAGGAAAAGCCCCATGGCGAGCGCGGCGTACAAGCTCATGGCCAGCGGGAATCCGGTACGGTCGTTGCCGCCGCCCAGCCTCTTCACCAGAAACAGCAGCGTGCCCTGCACCACGAAGTTGCCGCAGAATGCGCCAATGAACCGGGCCGAAGAGAGCCGCGTGCGCTCATCGGCGTCGTGGGTGATCACCCCCAGCAGCGCGCCGTAGGGCACGTTGATCGCCGTGTAAACCAGCATCACCAGCGTGTACGTGGCGTACGCGTAAATCAGCTTTCCCGTGGGCGAGAAGTTCGGGGTAATGAACGTCAGCACACCGGCAATCGCGAAGGGCGCGCACATCCACAGCAGCCACGGCCGGAATTTGCCGAATCGCGAGCGGGTCCGGTCGGAGATGACGCCCATCACCGGGTCCGCGAACATGTCCCACGTCCGCGTGACCAGCAGCATGGTGCCGGCCGCGGCCGGTCCGATACCGAACGTATCGGTGTAAAAGATCATCAGAAACAGTGCCCAGGTGTTGTAGTAAAGGCAGGACGCGAGATCGCCGCACGCGTATCCGGCGCGTTCGAACCAGCGGACGCGATCCGGATCAGATTGAGCTGACATGACACTACTTTACTCAAAAGACGGTGCTTTGATGGGCGCCCCGAACAACGCGGCACCCGCGCTACGCGATCCGGATGGTCCGCGTAGCAGTGCCGGAAGGAGAGCCCGGAATCACCCCACTTCCGTTCCCCGCCTTCGGCGGGACCTTTTTGCTTCGCGTCGCGGCTTCTCATCGGGGCAGCCGGTCAGTCTGGTTTCGGCCCCGCGCGGCGCCGCGCGCGGCGATAGAAACGGACCAGCGCCACGAAACCAATCCCCCAGATGGCGAGCGCGAGCGCCGCGGCGGGCCAGGCGACACGAACCACCATGTAAGGAAGGGCGCCGATGATCCCCAGAGCCAGCCAGGCCAGCAGGAGGATGGGCAGCGGAGCGCGTTGCCACAGCTTCTCCCACCGTCCGGGCGCCCGTACCGCACTGCTCGCCTCCACCGGGACCCACAACGGTACACCGGCCGGCGTCCAGCCGCACTGCACCATGATTACGTCGGCGACCACATCAGCCAGGTCCCCGGCCCTCACGTAATTCGCGTGCCGCTGGGTCGCGAACAACTGCACGGCGACCGACAGGACGGCTCGTAAATCCGCCTGGTCCGCCTCGGGCAGTTTGGCGCCATCGGAGGCGAGCGCCTGCTGCGCGCCGGCCAGTTTCTGTTCGGCGTCGGAGCGGGCGGCGGCGGCGAGCTCGCGAAGGAGCTGGCTCAACTCGGTGCGAATGGAAGCGAGCTCGGGCTCGGAACCCAGGGTGTCCGCTCGCTCGGGGTCCATGGCCACCAGTTCCCGCACCCGCTCGAGAGCGCGCACGAAATTCCCCTCCTCGGCCGCGGAAACAGCGGCGCGCATCAGCTCCGCGATGACCTCGGGACTCTGGATGGGCCGGCGCTGATCGATGCCGGCGAGGAGATCGGCGACCCTTCCGGCGGCCAGAAACGACGCGACAGTATCTCCAGGCGGGGCAGCAGAGATGGCCGGGGTTGCCGCCGCGCGGCCCGGTACGGGAATGCCGCCTGTTCGGAGCGGGTCCGGGGCCGTGGCGCCCGCTCCCCCGCCCACCGCGCCAACGTGCATCGCTATCCTCCCGCGGGTTCGTTCTCGCCGTCCCAGCGCCCGCGCTCGCGGAGCCGGCGAACCTCTTCCTTCGCCATTTCCTGCAGACGCACCACGTCCACTTTGGCGGTACGGTTCAGCGGCATCGTGCCGGGCTGCAGAATGACGTAGTGGAGCGGCCGCATGTACGACGTCAGCGAACGCGCGTGCTTGCGCAGTTCGGCCTCCGTGCACTCGGCGCCGGGGCGCTTTTCGACGAAGGCTATGATCCCCTCGCTCCACTTGTTGTGCGCGTGCCCCACCACGCCCACGCCGGCCACCTTGTCCACCAGCATGCTGATGTGGTTCTCCACGTCGCCGGGGAACACCTGGTAGCCCGCCGGCTTCAGCACCCACTTGGCGCGACCGGAGAGGCGCAGGCCGTGCTCGTTCACCGAGCCCATGTCGCCCGTGTACAGCCAGCCGTCGCGCGAGAGCACCGCCGCGGCCGCTTCGGGATCGCTCACGTAGCCGAGGAAGTTCTGCGGCCCGCGGAAGCAGACATGGCCGATCTCTCCGGCGGACACTTCGAGACCAGCCGAGCCGCCGGCGTTCATCGGGTGCCGGATGGACATGGGGTACACGGGCATGTCCCAGCCGACGCCGCCGGCGATGGCATCGGCATCGTGGGTGAGGCCGGTGTGCGTGCAGAAGCCCGACGCTTCGGTGAGGCCCAGGCCGGTTCCAATGGTGGCCGCCATGCGCAGCATGCGTTCGAGGAACGGACGCGGAACCGCCTGCCCGCCGTACACCGCCGCGCGCAGGCTGGTCAGATCGCGCCGCTCGTAGTCCGCCGTGTGCCACTCCAGATTGAACATGGCGGGGATCTGGCCCAGCAGGGTCACGCCGTGCTGCTCGATGGCCTCCAGCGACTTCAGCGCGTCGAAGATCTCCAGGGTGACGGCCACTCCGCCCATGAACACGCAGGTCATCAGCGACTCGGCCTGGCCGCCCACGTGCGATGCCGGCAGATTGCAGAGCACGCGCTGGTCCGGTCCGAAGCCGAAGGCCCGGCCGAGGCAGAGATTCTGGCAGGCGATGCCGCGATGAGAAAGCAGCGCGGGTTTGGGCGAACCGATGGAGCCGGTGGTGAAGATCACCTGCGCGCCGTCGTGTTCGTCGACGTTCGCTTCGACGGGGGCGGCGGCGGACATGGCGCGGGTGATCACGTCGGCAAAGCTGGTGGCGCCGGAGATGCACTCGCGGGGCGGCGAGAACTGGATCAGGTGCTCGATGGAATCGCAGCCCTGGCGCACCGCCTCGCCGAGTGCGGCGAAATCCGCGGCGGGCGTTTTGCCGAGGAACAGATACGCTTTCGGCCGAACCAGAGCGAGCGAGCGCAGCACCTCGGCGGGCTGCAGGCGCAGGTCCAGCGGCGCGTGGATGACGCCCAGGCGGAAGCAGGCGTACTGGAGCAGGATGTGCTCGTTCAGCAGGGGCAGCGAGGCGGCCAGGAAGTCGCCTTTGCGGAGGCCCATGCGGGCGAGCTCGCCGGCCAGCGCCATGGACCCGCGCTGGAGGTCGGCCCACGTCAGCCGCGTGCCGCGCGTGGCGTTGATGACCACGGCGTCGCCGGGTTTCCGCGCGGCCCAATGGTCCACCGCGGCATGGAGCAGATGAAGGTGGCGGTACTCGGTCTCGAACTGGTCGAGGGTGACCTGCGGTATGGGCGGGGCCATTGCGTCTATTCTAATTCGGTGACGTACACCTCATTTCCTAATTCGGAAATGAGGTGTACGTCACCGAATTAGAGAACCAGGATGGGGTGGTAGAGGTGGGGCAGGCGGGCCTCGCCGATGGCGATCAGCTCCCCATCCTGCGAGAGCGCCTTCACATAGCGCGCGTCCGGCCGGATGCGGAAGGGCGACACGCGAAAATCGCGGCCCTGGCGGATCTGCCCGGCCGTGAGCGCGTCCACCAGCTCGCCGGGGAACTGGGGCAGCAGCGCCGGCCCCGCAATCAGCGCCTCGCTCAGCCGGCCCTCGGCGGCCAGATCGCGCAACCGATCCAGGGTGTGCGCGCGTTCCTCGGTGAATTCGCCGGAGGCGGTGCGCCGCAGCGCGTCCAGAAACGCCCCGCAGCCGAACGCGCGGCCCAGCTCGTGCGCGATGCTGCGGACATACGTGCCCGCCGAACAACAGATGAGCAGGCGCGCGAGGGGCGGCTCGAACGCGGCCAGATCGAGAGCGTGCACCGTGACCTCCACGGGCTTCAGCTCCATCTCCACATGTTTGCGGGCCAGCTTGTAGGCCGGCACGCCGCTCACCTTCTTTGCCGAAACCGGCGGCGTCGCAAGCAGAAAGGTCCCGCGAAAGGCATCCAGCGCGCGCTCGAGTTCCGCGCGGGTGAACGACGGCGGCACGGGATCGGAGGTGGGCGCGCCATCGCGATCGTACGAATCGGTGCTGTGCCCGAAGCGGACCCAGGCGTCGTATCGCTTGGTGTTCGCGGTGAAGAACTGCGCCAGCCGGGTGGCGCGGCCGACCACCAGCGGGAGCACACCCGTGGCCAGCGGATCGAGCGTGCCCAGATGGCCCACGCGCCGCGTCCCGGCGATCCTGCGCACCCGGTTCACCACGTCGTGCGAGGTGCAGCCCTCGGCTTTGTCGACGACGATGACCCCGTGCAATTCCACGCTCTCAGGGTAACAGGAGGGTGCGGAAAGCGGGCCGGTTTAGAATAGGAACGGTGATGTCCGCGGTGATTCCCGCCAGTGGGGGCGTAGCTCAGGTGGATAGAGCACCGGCCTTCTAAGCCGGTTGTCGCTGGTTCGAGTCCAGCCGCCCCTACCATACTTCAGGATTAGGCACGTGATCATCCGGGCCGCTGTGCCCTTCGAAGTGAAACACAACTCATGCGGGAGCGCTCGTCGTGAACCTGCCTGTCATCTTGAGCGTCGTGGGCGTCGGCGTTCCCGCCATCGGGTTCATCTTGTCGAGGATCGTCACAAGGCGACAATCAGCGTAACGACCTGAACGCGTTCTTCACCGACTAAGTGGCGACCCTTACAAATTCAGGAATTGCGTGTCCGGAAGCCTGCCCTAACATGGATCGCAAGGCTGAAGGCTCGGGAGAGGGGCAGGCCGCTGATTGACCCGCCCCACGTCGGAACCCGGAATCGTCGCCGGCTGCGAGGATTCCTTATTCAACTCATTTCGAGCCGCCGGGGCCAGCCTTCGACGATCGCCTCAGCGGGGCAGACCACTACCGGCGCCAGTAGCCGCCGTAATACCGGTGCCCGTAGTAACGCGGCGCCACCCAGTTGGCGCGAGCATAGGGCGGGCGGGCCCAGTAACCGGCGTGCCAGGACCAGCGCGGCCCAACCGGATAGTAGTAGCCGCCGACCCATGTGTAACCCGGCCCGGGCGCTGGCGCATAGTAAGTGTACGCGGGGGGCGGCGGAGGCGGCGCATACACGTATCCGCCACCAAATCCGAATCCCACGCCAACGCGCACTCCCGCGAACATCGAGGTCCCCGCCAGCAACAGAATCAGGAGCAATCTGGTTTTCATCTCTCTTCCTCCTGCCCGATAGATTGCAAAATCGTTGCCATCCCTACGCGACTGAAAACACAAGGAAACGGCGCCGGGCCGCTGGCCGATGTGCACCGCCGCTGGTGATTCCAGGCCAGCGTGCAGCCGCATCGTCGCGGGCGCCGTGTATGATTGCTTCAAAGCCGCCGTGCGGATCTCACTGTTACTCCTGTTCTGCGGTGTCGCGCTTCACGCCGCCATCGTCACTCTGACGGGCCGCGTGGTGGATGAGAACAACGCTCCCGTCGCCGCGGCCACCATCGATGTTCGGGGCGTTGCAACGGTGCGTTCCGATGCCACCGGCGCATTTGTGGTGACCCTGCCCGGGCCAGGCGATTACGTGATCGGCGCCAGGCGCGAAGGGTACTACGAACTCACCGGCCGCCCGCTGCGCGTCGAGGCCGGCGGTGAAGTCACGCTGGTGCTCAGCACGGTCCGCGAGGTGTTCCAGACGGTCAACGTTCAGGGCCAGCCTTCGCCCGTCGATCCGGCTCAGACGCAGAAAGAAGAGAGCCTCAGCGGCACCGAAGTCAACGACGTCCCTTACCCATCCAGCCACAGCCTGGTGAGTGCCATCGGGCTCATGCCCGGCATAGTGCAGGACAGCGGCGGCACGCTGCACTTCAACGGCTCATCCCCGAATCAGGTTCTCTACACGCTGAACGGCTTCAACATCACCGACCCCGCCAGCGGGCTCTTCGAGACGCGGGTCGGGCTGGAGGGCATACAGTCCGTTCAGTATTTGTCGAGCCGCTATTCGCCGGAGTTTGGCAAAGGGTCCGCCGGCGTCCTGGCCATTCAGACCGCCAACGGCACGGACGAGTTCCGCTTCACGGCGACCGACTTCATTCCGGGCCTTGATGTCCATCAGGGCGTCCGGCTGGGAAGCTGGTTCCCGCGGTTCGGCGTATCGGGTCCGATTGTGAAAGGCCGCGCCTGGTTCGCGGACAACTTCGACGGGGAATACGACCAGTCGCTGATCACGGACCTGCCAGGAGGGCAGAACACCAGCAGCGGCTGGACGGGCAGCAATCTCCTGCACGCCCAGGTGAACCTGACCTCCTCCAACATTCTGTTCGCCGACTTCCTGGTGACCCTGAACAACCAGAACCGCGCCGGGCTGGGGCCGCTCGATCCGGTGTCCACCACCTCCAGCGTGCGCGCGCGCCAGTATTTCGCCAGCCTCCGGGATCAGATCTACCTGGGCCGCGGGGTGCTGCTGGAGTTCGGCTATGCTCACAACGACTTTTCGAACCGACAGACGCCGCAGGGCCAGGAACTCTACGCGATCGCTCCGGAGGGCCGCGGCGGGGACTATTTCGTGAACTCCGATCAGCGTTCGTCGCGCGACGAGGGCATGGTCAACGCGTACCTCCCGGACTTTCACTTCGCCGGCACGCACCAGATCAGGACCGGCGGCGATGCGGACCATCTGAATTACGACGCCGACTTTCATCGCACCGGCTACGAGGTGATCGGCCTCGCCGGCGAGTTGCTCTCCGAGACTCTGTTTCAAGGGGCCGCATCATTCCACGTGCCCGACACGGAGATGTCCTGGTATGTGCTCGATTCCTGGCGGCTGTCCAAACGACTGCAAGTGGAGGCAGGCGTCCGCGCGGATCGGGATGCGCAGATTCACGACCTCGCATGGTCGCCTCACCTCAGCCTGGCCTGGTCGCCCTTTGCCTCCGGACATACGAGGATCTCGGGCGGCTACGCCATCACCCACGACGCGGTCGCGCTGGGCATGCTGGGGCGTCCGCTGGATCAGACGGCGATGACCACGGTATACAATCCGGATGGCACGCCCGCGGGTCCCGCCGTCCTCACCGTCTTCCGCGCCACCCAGCCTCTGCTGCTCCCGCAGGCTTCCAACTGGAGTGGCGGCATCGATCATGAGTTTACCGAACACCTGCGTGCGAGCGCGAGTTACCTGCGCCGCCGCGGAACTGACGGCTTCACGTTCCTCAATACGGCCGATCCCAGCGCGCCGCCGTCCGAGTTGCCTGTCCCCAATGCCGTTGCGGGCGGCGTTTATCAGCTCACCAATCTCCGCCGCGACAATTACGACCAGGCCGCGGTGTCCGTGCGCCAGACCTTCTCCAAACAGTACGAGTGGATGCTGTCGTACGTCTATTCGCGCACCCTGTCGAACGCCGTCCTGGATCTGAACGCGAGCCAGCCGTTACAGGTGATACCAACGTTGCAGCCGGCGCCCTGGGATGCGCCACACCGCGTGCTGGGCTGGGCTTACCTTCCGCTGCCGTGGCGGAACTGGGCCATCGCCGTGCTGGCGGACGCGCGCAGCGGATTCCCCTTCTCCCTGGTGGATCAGACGGGACTGATTGCCGGCGGCGTCGATGCGAGCCGCTATCCGTTCAACTTCGACCTGAACGTTCACATTGAGCGTACGCTTACGCTGGCCGGCTATCGCTTCGCGCTGCGTCTCGGTTGCAACAACCTCACCAACCAGGCGAACCCCACGGCTGTCAACAACGTGGTTGGCGCGCCGCAGTTTCTGACGTTCTACGGCGACGAGGGCCGCCACTTCGTCCTGCGCATCCGCTTTTTCGGGCGCGCCGCGGTAAAGTAGCGCGCGTTCATTCGGTCCTCCAGTACTTCTCGAACCGTAACCGCGACTGGCGAATCCAACGGCCGGCGCGGGATTCGTCGACAAATCGTTGTTCCGGGTGGTCCATTACAGCCTGGACCAGCGCGAGCGGGATACCGCGGCGGGTCATCTCCCATTCGGCATGGCGGGAAAGGCGGAAGACCATGGTTGCCTTACGTTTCTCCCCGGAAGGCGCGGCATTTCCGCAACTGACCCCAGTCGTTCAGCGCTTCCACCCAACGGTTCACCGCGGTGTGCCTGGTCTCTGTTTGGTCATCCTCGAAACCCTCGACTATGCGGCGTGATCGAAAGCGCGTGAACAGCGACGCGGCGGCGCATGGCCCCGCTGGCGTGGTAGCGGCGCACGTCACGCGGCGGCTGTCAGCGGCCGGGCGCGCTCGATCCGTGCCCGTTCGCGGGGCGAGTGTATCGCCTCCCACAGATCGCTGCGCCGCTGCACGTTCAGCCAGAAATTGGCGCTGTTTCCGAAGACGCGAGCAAGGATGAGCGCGGTCGGGGCGGTCACGGACCTGCGGCCGTTGCACAGTTCGTTCACGTGCTTGCGTTGCACGCCCATCGCTGCGGCCAGCGCGCCTTGCGTCAGGCCCATCGGCTCCATAAACTCTTCAATCAGGATCTCGCCAACGCTCGCTGGCTTGCGCTTCGTCGTCAACATGGCTCACCTCACCTCACCTCACCGATAACTATGGTCGTCCAGCCAGACGCCTGTCGCTTCGCCCCGGCCGCCATCCCATTGGAAGACGAGCCGCCATTGGTTGTTGACGCGGATCGAATGGAAGCCTTCCATATTCCCACGCAGTTTTTCGAAATGGTTGCCGGGTGGCGCTCGTAAATCCTGATCCGTAGTCGCATCGTCGATTATCTGGATTTTACGAAACAGGCGGCCTTCCAGATCGGATGGGATTCTCTTCGATCGAATATCCTCGACGAAGAACTCGCGCAGCCAGTCATCCCGAAAGCTCACCACCATTCCGCAACTCCATCATGAGTGAATGTACCACTCTACGGTACAGACAGCAAGCTCGACATCCGAGCTGTCTGGGCTGCCCATTCTCCCGTTCGTGGCTGGGATGCCGACACGTTGCTAACAAAGGGCGCGTCACTGTAGAATTTCGCAACAAGGTCTGCCAATCGCTGCGCCATGACGCGCCGGGGCCAGCATCACGCTGCATCACTGCGTTATTCCGTAGCGGTTTCCCGCACCCCCGTGGGTGACTTGACGCTATCGGTCCGCAATCCCGCGCCCGGAAACCCCTCCTTTTGCAGGCCAATTCGCTTCGGCAGAGCGATTGCTGAATGTCCCGCCATCTGGTCCGAACGAGAGGAGGCGTCCTCGATGATCCACCCTCGCCCCAAACCGTCGACCTACGAAGTGCTCCAGAAGCACGGCGTCGATCGAAGGAGTTTTCTACAGTTCTGTACCGCAACCGCAGCCGCTCTGGGACTGGAATGTTCCATGGTCCCCAAAGTGGTGGCGGCCATGGACAAGAAACCCCGCATCCCCGTTATCTGGCTGCACGGTCTGGAATGCACCTGTTGCAGCGAATCGTTCATCCGTTCCTCTCACCCCATCGCTCAGGACATCGTCCTGAACATGATCTCGCTCGATTACGACGACACCCTGCAGGCCGCATCCGGCTTCCAGGTGGAGGAGATCCGCAAGCGAATCATCAAAGAAAATCCGGGTGGGTACATCCTCGCCGTGGAGGGCAACGCCCCCACTCGCGACGGCGGCGTCTACTGCACCGTCGGCGGCGACACCTTCCTCAACATTCTGCTCGAAACCGCCGAGCAGGCCAAAGCGATTGTGGCCTGGGGCTCCTGCGCCTCCAACGGGTGCGTGCAGGCGGCGCGGCCCAACCCCACCGGCGCGAAACCCATCCACAAGCTCATCCCGCATCGCACCATCATTAATGTCCCCGGCTGTCCGCCGATTGCCGAGGTGATGACCGGGGTGCTCACCTACATCCTGACCTTCGACGCCCTCCCCGAGCTCGACCGCCAGGGCCGCCCCAAGATGTTCTACGGCCAGCGCATTCACGACAAGTGCTACCGGCGCGCGTTCTTCGACGCCGGCCAGTTCGTGGAAGCCTGGGACGACGACGGCGCGCGCCGCGGCTGGTGCCTCTACAAGATGGGCTGCCGCGGGCCCACCACCTACAACTCCTGCTCCACCTTCAAGTGGAATAACGGCGTTTCCTTCCCCATCGGCTCCGGCCACGGCTGCATCGGTTGCAGCGAGGCCGAGTTCTGGGACAACGGGCCCTTCTATCAGCGCTTGTCCAACGTGGTGGTGCCGGGCATCGAGGCTACGCCCGAGACCATCGGCGAGGTCCTCGCCGGGGTGACGGCGGTGGGCGTTGGCGCGCATCTCATTTCGTTTGCTGCCCGCAAGCTGGGTCAGCGTGTGAAACCGGGTGAAGCGGAGCCGGAGAAGCCGGCCGCCGCGGAAGAGGAGAAGTGACCTATGTCGACCCGGGTTGTCGTCGATCCCATAACGCGCATTGAAGGCCACCTCCGCGTGGAGGCGATGCTGGATGACCGGGGCACCATCCGCGACGCCATGTCGTCGGGGACCATGTGGCGTGGCATTGAAGTGATTCTGCAGGGGCGCGATCCGCGGGACGCCTGGGCGTTCTGCGAGCGCATCTGCGGAGTCTGCACCACCGTGCACGCGCTGGCTTCGGTCCGTACGGTGGAAAATGCCCTCGGCATTACCGTTCCCCCGAACGCCGACATCATTCGCAACATCATGTACCTCACCCAGATGGTGCAAGACCACGTGATTCACTTTTACCATCTGCACGCGCTCGACTGGGTGGATGTGGTTTCCGCCCTGAAAGCGAATCCGGCCGCTACGGCGGCGCTGGCGCAAAAGGTGTCGCCCTCCTGGCCATACTCTTCACCCGGCTATTTCAGCGACATCCAGTCCACGGTGAAGAAGTTCGTGGAATCCGGCCAGCTCGGCATCTTCCAGAACGCGTACTGGGGCCATCCGGCATACAAACTGCCTGCCGAAGCCAATCTGATGGCCGTGGCGCATTATCTGGAAGCTCTTAAGTGGCAGAAAGAAATAATCAAAATCCACACCATCTTCGGCGGCAAGAACCCCCACCCGAACTACCTGGTTGGCGGCATGGCCTCCGCCGTCTCCATGCAGAGCGACAACGCCATCAACATGGAGCGGCTCGACATGGTGCATCAGTGCATCACCGGCGCTCTCGACGTGGTGGAACAACTGTACATTCCCGACCTGCTGGCCATCGCCTCGTTCTATCCGGAATGGACCACCATCGGCGGCGGGCTGGGCAATTACATGGTGTACGGGGACCTGCCGCAAAACGGCATCGGCGACCCGTCGCGGTTCCGCTTCCCGCGCGGGATCATATTGAACAAGAACCTCGCGGAGGTGCTTCCCGTGGATCCGGCCGATCCGGCGCAGATCCAGGAGGAGATCGCCCATTCGTGGTATTCGTATCCGGCCGGGAAGACTTCCCTGCACCCGTGGGACGGTGTCACCGAGCCGAACTACACCGGTCCGAAGCCGCCCTACAAACAGCTCGACGAGACCGACGGCTACTCCTGGCTGAAGGCGCCTCGCTGGAGGGGCCACGCCATGGAGGTAGGACCGCTGGCCAGGATGCTGGTGGGCTATGCCAGCGGCAAGACGGAGTTCAAGGACGTAGTGAGCGACGCGCTGGGCCGCCTGAACGTACCGGCCACCGCGCTGTTCTCCACGCTGGGCCGAACCGCGGCCAGGGGCCTGGAGACTCGCCTGGCGGTTCGCTGGCTGCTGGACGAGTACAACCACCTGGTCGCCAATGTCAAAAACGGCGACACCGCCACGGCCGACACCAGCAAGTGGGAACCGTCCACCTGGCCGGCCGAGGCCAAAGGCTACGGCTTTACCGAAGCCCCGCGCGGCGCGCTGTGCCACTGGATCCATATCAAGGACAAGCGCATCGCCAATTATCAGATCGTGGTTCCCTCCACCTGGAACGCTTCGCCGAAGGACGGCAAAGGGCAGCACGGCGCGTACGAAGCCGCGTTGCTGGGCACGCCCATGGCGGACGCGAAACGTCCGGTGGAGATCCTGCGAACCATCCATTCCTTCGACCCGTGCCTGGCCTGCGCATCGCACGTGCTGGGCCCGAACGGGGAGACGCTGGCCGAGGTGGTGGTCCGGTAGGAGGCGCCATGGCAGAACAATCCATGAACCTGCCCACAGCGGCCATGAAACCGCCCCCAACGGCCGCGTCCGCGTCCGGTTTCGGGGCCACGTCATCCGAGCTCATCTACGGGCGCAAATACGTGTGGGAATGGCCGGTGCGCCTGACGCACTGGATGACCGCGCTCTCGCTCAGCGTTCTGTTCGCCAGCGGGCTGTACATCGCCAACCCGGTGCTGGCCCCCAACGGCGAACCCGCCTTCCACTTCGTGATGGGGCGCGTGCGGGAAATCCACTTCGCCGCCGCCTACGTGCTTTTCTTCAGCTTTCTGTTGCGCTCCTACTGGTTCTGGGTGGGCAATAACTACGCCCGCTCGGGCTTCCCGTTCGTGTGGCGCCGGAGCTGGTGGCAGGACCTGCGCCGCCAGGGGACCTTGTACCTGGGCCTCGAACGCGGCCGCGTGCATCTCGGCCACAATGCGCTGGCCGGGCTCGCCTACACTACCTTCGTGATCTTCCTCGGATGGGCGGACATCCTCACCGGGTTCGCCATCTACTCCGAGACGAAGCCCGGCGGATTCTGGGACCACGCGCTCGGCTGGATCGTCCCGCTGCTCGGCGGATCGTACCAGGCGCGGATGTGGCACCACATGCTGGCCTGGACGTTCGTGGTGTTCCTGATTATCCACTTGTACATAGTGTTCTTCGATTCGCACCAGTACAAGAACGGGCTGATTTCGTCCATCGTCTCCGGCTATAAGTTCTACGAGAAGGGCGATATCGATGTCGACCGCTGGGCCAGTTGAGACGCAATTCGGTGACGGGCACCGAAATTCCGCAGCGACGTGCGGGAATTCGGTGCCCGTCACCGAATTGCTGGTGCTGGCCCTGGGCAACACGCTGCTTCGCGACGATGGCGTGGGGGTCGCGATTCTTCACGCGCTCGAACGCGAAGCAGCGCAGTGGGGCGGCGAGGTGGAGTTCGTGGACGGCGGTACGCAGGGGCTGGCGCTGCTCGGCGTGCTGACTGGCCGGCGCGCGGCGGTGATCCTGGATGCCGTCGCGCTGGGCGCCCCTCCGGGAACGGTACACGTGTTGAGCGCTGGCGACGCCGGCCGCCTGCGCTCGCGCCGCTCCACCACGGCGCACGAGGGGAACGCGGGGGAACTGCTGGCCGCCGCCCGCCTGCTCGGCGATCTGCCGGAGCGTACCATCATTGTGGGCATCGAGCCGGAGGAAGTTCGCACCGGCGTCGGGTTGTCGGACGCGGTGGCGCGCAGCGTGCCGGAAGCAGCGGGGTGCGCGCGGCGCGTGCTGGAAGGAAGGTGGACCTATGTGCCTGGCCATACCGAGTAAGATCGTCGACGCCGAGGAGGTCGGGGGCTTTCGCGTCGGCAACGTGCAGTTCGGCGGCATCGCGCGCAAGGTCTATCTCGACTTTGTCCCGGAGGCCGTCCCCGGCGACTACGTCATCGTACACGTCGGCTTCGCCATCAGCCGCGTGGACGCCGAAGAGGCCGGGCGCACCTACGCGCTGCTCGAAGAGATGGGCGCGCTGGCGGAGGAGGGGATCGGCACCGCGACCGGGCAACCGCTTCGACACGCTCCTAAACACAGCGTCATTAGTGATTGCGGATAGAACCGCTCCCTCAGAAGCTGTAAAGGATTCGCCGGACCGCTCCGTCACCGTCGCGGCTCGGTTACGATGTTCCGAGTTTGCAGGATGTTGCCGAGCCATGAGGGTAACCGAGTGGTCATTGCGCGGAATCCTTTACAGCTCCCTCACGCGCGCGGCTCGGTTCCCGCGTTGCCGAGCCGCGACAGCAATGGAACGTGTGCGCAAGTACGTATGTGCTTCCCTGGCTCCAGGAAGAACCGCCGGTGATATAGTGGCACTGGCAGGGGGGCCAAAAGTGCTGACGAATCCGGACGCTCCAGTCACCGGCGATCCGCAAAATGTAAACTCATTCGGCACGATCCGAGTCCGCTGCTCTCGTTCCGCCTTCAGCTTCGTCTCCAAACCACTCCACTGGCAGTGGCGCCTTCGGAGGCGCACCCGGAGGCGGCAGAAAGTCGTTCAATCCGGTCTGTTGGCCGCCCGTGAGGCACATGCTGGCGTCTCAGTGAAAGGCATGCGGTGAGAAGATGTCGACGACGAACGGGAAGACCGTATCCCTGGTTCTCGGAAGCGGCGGCGCTCGAGGTTTGGCGCACATTGGCGTCATTCATTGGCTCGACGAAAATGATTTCAAGATCAAGTCGATAGTCGGCTGCTCGATCGGCGCAGTCATCGGGGGCATATACGCCGCCGGGAAACTGGATGAGTATGAGCAATGGGTGCGTTCCTTGACGAAAGTCGACATCCTCACGCTGCTCGATCTTTCGTGGGAGAAGGGGGGACTGGTGAGAGGTGAGAAACTCGTCAACACCCTGATCGGTCTGGTGGGGGAGAAACTGATCGAAGACCTCCCGATTTCATATACGGCCGTCGCCACTGACCTGAGAGCCCAGAAGGAGGTTTGGATACGGTCGGGCAGTCTCTTCGATGCCATGCGCGCCTCTTTCGCGATACCTCTCTTCTTCACTCCGTTCAAGTATAAGGGGGTCGATCTTGTCGATGGAGGGGTTCTGAATCCCGTGCCCATCGCGCCGACGTCTGTCGATGAAACCGACATGACCATCGCCGTGAATCTGAACGGGCCCGCTGGGAGTCCGCCAGAGCCGGTTGACGTGAGTGCCACCCCGGAATCCCCTTCGTCCCCGTTCCGTGAGAGGATCAATCGCTTCATCGGCCGCCTCCAACCCTCCATGACAAGCGGCGGCAGCCGGGATTGGGGAGGGTACGAAATCGCCAGTCAGGCGGTCGACGCCATGCAGAGCACCATAGCCCGCCAGAAGCTGGCCGCCTATCCACCGGACACGGTCATAGAAATCGCCAGGAACGCGTGCCGGACGTTGGAGTTCGACCGGGCAGCCGAGATGATCGCATTGGGATACAGAAAGGCCAAAATGTGCGATTTCACGACTTCGGCTGGCAGGCGCTAGCAGGCGATGACGCAGGTTCAGTCTCCCGCGCTATTCCGCGCGACGCTCCGATACCGCGACGCGTTGGTTTCCACGCTGAACTCCACCGGGCCCGGCCCGCCGCGCGTGCCCTCCACGGAAATGCGCCAGATCCCGGCCTGCGGGTGGGGAATCCGGAACTGCTGCGGACGCGTCTGCTGGCCGGAGTATCCGGTGGTGTTCCCATACCAGCCGTAATGCTCGGCGGAGGGGCTCATGAGATGAAGGTCCGCGCCCGCATCGGCGCCGGTCCAGGCCAGCGTGGCATCCAGCGATTTGGCCCCTTTGCGCACCAGCACGAACTCGCTCCACCATTGCGCCACCGCGACACTGCCGCGAAACTGCGGCTCGTTCGCCGCCGGTGACGCCGATTCCCGAACGGGCCTGCTGACCGCAACCGCCACCTCCTCCCCCGGCCGCGAGCAATCGCACAACGCCGACCGGTTCGATGAAACCACCACGCCGCGCCGAACCTCGCCGTTCAGGTCCTCGAAGCGGAAGGGCACGCTCCCCGACGAGATGGACAGCGCGTGGGTCACGTGAACGTGAACGTGATACCCGCCGCCTTCCCCCAGCGTGTATCCGCTGTTGCCCACCATCGCCAGCGCCTGGCCCTGTTCCACCCTCTGGCCGTCGCGCACCACGAAGGAGCCGGTCGCCAGGTGCGCGTAGTGGCTGTACTCGCCATCGCCATGGTCTATGGTGATGTAGTTACCGAAGGTCCGCCGCGAGTGATCCTGTTCCATGCCGAAGTCATGCGTGTGTACGATTCCGCCGCGCATGGCCACCACGCAGCGCCCCCCCAGCGGCGCGATGTCGTACGCGTACAGGCTGTTGCCCCAGTGCGAGAACGAACCGTAGGGTCCCTGTGTCAGCATCCACGGCTGGCCGGCCGGCGTGGGCAGTTTGTAGCCGCCGCCGCTGGCGATGACGAAGGGCATGGGTGCGCTCAGGGACCTGTCGGGATTCTGCACGATCACCCAGTATTCGCCGGGCGGGAGCGCGTCATGGTGCGAGGTCAATGACGTGGCACTGGCGGCCGACGGCTGCGCCGCGCTCAGGTATGCCCATCCGGCCGCGGGTGTGTAGCGGGCCAGGTGCACTGTGGACAGCGATGAGAAACCCGCGCCTGCAATCTCCAGGTCGAAGCCCTCCGGACCAGGGCCTTTGTCCGCCGATGTCATCCGGACCTCGGACACCTTCAGCCCGCCCGCCTCCGCGCCGCCGGTTATCTGGAAATCCCGCGTGACGGCGACGGCTCCGTTCACCAGCACCCGGGCGTGCCACTGGCCCGGATTCGAGGCCGGAGCGAACCCCGCCACCGGCAACTGAGTGGTAAAGCACAGCGACGGAGCATCGGGCAACTCGGGGTAAACTGCGGAGTCGGCAATCTGGCCGGACGGGTTCAGCCACTCTACCCGCAGCTCGTCGCCCGCGCGCACGCGCTCGGCCATGAACCAAAGGAAAACCTGGCGCTTTGAGGCTTCCACGCGGCTGGTGGCGACGGGCGCGGTGCAGGAGAACTGGTCCACCGCGGTGCTGACAATCGCCCGGCTGATGGTGGCGGCCGGGGCGAGGGTGGCACACACCGCCACAGTAAGAACGAGCCTCGAAGTGGGGCAGGCCCGTGGCCTGCGCGGGGCTCTCAGCCGCGCCTGCCTGTGGGTTTCGGCTCTGCTGCTCGGTGGGGCAGGATTGCATCCTGCGCGCGGGTCGGTAGCCATCCCCTCTCATGGTAATCGGCGGGTGCGCCGGAAAACATAAGCGCGGCTTCGCTATCGTTCCTGAGGATCAAGATTGTAAACGTAGAAGTCTGTTTGCCGCGTCCATCCCGCGGCCTCATACAGCGCTTGTGCCGGCTCATTCGAAACTTCAGTGGAGAGCGTCAGACGGACGGCTCCGACGGCCCGCGCGAAGCCGGTCGCGGCGGCAAGCAGCAGGGAGCCCACTCGCGTCCGGCGGGCCTCTGGCCGCACAAACAGGTCGTTCAGGATGAGAATCCGGGCAGCGGATGCCGACGAGAAGCTGGGAAACAACTGCGTGAATCCAACCGCGGAGCCGTCCTGCCGCACCGCCAGAAAAACAACGGACTGGTTGTGTTGGAACGGGCCAGATCGAGGTCGCTCGGCTTTCGGTAGAACTGGCGGTATGCGTCAAACAACGGGGCCAGCAGGTCCAGATCGGAGACCGTAGCCTGGCGCACCGCGACCTCGTTCGGTTCCTTCATCCTGAGATTCTACCCAACGATGGGCACTCCGATATGATGGCGGACGATGTGGGTCCTCATCGGCGCGATCTCGCTGGCCATCTGGGTGGCACTGCTGGTGGCCCGCGGCGGCTTCTGGCGGTTCCGCGAGGTGATCGAGATCGACCCCGTTCCCGACGACGCGCCCGCCCCCGCCGTCGCCGTGGTCATCCCCGCGCGCGACGAAGCCACAACCATCGGCCAGGCGGTCCGATCGCTGCTCGCCTCGCGCTACGCCGGTCCGCTGCGCGTGTTCGTGGTGGACGATCACAGCTCGGACGGCACGGCGGAGGTGGCGCGCAAGGCGGCCGACAAGACAGGGGCTGGCGATCGCCTGACGGTGGTGTCCGCTCCCCCGCTCCCGCCCGGATGGACCGGCAAACTGTGGGCACTGGCGCAGGGCGTGGAAGCGGCCATCGCCATCGGGCCGGGCTTCCTGCTGCTGACCGACGCCGACGTCGTCCACGCGCCCGATAACGTGTCGAGGCTTGTCGCGCGCGCCCGGCGCGACCGGCTGGACATCGCCTCCGTGATGGTGCGCCTGCACTGCCGCACGCTGGCCGAGCGATTCGCCATTCCCGCGTTCGTGTTCTTCTTCTTCAAGCTGTACCCGCCGGCGTGGATCGCGCGCCCGCGCAGCCGGGTGGCCGGGGCGGCGGGAGGCTGTCTCCTCATTCGTCCCGAAGCGCTGGCCCGCATCGGAGGGATCGCCGCCATTCGCTACGAACTGATTGACGACTGCGCCCTGGCGCGCCGGGTGAAGTCCGGTGGCGGCCGAATCTGGCTGGGGCTGAGCCGCGCCACCGAGAGCGTCCGTCCCTACGCCGGCTTCGCACAGGTTCGCGAGATGATCGCCCGCACCGCCTTCACACAGCTTCATCATTCCGCGCCGCTGCTTCTGGGAACGCTGCTGGGCATGGGACTGATCTATCTGGCCCCGCCGCTGCTGCTGCTTGCACCGGACCACGCGGCTCGCGCGCTGGGCCTGGCCGCCTGGCTCCTGATGAGTGCCGCTTACGTCCCGGCGCTTCGGTTCTACCGCCAGCCGCTGCTGCTGGCTCCGCTGCTGCCCCTGACCGCCGCGTTCTACACATTCGCGACGCTGGAATCCGCGGTGCGCTACTGGCGCGGCGCGGGAGGCCTGTGGAAGGGCCGGGTGCAGGATGTGCGGCCGCGGTAGCCCCCGGTCCCGGCAGCGCCCCGGTCTCCGGCAGCCCCCCCGCCCCGTTGACAATTGTGTACTGTATATGTACACTATACACAAGTGGCGCCGAATCCTCGAATCCGTATCGACCTTGCCTCCGGCATTCCCGCCGTCCGGCAGATTACCGACAACCTGCGAGTCCTCCTGGTGGAGGGCCGGCTTGTACCGGGATCCACGCTGCCTTCGGTCCGCCGGGTCGCCGTCGAATTGGGCGTCCATTTCAATACCGTCGCGGAAGCATACCGGCAACTGGCGGCCGAGGGATGGCTGGACCTGAAGCACGGGCGCGGCGCGGTGGTGGTAGCACGTGCCGTTCCCGCAGTCACGAACGGGGTTTGGAATAGGGACTTCCGCAACCGGCTGCGCGGGCTCGTGGCGCAGATGCGCTCCCAGGGCGTTTCCGCCGCCGGTATCGCGGACGAGTTGCGCGCCATGGCCAAGGTGGTGACAAAAACATGAGACTCGTCCTTTCCGCCGTCTGCGTCTTCATCGGAGCGCTGCTGTTTGCGTTGCCGAACATGACCCGCCGCGAGTTGCTCTTTGCCGTTCCGGTTCCGCCGGATTTCCGCGAGAGCGGTGCGGGCCGGCATGCCATCCGCATGTTCCGGATGGTGGTTCTGACGGCCGTGCTGGCCGGCGTGTGTGCGCTGCCGCTGTCTCCGGCCAGCCTCCTGGATGTGACCGCGGCCGCTGCCCCGCTGGCCATTTTTCTCGCCGGCGGCATCGGCTTCGTGTGGCAGAATCGTCAGTTGGCGCCGGCCGCTGTGCAGTTTGCGAGCCCACGCGAAGCGGAGCTGACGGCGGCGCCCGAGAAGCTGCCGCGCTTCGCGTGGTTCGCCGCCAGTCCTTTCGCCATCCTCGCGGCTGCCGCGGTATGGCTGTTTCTCAACTGGGACCGCATTCCGCCGCGGTTTCCGGTTCACTGGGGCGCGGGCGGCCAGCCCAACCGCTGGGCGGACCGAACCATCAGAGGAGTGTGCGGCCTCCTGTTCTTCGGCGCCGAGCTTTGCGCGTGGTTGTCGATCATGGCCCTGGCCAGCTGGTTCGGCGCACGCCGGTCGCGCTCCCGAAGCGTCATGCTCGGCGGCGTCATCGCCGTCGGGAACCTGCTGGCAGTGCTGTTTGCGCTGATTGCCGTCCAGCCTGTGCTCGGTATGCCCGTGTGGGTGATTGTGCTGGCGCCGATGGCCATTCTGATTCCAACCATCGTTCTGATGGTCAACAAACTGAACGAGCCTTCGGACCCGCCGGACCCCACGCCGAACGAGCGCTGGAAGGGCGGCATTATCTACTACAATCCTGACGACGCAGTGCTGTTCGTCGAGAAACGCGATGGGTTTGGATACACGCTCAACTTCGCGAACCCCGTGTCCTGGGTGCTTCTGCTGAGCCTGGCGCTGGTGATAGCGTCCGCTCCGTTCGTCATAGCCTGAGGTATCCGGCGCAAAGAAGCGCTTTAGCCACGAATAAACACGAATTAACAAGAATAAGTCTCCAGCGCGCCATTCGCGTTTATTCGTGTTCCTTCGTGGCTAAAACTGTCGCAGGATTTCGCGCGCCACCAGTTTCAGGTCCACCACCGCGTCGGCGAGGCCGGTGCGCGCGATCATGCCGGGCATGCCCCAGACCACGCTGGAAGCCTCGTCCTGCGCGATCACGTACGCTCCGCTGGCCTTGAGCACCTGTGCGGCGTGGTATCCGTCCTGGCCCATGCCGGTGAGCACCACGGCAACCGACCCGCCCCCGTACACTTCGTTCACGGATCGGAACAGCACGTCCACCGCGGGCCGGCAGGAATTCTCCGGCGCGGACTTGTCCAGCGTGATGCACTCGCGTCCGCCGCGCCGCGTCACCCGCATATGGAAATCTCCGGGCGCGATCAGGACCGAGCCCGGCTCCACCGGGGTATTCTCGGCGGCCTCGCACACGTGCAGCGGGCAAACCGCGTTCAGCCGCTCCGCCAGGATGCGCGTGAACATGGCCGGCATGTGTTGCACGATGAGCACCGGCGCGGGCAGGTTGGCGGGCAACGCGGGAATCACCTCGCTGAGCGCCGACGGGCCGCCGGTGGACACGCCGATGGCTACCACGCGCCGCCGTTTCGTGGCCCGCAGTGCCGTTGCCGGGTGCAGCGTAACCGGGACGAGCCCCGCAACCGGCTTCGCCACGGGCGCCACTGGCGGGGGCACGGCCGCGCGCGTCGGAAAGAACTGCAGGATTTTCGTGATGAGGTCGTGCTTCAGCCGCGGGATGGGGAGTTCGTGCGATCCGTCGGGATTGGTTTTGGAGACGTAGTCGTTGGCGCCGTTGAGCAGCGCGTCGATGGTCACGCGCGCGCCCGCCTCGGTGAGCGTGCTCAGCATGACGATCTTCACCGGAGGCCACGCGGCGCGGATCTTTCTGATCGCCTCCAGCCCGGTCATGCGCGGCATTTCGACGTCCAGCGTCACCACGTCGGGCTTCAAATCGCTCACTTTCCCGATCGCGTCCAGACCGTCGACGGCCGAGCCAACTACTTCGATGGTGGGCTCCTCGCGGAAGATGCGGCCCACGATGTTGCGTATGAACATGGAATCGTCGACGATGAGAACCCGAATGCGCCGGCCGGCCAGAAGACCCGTGTTGGGTTGCGATGACGTCACCTGTGTGACATATCGGCAGTCGCCGTGAGATCGTTAAGTACTGCGATGAACGGCATAGTGCTGCGCGTCGAAATCGTCGTTGCCGGGTCCGGTCAACCGGCTCGACCGGCCGTCGTCCGGCACGGTGTGGCTGAACGGGCCCGCTGCCGCGCGTTGCCGCCGCGCGAGTTGCGCCGCCGGGTGGGCATGAGCGAGTGGCCGATAGCCCTCCCACAAACCGTTTGGGCCACGAATGCGCACGAATGAACAGAAATAACTCCCTGTGCATTCGTGTTTATGCGTGTTTATTCGTGGCTAATGCTCGGCAATCCGTCAGACGGTGACCACAATCTTGCCGATCTGCGCGTTCGACTCCATGTAGCGGTGCGCCTCGACGATTCCGGCGATCGGGAAAGTCCTGTCGATACGCGGCTTGAAATCACCGGACGCAAGATGATCGAAGACGTACTTCTTCGCCACCGGGAAGGCCGCGGGATCGCTGACCACTTCGAAGAGAGTGTACCCCTTGATAGTGAGGTGCTTTCGGAGAACGGAGAACAGCGGGAAAGGCGTCGGGTCAGTGGAGAGTGCTCCGTATTCGAAGATTGTTCCGCTGCCCGCCGCGGCCGCCGCGAGCGCTTCAAGGCCCTTGCCGGCAATGGGGTCGAAGACGATACGCGCGCCTTTGCCGGAGGTAATCTCGCTGACCCGGGCGGCGAGGTCTTCCTCTTCCGTGGCGACCACATGGCCGGCGCCCAAAGCGAGCAGTTGCGCTTTCTTCTTCGAGGTGCGGGTGGTGGCGATGCTGATGGCGCCTTCGGCCCGGGCGATCTCGATAGCGGCGATGCCCACGCTGCTGCTGGCGGCGGTGATGAGAACGAAATCCCCCTTTTCGAGGTGGCCCTGATGGATCAGCGCGCCGTAGGCGGTGAGGTACTGCATCCAGATGCTGGCTCCCTCCTCGTAGGTGAGCCGGTCAGGGTAGACGGCAATGGCGTGAACGGGCACGATGGCCACCTCGCCATAGACTCCATACACGTCGGCGGCGAAAGCGGGGACCGTGCTGACTGTCTGGCCGATCCAGCTCCGGTCAACGTTGGGACCGGCGGCCTCCACGATTCCGGAAGCTTCGTAGCCCAGCTTCGAAGGAAGAACAGGCTGAACAAGATATCTGCCCATGCGAAACGCGACTTCCGCGCGATTGAGGCCGATCGCCTTTACGCGGAGACGAACCTCCCCGGCGCCGGGTTCGGGAAGAGGGAGTTCGTCCAGTTGCAGAACTTCGGGGCCGCCAATCCGATGGAAGCGGACGATCTTTACAAGAGCTGGGGATGTATTTGGCATGGCCCCTGTTCGATGCGGACGCGGTTGAAGAAGATGCAGCGGCACGGCATTCACGCCGGCCCCGGCGCGGGAACTTTCTCGCGCGATAGTGTCCAACCGGGCATGGGAATTATCGGAAAGGCCGCGGGAATTAACGTTACTCCGATGATCGACGTGCACTACTGTCCGGCTAACGCGGAGTGGGCCATCAGCAAGCGATTGTAAGACAGCAGGTTAGGACCGGTTCCGGCTTGCCGCGATTTGAATTCGCGGAGCACACGGTCGCCCAGAATGGGGTATGAAT
>Ga0326728_10003731_pt1 | contig 46480 bp, 47 predicted proteins | sample MB3enrmetagenome_FD_207602 | JGI IMG/M metagenome (GOLD analysis project Ga0326728, IMG submission 207602) | Lab enriched peat soil microbial communities from McLean, Ithaca, NY, United States - MB31MN | ecosystem: Environmental > Terrestrial > Soil > Wetlands > Peat | place: USA: New York...
TGGCGCCGGTCATCGGGTCTGCCGAGTGCGCACTATGTGCCGGGTTAGCGCCTGGGTTGGTCGCTTACCTTTCTTCAACTCCGCTTGGGATTTGCGCTCTAGTGCGATCGGGGCGCGAACTCCGGATGCTCTTGCATAACCTCCCTCGCGCTTTCCTCTCCGAGCCGCTCGCCTAGTTGCATCCCCACAGTCAGGCTTTCCGTGCCGATCTGAGGCGCTACCTTGAGAAACTTCTGCCCCAGCGGCGTGCCGTAAAAAGCGATCAGCTCCTTGATGTCGTCGTCGCTGTAGTATTTGTCGTACAGCGGGATCAACGGAGAAAGGAAGTCCGCCTCCCTGAATTTCTTCCGGAGCTTCGTCATGATCAGGTTCACGAATTCTTGCGATCTCTCGTCTTGCGCCTGGTTGGCCATGATCTGTCGCTGCATCTGGTTCAGCATTGTGCTCACGACTTGATCCTGCATCTGCTTTGCGTTCATCACCTCGAACAACCGGCGAATGTCCGCTTCCTTCGCCGGGTCGATGCTTTGCGTCGTGGCAGGCGCAGTCTGTGCCGATGAAGGCGACGTGGCGGTCGGTGCTGGATTGGAAGTGGGCGCTTGCGATCCGGTCTGTGCCATTGCCGCCAAACAACACACGAAGATCGAAATGCTGGTCAGGAAGAATTTCCGCATGAATCCCCCATTCACCGAGGATGAAAGTCTGATGCAAGTATAGTCGCATTCGCTTGCATCGCGGCTTCACCACTATCACCTTGTTCTATCGCCGAACCGTCTTCCCAGTCTCAAAGCTCTTTTGGCCAGCCCTCGTGGCCAAGCGCAATTCACGCCTATAATGGCCGCATGGGGAAAGTCGTCTCCATCTCGGATGCGGACGCATACGGCTCCGCGCGGCGCGATATGGTCGAGCACCAATTGCGGAAGCGTGACATTCGTTCCGAGCGCGTCCTGGACGCCATGGGAGAGATTCCGCGTCACGAATTTGTGCCGGAGGAATCTCGTGATTATGCCTACGACGATCAGCCGCTGCCCATCGGCGAAGGCCAAACGATTTCGCAGCCGTACATGGTCGCTTCCATGACGGAGACGCTGGAATTGACCGGCGTCGAGCGCGTCCTGGAAATCGGAACCGGCTCGGGCTATCAAGCGGCGGTTCTGTCTCGATTGGCCGCGGAAATCTTCACGGTTGAGAGCCGCGCCGCGCTGGCCCTCTCCGCGCGCGAACGCCTGGCGCGGCTGGGGTACGGCAACGTCCACGTTCATGCCGGAGACGGCACGCTCGGCCTGCCTGATTTCGCGCCGTTCGATGCAATTCTCGTCGCCGCGGCCGCGCCCGAGATTCCTCCGCCGCTTGCCGAGCAACTTGCCGAAGGCGGAAGGCTCGTCGTGCCGATTGGCGGCGGAGAGAATCAGGATCTAGTCCGCGCGCGCAAACGCGATGGCCGGCTCGTGTTGGAGAGTTTGTACGCTTGCCGTTTCGTTCCGCTGATCGGCCGCCATGGCTGGCAGGCGGACCCGCGCTGAGCGGCCGGCCCGCTGCGGCGGGCTCACAGCGTCTTGTGGGCTTGGGCGCGCGCCATCGCAAATCCTTTGCGCAGCACGCGCAAGGCGTTTTCGGCGATTCCGTAGGAATCGAGATCTGCTTCGCGCACGAATCGCGCGTCGGTGACGTCGCTTCCCGCGCGCAACTGGCCGCCCGCGGCCTCGCAGAGGTAATCCACGATGACGAAGTGGTACCGCGGATTTTTGGGATCGGCCGCGTCGCCGGGGAAAACGCGCTCGAATACTTCGATCAGTTCGAGCACGTTCACCTGCAACCCCGTCTCCTCGCGCAGTTCGCGCGCGACGCCTTCGCGCAGCGTCTCGCCGAGTTCGAGCGTGCCGCCGGGGATGGACCATTCGTCCTTCAGCGGTTCGCTTCCGCGCCGGATCAGCAGCGCCTCGTCGCCGGAAATCACCACGCCGCCCACGCCGACCATGGGCTGGGTTGGATATTCGCGCGACTTCGATTTTGTGGCTCGCTTCATGGACTTGTTTCGCGGTATATAATACGCCTTGGCACCTTTTCAACCTGCTTCAAGGAGGACTTCGCCGTGGTTCGGTGTCCAAAATGCGCTGCCGAGATTGATTTGGACGAGGACGAAGTGGAAGAAGGAGAGCTCTTGAATTGCCCGGAATGTGAAGTGGGGCTCGAGGTCGTGCAGACTCATCCCGTTCAGCTCAACCGCATCTCAGATGACGATGAAGACGACGAGGATGAGGAATCCGAAGACGAAGAAGCGGATTCCGAAGAGGACGAGGAGGGCCTGGACGAGGACGATGACGAGGAGGCCGAGTAAGTCGTATCGCCCGATCGTTCCGGCATCTTGCCCTGTTTTTCTGCATCCCATGCGAAGAGTGCACGGCGTTTTCACAGCCCTGGTGCTTTCCATCCTGCTTGCCGCTGCGGCGTCTCCGCTGGCGGCGCGCGGCCACCAAAATAAGCACGCGCACGATTTCTTGATTTACGTTACCGTGTTCACCGATCAAGGCTTTTCGCTGCCGGGCGCGACGGTTCGCGTGCGGCGCACTTCAGAGAAAAAATGGCGTTGGGATTCGGTGTCCGACATCCGCGGTGAATTTGCCATTCGCGTTCCCGAGGGAGATCAGTACGAGATGGTCATCCAGGCCAAAGGATTCCAGTCCGCGACCCGCGAGATCGACGCGCGCGAAGGCAATCGCGACGACTTCCGGCTGCAGATGGTGCCGCTGCCCAAAGGAAAGCCCAAGTGAGGCGGCGCTCGCGCATCGGGTTTGTTCTTGCGGGCTTGATCTTGGCGACCGTGGCCTTCGGCCAGAAGCCCGGTAAAGGGACGCAACTCCGAACGGTGCAGGGCATCGTCGTGGACAAGGACGAAAATGGAATTGCGTCCGCGATCGTCTATCTCGAGGACCTAAGTTCCAAGACGATCAAGTCCCACATTACCGATCGCGATGGGCACTTCACCTACAGCGGCCTCGACCCGAACGTGGACTATGAATTGCACGCGGAGCACGAAGACATGACCTCGTCCACGCACAGAATCTCCAGCTTTGACACGCGTCGTGAAGTGAACATCGAACTCAAAATCGACCGCAAGAAGCCCGCACAGTAGGCCGGACACGATAATCCTCCCAGGTACCTGAGAGGCAAGGCAGTTCGCGTGGGTGAATGGTGCCGGCGGTGGGACTCGAACCCACGACCTAGGGATTATGAGACCCTCGCTCTACCCCTGAGCTACGCCGGCACGGAGCGCGCTGAACCATGGTAAGGAGCGCTTCCGAGTGGTGTCAAGCCGCACGGTCCGAAGCCTTTCGACCCGAACAGGATGGCAAGGGACGCGGGCGCTTCCGCCGCAGAGAGCGGGGCAAGAGGCCAGTCTTCCAGCAAGCCCCATATGGTACGGTCGTACCGTTGACCGCAGCGGTTCACAAATCTACTTTGATTGCGGACAATTAGGCATTTGCTGGCCGAACCGGAGGGGTCAAACCCATCCGCCGGCCATTGTCCCATGGTGTTTATCGTTTAGACACAAACCATCGCGCTTGTCTCATTTTGGTACATGGGTGTATACTCCCCTCCGTAGTGTGTCTGAAGTACGGAGGGCCCATGTCCAAATGGTTGTCTGTGGTAGTTTTCGTCTTGTTGGTACTTGTAGTGGCGATGGGGCTAAAGGGTGTTGTTACGGCTAACGGGCAGGCACCGGTCACTGTTGCACTAGCAGGTGGACCGGTTCCGCCGTCACCGTGGCACCTAGCAGGTGGTCCAGTACCGCCGTCGCCTTGGCGATTGGCGGGTGGACCAGTTCCACCGTCACCGTGGCGCCTGGCTGGCGGCCCGGTGCCGCCATCACCCTGGCGTCTTGCAGGCGGTCCAGTACCGCCGTCACCTTGGTCGAAATAGCTGACAGATAGCAGATCGTAGTCGCTGGTCAGCAAATCGAACCAAGGACGGCCTTTGAAAAAACGTGCTTGGCTCGATTGACTACGCTATGTGGATTCTCGCAGCCTCACTAGAGGCTGGAGTAGTTGTGTGTATCCTCAGGGCCGGTTCCGCTAGGCGTTATCTCTCCCTCGTCTTTTACATGTTGGCGGAATTCCTCACCACGGCGGGGCGCCTTTGGGTGTTTCTCCGGTCCGGCTATTCCTCTCATGAATACTTTTATTTCTACTATTACAGCGACGCGCTTCTCGTCATCTGCTTGTACTTCGCCCTGATCGGTTTGTACTCCCAGGTATTTGAGGAAATGCAAGTGAGCCGGTACCTGCGGGTTGCAGCCGTGCTTCTGCTGGGTCTAACGGCATGGTTCACCTACGGGGTCGTGGCTGACTCCCGGGACCGGCTGCTCACGCACTTTGTCGTAGAGCTCTCGCAGAACCTTTACTTCGTCGGAGTGGTTCTCACGTATTTGCTCTGGGGCGCCATGATGAAGCTGCGTGAGACACGCACCAGGCTGATTCAGCTCGTACTGTCCCTCGGCGTCTGCGTCAGCGCGTTCGCCGCTACCTACGCCCTGCGCAACATCTATCCGAGCTTTTCGCTCTGGCAGTACACCCCGCCTCTGCTGGCCATTGGCTTGCCATTGGCGTGGGGCTATACATTTCTAAAGGTCTCGGAGGATGCGCGGCTGGCTACTGCGCGTGTGGTCGCGCCAAACCATCGATGATTGCTGCACTCATTTTCGTTTTGTCGTTCACGGCACTCCTGCAGTTTTTTGTTTCCTACTGCCGATCCATCCTTTCGGCTTCGCGCGAGCGCGAGCTTTCGCGGCAGACGCGCGAACTCACCGGTATCGCCGGAGGCGGTGTGAACGGCGAGGAATTCAGGCGACTGGTGCAGCTCGTGCGGCTCTGCCCGGAGCACGGCGATGACGGTCAGGCCATGGCCGCCGTGCGAATCTACTATTCGCTCTTGGGGATGATACGGAGGGCCGGAGGCCGCGCCTCGAAGAGCATTTCCAACTGGCTGGAAAGCGAGCGCGGTAGCTGCGCATATTTCGCCGCCGTGTCACTGGACCGCCGGATCGCGTTCAGCCGCGAACTGATGGCCCGGCAGATGATGGGGCACTCGTAGCTCCTCGTGGTTTCGCTTCGGTAGATTGTCTTCCTTTCTGAGCGACTGATACCATACGCTTGTATCGTTCGGGCCGGCCTCCGCCATGAAAAACGAGCTTTCCCACAGTGTCCTTGCGGCTCTCCGCAACTCCGGGACGTTGCACCCCGGCGATACTCTGGGTGTGGGCGTCTCGGGCGGCGCTGACTCGGTGGCGCTCCTGCGGCTTCTACTGGAGATTCGCGAATCGCTCGGAGTGCGGCTGATCGTGCTCCATTTCAATCACCACATTCGTGGGGCCGAGTCGAATGCGGATGAAGAGTTTGTGCGTGCACTGGCGACGGCGCACGGCTTGGAGTTGGAGGCAGGCGGGGAGGACGTTCCGGATGCGGCGCAGCGCAACGGTTGGAACCTGGAAGATGCGGCTCGACGGCTGCGCTACGACTTCTTCGATCGCACGGTGCGCGACGGACGAACCGCTCGGGTCGCGGTTGCGCACACCGCGGACGACCAGGCCGAGACGGTCCTCGCACACATTTTTCGCGGCACGGGGCTGACGGGGTTGAGCGGCATCTACCCGGAGACGGGTTCGGTCGTTCGCCCGCTGCTGGCGGTACGCAGGCGCGAGCTGCGCGAATATCTTGCAGGCCTTGGGCAGGAGTGGCGGGAGGATTCGAGCAACCAGGATGCATCGCGCTTCCGCGCCCGCATCCGTCACGCTTTGCTCCCGATGTTGGAGCGGGAATTTCAGCCGGCCATCGTGGAACAGCTGTGCCGGTTGTCTTCCCTGGCGCGGCGAGAAGAAGAATTTTGGAATCAGATTGTCTCGTCTGTATTTCATTCGGTGGCTGTCGGGGAACCGGAGCGCGGGATCTCAATCTCAATCAAAGATTTGCTGGATCCGTTGCGCCTCGGGGATGCGAAAGGGAAAGGGAAAGGGAAAGGGAAAGGGAAAGGGATTGCATCACCGGACGCGCTTTCTTGCCGTCTCGTGCGCCGGATCTACGAGGAGTTGCGAGGCAGCCGCCAGCAACTCACGGCGCGTCACGTCGAACAAGTGATTCGCCTGGCCACGGCGTCCACGAGCGGCGCGGAAACTCATTTGCCGGGAGCGCGCGTCGAGCGGGATTTCAATCGCCTTCGATTCTCGCGCTACGCACCGGGTTTGCAGACTCGACGCGGCCAGGCAGCGCGTCCCGCTCGTTCGTTCGCCTATCCGGTCGAGTTGGGAGAGCGCTCGCCGGCGGAGGTTGTCGTTCCGGAAATCGAGCGCCGGGTCCGCCTCAAAGTGATTGACTGGTCCCGCTTCGCGCGGGAAACTACCGGCGGCCAGGTCGCACTGGATCTCGACCGGCTTCAGAATCCTCTGGTTCTCCGAAGCTGGCTCCCTGGTGATTCCTTTCGGCTTCCCGGGCGGCACCGCGTCCGAAAACTGAAAAGGTTGCTGCTCGAGTCCCGGATTTCTCTGCGTGACCGTGCCGGCTGGCCGGTCCTCACCAGCGGCGGGGTGCTGGTCTGGGTTCGGGGATTTCCCGTCGCTTCAGAATTTGCGGCTACCGCCGGCACGCGGCAAGGGGTAGTGATCGAAGAGGAGCCCTTGTGAGCGAGGAGCTCAAACGCCTGTATTCCGCAAAGCAAGTGGGGGAGCGCGTCGCAAATCTGGGACACCAGATCTCGCGCGACTATGCCGGGCGAACGGTGGATGTCATTGTTTTGCTGGAGAATGCGTTCTTCTTCGCGGCGGACTTAATGCGCCGGATCTCTTGCCCGGTGGTTTGCCATTTTGTGAAGGTCGTGGTGCGCGACTTCAAGGAAACGGGCCGCTCACGCCGGGAAGTTTTCTTTTCGGTCCGGCCCAATTTGAAGGGGCGGAACGTCCTGGTCGTGGACGCCGTTTTGGCCACGGGCGTCACAATGGACTTCCTGATCAAGAGGTTGCAGGAGGACCGGCCTCGCTCGCTGCGCCTGGCGGTCCTGGTGGACAAGCCGGAAGGGCGCCGGGTGGACCTGTCCCCCGATTACTTTGGCTTCATTGGAGCATCTAAGTATCTAGCAGGTTACGGTCTGGCAGGAACTCATGGCCAGTTCCGGAATTTGCCGTATATTGGAGAGGTGGCCGGAGGCTCGCCGACGGGTCAGCGTCGGGCCGTTCGGACGAAAAGGGCCACCCGCAGGTGGGGGAAGTCGTGAATTCGAACTCAACGGTCAAGACTGTTTTATTCTGGCTATTCATCATCGTCCTGTGCGTTTTGCTGTGGAAGATGGTCTCCTCGAGCGGACAATCGGCGAGCGTTCAGGAGCCGAGCTACAGCGAGTTCATGGCGCAAGTGGACCGCGGGAACGTCAAGGAAGTCACCCTCTACCTCTCCCCCACGAGCTACGATGTGGAAGGCTTGACCAAGGACTCCGATAAGAAGTTTCGCGTCACGATTTTCAAGGAATCCACTCCCGACCTGGCCAAGGAACTGCGCGACAAAGGCGTGCTCATCAACGTCAAGGAAGTGAATCGCGCCGATTGGTTCTCATTTCTCATCAACGCGGCCCCGATCCTGCTGCTGGTCGGACTTTGGATCTTCATGATGCGCCAGATGCAGGCGGGCGGAAACAAGGCGCTGAGCTTCGGAAAATCTCGCGCCCGTTTGCTGACGGCGCAGCAGAAGAAGGCCACTTTCAAGGATGTGGCCGGGATTGAAGAGGCCAAGGAAGAGCTTCAAGAGATCATCGACTTCCTGAAAGACCCGCAAAAGTTCCAGAAGTTGGGCGGGCGCATCCCCAAGGGCGTGCTGCTGGTTGGACCGCCGGGCACGGGCAAGACCTTGCTCGCCCGCGCGATCGCAGGCGAAGCCAATGTGCCGTTCTTCTCGATTTCAGGTTCGGACTTCGTTGAGATGTTTGTCGGCGTCGGCGCGAGCCGCGTCCGCGACCTCTTCGAACAAGGAAAGAAGAACGCGCCTTGCATCATTTTCATCGACGAGATTGACGCCGTGGGAAGGCACCGCGGCGCGGGTTTGGGCGGCGGACACGACGAGCGCGAGCAGACGCTGAATGCGCTCCTTGTGGAAATGGACGGCTTTGAGTCAAACGAAGGCGTGATTTTGATTGCCGCGACGAATCGGCCCGACGTCCTCGATCCGGCGCTGCTGCGCCCCGGCCGATTCGACCGCCGCGTCGTCGTGCCGCGCCCCGACATCAAGGGCCGCGAGGAAATTCTGCGCGTGCACACGCGCAAGGTGCCGATCTCGGACGACGTAGATCTCTCGCTGATCGCCCGCGGAACGCCGGGCTTCTCCGGCGCGGACCTGGCCAACTTGGTCAACGAAGCGGCGCTCTGGGCGGCGCGTCAAAATCGCAAGCTCGTCATCATGGCCGACTTCGAAATGTCCAAAGACAAAGTCCTCATGGGCGTCGAGCGGAAATCGATGATTCTCTCCGAGGAGGAGAAGAGGAACACCGCGTACCACGAAGCCGGGCACGCACTGGTCGCCGCGAAGACGCCGACGGCCGATCCGCTGCACAAGGTGACGATCATCCCGCGCGGGATGGCCCTGGGCCTGACGATGCAGCTCCCGATCGACGACAAGCATACCTACACGAAGGAATACCTCGAAGGCACGCTCGCCGTCTTGATGGGCGGCCGCCTGGCCGAGGAGATCTTCCTGGGCCATATCACGACCGGCGCCGGGAACGACATCGAGCGCGCGACGGAAATCGCGCGGAAGATGGTCTGCGATTGGGGTATGAGCAATCTGGGGCCGCTCTCGTTCGGCAAGAAGGAAGAGGCGATCTTCCTCGGCCGGGAGATCGCGCAGCACCGCGACTACTCCGAAGATACGGCCATCCACATCGACCAGGAAGTCAGGCGGATCGTCACTGCGGCCTATGAGAGAGGGCAGAGCATTATAACGTCGAACCGCGACGTCCTCGAACGGATTGCTGCGGCCCTGCTCGAACGCGAAGTTCTCGATGCCAACGAACTGAAGCTGCTCCTGGAGGGCAAACCGTTGCCCGAGCGCGTGCCGCCGCCGCCTTCACAACCGCCGCAACCGCTCCCGACCGCCGAGCCTCGGCCGAGTCCGCGTCCCGAACTGCGGCCCGCGCCGGGCTTCACCAAAGGCTAAGTCCGGGGCGCCCGCGATTCTCCCATTCGTGCCCCCCGACCGGGAAACTTGGGCGCAAAAATCGATGCCCCAGCCGCGGCAGATCATCGCCCAAAGCTCGGACAAAGCGATCTACAGGAACCGGCCTTGACGACGGCCAAGTCTGATCCTCAGAATGCGTCGAAGCTGTTGTGGTTTTCCCGAGAGCGCTGCGCCAGTTGTCGCTGGGACAGGTTGGAGACCCACGAAGCAATGTTCGCCTTCGTGACCGGCATGGGCAACCGGTGAAGCATGGACTTCCAACTATAGAACCTGAGATACATGTTCTGGATGTTCTCTTCCAGTTCCTCTGCGGTGAAATTCCTTGGTTTCATGTAGCAGAATTCCCCGGGGAAACGGCCAATCTCGTCGGACCTCAGGATGCGGTCCTCTCTCTTCATCTTCTCGTAAAACGCAGTCCCTTTTTCAGGGCACAGGATGTTGAAATAAGCAACCGGCACTTTCTCCCGCTCGAGAAAATCCATGGTGGCACGAAAGACTTCTGGAGTTTCGTTGTCCCATCCGAAAATGAAGTTCAGCGAGTAACTGATGCCGCGCTCGCGCAGGTTCTCCAACATCAGACTGTACTTGTCAACCTTGTTGAAGCGCTTGTTCATTTGCTTGAGCGTATCGGGATTGATGCTTTCAAGGCCCACGTTGACATGGAGCAACCCACTACGCTTGGCCAAGTCCAAGTATTCGCAGTCGTAGCATAGGAACGATGTCCAAAGGGCCGACCAGCGCAGTCTCAAGGGAATCATGGCTTCCATCAGTTTCATGGCGCTGGCCCGCTCGCCGCCAAAATTGCTGTCGCCAAAGAAGATGTTCTTTGACCCGCAGCGTTTGATTTCCTCAATGACGTCTTCGACGGGCCGGGAGCGAAACCCGCCGCCCAGATAGAGCCGCTCGGAGCAGAACTCACACTGCATCGGGCAGCCGCGCGAGGACATCAGGGCGAATGTTTTGATGAGTCCGTATTTCTTGAGGTCCAGCAAGTCCCATTGAGGTACCGGCAACCCAGCCAGGCTCGCCATTTGCGGAGCGCGGTACACTTTTTGCAACCGCCCGCTTGCCGCGTCCTGTAGCATTTGCGTCCAGATCGGCTCGGCTTCTCCGATGCCAATCGCGTCACAGTGTTCGGAGGCTTCCTCTGGGTGGAACCAAACGTGGGGACCGCCCATTATTACGGGGATACCTCGGGTGCGGAACTCGCGTGCCACGTCATAGCCGCGAAGGGAAAGTACCGTCCAGCTGGTGATGGCGACTAAATCGGGCCGGCAACTGAAGTCGATGTCCTGGACTTGCTCATCGACAAGCGTGACATTCCATTCGGGGGGAGTAAGGGCGGCCAGATAGGGAAGTGCGAGTGGAACCAGGGACCGTCGGCGCGACTTGAAGACGGTTCGGTCAGTTCTCGAGCAGTAATGCGAAGGCTGGACGATCAGTAGCTTGTTGCTCACAATGCACCACGCAGCCGTAGTCTCAGCATTTCCCTGGGTCGCACCCCAAATCGCCAACGGCCTTCTTCTGGAGAGCCGTACAAGGCCGCATCCCAGGAACCACGAAACAAAACCCTCCGGGAAAATCCCATCAGGCTTTGCGGCGAGCTGGCGTGTGCAGGCTCGCCAGATAGGAGCCCTCTCGCCGCCGTGAAGACCAATGCCCGCCCAAGCATTCAACTACCCCCTGTGTTCGTGTCCGCGCAGTTCGACTGATCGTATCTGAGAATGCTTGGGCGGCGCGCTCCGCTCCGAGCGCCCAGATTCCCGGCTTCCTTGGCTCATTGTTGCCGAGGACTGCCTGCTACGCAGCGCCCAGAACAGCCACGGCTTTCCTGGCAGCGGCGGGCGAAAGGAACACGACTGCGCCGTAGCGTCCTGCACCGCCGCTGACCCCCTGCACTGCTCCCACGCTGATACGCGCATCCGCGAGCTTCTTCAGGATGTCGGCGAGAGCTCCGGGACGGTCGTCTCCTTGAATGTAGAAGGCCGTGCTCTTGCGTATTCTGAGCTTGGCCTGTTTTGCGGCCGCGGCAAAAGCGCCGCCGTTTTCGGGAATGAATTCGAACTGTGCCCGCCCTGTGCCGCGTGGATAACCCCAGACTGCGATGAGGTTCACGCTCGCGTCGCGAAGCGCGCCCAGCACGCGTGCTCCTTCGCCAACCTTGTTCGGAATCGATACTGAGTAATGTTCAACCCGCCGAATCTCCTCTGCCATGACGCCCTCCTTCACCAAGTGGCTCTGTTGACCTCCGCTCTCGCTCCACCTCGCACCCGTTGTCATTCCGACGACCGAGCAGCTCGATTTCCGCGCCTAGCTCTCCGTTTGCGCGGAAATCGAGCGCCGTGGCGAGGGAGGAGGAATCTCGGCGCCGGAACGGCGGAAACCTCGGTCCCATCCCGAGCGCGTCGTGTGCATGATGTCAAAAGAGCCTCACCAAGTCCGTAAGTATTATTGTAATCGAATGCGATGCGGATGGCAGCCCGACTTCCTGTGGAGTGGACATACGGCCGGCCGCGTAAACGCGCGGGCCCTTAAGGCTCAACGGGGGGCCGTGCGCCGGAGTAGCCGATGCCGGAGTGGCGTTCGAACGCGGGATTCACGGGAGTGTCTTTGGAGCTGCGAACGCCGCCGCCCGGCCCAAGGAAGTCCACCTTCTGGTAAGAGAGAGTCACGGCTGCGCGTGCGAGCCCGCCTCTCACTCTCCTGGACGTTCCAGCCTCATCTCCAACTGATTCGCACCAGCTCCACTCCCTGCCTCGGTAAATCGAAAGTCAACGCCAGCTTCCCGCGTTCAATATTCAAGTTCTGCGGATTTCCCAGAGTTTCGAGCTTGCCCGCGCGCTCGAGTTCCGCTTGCTGCTCCGGTGTCGGCGCCGCGGGCGAACCCATGATCAGCCAGGCGCGATATGAGTTGCTGTGGTTTGAATCCATTCGGAATTGCTCGACTCGAACGCTCCCGTGGCCGAGCCCTTCGACGTTCAGGCGCACGTTTGCGGGAGCAACCTGCACGTCGTCATCGTGATAGTTCCAAATGAAGACATCCACTTCGTGTTCCGAGCGCGTTGCGATTGCATTTACGTCGGGCGCTCGCGTCACGCCGCGGTTCAAGATATCGTCCAGCGGCAATCCGCCCGAGCTCGTCGCCGGCACCCATTCTCCCGTTAACATTCCCAGCATGCGAAACACGTTGAGGACGGGCTTGTCCACGCCGTTCGTCGCCAAATCGCGGAAGCCGGCGAAGTAAGGTTGATTCTCGAATTCGAGCGCCCACGTCACGGAGCCTTTGAGCGCTACGCCGTTCTTCCCCGCCAGCTCGTATGTCCGCGCTTCCGCCTCCGCCACCGAAACTCCGTACAGCGGCCCGTTCCGATAAACGTCGCTCGGATTCGTCGCCACCGAACACGCCCCGCATCCCTCCGGATCGCTCTCGCCCAGGATAATCGGCGTGTGCTTGTATTCCGGGAACGAGGCCACGATCTTCATTCCGCGATCCATCGCCGCCAATTGGCGCTGGATTCCCATCCTCACGTGTCCATCCACTTCGGTCGGCGCACCCTTCGGATGAAAACTGATGAAATCCAGCGGCGCGCCCGTTCCGCCCGTGGCCGAATTTTTCCCCCGGAGGCAATGCTCGAGGAATTGTTCGAGAAATTCCGAAGCTCGTCCGGCGCCCGGCCCCGTCGAATCCGGGCCGCCGATCAGCGCATTCGGGAGTACGCTGCGAATTGCTTGCGCGGTCACGTCGTAAAGACGGTCGTACTCTTCCGGCGTGCCGTGCCAGTAATCGACATCCGGTTCGTTCCAGACCTCCCATAACCATCCGTTCAAGGTTTCCACGCCGTAGCGATCGCGGAGGTGCGTCGCCCATGCAGTCACAAGCGCCGCCCACTTGGTGTAGTCCTTCGGCGGATAGGACCATCCGGTGAAAATATTTCCCCTGGGAAAATCATGACGGTACGGCTCGGGATGCGTGGAAAGCGCTTCGGGCATGAAGCCCACTTCCACTAGCGGTTGAACGCCGGCGTCCCGCATCGCGTCGAAGATGCGATCGGTGATCGTCCAGTCGTAAACAGGATTGCCGTCCGCATCCTCACGATATGCGTTCGTCGAGCCCCACTTGAGTGATGCCGTTCCATCGCCCGTGGTCAGCAGGTTGTGCAAACGCACGTGCACCGGCGCCGGGCTCAATGCCGCAAGCTCGCGCAACAATTTTTCGCCGTTCATCGAGTAGACGTGGTTTGGCTCGTCGGCGCCGAAATAATTCCACGCGGGGCGGTAAGGGCCGGTTGGGTGAGCGGCGTCCACCTGGATGATAACCGGCGCCGCGGATTGACTGTCCGGCGAAGGCGCTGCTCCAGCGGCCGCAGGACGATCCGCGCAGTCGGCCGGCGCCAAAATGGCGAATGCGGCGGCGGCCGCCAGGAGGACGAGTCCCTGCAAGTGACGATGCAGAAACGCGCGGGCGCAGCGGCCGCAGGGAAAATCCTCGATCTCCCGGTACGCGCTCCTATTGGATCGCCTCATGATGGTGCGAAGCCTCCCAAAATCCAGCGCATATCATATGCCAGGCCCGTTTCCGGGCGGCGCGCAAACCGCGAAGAGCCGCGGCCTGTGCAAAGCGCCCCGGAACGTTTTGCCGCGCGAGTTTGTGGCGTACAATACAGCCATGGCAAAAAAGGCCGCACCCATCGAAGTCGCTTGCCCCTGCTGCCATACGAAGTTGACGGTCGATCCGCAGCTTGCCGTTGTCCTCTCGCACGAGCCGCCGCCGAGAACGGCTCCCGGCGTGGACCTGACGGATGCGAAGGGCATTCTCGCGGAGCAGGAGAAGCGCCGCGAGGATAAATTCCGAGAGTCCTGGGCGGCCGAACAGAAGAAAGAAGACGTTCTCACCCGCAAGTTCGAGGAAGCCCTGAAGAAAGCGAAAGACCAACCGCTCGAAAAACCCGTGCGCGATTTCGATCTGGAATAGGGATGGCCGTGCGAAAGCGATTCCGGCTTCGCCTGGCTTCGCGGACGATTGTCCTGGGCGAACGGACGCTCGTCATGGCCGTGCTGAACGTCACGCCGGATAGTTTTTCCGACGGCGGGAAATTCCTGGACGCTCAGTCGGCCGTGGGGCGAGCTCTCGAGCTCGAACGCGCCGGCGCGGACTTGCTCGACATCGGCGGCGAGTCCACGCGCCCCGGCGCTTCCCCCATTCACACCCAGGAGGAGATGGACCGCATCTTGCCTGTGCTCGAAGGCTTGCGCGGACAGCTCAAGATTCCCATTTCGGTGGACACGCAGAAGTCGGAAGTCGCCGAGGCCGCGCTGCGAACGGGCGCGGAGATTCTCAACGACGTCTCCGCACTGAGAACCGATTTGCGATTGGCGGAGATCGCACGCCGCCACCGCGCGCCGATCATCCTGATGCACATGCGCGGGAATCCCGCCACGATGCAGAAGCTGCCGTTTGCGCGCGACGTGATGCGCGACGTGATCGGCGGGCTGCGCCAGGCCGTGGCGCGCGCGCGGAAGGCGGGCCTGGCGAAATCGCAGATTTTGCTGGACCCCGGCTTCGGCTTCGGCAAGAGCTACATGCAGAACTGCGAGCTGCTGGTTCGTCTGCCGGAGATTGCCGCGCTGGGATTTCCGGTTGTGACGGGGACTTCGCGCAAATCGTTCGTTGGCCGGGCGCTTGCCGGAGGCGAGGATCCCTGGCCGGTCGAAGAGCGGCTCTGGGGGACGGCCGCTGCCGTGACCGCGGAAATCCTTGGGGGCGCGCATATCGTGCGGGTACATGATGTGGCGGAGATGATCCAGGTCGCGCGAGTCGCCGACGTCGTTTCCGCGTGCGCGGGCCGGCCCGCGCGAAAGGGGAAGAGATGAGCGTGCGACGCTGTTTGTTTTTCTTGCTTCCGCTTGGACTCCTCCTCGCGCTCTTGCCGGGCGCGGCGCAGATTTCTCCCACTGAGCCCGATCCGCTCTCCCGCATGCACGTGCCGGCATCCGCGCAAGCCTGCTCCGACACGGGCGAATCGCTCTGTGCGGAGGCGTCGCCGAAAATCATCGCGAACGCGCTTGGCCCTTCGCCCATGGAGGAAAATCTTCGGCGCCTGACCGACGAAATCGGCGGCCGCATGACCGGCTCGCCGCAAATGTCGCGCGCCGTGGATTGGGCCGTGCAGGCGTTCCGCGACGCCGGCGTGGACGTGCACACGGAGAGTTACACGCTGCCGATGAGTTGGCGCGAAGGAGAGACGCGGCTCGACGTGCTCAGCCCGACGCCAGTTCCCGTGAGGCTTGTCTCGGTGGGCTGGTCGCCGCCGATTCCCGCGGGCGGACTCGATGCGAATGTCGTATTCGCGGGCGAAGGCACGGAGGCGGATTTCGCGCGAATCGGAGAGCGCGGACGCGGCGCGATTCTGCTGGTGCACTCGGAAGTGCTGCGCACGTGGGACGACCTCTTTCAAGAATGTGAACGCGCTCCGGGAATCATCGATCGCGCCGTGAACGCGCATGCGGCTGGAATTCTCTGGATGTCCACGCGCGAGCGGTTGCTCCTTTACCGCCACTCGAACACCTACGTCGGACAATTAGACCGGCTTCCACAAGCGATCGTTGCGCGTGAGGACGCCTTGCGCCTCGAACGCTTTCTCGAGGCGGGCCAGGCGGTTCGTGTCCACTGGGAGATGCCGAACGTCATTGGCCCGGCGACGGAGCAATATAACGTCGTCGGTGAAATTCGCGGGCGCGAGAAACCCGACGAGGTCGTGATTCTTGGCGCGCATCTGGATTCGTGGGAACTGGGAACGGGCGCGCTGGATAACGGTTGCAACGCCGCGATGGTGATCGAAGCGGCGAGGGACATTCGCGCCACGGGACTTGTCCCGCGAAGGACGATTCGCTTCGTGCTCTTCTCGGGTGAAGAGCAGGGGATGCTCGGCTCGTGGGCCTACGTGCGAGCGCACCGCGACGAAATGGATCGCATTCGCGGCGTGATCATTTTCGACGAAGGCATCGGGCGTGTGACAGGGTTTTCGCTCGGCGGCCGGCAGGATATCGAGTCTGGAGTGCGCGAAGCGGTCAAGCCGCTCGAAGGCTGGAATCTCTCGCAGGATACGAATGACGCGCCGCTGGGCACTGACAATTTCGACTTCCTGCTCGAAGGCGTCCCCAATCTTCTCGCCAACCAGGAAGAAGCCAACTACATCCAGAACTATCACGCTTTTTCGGACACGTTCGATAAGGTGGACATTCGCGAACTAAAACTGCATGCCGCGATCGCCGGCGTGACGATCTTCAGTATCGCAGAACGGCTCGCCCCGCTGGGGCCTAGGCTTTCCCGCGCCGAACTGGAGGCCCTGCTGCAACGGACAGGACTCGACGCACAAATGAAGGCCGCCGGGCTCTGGCCGCTGTGGGAGAGCGGCCAGCGCGGGCGGCAACCGTAATATCTGTCCTGCCGCGCGTCAGCCTAACTCAAAAACTCCGCCCCGACCCGGATTGAGTCCGGTGCTCGGGGCGGAGTCTGCAAGCAGGAGATCTGAAAAATCAGTCAGACCAAGCCAGATAGGCGGGCGCGATCAAATTCATCACGGGGATGATAAACATGATGCCCCACCAGCTGGGCTTGTTGCGGGCTTCCGCGATCGCCATGAGAACAATGACGGCAACTACGATGTTCACCACCGGAATGAACAGAAGAATGATCCACCAGATGGGCTTCTTGGCGATGTTCAGCATCAAGATAAAGTGGAGAATCGGAATCCAAGCCCACCAGGCGTTCGGCGTATTTGTCTTCTTGGCGATGGTTTGAAAAGCCAGCGCATAATATATGTATAGGGCCGCGCCAATGATCAAGAAAATCATCATGAACGCGGCCAGGAATGCCAACAGTCCGCCCGCCCCCGGCGGCATTGAATTGTCCTCTTGCGCAAGAGCCGAACTGGCGGGCAGCAGCACGGCAATCAGCGCCGCAGCCCATCCCAACAACCGCAAAGATCCTGCCCGTAATTTCATGCGTGTTCCTCCTCGAAGATTGAGGGTCAAAGTCGGGATTCTCTCAGCCGACGCGGCGGACAGCCTTTGATGACTTCGCCCTCATAAGGCCGAATGCGAGCACGGGGTCTTGGCCGCGTAATCGGCGGACTCTAATGGAATCACCGGAGGATGTCAATCGCCGGCTGGCGTTGTAGCCGCAAAGTGAGAATGTCCGGTTTGTGCAAAGTAGAAATGTCCGCTTTTCTGGGGGCCGGGGGGCCCGAGCGAACCCGAGCCCGATTTTTCGCATGTTTGCGAAGACATTCGTCGGCCAGGATCAGCACACGATGGAAGAGCAGGCCATCGGCCTGGAGAATCATCCTTCCCTCATGCTTATCGACGATGCCGATCGCCCCGCGCGCTGGTATTTCCAACTGAAGAAGGCTCACCTGGAATCCCGGCGCACGGGGCAGCCGTTTGAACATCCGGTTCCTCGTCGCGTCACTCTCCGCTGGCGCAGTTAGTCCCCGCGCTATAATGGAAGCCGATGGCTTCCTCTCCACGCAGCACCTCAAGCGCGCTCTCGGGCTCCGCCGCTTCCGCAGCGCCCGTATTGGCCATTGACTATGGCCGGAAACGCTGGGGCTTGGCGCTCTCCGACGCCATGGGAATGATTGCGCGGCCGCTGGCCACCTGGAACCGCACGAATCGGCGGCGGGACCTGGCGCGGCTGCGCGAGTTGGTGCGGCTGCACTCCGTGCGACGGATCGTCGTTGGGCTGCCGCTGCACATGGACGGCACGCCGAGCGAGATGTCCGAGGAAGCGAGCCGCTTCGCCCTGCGACTCAGGAAGGAACTCGGACTTCCGGTGGAGCTGCTCGACGAACGATTGACTTCCTGGGAGGCTGGGCGCGAAACGCGCCGCCTGCCTGCTGGTAGGCACGGCGCGGGCCGCTCCCCGGCGATTGACGCATTGGCGGCAGCCGTCATCTTACGCGAGTACCTGGCCCGGCAGAGCGGGCAAGCTACTGAGGTCCCATCGCCGGGTACCGGGAGCTAGCGCTGTTCCACCGTATCACCGGGAATTTCAGAGGAGCGGGAAGCCATATGAATCATGCATGGAAGCTCTCGGCTGCTTGGCGAAGAAAGTTGGAACGACACTAGGATGCGACGCGCCTTTTGGGTCATCCTGATTCTCGCGCTGCTGGGCGCCGGAGCCTGGTTTGCAGTGGCGTGGCGATTGCCGTATCAGGGTTTCGCCTCACCGGGCGTCTACGTGGAGATCCCGCACGGCGCGCCGCTCCGGACGATCGCCCGGCTTCTCGAGGAAAATGGCGTCGTGCGCAGCCGGTTCGCATTCGAGGCGCTGGCGCGCCTGCGCCACCGGCGCACTCTGCAGGCCGGCGAATACTATTTCGATCGTCCGGAGCGACAAGCCGAAGTCTTTGAGACGATCGCGAGCGGCCGCGTCTATACCGTGCGACTCGTGGTCCCGGAAGGGTTCGACATGTTCGCGATCGCGGACTTGGCCGCGCACGAAGGTTTCCTGACGCGCGAGGATTTTCTCGCCGCGGCCCGCGACCCCACTCCGATTCTCGATCTCGCGCCGGCCGCTCCGAGCCTCGAGGGGTTCCTGGCCCCGGCCACCTATGAGTTTCCGCGGCACATCACCGGCGTCGAAATGGTGCAGACGATGGTGAAGCGCTTCCGGCAAGTGTGGACGGCCATGGCCGCCTCCGAAGGCGGCCCGCCGCAGGATGTGCAGGCCGTGGTCACATTGGCTTCGCTGGTGGAACGCGAGACGCCGCAGGAATCGGAACGCCCGCTGATTGCGGGGGTCTTCAGGAACCGTCTCCACCGCGGCATACCGCTGGAGTGCGATCCGACCGTGATCTACGCGCTGGAACTGGCCGGCCGGTATAGCGGCGCGCTCGGAGCCGCTGATATGCGCTTCGCTTCGCCGTACAATACCTACGTGAACAAGGGACTGCCGCCCGGCCCGATTGCTAATCCGGGCGAAGCGTCCTTGCGCGCGGCCTTCGCCCCGCAAGGAACGCACTATCTATATTTTGTCGCCGACACACTGGGAGGCCACTCCTTCAGCAAGACTTTGGCCGAGCACAACGCGCAGGTGGCGCGCTACCGCCGCTTGCGCAAACAGCAGGAAAAGAAACAACTGGGAAACGCGCCAACCGGAAAGCCCGCCGCTGCGGGCAGGCCGTCGCACCAGCGGAGGCGACCATGACAGGATCCTCCAAATTATCGAAAAAGGACCTGATCCTCGCCATCGCAGCCGATTTGAACGTCAACCGGTTCACGCCTGCGGAAGTGGAGCAAATTCGCCGGCAGATGGTGGCGCGAGTGGGGGCGCTGGGGAAAGCTTCCACGGATTACGTGACGAGCACCTTGCAGGAGGCGGGGCTGCGCGTCATTTGGTCCACGCGATCGGATACGGAAGGACGCTACGAAGAAGAGTTTCATGATCTGCTGCACTTCGCCACCCTGGAAGAGGCGGAGATGTGTCTGGTTCGGCTCGATGAGCTTCTGCGGAAGTTCCGCGAAGAAAGAGACGCCGCCGCCGTCGAGCGCGTGCTCGAGGTGGCGCGATTGGGCCGGCGCCGCGCGGAGATGATCGCTCGCAATCAAAAAGTGGAATTGTCCAAGCGCGCCGAGAAGGAAGAGATTCTGCGGTGGTTCCAACTTTGGCTGGAGGCCCCGGAGAGTTTCTTCGACTGGCTGGAGGTGCGCAAGCAATCCCCGGAATTTCAAAAGCGCTTTGCCGCGGGCGCGGCTGGCGGAGCTTGAGGGGCATGAAAGATCCTCTTTACCGGCTCGAAATCGAGCCGCTCGATCTGGGCGAAGGCGTCAAGGGAGTGTCGCTCGAGCTTGTGGATGGAGAAACGGGCGAGCCTCCGGCCGGCGAGGAGGCCGCGCGCATCTGGGCGGCTGTGGTGCGCGCGCTGGCTGGAGACGCGCCGTGGGCGCTCGATTTCTTCGCTCACCTGGATCGCGTGCGCGAATTCTGCGAGCGCCACGGAGTCGTATTTCGCGAGCCCGCCGCAGGGAGCCGGGCGCTCCTGGTTCCGTCTCCGATGGAGGCCCTTCTGCGGGCTTTGATCGAGCGATTCGCGGGAGAAACATTCGGCATTCGCGCGGGAGGTTTGCTGCCGGAACACGATCCCGAACTCGAGGGCGAACTGGCGAGCCACGGGGTCGATGCCTACCAACCCTTCATTCCTTCCTATCTGTTTTGCGCCGTGTGCGATTTCGAGAAAGGTTTCTTGACGCTACTGACCAGCCAGTTGTGGGCCACGGAGGTGATTCGTCGCGTGCGTCCTGCCCTCGAGGACTTGCGCGTCGCGGTGGCTCGGGCTGAATCGCCCTGGTTGAATTGACACGCCCTCGCCGGGTCGTTAGATTCTTGAGGTTGTCTCGATGACAATAAACGTGCAGAGGACGCGCGCTTTGCTCCTGGTGGGAGTGGCGGGCGTCGTGTCGGCTCTGTCGGCTGGTTGCGCCGCACAGAAGACGCACGTCGTGCCGGCGGCGCAGTTGCGGCCCGCGCAAGATGCAACGAGAGAGCAGCTTTTGGAAACCTACAACGCATACGCCGGAGCCATCCAAAGTTTGAACGCCACGGCCGAATTTCAGCCCACGGCGGGTTCCACGTACAGCGGGGTCATTCACGAGTACCACGACTTCCACGGCTTCATCCTGGCCGCCCGGCCGTTTTCGATCCGGGTGATCGGCCAGGCGCCGGTGATCGGGAAGAACATCTTCGATATGGTGAGCGACGGCCAGACCTTTCGGATTTTCATTCCCTCGAAGAACAAATTTCTCGTCGGTTCCGCGACTCTGGCGCATCCGTCCAGCAAGCCCATCGAGAATCTCCGGCCGCAACACGTCCTCGACGCGCTCTTCTGGTCCGAAATTCCCTCCGGCGATCCGGTGCTCATCGAGCAGTTCGACGCCACGCCGAATCGCTATTACATCCTGACCGAGTTGCGCCGCGCGGGCGAAGGCGATGAAGCCGGCGCGGAGTTGGAGATTGCGCGCAAGATCTGGTTCGACAGGGCGGACCTCTCCATCGTGCGCATTCAGCTCTATGGTCCGGGCGGCCGATTGGATTCGGATATTTCCTATTCGGAGTGGCCCGCGCAAGCAGCCGCGCCGGTGGGCGCCGCCTCGGGGACCCAACAGCCCGGAGCGTCCGCGGCATTGGATTTTGCCCGGGACATCCGCATCACGCGTCCCCAGGATGATTACCAGCTCGAAATTCACATCACGAAGTTGGTGTTGAATCAGCCGATCGCCCCGGACAAATTTGTTCTACAGCAGCCGCCCGGCAGCGAACTCGTGCACGTTGGCGAAGACAGCGGCGGAGGTGCGGAGCCATGATGGGGCAGATGGTTTCGCGCAACGTGATCTATCGTCCCGTGCGCACGACGGTGAGCATCCTGGCGGTGGGGGTCGAAGTGACGCTGGTGCTGATTATCGTCGGTCTGACCAGCGGCTTGTTGCGCGAGACGGGCAAACGCATCGAAGGCATTGGCGCCGACATCATGTTGCAACCACCCTCGGCTTCCGTTCTGCTTACCTTCAGCGGCGCGCCCATGCCCATCCGAATTGCCGATAAATTGCGTGAAATCAAATACATACAGGCGGTGGCACCCGCGCTCTTCCAGTTCAATTCGACCGGCGGTATCGATCTGATCTACGGGATCGATCCCGAAAGTTATCGCGACGTTTCGGGCGGATTCGTGTTCCTCCAGGGCCACGACATGCAGGGCCCCAATGACATGCTGGTGGACGACGTGGCAGCGAGGTCGAGGCACATCACGGCGGGAGAGACGTATCGTTTGGACGACCACGATTTTTACGTCGCGGGAATCATCGAGCATGGCAAGGGCGCCCGAATCTTTGTGCCGCTTGCGACCCTGCAAGATTTGGTGGGAGCGCGCGACAAGGCTTCGGTCTTCTTCATCAAGTGCACGCGTCCCGAACGCACCTCCGCCGTCATGGACCAGATGCGCGCGATTTTTCCGGGCTATGAGATTCGCCCGCTGAAGGATTTCATTTCCCTGATGACCACCACGAGCTTGCCCGGCCTCGACGCCTTCGTGCGCAGCATGATCGCCCTGGCCGTGGCGATCGGTTTCCTCGTCATCTTCCTCTCGATGTACACGACGGTCGTGGAACGCACGCGCGACATCGGAATCTTGAAAGCGCTCGGAGCGTCGAAGGCCTATATCGTCAAGGCGTTGCTCGGGGAAACCCTCGTCATCTGCGCGGTCGGCATCGTCGTGGGCATCGGCCTCAGTTACGCCTCGCGCGCGATTCTCCTCTCGTCCTTTCCCACGCTGTCCATCGACATCACGGTGAGCTGGATCTTGCGCGCGGCGGCCATTGCGCTCGGAGGAGGATTGGTGGGCGCCACCTATCCGGCGTGGATTGCCAGCCGGAAGGACCCGGTCGAAGCCCTCGCTTACGACTGAGAATCGCGCTCCGCCGGGCCGTTTCCGAGTTCCTATTCCACAGTCTGAACTGTCCCGCCGGGCAGCGGGCCAGTTTCCAGTCGAAGACGACTCGTGACTTCCCGGACCTTGTCGGAGGTTGATGTGCCGGTTGTCCGGTAATCCGGCTTACGATTTTTCTACAAACGCGCCGCTGGAAGCAGAATCTAGGATACGTCGCACCAGCACTATGGTGACATCATCCTCGTTGAATTTCGGGTCTACCAGTGATTTGAGATTAGCCATCGTTTGCCCCGCGGTCTCAGCAAAAGCATCACGCAAGCAATTCTCGGGATTCTTCCCCTGAATCGAGTCCGTCAACCCGTCTGTGAAGATGAGGAGGGTGCCACCTCGACCAATAACAGCGGTATGCGTTTCGTACTCCGCATCATCGTCAAACAGTCCAAGGGGTGGGCCAGTGGCCTCCAGAAATGTCGTCGCTCCGGCACAAAACACAATCGGGGCGTTGTGACCGGCATTCACATAGCTCAATTCTCCCGAATCGCGGCTGAGCACAATGAACACGGCTGTGGCAAAGCGATCACTCGGGGTGTATCGACTCAGGTGCTTGTTGATCTGTTTGGCCAATGCCAGCGGGGTCGATTCCACACTCGCGATACTCCTGACCAGAGCCTGTATGTTTGCCGCGAGCAGAGCCGCTGGAATCCCCTTCCCAGACACATCCGCTAACGCGAATAGCGTTCGGTTGGCCGGAAGCTCGATGACGTCGAAGTAGTCGCCACCCACTTCTCGCAAGGGCTTGTAAAACGTCTCCACCTCGTAGCCCGGCAACTCTTCCAGTTTCCCAGGCTGGAGCGTCTGCTGGATCTGTCGTGCAGCAATCTGGTCGGCTTCCAATTCGGTCTTGCGGACAAATTCCGAAGTCAGCATCCCGTTCATTAGCCCGATGCCGAGGACGTAAAGTGCCCACACGCTACCGTAGAGAAATATCCCTTTCGGCCACATCACAGGCCATATCAAGGACCGCATCCAGAGGGAATAGATGGCGTATCCCTGGATCAGCAACCCGGCCCATGTGATGACGCGTTTGGAACTCGGCATCTCGCGAGTCCAGTCGTAGACGGCATACTGGCGCATGCGGCGAATAGGGCCGGCGGATTTGTCGAGCGCAGCCTGCCGGATGCTAGTGGGCATTGCGCGAGTCTAACAAGAAAGAGCCGTGCTGGTGAACGTATAGCAGCGGAACGGCAGACGTGGTCTGCCTTGTTTCATTCGCGATTGTGCATAAATCGCGGCGCATTCGGGAGTGATCCACATGCCCGACAAACGTGCCGTGGGCGATTCTGACTATGAGGTTGCGATCAGATTGCGTATTTGCGCCTCAAATACGAATCACTTCGGAATCATTCCGATCGTCCCCAGCCAAGTCTCCACCAACTGCGGCCATCCCGTGATCGGAAGCTCCGTGCGCCGCAGCCCAAAGCCATGCTCGCCCTGCGCATACAAATGCATCTCGACGGGAACCTCAGCTCTCTTCAGCGCAGCGTAGTAAACCAGCGAGTTCTCTACATCGTCCACCGGATCATCCTCCGCTTGCACCAAAAACGTAGGCGGCGTCTGGCTGGTAACCGGAACATACGGGTTCAACTCAAAGTCTTTGGAGGTGTTCTCCAGCATGTGCCCCGGGTAAAGAGCCACCGCAAAATCCGGGCGGCAGCTCTCTTTGTCGGCTGCATCGACAGCGGGGTACAACCGCTTCTCAAAATGCGTGCTGATCGCTCCCACCAGATGCCCGCCTGCCGAAAACCCGAGCACTCCGATTTTGTGCGGATCGATATGCCACTCCGCGGCGTGAAAGCGCACCAGCCCCACCGTCCTCTGCGCATCTTCGAGCGCCATCGGTGAGTCCGGATAGGGCCCCGATCTCGGATTTAGGTTATTACCCGGCACGCGGTACTTCAGCAGCACACACGTGATCCCCTTGGACGTCAGCCAATCGCAGACCTCCGTGCCTTCCAGATCGATGGCCAGAATCCAATAGCCCCCGCCGGGAAACACGACCACCGCGGCGCCCGTATTCTTTCCCGTTGGCGAATAGACCGTCATCGTAGGCTGCGAGACGTGGCCCACGAAAACCCATGTCCTGCCGGCGACCAGCGGCTTCGTTGCCGTCGTCTCGTCCTCCGGCCCCACGACCGGCTGCGCATCAGGCGCCGCCCCCGGCCATATCGGTACTTGTGTATGTCCTGGCGATGGCTGCCAGGCAGGCGTCTGCGCGCGCAGACCGCCAACCGCAAACACAACAAAGAGTGCAAAGAGCAAAGGCTTCATCACAATCCCCCCGCCTTAATATAACCCGTCACTGCCGGGGCCGCTGATCGGAAACATCGAAAGCCTAAGCCCCGGTAAACGCGCTCATCGGTGATTGGCCTTAGCGGGCCCAATCCAAAGGTCAAGGAAAGGCTTGTTCTGACATCTCTCCGATCCCGCGCTATACTCGGATCACTCGACATTCTTGTCGACATCGGCGTTCTTGCCGAGAAGGAGGTGATCCAGTGAGGTACGGTTTACGTTGACGCAGTAGAGGAGGCGCTTGTGAGGTTACCGAGCGCCTCTCTCCTTTCGTCCCGCCTGCTCGAATTCCTAGTGATTCGAGGAATCTGTTCCGCGTCTTATCCCTTGCAAGCGCGTGAGTAATGCGCCAACCGTACAAGCGGGTTTCGGCACCCAATTTACCGGTAAGCCGGGCCGGCACTTGAACACCGGAGTGGTCGAATCCCGGCCTATACTGGTCGAATCAGAGTCAGTGGAAACGGGCAGTAAGTACGGAGGAGAAGTGGTTGTTCGACAGCGTTCCATGATGCAGGCAATCCGATATGGGCCGTCCGTCGACCAGGAGGCGGACCTATACCTTCCCACAACGCCAGGGCCGCCGGTTGTCTGTCTGCTACACGGTGGGTTTTGGCGGATGCCCTATGGCCGCGATCAGATGGCCGCCATCGCTAACGACTTGGTATCCTGTGGTCTCGCCGTATGGAACCTGGGATACCGTCGGTTGGGAACGCCCCGGGCGGGGTGGCCGGCAACAATGGACGATGTCGCCGCTGGCATCGACCATCTCGCGCAGCTTTCGGCCGGGGGCGTCGACCTCGATCTTGAGCGAGTCACGGTCGTCGGCCACTCCGCCGGTGGGCATCTCGCCTTGTGGGTCGGTGGGCGCAATCGTTCTCGAAGCGCCCAATCACCACGGGTTCGTGTGCTGGCCGCCGTCGGGTTGGCGCCGATAGCTGACCTCGCCCGCGCCTACGAGTTCAAGGTTGGAGGTGAAGCGGTGGCGGAACTCCTTGGTGGGACCCCGAGTCAGTATCCGGAGAGATTTCGGGCAGCTTCGCCGATAGAAATGCTCCCGCTGTGCGTCAGACAGCTTATTCTTCATGGCACCGCCGACGATGTGGTTCCCATCGATTTCTCGCGCCGCTACGCGCAAGCAGCCGATGCGGCAGGCGACACCGTTGAGCTCATCGAGTTGCCGGGCACCGGGCACATGGAGTACCTCGACCCAAGCAGCGAGGCCCATGCGACTCTCTATCGCTGGCTGTTGGCATCAATGAGCTAACTCATTGCCTTCTGACTAAGAGTCGGCCGGCTGTTCTATGAGGCCCGACAATTCACTGCCGCCAGCAGCCACTTCCGGTTCAGTTTTGAAGAGACATGAAATCTGAACAAACTCATTCCAAGCACAAGCCCGCTGCCGCTGGCTGCGGGGGAGCTTTGGCCGTCAGGCACCAGGGCTGAGGCGCTGAAGTCTGCGGCAACACACTCGCCGCGAACGGATAGCTCGCGCGCCCCCTTCTTACCATCAAATGCCGGCGAGGTTTCCTGTTGGGAAGTCGCGCCTCGGCCGCAACTGGAGCTCGATTTTCGGCTTTCGGGCGGACGACGGGCAACCCTTCCGCAATCCGGTAAGGGAAGGGTAGCGGACCATTCGGGAGCAGGGGCTGTGGCACAACAGACTACGATTTAGCCCGAACAGGTTGTTCTTCGTACGGAAGAAACTCAGTACAAATTCAGGCACTCTTGCTCAAGCACGCCTTCAATAATCTCGATTGCAACCGGTGACCTGTTCACGATCTCTCGCGCCGGAACGAAAATGCGGGCTTTCCCCTTGGCCGCCGTCTGTTCGATGGAAGTCCCAAAGACGATAGTGCTTACGTTCGCCCATACCGCAAGAGAGGAGCACATTGGACAGGGTTCGCACGTCGAAAACAGAATCACGCCGGACAGGTTGTCTTCACCCAAGACATGAACGGCTTCCCGGATAACATTGACCTCGGCATGCAGAGATGGGTCCCTGCGGGATGCCGCGGTATCGTGCGCGCGAGCCAGAACTCGCGTGCCCAGCACAGCTACGGCACCATAGCCTTTGTTGCCCTCCAGTCTGGATTGTCGCGCCTCTTCTATAGCAAGCCGCATCATGTTTTCGAATGGGACGCGCACGATTCGCTCTCGGCACTGCTGTGAAAATGGCCGGATCTCTTGGTAGTCCCGCAGGAATCGCAGTTGCGGGTCAATGCGCGAGACAAAGGCCTGAGTGGACTTCTCATATGCACCCCGGCAGACGACGCGGGTGTCGAGTCCCAGCCTTCCGCACGCCTCCAGCGTGGGACACGGATTTCGAGAGAACCAGACGATCTCCTCATCATCTTGCTTCAGTACGGGCAAATCCTCTGGCCGCAGGCCCATGTATCGGAAGAACAACATCTCAAATGCAAGCCGGGGGCTAGGCCGAGCTCCCACTGGCGGTTTTTCCCCGGGGGGAAGGCTGTCATACCAGCGAGTCCGCTTGGCTGCTACTTCGGCCTCAATGATGTTCAGTCTCTTGCTCTTGAGCCTGTCCATTTGACTTGTGACTTGTTCTTCGAAAAGGGTGTAGTCAGACGGCATAGTTGTACTTTAAACCACTACGGGCAAAACCGTCAGTCTGGTCGAATCGCAGCGCCGCACCATGATCGCTATTGCTCAGCTTGACCGCGTCTTCTCACGAATGACGGGCAAACTGGAAATTACCCGTAACCGCAAGAACTCGATTCAGCAGTTTTCGAGGCATACTTCGATAATGGTGGCTGCGTCGCCGCCACATCATTCGACCGCAGACAGAATGAATGTGCGGACGAGGTCGTCGAGCAGCGAATCTGCACGCTCGGGCGGGACTAGCGCCCCGGTGAAAACGATCACCAGCTCGCAATCCGGGAAGATGTACATGACCTGGCCCATGTAGCCGCGCGTCGCGAAGCCGCCCAGGCGCGGGACCCAGCAGTGGTAGCCATAGCCCTCACCTGGCGACCACCCGGACGTGGCCACCACCTGCTGGTGGGTAGCTGCCTCCACCCACTTCGTGGGCACGAGCTGCGCGTCATTCCAGCACCCTCGCGACAGCAGCATCCAGCCGAAGCGGGCCAGGTCGCGCGGGCGCAGCGAGAGGCCCCGGCCCCCGAACTGGGTCCCGCTGGTGTCGGCGAGCCACTCGACGTGCCGGATAGCGAGCGGCTCCAGTATCCGCTCCCGCGCGTACTCCAGCGGGGTTCGGCCTGTGGTCCGGCGCACCACCTCCGCTAGGATTTGCGAATCCGCGCTGCTGTAGTTCCAGCGCTGCCCCGGCTCGGCGACCATGGGGCGGGACAGAAACGTAGTGGCGGCGCACGCCGCCGACGAGAAAACACGCTCGTTCTCCTCCCGCCCTTCCTCGTAATCGAGCCCGCTCCGCATGGTCAGCAGGTCTTCGATCCGGATGCGTTCTATGGAGGGTGTGCGCCGCTCCACCTCCCCGGAGGCGAAGAACTCGACCGCGCGTGCCCGCAATGACGGGATACACCCGTCGGCGATCGCGAGCCCGACCAGCGTGCCGGTGAGCGTCTTGGTGGTGGAGTACAGGTGGCGGGCGTCAGCGGGGGTGAGCTGCCGGCCTTGGTCTGCCCCGTGCCGCTCCAGCACGCGCCTTCCGCGCCGCACGATGAGCAAGCCGTGGAGGGGGAGGGCACGCTGTTCGATCGCGGCGAGCCCTGCTTGAAGCGGAGCCGGATCCATGCTCTCGGCCGCGGGTGTGGAAGGCGGGAATGCCTCGTCTGCGAACCTGGGATCCTCGAGGAAATCATCCATGTCGTCACTTGACCAAACTCGGCCCTCCGGCTCAATCGTGTTTTCATTCTATGCGAACTTGTGTTTATTTAGACCGTAAATGTCGGTTAAGACGGCGCAGGCGTAATTGGGCCACGCAAGATTGAGCACGACCGCAGAGATCTACACGCACGCAGTACCGGCCTCACAGCGAGCAACAGTAGAAAAGTTGGGAAAGACTATTTGATGTAAGAAGCATAGCACGCGAAGCGTCCGCCGCCGGGCGGCCAGTTCTCTCAACCGCCTCGGGCTGATGCATTTCAACCTCAGCAGGGGGTAACGATGTACCCTTCCAATTCCAGGCTTCGCAACGCGTTGACGGAACCCTGAGCGGATGCTATAAATTCTTGCTTCGCCCCAAGCCCCAGTTGGGCTACAGAGAGCCATTCGCCCTCTGTTTATCCTTCGGAGATTCGCGAGAAGACCGCCGGAACGCTGATACTCGTGCAGGAAATTTTCCGCCAACTCGAGGAGTTATTCCTCCAAGCCGTACCCACCGCGATCCTGGTGTTTTTCTTCTACCTTTTCCTGCGTTGGAGCTTTTTCGGCCCGATGGAACGCGTCTTGGCGGAGCGCCGCGCTCGCATCGAAGGCGCCCAGTGGGCGGCGCAATCCAGCCGGGCCGCCGCGCAGGAGAAGGTCCGTGAGTATCGCGAGGCGATCAGGAACGCGCGGGCTGAACTGTTTACCGAGCAAGAAGGAGTACGCCGCCGCGCCGTCGAGCAGCGGGACGCGGTGGTTCTGGCGGCGCGCAGGGCCGCGCACGAACAGGTGTTGGCCGCCAAGCGCGAACTGCAGCTCGAAGTGGAAAGGGCCAAAGCAACGCTCGAGGAATCGAGTGCGGCGTTGGGCCTGCAAATTGCCGAAACATTTCTGCGGCCCGGGCCCGGGGAACCCAGGGAAGGCGCGCCCGGCGCATGAGCGACGTTAGATGAGATCCGCGATCAAGCACGGCGGGCGCGGGCTCTACTTAGAGCCCGCCAAGGTACTCATTCGCGCGGGCATGCTTCTGTTTGCCCTGACCGCGGCATCGGCGGTCGCGTTTGCCGCCGAAAGCGGCTCCCCGGAGCCGGCGGATTCGACGGCCGGCCTGGTGTTTCGCTGGCTGAATTTTCTTCTGGTGTTCGGCGGCCTCGCCTACTTGCTGGCCCGCTACGGCGGAGGATACTTCCGCGGGCGGGCTCAGACGATCACTGCGTCCATCCGGGAAGCCGCGGCGGAAAAGGCGGCGGCGGAGCAGGAATTTCGGGAAGCCGCGGAAAAGATCACCTCTCTCGATCAGGAGATTGCGCAGATGCGCCGCGTGGCTGCCGCGGAATCCGCGGTGACGGCGGAGCGAGTGGCGGAATCGGGCCGCCGGGAAATCAGCAGGATCGAACAGGCTTCCCGCGCCGAGATCAGCGCCGCGCAGCGCGCCGCGCGGCTGGAGTTGAAATCGGTCGCCGGCGGCATGGCGGTTGAGCGCGCGAGTGTTCTGGTGCGTTCGCGAATGGATGCGAACCGGCGCGCGGCGCTGTTTCATACATTTCTTGCCCAGCTTGCAGGGAGAGCGAATTGAAGGCGATCGCGGAGCGGTACGCCGGTGCGCTGGCCGACGTGGCCATCGAGCAAGGCGAAGTGGCGAGAATTCAGAGCGAATTGAAAGTGTTCCGCGAGATGGCGGACGATTCGCACGAATTGCAGTTGTTCCTGGCCAACCCGGCCACTCCCCGAGCCGGAAAGCATGCGGTCATCGAGCAATTGGCGGAGCGGACGGGATCGAGCAGGACCTTGCGCAATTTTCTCTTTTTGCTGGTGGATCACCGCCGAACTTCGCTCCTTCCGGACATCGAGTCGTCTTTCGAACACCTGCTCGATGCCCGCTTGGGCGTGACGCGCGCCGAAGTCACTTCCGCGGATGAGCTTTCGAGCGCGGACCAGGGTGAGCTGACGCGAGTGATTGAGAAACTGACCGGGAGTGCAAAGGTGAATGCGCGCTTCCGAACGGACGCGGCTTTGGTCGGCGGCGCGATCGTGCGCGTGGGTTCCAAGATTTACGACGGTTCGGTGCGAACGCAACTCAACGCGTTGCGGATCCGTCTGGCGGCGGAATAGGAGCGGGAATGCCCTCTATCAAAGCGGATGAAATCACCAAAATTCTGAAGGAGCAGATTGCCAATTACGAGCAATCGGTCTCTGTCGACGAAGTGGGCACGGTGCTGTCGGTGGGCGACGGCATCGCGCGCGTCTACGGTCTCGAAAAGGTCATGTCGGGCGAAATGCTGGCCTTCCCTCACAACGTGTTCGGGATTGCATTGAACCTCGAGGAAGATCAGGTCGGCGTCGTGCTCCTCGGCGAATATACGGCCATCGAGGAAGGCGACACGGTCAAGCGCACGCGCTCGATCATGTCCGCGCCGGTGGGCGAGGCGCTCATCGGCCGCGTCGTGAATCCGCTCGGCGAGCCCTTGGACGACAAAGGCCCCATCGCCTCCGAATCCCGGATTCCGATCGAGCGCTTGGCGCCCGGCGTCGTGGATCGCCAGCCGGTGCGCGAGCCGCTGCAGACCGGCATTAAAGCCATCGACTCGATGATCCCCATCGGCCGCGGCCAGCGCGAGCTGATCATCGGAGACCGCCAGACAGGCAAGACCGCCATCATTCTGGATTCGATCCTGAACCAGAAGGGTGGCGACATGATTTGCATCTACTGCGCGATTGGGCAAAAGCGCTCGACCGTTGCGCAGGTCATCAAGGTTTTGACCGACGCCGGCGCAATGGATTACACGATCGTCGTCGTCGCCTCCGCCACCGAGCCCGCCACCTTGCAGTACATCGCGCCCTACGCCGCGTGTGCCATGGGCGAGTACTTTCGCGATTCAGCGCGGCACGCGGTGTGTTTCTACGACGATCTCTCGAAGCACGCGCAGGCCTACCGCGAAATTTCCTTGTTGCTGCGCCGTCCCCCTGGACGCGAAGCGTATCCGGGCGACGTGTTCTACCTCCATTCCCGCCTGCTCGAGCGCGCCGCCAAACTCAACGACAAGCTCGGCGGCGGCTCACTCACCGCCCTGCCGGTCATCGAGACGCAGGCCGGAGACGTCTCCGCGTACATCCCGACGAACGTCATTTCGATCACCGACGGTCAAATTTATCTTGAGGCGGATCTCTTCAACAGCGGCATTCGCCCCGCCATCAACGTCGGCATCTCGGTGAGCCGCGTGGGCGGAAACGCGCAGATCAAGGCCATGCGCCAAGTGGCGGGCTCGCTGCGCCTCGATATGGCGCAGTACCGCGACCTGGCCGCCTTCACGCAATTCGGAGCCGAGCAGCTCGACAAAGCCACGAAGGCGCAACTTGCGCGCGGCCAGCGCTTGACCGAATTGCTCAAGCAGGGCCAATTCCAGCCGATGCCGGTGGAACAACAAGTGCTTTCCATCTTTGCCGGAACGTCCGGGTTCCTCGACGACGTCGAGGTGGCCGACGTCCAGAAGTTCGAGAAAGATTTGCTCAAGTTCATCGAAACAAAATACGCTTCGCTTCTGGCTCAGATCGCGGCCAAGAAGCAGATCGAAGACTCCGTGCGCGAACAGCTCAAGACGGCGCTCGGCGAATTCAAGGAGCGCTTCCGCGCGGATGCGGCTCGCTAGCCGCCCCAACACGAATCCTCCATGCCCACACTTCTCGATTTTCGGCGGCGCATCCGGTCGGTGAAGAACACGCAGCAGATCACGCGCGCGATGAAGTTCGTCGCAGCGGCGCGGCTCCGCCGCGCGCAGGATAAAGTGATCGCCCTGCGCCCTTACGCCAAGGCGATGCGGGAGGTGCTGCGGTCGGCGGTGTCTCGGGTCGAGGAATCGGTGCAGCACCCGTTGCTGGCGCGCCGCCCCGAGGAACGGCTGCTCGTGGTCGTGACGGCGGGCGAGCGCGGACTGTGCGGCGCGTTCAACGCGAATATCCTCCGCCTCGCGATGGAGTTTCTCGCGGAGCACGGCGGGAAATCGATCGAAGTGGTGACGCTCGGCAAGAAGAGCCGCGACGCCTTGAGCAAGACTCCGCAGAAAATCGCCGCGGAATTCGCGGACGTCACGACGCTGGCGGACTGGGCCAAGGCGCGGGAAATAGCGCAACTCTTGATGGCGCGATACGAAGCGGGCGAAACCGACGCGGTCTACTTGATCTACAACGAGTTCAAGTCCGTGCTCACCCCGACCCACCGCATCGAGCGGCTGCTGCCCATCGAGGCCGAACGCGATCCGGCCGCGGCCACGCAGGTGGACTACCTCTACGAGCGGTCCGCGGCGGAGATCTTTCGCACGCTCCTGCCGCGCTTTGTGGAAATGCAGGTTTACCGGATGCTGGCCGAATCCTCCGCGGCGGAGCACGCAGCGCGAATGACGGCGATGGATTCCGCCACCAGGAACGCCGCGGACGTGATTGACCAGCTTACGTTGCACATGAACAAGGTGCGCCAGGCGGCGATCACCAAGGAAATCATCGAAGTCATCAGCGGCGCCAGTCTGTCGGATTAGGCGCGCGAAAGAAGGAGCGAAGGATGCCTGAACACAAGAAATTTACCGGCCGCGTCGTGCAGGTGATTGGGCCGGTCGTGGACGTGGAATTCCCGGAGCATCACCTGCCGGAAATTTACAACGACGTTCGCATCACCAGCGAAGGCTTCGACGTGCCCGAGCCGCTGGACATCCATGCCGAAGTCGAACAGCACTTGGGCGAGGGACGCGTTCGCACCGTGGCGATGAAACCGACCGATGGCGTCGTGCGCGGGATGACCGCGTATGACGAGGGCGGGCCGATCTCCGTCCCCGTGGGCCGCGGGACTCTCGGCCGCGTGATGAACGTCCTCGGCGAGCCCGTGGACAATCTCGGGCCGGTGAAGTACGAAAAGCGTTACCCGATTCATCGCCCCGCGCCGTCGCTGGCGGACCAATCCACGCAGCTCGAAATGTTCGAGACGGGAATCAAGGTCGTGGACCTCATGGAGCCCTACCTCAAGGGCGGGAAGATCGGCTTGTTCGGGGGCGCGGGAGTCGGCAAGACCGTGATCATTCAGGAATTGATTCACAACGTCGCCATGCAGCACGGCGGCGTTTCCGTGTTCGCGGGCGTCGGAGAGCGCACGCGCGAAGGCAACGATTTGTGGCTCGAAATGCAGGAGTCGAAGGTCGTCGTCGCCGGTGATTCCGAAAAATCGCGCGCCGCGCTGATCTACGGCCAGATGACCGAGCCGCCCGGAGCGCGGCTGCGCGTCGGCCTGACCGGTCTGACCGTCGCCGAATATTTCCGCGATGAAGAAGGTCTCGACGTTCTCCTCTTCATCGACAACATCTTCCGCTTCGTGCAAGCGGGCTCGGAAGTTTCCGCGCTGCTCGGCCGCATGCCTTCCGCCGTCGGGTATCAGCCCAACCTCAACACGGAAATCGGCGAATTGCAGGAGCGCATCACCTCCACCAAGAACGGCTCGATCACGTCCGTGCAGGCCATCTACGTGCCTGCCGACGATTACACCGATCCCGCTCCCGCCGCGACGTTTTCGCACCTCGACGCGACGACGAACCTCAGCCGTCAAATCGTCGAACGCGGCATCTATCCCGCCGTGGATCCCCTGGCGAGTTTTTCGCGCATTCTCGATCCGCGCATCGTCGGCGAAGAACATTACAACGTTGCCCGCGCCGTCAAATCCGTGCTGCAGCGCTACAAGGACTTACAGGACATCATCGCCATCCTCGGAATCGAAGAGCTCTCCGACGAGGACAAACAGACCGTAGCGCGCGCGCGCAAAGTCGAGAAATTCCTGTCCCAACCGATGTTCGTCGCCGCACAGTTCACCGGGCTCGAAGGCACGTACGTCAAAATCGCGGACACGATCCGCGGATTCAAGGAGATCGTCGAGGGCAAGCACGACGCAGTGCCCGAACAGGCCTTCTACATGGTCGGCACGATCGAGGAAGCTCTCGAAAAGGCCGCCAAAATGGCGGCCGCTGCGGCCTGATCTGAAAGTGCTCTAAAATGTTGCCCGATCACATCCAACTCGAAGTCGTGACGCCGGATCGTTTGGTGATTCGCGAGAACGTCGCGGAGATCCAGATTCCGGGCCTCGTCGGCTATCTCGGAATCCTGCCGGGCCACACGCCTTTGCTGGCCGAACTGGGGATCGGCCAATTGAGTTACCGGCAGGGCTCGCGGACGTTTTACGCAACTGTGATCGGCGGGCTGGCGGAAGTTCTTCCCGATCGCGTCATCGTATTGGCGGACGCTTCCGAGCGGGCGGAGGAAATCGATGTGGCGCGCGCCCGCGCTGCGGCCGAGCGCGCACGCAAGCGGTCGGCCTCGCCCTCCGACACTTCGGTGGATTGGGAGCGGGCCTCACGCGCCGCGCAGCGCGCGGCGACGCGGCTCGAAGTGGCGGCCCACGTTACTTCCGGGGCGGGCGCCGGAGTGGAAACCCAGGCCGCGAAGTAGCCGCGGGGCGCTGCGACCTCTCGCGATCGCGCGCATCGAATAGGTGGGAATGACGCGCCCCGTCAAATCTCATGTCAGAGATCATTCTTTACACGGCTCCCTGGTGTTCCGATTGCCGCCGCGCGAAACTCTTCCTGAGTGAGCGCGGCGTCCCCTACCGCGAAGTCAATATTGATGAAGATGTGGAAGCGGAAGAACTTGTTTTGCGCGTGAACAACGGCCGCAGAAAAGTTCCTACGATTCAGGTGGACGGCCGCTATTTCGCCTGCAGCCCCTTCGATCCCTACCAACTTTCCGAAGAACTCAAAATTCCCTTGAATCCCTGAGCGGGAAATCTTCTAAGCAAGCCATTCGCCGCGCACCATCACGCGCGCCACATTCAATTCGTCGTCGAGCAGCACCAGGTCCGCATCAGCGCCCGCGGCGAGCGTTCCTTTGCGGCCCTCGATTCCCAGCACGCGCGCCGGATTCCATGTCGCCATGCGCACTGCTTCCGCCAGCGGAATTCCCAGCCCCGCCATATGGCGCACCGCGCGATCGAGCGTCAGCGTGCTGCCGGCGAGCTTGCCCTCCGCGTTTCGGCAGACCCCGCCGCTTACGCTCACTTCAAATGTCCCGAGCCGGTAGCGGCCGTCCGGCATCCCTGTTGCAGCCGTGCCGTCGCTCACCAGCACGATTCGATCCGTGCCCTTTGCCGCGAGCAGCACCCGAATCGCCGCGTCGTCAACGTGCACTCCGTCGGCGATCAGTTCCGCAGTCACATTGCGCGAAGTCAGCACCGCGCCAAGGACGCCCGTCTCCCGGTGCGAAAACGGCCGCATCGCGTTGAATACGTGCGCGGAGTGGCGCGCGCCCGCGTGAATTGCGGCCATCGCTTGGTCGAAGGTTGCGTCGGTGTGGCCGAGCGACACGACCACGCCCGCGCGCCTCGCCACAGGGATCAAATCCATCGCGCCGGGAAGTTCCGGCGCCAGCGTCAGGATGCGCGCGGACCCTCGTGCGGCTGCGAGGAAGCGATCGAGCAGCGCCGTGGATGGCGCGGCGATCCATTCTGTGGGATGCACGCCTCGCCGGGCCGCGCTGATGAACGGGCCCTCGAAATGAACGCCGAGAATTTCGGCTTTCCTCAAGCCCTTGGCCGCGAATTGCGCTTCCATCCAACTCGCAATCGCTCCCACGCTCCCACACGTCTTCTCAGGGCTCGCCGTGACGATCGTAGCCACCAGCGAGGTTGTTCCGAAGCGTGCGGCCGTCGCAGCCACGATCTCCAGGGAGCCGGCCTCCGCGTCCATGACGTCTTTGCCCCCGGCGCCGTGAATGTGCACGTCCACAAAACCTGGGACCAGCGTCCCCGCGGGCAGCGTCACCTCTTGCGTCCCTCGCGGCAGCGCGATCTGCCCGCGCATCCCGACCGCGGCGATCCGCGCGCCATCCACCAGCGCAACGGCATCTTCAATTTCTTCGAGCGGAGTGATCGCGCGTTCGGCGTGGAAGGCGAGCATGGCAGTGTCGCGCAACATCCTACTGGAACAGGGGCGGCTTGCGCCACAGGGTCTCGCGCTTCTTGGAGAAGTCTAGGGAAACGGGAAGGGGTCCTCGGAAAATGGAAGGAGGGCCCCTAAGGGCCCTCCTAGTCGGTCGGGTTGAGGAAGGAAGCAGTCGTTAGTTGCCGGAACTTGCGGAAGCGGTTGTGGACGGTTGTTCGGGCTTCGGCACGCTCAGGTAGCCGGAGATGTGGTCCTTGCCGATTTGGTTGACAACCAACTCGAGCGGCGTCCGCGCTCCCTGCGTGATGAAGTAGATCGGCTCGCCCAGCGAACGGTTGTTCTTGTCCAGCCGCTTGTCGTCAACGACGAGGGTGATGCTATACGCGTTGTGCTTGACGTTTGTGCCGCGCAGTTCGATCTGCAACCCGCCGAGCGTTTGCTTCGCGCCCTTCGAGCTGAGCGTGAACTCGTAGTAATCGCGCTCGCCTTGCCGGCGCAGCTGTTCGACTTCCTCGTGGTTGCGTGCGATCAACGTGCCGAACTGGTCGCGGGTGCTCGCCAGGCTGGTCTTCGTCGCGTCCAGGTCCGTCTTGACGCCGTTCACGTTGGTGTTCAACGTGTCCACGTCGCCCTGGTTCGCCTTCGTCTTCAGCTCCGTGTTGACCTGGTTGAGCTGCTTGTTGTAATCGTCGCGGGTCTGGCGCACTTGCTTGCGAGCTGCGGCCAACTCGCCTTGGGTGATCTGGAGCTTGCTGCTCACAAGATTCATTTCGCTCTGCTCTTGCGCGTTCGCCTCTTCCGCTTGCGAGAGGCGCTGGCCCAGCGCGTCTTCATTCTGCTGGAAGCTCTTGGCCTGGATCGTGAGATTCTGCTCGGCGTTCCGAGCGTGCGAGGTGGCGTTCCATCCCACGCCCAGAGAGACAAGCGATACCGCGGCCAGAGTGGCCACGGCCAATCCGACCCAGCGCGGCGTGCCTTCGGTGGATGGCGTTGTCTTGATTTCTTGTTCCTCAAGCATTTGCGTTTCTCCTTTTGCCCTTTGTCCCTTGCGCCAAGTCAAGGGTGCACGCCATGCGCCAAAATCCGCCCCGAAGCGCTTCGTTGAAATAACAACCCTGTTTGCAATAACTTAGGAGTAGTCTGAGGTTTTGTGTGGCCTCGGGAAGGAGCTCTGGACCCTGTAAGGATTACCCAGTGCGGCGAATTCTATGTGTTAACTCATTGGCCAAAATGTGTGCCTGTGAACACAAATCTTTTGTGAGAAGGGCCGTTGGAAGCAACGAGAAAGATTAAACAGGAGAATATAGTACTGAAGAAAAGATCTTGCGCCCGCGCGCTCCGCGCGATGCGGAGCTCTCAGGCTACCTGTTGACGCGGGCGCGGGGGTACCGCTACTCGGTCGAAGTAAACCTCGAGGGTCCGCTCCGCTGCCTCCAGCACGACCTTACAATTCTGGCAACGGTCGATGTGGTTCAGCATCTCTCCGGCGACTGGCGGAGCCAATCTCCCTTCGAGGTACTCGCAGATAAGACGAATTGTGTCTCTACAATTCATGACCCGGATCGGAACAGCACGACAGCGCGCCGCCCACCAGAATTAATAACATGCAAGCCCCTAGCCATCCTCAAGCAGAGCCAGATTTGTATCTAATTGTAAATAAAGAGCTTACAAAATCACGATTTCGCGGCTATTAAGGTACAAAAGCCTACGGTGGGATATATTTTCCCTAATGGGCATTCTTTTCCTTTCGCCCGCATCCGGTTCCGTTTCGGTCTGCGGCGAAGGGACACGGCCCCGAGTCGGTTGAGCCCCCAAAATCGGCCTGGCGTCACCGGCTGAGAGTCATGTTCTTGAGGGCGTCGATCCGCTTCTCGAGTGGAGGGTGCGTGCTGAATAGCCCCTTCATCAGTTGCCCGGGACTTAGGGGCGCGACGATGAAGAGCGACGATGTCGTCGGAGAGGATGGCATCGGAATTCGCTGGTTATAGGCTCCCAGCTTCTCCAGCGCGCTGATCAGGCCGTACGGGTGACCCACCATCTTGGCGCCGGCCGCATCCGCGGCGAATTCGCGTTGGCGCGAGACGCCAAGCTGTATCAGCATGGCCGCAAGCGGAGCGACGATGATCATCAAGAGCGCCGACAGACCGCCGCCGCGGCGGCCGCGCCCGCCGTAGCCGCCGAAGATCATCGCGAATTGTCCCATGCGCGCGATGAAGAAGATGGCACCCGCGAGCGTGGCCGCAATCGAGGTCGTCAGGATGTCGTAGTTCCGCACGTGCGAAAGCTCGTGCGCGATGACGCCTTCCATTTCGTCGTCATTCATGAGCTGCAGCAGTCCCGCCGTCACGGCCACGGATGCGTGCGCCGGATTGCGCCCGGTTGCAAACGCGTTCGGGGCGGGCTGAGGGATCATGTACAGCTTCGGCATCGGCAAGTTCGCTTTGCCGCACAGCCGCTCCATCACCTGGTAGAGGCGCGGCGCTTCCTCGCGGGAAACAGGAAGCGCGCCGCTGGATTTCAGGGCGATCTTGTCCGAAAAGAAATAGGCGAAACCGTTCATCAGCACGGCGATCCCGAGCCCGAGCGCCATTCCTCCGCGCCCGCCCCAGGCCTCGCCGCCCGCCACCAGCAGCAGCGTCAATAGCGTCAGAAGGAAAAATGTCTTGATGCCTCTCATGGTCCTTGCTCCCTTTGCCGTTTACGGCAACTTCCAGTCTAGGCGCGGGTTGCGTTTCCGTCAAATGCGCCCGTTATCGCGAGTGCTTGGCGGCGCGCCGATTCCCGGTCGGTTCCACTTCGGGTTCGGACGGCGCGGATCCGGCGCGCTCGAACTTCATTTTGTCCGAACTCGGATCCGCATCCACGCGCACCGTGTCCCCCGGCAGGACGCGGCCTTCCAGGATTTCGAGCGCCAGCGGATCCTGCACCAGCCGCTGGATCGTCCGGCGCAGCGGCCGCGCTCCGTAGGCCGGGTCGTACCCTTCGCGCAGCACTCTTTCGATTGCCGCCGCACTCATCACCAACGTGACGTTGCGCTCGGTCAACATCTTGCCGACCTTCAAAAGCTCCAGGTCGACGATCTTCGCGAGCTGTTCGTGGCCCAGCGGCTTGAACAGCACGATATCGTCGATCCGGTTGAGAAACTCAGGCCGGAACGCCGCCCGCAGAGCTTCCATCGCTTCCTTTTGCGCGCGTTCGGGATCGCTGCCCGTTTGCTCGAAGAGCGCGGCCGAGCCGACGTTGCTCGTCATGATGAGCACGGCGTTGCGGAAATCCACCGTGCGGCCCTTGCCGTCGGTCAGCCGGCCGTCCTCGAGGATTTGCAGCAGAATATTGAAAACGTCCGGATGCGCCTTCTCGATTTCGTCAAACAGCACCACCGCGTACGGATGCCGGCGGATCTTCTCCGTTAACTGCCCGCCTTCATCGTGGCCGACGTACCCCGGCGGTGCGCCGATCATGCGAGACACCGAATGTTTTTCCATGTACTCGGACATGTCCAGCCGGATCAGCGCCTTCTCGTCGTCGAACAGAAATTCCGCGAGGGCCCGCGCCAACTCCGTTTTCCCTACGCCGGTCGGCCCCAGGAAAATGAAGGAGCCGATGGGCCGGTTCGGGTCCGAAAGTCCGGCGCGGCTCCGGCGAATCGCGTTGGCCACGCGCGCCACGGCATCGTCCTGCCCGATGACGCGTTGCTTGAGCCGGTCCTCCATCGTCACCAGTTTCTTCGCCTCTCCTTCCAGGAGCCTGCCGACCGGAATGCCCGTCCACTTGCTCACGATCTTGGCGATGTCCTCCTCGCCGACCTCTTCCTTCAGCATTCCTCCGTCCTTCTGCACTTCGGCGAGATGCTGCTGCGCCTTCGCCAGGGCGCGCTCCGCCGCGGCCAGTTTGCCGTAGCGGATTTCGGCCACCTTGGCCAGCTCTCCCGCGCGCTCGAACCGCTGCTCGTCGGCTTTCAATTGTTCGGTTTCCGCCTTCAGCTCCCGAATCTTGCCGACCGCGGCTTTTTCCACCTCCCACCGCGCCTTCTGGCTGTGGGATTGTTCGCGTAAACGCGCCAGTTCGCTTTCGAGCCCTTTCAGCCGCTCGCGGGAATGCGCGTCGGATTCCCGCAGCAGAGCCTGCCGCTCGATTTCCAGCTGCAGAATTCGCCGCCCGATTTCATCAATCTCCACCGGCAGCGAATCCATCTGCATGCGCAGGCTCGCCGCGGCCTCATCCACCAGGTCAATCGCCTTGTCCGGCAAAAAACGATCCGTGATGTACCGGTTGGAAAGCGTCGCCGCGGCCACGATCGCTGCGTCCTTGATCCGCACGCCGTGGTGAAGTTCGTACCGGTCTTTCAGACCGCGCAGGATCGCAATCGCATCCTCCACCGAAGGCTCCGCGATAAAAACGGGCTGAAAGCGCCGTTCCAACGCCGGGTCCTTTTCGATGTACTTGCGATACTCGTTGATGGTCGTGGCGCCGATCGCGCGCAGCTCTCCGCGTGCCAGCGCCGGCTTCAGCATGTTCGAGGCGTCCATGGAACCTTCCGCCGCGCCGGCGCCGACCAGGGTGTGCAGCTCGTCGATGAATAGAATGATCTGTCCGTTGGACTCCGTGATTTCCTTCAGCACCGCTTTCAGGCGGTCCTCGAATTCACCCCGGTACTTTGCGCCCGCGATCAGCGAGGCGAGATCCAGAGCCACGATGCGTTTCGGCCGCAGCACTTCCGGAACGTCGCCCGCGACGATCCGCTGCGCCAATCCCTCCACCACCGCCGTCTTGCCGACTCCGGGTTCGCCGATGAGCACGGGATTGTTTTTTGTGCGGCGGGCGAGAATCTGCATCACGCGGCGAATTTCATCGTCCCGCCCGATCACCGGATCGAGCTTGCGCCGCCGGGCCAGCTCGGTGAGGTCGCGCGCATATTGTTCGAGCGCTCGGAATGTCGATTCCGGATTTTGCGACGTCACGCGCTGGCTCCCCCGGACGGCAGCCAGGGCTTGCAGCAGGGCTTCGCGCGACGCGCCCAGGCGTGCCAAAAGCTGTCCGGCGGGATCGCGCTCTTGGGCGGCAATCGCCAGCAGCAGATGCTCGGCGGAAACGTATTCGTCCTTGAAACGCTCCGCTTCGTCGAAAGAGCGCTCCAGAACTTTGTTCGTCGCCGGACTCAAGTGTTGCTGGGCCACACCCGTGACTTTCGGCAGGCGGCCCAAAGCCGTTTCGATTTCGGTTGCGATCGCTTCCGGACGCACCCCGAGCCGGCTGAGCAGGGGCGCGACAATTCCATCTGGTTGCGCGACGAGGGCCGCCAGAACATGCAGAGGCTCGATCTGCTGCTGGTCGTGACGCGCGGCGATGTCGTGCGCCTCTTGTACGGCTTCCTGCGCTTTTGTCGTCAGTTTGTCGAAGCGAAGCATTGTGTTTCCTCTTCCCTGTACTTAGATGCGACGGGGCCGGCAGTGGCCGGCCCCGCAAACGTTCTCCTCGGTTGCCGAAGACCGGCTTAGTGGTTGCTTGGCGTAACCTTCACCTGAATCTGCTTCGGCTTGGCCTCTTCGCGCTTCGGAAGATGCAGGGTCAGCACGCCGTTCGCATACTGCGCGGAAATCCCCTCCGTGTTCACCGTGTTCGGCAGCGTGAAGCTTCGGCTGAACGAGCCGTAGGCTCGCTCCACGCGGAGATAGTTTTCTTCGGAGATGTCCTTCTCGAACTTGCGCTCCCCGCGAATCGTCAGCAGATTGTTCTCGACGCGAATGTCGAGGTCCTTTTGATCGATCTCCGGCACGTCGGCCTTCACGACCAGCTCGTTCCCGTTCTCGTAAATGTCCACGGCCGGCGCCCAGGCCGTCAGCCCAGACTCAGTATTGGGGCCTCGGAACGCGGCATCCTCGAACAGGTGGTTCACCTGGTCCCGAAGCGCGTTGAAACTGGAATAGGGGTCCCAGCGGGTTATGGTCTTCATGATTCTACAGCCTCCTTCTCTTTGTGCTCCATTGACTGCATACAAATCATAAAATATTAGCGGCCTGCTGTCAAGTATTTTGTAGCCTTGTCTCCTAACGCTCACGCCTGTAGTATATCGTGTGTTTTCAGTATCATACCTTTCGGTCAGAAGGATTTGAGTTTCTGGCGCACCTGGTGCACAATGCCCGTTCATGCTTCTGTCTGATTTTGATTACGAACTTCCTCCAGACCGGATTGCCCAGCGGCCGCCGTCGCTCCGCAGCGATTCGCGGATGCTCTTGCTGGAGCGGGCGACTGGCAAACGCACGGATTCGCTGATCCGGGAATTCCCGGATGTTCTCAATGGAAACGAATTACTCGTGGTGAACAACGCGCGCGTGATTCCGGCTCGTTTGTTCGGCAAACGCGTGGGCTCAGGCGCGCAGAGGCGAGCCAGAGCTTCGGCCATGCAGCCCGGTCATCTCTCGTCGCGGATCGAAGTTCTGCTGACGCGGCGCATTTCACGAGACGAATGGGAGGCTCTTGTGCGTCCCGGCCGGAAGCTCCAGGTCGGCGAGAGAGTCGCATTCGGCGGAGGCGAGCTAACGGCGGAAATCATCTCCAGTGGGGAGTATGGAGTGAGACGCCTGCGCTTGTCGGCCCCGGGGATGGTCGATGCCGCGGTGGATCGACTGGGCCACATGCCACTGCCGCCCTACATTGATCGCGAGGATGATGTGTCCGACCGCGAGCGGTACCAGACGATCTTTGCCACACGGCCCGGCGCTGTGGCAGCCCCAACCGCGGGACTCCATTTCACGCCCGAACTTGTGGAACGGATTCGCAAGAGGGGGGTGGAAATCGCGGAGCTCACGCTTGATGTCGGGCTGGGGACGTTCCAACCGATTCACTGCAAGCGGGTGGAAGATCATCAGATGCATTCTGAGACCTACGAAATTCCCGAAGAAACCGCCGCCGCGATTTGCAAGGCAAGGCAGGATCGGCGTCCCGTCGTGGCTGTGGGAACCACCGTCGTTCGCACATTGGAAGATGCCGCGCTCAAAGCTGGATTGGCAGCCGCCAAGTCATCTTCACACGCGGTGCCGACGATTAACGCCGGGCGGGCGGAAGGAAATATCTATATCTACCCAGGGCACAAGTTTCGCGTCGTGGATGCTTTGCTGACGAACTTTCATCTTCCGCGTTCGACATTGCTTGTTCTTGTTTCCGCTTTCGCTGGCCGCGAGCGCGTTCTTGCGGCGTATCGCCACGCAGTGAGTGCCGGATATCGTTTCTACAGTTATGGCGATTGCATGTTCATTCGTTGACCGGCGCGGGCATCGTCTATAATCATTCGGCCGGGCGACTGGACTCGAACATGCGCTTCCTCATCCTGAGCGACATTCACTCCAACGGCGCTGCGCTGGACGCCGTGCTGGCGGCGGCAAAAGGCCGTTGGGAAAAAGCGGTGTGCCTGGGCGACGTTGTGGGCTATGGGCCCGATCCCAACGAGGTGATCGCCCGGGTGCGCGAATTGACGTCCGTTCTGGTGCGCGGCAATCACGACAAAGCGGTCGTTCGGCCAGCGAGCAGCGATGATCTCAACCCGCTTGCGAAGGCGGCCGTGGATTGGACGCGCGCCCAACTCCGGCCGGAGAATTTGAAATTCCTGGAGGAATTGCCTTCGGGACCCGTGACCGTGGACAGTTTGGCGCTGGTCCACGGCGCCTACCACGATGAGGACGAATACGTTTTCTCGCCCGCGCAAGCCTTGAACGGATTGCTTGCATCGCGCGTGCCGGTCACATTCTTCGGCCACACGCATTTCCAGGGCGGATTCTCGTACCGCGGCGATCGGCTGGAAGTCATCCAGCTCAAGGTGACGCAGCCGGGCCCGGGTTTCGCCGCGATGCGGATCGAAGCCGGCACGCGCTACCTGCTCAATCCCGGCTCGATCGGCCAGCCGCGCGATGGGGACGCCCGCGCGGCGTTCGCGATCGCCGATCTCGATCACGGCGTCGTCGAATTCTGGCGCGTCCCGTATGATATTGCGGCCGTGCAGGACCGCATGACAAAGGCCGGGCTGCCGGAGCCGCTGGTCTTGCGGCTGGCGTTCGGGCGGTAGAGAAAAGTTTCGAGGAGGTTTCCGCATACATGTTTGACGAAAAAAAGCGTCAGATGCCCATCGCGTTTCTCCTGGGCGCCGTGGTGGTCGGGCTGCTCGTGGCCGGCCTCGTGCTTTACTCGCGCCACGCGGCCTCGACGGCGGGCGCGAAGCCGAAGCCGCTGCCGATGGGTCCGCAGGAGCAGGCGTACGTTGCGAACATCAAGTTCACCGATCCGAAAATGAGCCGCGCCTCGAATTTTCTAAATCAGGAAGTGACATTCATTTTCGGCACGGTCGAAAACGACGGGCCGCGCCCGATCCGGCAGATCGAGGTCACCATCGAATTCCACGACGTGTTCAACCAGGTTGTGCTGCGCGATACGCAGCGGCTGCTCGCTCCGGAATCGGATGCAATCGGTCCGGGACAGCAGCGCGATTTCCAGCTCAGCTACGAGCACATTTCCGATCAGTGGAACGTCCAGTACCCGACGATGAAAATTACGGGCCTCGATCTGAAATAAGCTCCCGGCTGTCATTCCGCGCGCACCGAAGAATCTCTCTTCGGTGTAAGACCAAGGAGGAGAGAGATTCCTCGGTCCCGCGCTGCGGGACCTCGGAAAGACGACGTGTCGCGTTCTTCCTCAACCCCTCAAATCGCCAGGACGGCGCGAAAACGCACGCTGCCTTCCACGACGCGCGCGTAAGCCTTCGGCGCTTCGTCCAAGGAAAACGTTTCCGAGATGACTTTCACTTTGCCTTTCGCCGCGTAATCGAGCGCTTCGTAGAGATATTCGCGGCCGTTCTGCGTGCTGCCGATGACGCGAACGCGTTTCCCGATGAGCGCGGCGACGCCTATGGGAATGGGCGCTCCGGCGGAGCCCATGGCGATGAAGCGGCCGTCGGGGCGAAGACCGTCAATGCTCTCGGCCATGGCCGGCGCGGAATTCGTGGTGCTGAGAATGATGTCCGCGCCACCGGCGGCGGCGAGACTTTTGCCGTCGCGCACGATTTCATCGGCGCCAAGCTCGCGAATGAGTTTGTCTTTGTCGGGCGAATGCGAGATGGCGATCGTCTCGAAGCCCGCGGCTTTCGCGTATTGCACGGCCAAATGGCCGAGTCCGCCGATGCCCAGCACGGCGACGCGTTCGTGCGGTTGCGGATCGGCCCAGCGGAGGCCGCTCCAGACGGTGTAGCCGGCGCAGAAAATCGGCGCAGCCTGCTCGTAGGAAAGGCCGTCGGGGATCAGCATGGTGGCGTCGGCGTACATCGGCATCAGTTCGGCGTGACCGCCCTGGAGGTGAATTCCTGTGACCTTGTTGTTGGCGCAGAAGTGTTCCCGTCCGCGCGCGCACCATTCGCAGCGGCCGCAGGTCGCCTGCACCCAGGCGGTTCCGACGCGGTCGCCAATTTGGCGCGACGTCACGCCCGCGCCGATGGCAACAATTTCTCCCACCGGTTCGTGACCGAGGATGCGCGGAAACGCGCCCGGCAAATGGCCGAGCGTTTCGTGCACGTCCGTGTAGCAGACGCCGCTCGCGTGCATCTTCACCAGCACTTGCCCCGGACCGATCTTCGGCTCCGGCACCTCGCGAATCTCCCACGGCCCGCCCTTCGCAGTGACTACGGCTGCTTTCATGTTTGGTACCCCCAGGGCATTGGATGTTCGGAAGG
>Ga0326728_10003732_pt1 | contig 46470 bp, 37 predicted proteins | sample MB3enrmetagenome_FD_207602 | JGI IMG/M metagenome (GOLD analysis project Ga0326728, IMG submission 207602) | Lab enriched peat soil microbial communities from McLean, Ithaca, NY, United States - MB31MN | ecosystem: Environmental > Terrestrial > Soil > Wetlands > Peat | place: USA: New York...
CTAGCGACGGCCGCCCCGCCGCCGCTGAAGATCACCCGCGTGCGCTTTTATCTGAACCCCCTTTCGCCCGTGCTGTTCAATCAGAGCTCCCACATCGTGACCATTGAAACCAATCAGGGCATTACCGGCGTAGGCGAAGGCGGGAGCAAAGACACCATCGAGCAATGTGCTGCCATGATCATTGGCGAAGATCCTTCGCGCATTGACCACCTTTGGCAGATGATGTTTCGCGGCTACTTCTACCCGGCGGGCCGGGAAAAGCTTGATGCTCTGGGCGCCCTCGACTTGGCGCTTTGGGACATCAAAGGGAAGGCCGTGGGTGTACCGGTGTGCGACTTGCTGGGAGGTGTTTCCCGGGACCACCTCGAGTGCTATTCCACGGGATTCCCCTCCCATGGCAGCCTGAAAGAATCGGCGCGCGCCTGCATCGAGGCTGGCTTCCGCGCTTATCGCCACGCAACCGCCGATCCGCCGCGGGGGGAACCGTTCAATTCGCACATTATGGTTGATAAGACCTACCAGGACTGCGTCGAGATTCGTGAGGGCGTAGGGAAAGACGGGGATTGGGCGCTGGATTACCACACCCGGCTGGATTTCCCCGACGCGGTGCGCCTAAGCACCTTGATCGAGCCGCTGGAGCCTTACTTCGCCGAGGACCTGATCCGTTCTGAAAACCCCGGCGTCTATCGCGAATTGCGCCAGCACGTGAAAATCCCGATTGCGGTGGGGGAACAATTCGGGAGTAAGTGGGACGTGAACCACCTCATCGAACAACAGCTCATCGACTACGCGCGCGTGACCCTCCCCAACGTCGGCGGCATCACCGAATACATGAAAATCCAGGCACTCTGCGAGACCCATTATGTGGGCCTTATCCCGCATTTCACCGGACCCGTCTCCGAAGCAGCCCTGGCGCATGCGTGCGCGGTTTTCTCCGGGCCGGTGCTTTTGGAAATGACGCGGAATGGCCCTGGCAACATTCCGCACTTGCCGGAAAGCTACGACTTCCGCAATGGTAAAGTTTGGCCAAATCGCCGCCCCGGCCTGGGCGTCACCCTCGACACGAAGCCGCTGCAACTGGTGGCGGAAATCACGGAACGCAAGCGGTCGAATCCCATGTTCCAACGGCCTGATGGGTCGATTACGAATTGGTGAGAAGAACGCGGACCGCGGCTGTCATCCCGGCATCATCATGCCGGGTCAAAAGAGTCGCAGGTTTTATGGAGCAGTTCCGGGCCCTGCAATCTATGCTGCCGGCCCCGGGTTCACACTGAATTGCTTGACCACCGATTCGCGTCCCATAACGCGCCATTCGCGGCGTCGCTACCCGCTCACATTTTGTGCGCCTTAAGAGCCATGGAGATCCAGGCCGAACCATAAAAAACCAGGTCAATCCCCACGAAAAGACCAACCGCATAAAGCCCCGAGATCGGCCATTGGGCCAGGAGCAGAATACCCAGAAGCGAGGCGATGGCTCCGTTCGCGACTTGCCAACCATAGCCCGGAAGATGTGTCCACAACGCGGAAATCAATAGATACAGCCCGCCGATCATAAAGAACATCGACATCACCAAGGTTGCAACTTCGGCGCTGATCGACGGGTGCGTCACGAACATTACGCCGACTGCTCCGAAGACAAGTGCGATCAGCAGGTGCAGGAAGAACCCTGCCCATTTCCCCACCATGAACGCATTGACAAACTCAACGATGCCCGCAAATACCAACACCCATCCAAAGAACATCATCGAGACCACCGTGCTGCTGAGGGCCCGAACAATGGCGGCGATGCCCAGCACTATCAACACGATACCAAGCGCCACAAACCATCCCCAGTGATGGATCATCTCCGGGGTAATTTTAATGACCAACACATCACTCAGATTCGGCATTGTTAGATCTCCTTTCGAGAAATCTTAGTTCCCGCAGCTTCTTGACGATGATGAGCTGCTTCATCAACAGGGCTGCGATCACCTTTATCTCGATCTGCGCTTTCGCGGTTTCACCACGTGCCTTCGCCATCTCCAGTTTCGCCTCAGCGATCCTGATCCGGGACTCAAGCTTGTCGTAGCTTAGCTCTTTGGCTATGCTCACAACGGCGCTCATACGGTTCTTCTCGATACTCCCTTTGCTTTCGTGCGCGATTTTTTTGAAACCGCATCCTGTTGTCATGCAATGCGAAGGCCACACGTAAGCTCTTGAAAACATTTGGCATAAACGGATGAGAAGATCACAAACCCTTCGCGAATTCGCGAACTTCGTGAAAACAAATCCGCGACAATCAATGTCAACACAGTTCGGCAGCTAGATGAGGCGCCGTTCCGCAATTCCAAAGCGGCGTGGCGCGCGACAATTCGCCGCTCGAGCTTTTGCGGGAGGGCGGCGCTCAGTTGATTGAGGTGAGCTCGGCGTGCACCGCAGACCGCAGGGAGGAACGCGGGCCGCACGGCACGGACAGGATACGTCCGTACTTCGCTTGCTGAGGCAAACACCGCGCCTGCTTCGCCACTATTCGAAAACGGAGGCTGGCATAACTCCAACTGTAGATATAGAAGGGAGGAACTCCATATAAGGAAGGATGTCGCGTTCGATATCGATGCCGGGTGCTATCTCGATTAACTCGATCCCGTTTGCTTGCAGGCGGAAGACAGCGCGTTCAGTAACGTAAAGGACTTCCTGTCCCTGTTTCCGGGCGTAATCCGCAGCAAAAGTGATGCGTTCGACTCGCCTCACGAACTTGTGCACTTTTCCGGGTTGGAGGACGGTCAAGCGGCCTTCGGACCACGATACTTTCGCGCCCTGCGCGTCGAACGTCCCGCAGAAGACCACCTTCTTGGCATTTTGGGCAATCTCGATGAACCCGCCGGGGCCGATCAGGTTGCCCCCCAGGTGCGATACGTTGACGTTGCCGGAGGAGTCAGCCTCGCCCATGCCCAGGAAGGCGATGTCGATTCCGCCTCCGCTGTAGTAATCGAACTGGTCGATGGAAGGCACGATGGCGTCAGGGTTTCGCGCCGCGCCAAACAACGCTTCGTCGAGCATCTGCCCGTTGTGAACGCCCTGCTCGACGCTCATCCACAGGCCGTCCGACGAGCCTTGTTCGGCAATGACGCCGAAAATACCACCGGGGATGCCAAACCCGAAATTCAGCGAGGCGCCGTTCCGCAATTCTAAAGCGGCACGGCGCGCGATAATTCGCCGCTCGAGCTTTTGAGGAAGGGCGGCGGTCAGTTGACCGAGGTAAGCTCGGCGTGCGCCGCAGACCGTGGGGTCGTAACCGAGACCGTAAAACAGTTGCTGGCCGGAATCCTGGACGACCGCATCGATCATGATACCCGGCACCCGCACGCTGCGTGCCTGCAAAGTTCCGGCTTCGACAACCTGCCGCACCTGGGCAAGAACCGTCCCGCCACTATTGTGGGCAGCCAGTGCGATGGTGTGGATGTCCAGGTCAATGGCTTCTTCTTCCGGGCTTAGATTGCCGCGTGTATCAGCATAAGTGCCGCGAATGATGCCCACATCCACTTTGAAGGGTTTGTAGCGCAACACTTCTTTGCCATCGATGTGCATCAGCTCGACCAGTTCTTCCCGGCTGCGCTGGTTGCACCGTCCGCCATCCTGGCGAGGATCGGCAAAGGTCCCCAATCCCGAGTGGGTGAACAAGCCGGGGCGGCCGGCGCCGATCTCGCGCAACAATTGCTGCACGACGCCCCCCGGGAAGCAATAGGCTTCCACCTTCTCGTCGCGAACGAGCTGCTGCATTTTGGGCGACCAGGTGAAGTGCGCCGCGATGATCTTTCGCACCATCCCTTCGTGAGCCAGGCGATTCGTCCCCAGCGCCCCTCGATCACCGAGCCCCAGAGAATGCACCAAGGTCAGGTCACGCGGATGTCCGGTTTCGAGAAATCGTCGCTCCAGGGCAGCCAGAATGGCTTCGGCAGAGGTCATCCCCGCCCCGTTGCCGCTTATCGCGACGGTGTCACCGTCCTTAACTAATATCGCCGCGCTCGGAGCATCCATAAATTGCGTCGTGCTCATGCTGAATTCCTTTCGTTGACCCGGTTGCGGCTCACCTATCGATTCCGAAAGATGGGTTTGCGCTTTTCCCTAAAGGCCCGCACACCTTCTTTACAGTCTTCGGTCCCTGCGGCTTGTTCCACCGCACAGGCATGCTGATGACGCAGGTCTTGATGCAGGGTTTTGAGGATTCCTTTGGTCAAAGCCATCGCCGCAGGGCCATTCGCGCAAAGTCTTTCCAACCAGCCGCCGAGTTGTTTCTCCATATCCGCCGCATCCTCCGCCAGTGCTGTGATCAATCCCCAGTTCAGGGCTTGCTCGGCGGTAATGGGAGCACCTAGGAGGGTCATGTGCCGCGCCCGCGCCACTCCCACGATCTCCGCCAAGCGGCGGACGCCCATCCAACCGGCAATCATTCCCAGAGTCACTTCCGGTGTGCCCAACTTCGCAGAGCGAACCGCAATGCGAAGATCAGCCGCCAGGGCCAATTCCAGCCCGCCACCTAACGCATGACCAGAAAGCGCTGCGATGACCGGTTGCGGCAAGGCCGCCAGACGATCAAAGACCTCGATGCCGCGCAGAACCCAGTCTTGCCCCATGTCGCGCGGCGCGAGCGCGCTCCAAGCCTCAATATCGCCACCTGTGCAGAAAAACCGTCCTCGACCGCGGATGACGACCGCCCTTAGGCTTCGCTCGGATGCAATTTCCCCCACGATGGAAGCCAATTGCTCGAGCATGGACATGTTCAACGCATTCCCCTTGTCCGGCCGATTGAGCGTGACCTCGGCCCATGCCACACCGTTCAGTTCACTTCGGGAAAAGAGAATTTCAGGTTCCACCGGCTAACTCCTTCAATGTAAAGTCCCTAGTGCGGCGCGTTGAACTGCTTCACCACCGACGGGCGCCCCAGGACGATAAACGTCAGGATGCCCAGCGCCGTGCCGTAAGGAAATTCCAGGCAGCCGAGAGCGGCGATGACCATACAGAAGGTTCGCGACTTCCGTCGTTTGATGGAGTGCGCAGCCCAGAACCTGAGGAATGCCACCCCCGCAGCGAAGAGGAAAAGCACAAACCCCACGCCGGCGAAGATCAATCCCACAAAGGCAGGCGGCGCCTCGCCGGAGCTTCCCGTTGAAGCCGGCGCGTGGGAAAGAGCTATGCTCATGACGATGCCGATAAATACGTACAGCAGACCGAACAGAGAGAGAAAAGCGGCAACGCCCGCCGAAATCATGTAGCCCAACGACAAAAGCTTAAGGTGTTCTTCGTCAATGATGGATTGGCGATCAATTTCTTCAGGCATTAACCACCTCCGACTGCGACATGCGTCGCATGAACTTCCTTTCGAGATTCCTCAGACTGTCAACTTCGGGCTGACCTCAACTCTTGCCTTTGGCGTTTTGACCTTTGCCTTTTGACGTTGCTTCTCAGGTTTCCGGCAAGCAAATCCCGGCGGTGCAATCTGCCAACCGTCATGGTGCAGCGTACCAAGCAAGGTTCGCCAAAACAAGGACATTTCCCTGAGTCGCACTCGTGCTGGAGACCCAGTGTCAGGTAAGGCGTCTTGAACGAACCCTAAAGACCGGCGCCACTTCGCCCTCCATTCTCGCGTAATCTGCGTATCTCGGCCAAAAAGTCGCTTGCATCATTGTCAATTACCGTGTGTTTGGTGCATTTTCGTGTAAAGAGCCCTGTTTTTAGCTAGACATTTTGTCCAGTCGCCTTTGTTTTCATATACATATCCGGTTCGATCTTCATTTTTAAAATCTCCAAGGGTCAGCGCCTCGTTTCGGATCTTGATCAGCCTTTTGGCAAGCCGCGACAATTGGAGAAAGTTGGAATCTTTCCCTCATCTCGAGCTTACAGCCCAATTCACAGCGAGTTCCTGGCGTCCTGAGCCAGAAGTTCGCTGATAAAACCTTTTGCCTTTCGGGTGACCGTTCCGCAGCCCCGCCAGGGGCGATATCACGTAGCCCATGGCGTAAGCCATGGGATTCAGGCCCTCTCCCCCCTTCGTCCCCCTCTCCCGCCTGGGCGGGAGAGGGGGGGAGGGGGTAAAGGTGGGCGCTCTGACCCACGGCTTGCGCCGTGGGCTACATTATGTCGCCCGCCTTGCGGGCTGATTTCGTCAACGAACTTCTGACTCAGGACACTGGCTCCCGGTCTCCAATCGATAGCCCCGAATGCTGAATCCAGGTTTCTGATTCCTAACTTCTAGCTCCGGACTTCTGGCAGGGCGGGTGTTTTCACCCCGCAGAGAGTTCTCCATGTACTACTCTAGCAATATCACATCAAAACCCTAGGCATGCCGGGACAAAGTGACCGTTTGCAGGTGAAATATTTGAGGTTTGACGTCTGAATTTTCGGCCCGTAGGCCAGCCCTGTACAAAACTTTCCGCGCGCCCCCAGGCCGTAAGCCCGGGCAGAGTGTGGACCGCAGCCGCAGACGCAGTCAAAAAAACATACAATCTCGTCTGTCGGTAATGGTGCAGTTTGAATCTTGGCCGAGTTTCTCAGTTTGAATCCCAACCGGCCGATTGGTAAACGCCAGGCGACAAGGACGAACTATCCTTCCCTTGAATCGCACTGGTGCTGGAGACTCAGTGTCAGGTAAGGCGACTAAACGTCAAGTGACCAGGGCGAACTTCTTTCCCGCCACTGTCGTGGAAGGGCGTTTGAACGAAGCCGCTGGGCGGCGGACGCTTCGCGTGCTTTCAATTAATGGGCATCGTCTACTCGAAGCCCGCGTGTTGCCGGAAGCTGAGGCTCGGGATCCGAGCGCTGCGCCATCCAACACGTCCGACATCGGGACTGTTGCAGTACCGCCAGTCTTGCGGTAGGATAACGGCTGTAAGTGGAAAACGTGCCTAGAAAAAGATGAATCTCAATGACCCCATCGCCCTGCAAGCCCTCTACTTTTCAACAACTTCCAGACCAAGCTCGATTCAAAACCCATAGCCCACAGCGTAAGTGACGCGGCCTCGTTCAAACGGCTTTATCGAAAGCGCGCCATTGTCACCCTCCCGCCGACCGACCGATTTCTCGTCGGCGCGCTTCCGATAAAGCACTAGCGTTTCTCAGGCACAATCTGCCAGAGTTGGTCGGAAAGGGCTATTCTCCCTTGTTTTCATGGATGCTAGCGATTCCGCAACTGCGTATGTGCGGAACGGAATTGCATCGGGGACGCACGTGAGAAACGGGGGAGCCAACGGCCACGGGCGACCTTAGGGGAGGGCTTCGCCTTGGCGTGGCGGGCTACGGTTGAGATGCGAGCGTTTGAGCCATTAGCGCTCGCCGCTCCCCGGACCGGGCCTGCACGTCAACGCGGATGAGCTCAGCCTGCTGCGGCGTGAACACTAGGCGGGCCGTCCTGAGAATCAGGGGCGCGGCAAGATTGTGGCGCCAGAGCCAGCACCAGCGAGGGAAAAGGGGCTTTGTCTCCTACAACAGAGAAAGCTTTGGTTCTTGCTTGAATACGAACTCGCGACCAGCTTCGGCAGCGAAATGACCGTGGCGCATAGCTTCCGTTAGTTCGTAAGGAGCAGACCAGTTCATTACACGGCGAGGTGCAGAAGTTGATTCTGCGCCTCGCCGCATGAGCCGGTTAATTCAGAGCTCCCACATCAACTTCGTCTCGCACAGCTTCTTGCCTTGAGTTTCAGTTATCGAGCGCGTAACATCAACTTTGTGTCCTCGAGCTTCTTGCTTCCCTTCAGGGTTTTCTTGGCGACGGGATTCTTTACTTTTTTCTCAGCCATGGTTTGATCCTCTTCTTCGCTGGATTGTAGTGCTCCCCGCTCGGCGCGAGGGTCGTACGAACGGATTTACTCGGAGAAACGACTACATGCCGATATGTATAGCACACAGGCTGCCATTCAGTGGATTCTGCTACTTGTCACAAACCCCGACTGCATTCTGCAGAATAAGGTCACCGGAAGCCTTCGTAGCGGGCTTCATTCACGATTGCTGGGATGGGCGAGGGGCAAATTTCACCCTTCAGGTTAAATATTCCCCCGCCACCTCGTCTGATTTTACTGAGGGCGAGCAAGATAAGAGGTGTTTGAGGTGGGGTGCCACGCAGTAAAGCCATCTTTAGTGTCATCGGGTGACGTAAGCCAAGCCTCACGGTACGCACGACACTGTGCTACTGTCATTACCGTCGCTGTCGGTCAGTAGTGACTTGGGGCCGATTCGTCTGTTTCCTTCAGCGACGCTTGGCCTGTGAAGATCAGCGAACTGACGAGGGTCAACGCCACAGCTCCAATCCGCCTCAGTCGGCGGTTGTGTTTTTCCACGCTTAGGGGTTAGGACCTAGGGGACGATGTTGGAAGTTCCCATCAATCCGGGTCCTGACTTCTAACTCCTGACTCCCGCTCTTAGCTGCATGTGGGACTTTCAAACCAGGAAGCTGATAACCGAGGGCACAACTGTCCAGGGAACGGTCATTGCGTACGTGGTCTATCATATCCACGGTCGCCACGCCCGCACGGAGTATCGGCCCAAGGTGCGGTATCGCTTGCCGAGTGGGGAGCAGCGAGTCTTCGTTTCCAGCGACAGCAACAGTAACCCTCAGTACCATCCGGGTGAGGCCGTGGAAGTTCTTTATAATCCCGCGGATCCCGATAGTGCGGAAATCAAACTAGAAATGACCCCGCGTGTTGAATGTTTGGCGAGGTCCGTGGTCGGCCGCCCCCCATATTCTGCAACAGTCGCAGGCCGGTCGAAGTCTTTCCGCGCGTTCGCCCCTTGCCGCGGCGCAGGCTGTGGCATACTATAAGGACGTGTTTCCACGCTCAAGTTGTGCGTCCACAAACTCGTGCCAAGGCCGTCAGCAGGAGGCTGGCCAGCCACCCGCATGAAGGCGATTGACCCGCACCATAAAGACGCGCTACCCGCCGACACGATCAAGCGCATCCGCGCCCTCCTCGATCGGGTGGGCTTTCACAGATCCGCCGTGCGGAGTAGCTGGATGCGCCCTTGGCACGATTGCTTTTCCTGCAATATCCACTTTCGCAACTGCCCGATCGTCTGGGGGAACGGGAAAGGGCTGACGAGGCAACTCGCCCTGGCCAGCGCCCTGGCTGAGTTTATAGAACGGCTCCAGGGGTTTGCGGATCGTTTCTTCGGGCAGGCCGGGCAGATCTATCAGTTCGCGCCCATTGTCCCGACAAGGGTTCGCACGGTCGCCGAGATCACGCGAGACGCGCCGGGATTACTGAGTGCCGAACCCGCGTTTTCCGCGCACCCCGATGCCCCGCTCGCGTGCGTGCCGTTCGTGGACGTCTTCCGTCGATGCCTGGTGGACCTGCCCTATAATGCCCTGCTGACCACGTCGGGAAGCAGTGGTCTGTGCGCGGGGAACACGCCAGCTGAGGCCATCTGCCACGGCTTGTGCGAGGTCTTTGAGCGTGATGCCATCCGGGCGGTTCACACGGGAGAGTTGCCTGGACTGCCGACGCTTCCGATCAATGCCATCGAGATCCGCGACCGCCGCATTCGCCGGCTAGTGCGCAGCATAAAGGAGGCGGGCATCACCATCATCGTGAAGGATGCCACGCGGGGTGGCCTCCTTCCCGTGCTCGCGGTTGGGCTCATCAATCGGCGATCCAGAACCTGCAGCGTGGCGTTTGGGTCAGACCCCGTAGCCGAAATCGCGCTGAGCCGATGCCTTACGGAGGCCTATCAGGGTATTAAACGCTTAGCCGCCCCGCTTCCCTCCCACGATGCCCATCCCCCCCTGGATGTATTCAACAACTGTGACATACTGCTCGACAAGCTCCTCGACAACAGCGGGCAGGCACGTGCTTGCGAGGCCTTTGTGGCGCCCGCATCCAACCAGGAGTTGCTCACCTTCCTGCTGGCGCGCGCCACCGCCCTCGGCCGCCGCGTGTACGTGCGCGACGTATCGCTCCTCGGTTTCCCCTCCTACTATGTCTTCATCGAGCATCTGTCAGATCTTTCTCCCTTCGTCGTCGAGTCGGTGAACACCCCCGCCGGTATGATCGAGGAGGTCCAGAAAACCATCCTGGGTCTCGCCACCGCGTCTCCCGAACAGGTCGCCACTACGTCACTCGCTTTGTTCGCGCAGCTCACGGGAGTCGACCCTGAACTGGAGAAAGATTTCGTCCGGCTTTGGCTGCGGGCGCCCATCCTGCACTGGATGGGCATGCGTCCCTTGCTGGCGTTCATGCTGATCGCCTCAGGGCAATATGAGAAAGCCCAAGTCGTACTTTCCTGGAGATTTCCCTTGCGGTATGAACCGGGGGTTGTTTTTCCGACCCCGAGGCTGGCGGCAAAATTCCGCGCTCTGCTCGGCGACTTCTGCGACTTGCGACGACGGCAGGTGCCGGACGGGGTCATCGCGGACCAACTTCAGGCCAAGTACAGAGGCTCGCGCTTCGGGCGCGGCGTGCGAGCCCTGATGGCGGGGGATTTCCATGGGTTCATCACGGGCGAGGAAGCGAGGGCTGGAAACACCTTTGGCCGCCTCCCCATCCCACATTGTATGAACCTGGATCAGTGTGCGGGATGCCCCCAGAGCGGGGGTTGCTTCCTCGACGGCTGGAGAAAAGTCGCCCTGAACTTCCGCCGTGTCGCGAGGGGGAGGGCGCCCGACTCGCTGCTGAACTTGCTTACTCCGCCTCGCGGCCCAGTTATCCCCCTACGGTCAGCTGCTTGTCGTTGAGGGACACTTCCTCCGGGGCGTTCGCCTCAAAGCGGCGCCAAGTCTCCTGCCGCCCACAAAGAATCCGGAAGTGGTACACGGCGGCGGTGCGAACTGCGCCACCGCCGCAGACGCCGAAAAACCTTCCGCATGTCAGGGGGAATACCAGAAATCTCGTTGGTCATCGTCTGCCCTCCTCGCCCTGTGGGGCGCAGGACAGACGTTACCAACTTCCGTCAGCTCAAGCACGCAGCCTTGCCGAAAGGACACGGTTTCTGGGATCCGGAATGAAAAGTCAGCTTCACCTCCACTGGGTGCCACAAGGTCGTATAACGGCCATACCGGAGATTGGCCAATCTGCCCCACCACCTGATTTCAAACTGTACCACTACGCGATTACGAAGGAAGCAACCACAAACCGCAAGGCTGTTGTAGAATATGAGGTCCCTTCCTGGTCAGGTTTGCGTCCGACATCCGCGCCTACCCCCGTTTTTTTTCGGCCAACCAAAGCGGATCGACGAGCTGAGTCAGGCATACGGGCCGATACGCCCGGTTGGATGTGTGTGGCTTGGGCGGCGCGGGCAAGGCTTGGGAAGGCATTGCGTAGAACCGAACCCAGATGCTGAATGATTTTCGCCAACTTTTACGCCAAAACCGCAATTATCGCTACACCTGGATCGGCCAAGTGATTAGCGAGATCGGCGATCACTTCAACAACATTGCCGTCTTCAGTCTGGCGATGGAGACGACGCATTCCGGGCTGGTGGTGAGCGGCGTGATGTTGTCGCGGGCCATACCCGCGGTCATGGCGGGGCCGGTGGCCGGTGTGATCCTCGACCGCTTTGACCGCAAGCGCATTATGCTGGCGAGCGACTTGATCCGCGCGGTGGTGGCCCTGGCGTTTGTGCTGACCGTCCACCACCATCAGACCTCGCTGCTTTATGGACTGAGCGGGCTGCTCATGTTTGCCTCGCCGTTCTTCACCAGCGGCCGCACTTCCATCCTGCCGTCCATCACCAGCCGGGAGGAATTGCACACCGCCAACTCGCTGACCCAGACCACGCAATGGACCACGCTGACGGTGGGCACCATGGTGGCGGGCTTGAGCGCGGCGAGCCTGGGATACCAGTGGGCCTTCGTTTTGAACTCCCTCTCCTTCTTCGGATCGGCGGCCTGCATCTGGCAATTGCGCGGTGAGGGCAGCTTTCGGGCGAAGCGCGAAGCGCTGGCGGAAGACCAGGTGGTGCGGCCGTGGCACGAGTACAAGGAAGGCCTGCGCTACATGCTCTCGTCGCCGCTGATCCTGGGAATTGGCCTGATCGGTGTGGGCTGGGCCACAGGCGGAGGCGCTGCTCAAATCCTCTTCACCTTGTTTGGCGAGCAGGTTTTCAACCGTGGCCCCGCGGGAATCGGCTTCGTGTGGAGCGCCGCGGGCGTGGGCTTGCTGGTGGGCGGGGCGGTGGGCCACGCGATTGGCCGGCGAATCAGTTTCCGCGATTACAAGCGCGCCATAGCCATCTGCTATGTTATCCACGGCGGGGCCTACGTGCTCTTCAGCCAGATGCAGAGTTTCGCGGCAGCGCTGTTTTTTATCGCCCTCTCCCGCGCCGGCGTGGCGGTCAGCTCGGTGCTGAATGTCTCGCAATTGCTGCACCGGGTTCCGGATGAATTCCGGGGCAGAGTTTTTGCGACGGTGGAATCGCTGACGTGGTCAACCATGATGGTTTCCATGACCGCGGCGGGCATCGCTTCTCAGTATCATGGGCCGCGGACCATCGGATTTGTGGCGGGCATCCTCAGCTCGAGCACCGCAATTTTTTGGGGCATGGCGGATTGGAAGGGCAAACTTCCCGAGCCTGAGCCCCTGACCATCGAACCCGAGGAAGTGGAGATCCACGGGGAGCCGACAGTATAGGAGTGAAGTGGTTAGTGGTTAGTGGTTAGTGAATAGCTATAAAATATTATATACCTTTTACGAAAACTATTTACCAACCACTATCGGCTAACCGCCGGGAACTTCCTCCAAAAGGAGAGAAAGATGGGTGAGATAAAGCCGCTTGCAGTGGTGACCGGCGCCTCCAGCGGCATTGGCGCCACCTTCGCGCGGGCGCTGGCGGCGCGCGGCTACGATCTGGCGCTGGTGGCACGCCGGCAGGATCGCCTGCGGCAAATCGCCGATGAACTCGCCAATCACTTCCACGTGAACTGCACATCGCTGGGCGCGGACCTGACCCGGGATGCGGACCTGCGCAGCATGGAGCAATTCCTTGCGGCCGAAGCCAATCTCCAGTTGCTCGTGAACAACGCCGGGTTCGGCACTCTGGGGCGGTTTTGCGAAGCGCCCGTGGAGAGCCAGGACGCCATGCATCGCCTGCACGTGCTGGCCACCATGCGCCTGACGCACGCGGCGTTGCGCAACCTGACTGCGCGCAACCAGGGCGCCATCATCAACGTCTCGTCCGTCGCTGCCTTTGCGCCACGCCCCGGCAGCACCAGCTATTACGCCACCAAAGCCTGGATCAACTGCTTCACCGAAGGTCTCTATCTGGAACTGAAAAGCGCCGGATCGCAGGTGCGCGTGCAAGCGCTCTGCCCGGGATTCACGATGACGGAATTCCACGACGTGTTGGGGATCGACCGGAAATTCATCTCGAGCGCCTGGTGGATGCGCGCCGAGGACGTGGTGGAGGCCTCGCTCGAAGGTCTGGAAAAGGGACAACTCTTTGTGGTGCCAGGACTGCGTTACAAGCTGCTCGTATTGCTTATGCGCCTAATGCCGCGGGGAGTGCTGCACTTTGCGCTTTTGAAAGGGCCGGCCAGCCTGCGGCGCGAGCGGCGCCCTTACGCCCCTAAGTAGGTCTTCAGTTTTCAGTAACCTCTCCCCCAAAGAAGTCTGGGTGAAAACCTTCCACGCCGCGCTGTAGCAGCGATCTCAGATCGCGATAGGCATAAACAGTCGGTGGACGCCCTCCATCCCCCGACGGCTTGAAAGAACACGCCGATTAGAGTAAATCTGGAGACGGCCTCTGAATCCTGAATTGCAGGGAGATCGCCGTGAGGAGTCTCTGGCAGAACCCTCGGTACAGCATCCGCGTCCTGGGCAAGAATCCCGGGTTCACGGTGGTCGCAGTGCTCTCGCTCGCTCTGGGAATCGGCGCGAATACCGCCATCTTCTCCCTGCTCGATGCTTTGCTCCTTCGTGACCTCGCTGTCTGGCAGCCGGAACGCCTTGTGGAGCTTTCCGTGCTCCGCCGGGGCGACAAGATCATGTTTTCCTTTCCGATGTTCAGGGAAATCGAGCGAGGTCAAAAAGTTTTTTCCGGCTTAATCGGTTGGAGCTTCGGCGAGATGACCAATGTGGAACTTAACGGCGAGCTCTCGCAGGCCGAAGTGCGCTCGGTCACCGGCAATTACTATTCCGAGTTGGGGGCCACGCCGCTCCTGGGAAAACTGATCACGCCGGATGATATGAGTCTGGGCAGGAGCGGAGCGTCTCCGGTGGCGGTGCTGAGCTACGAGTTCTGGCAGCGCCGCTTCGGCGGGGCTTCGGACGTTGTCGGCAAAGGGATTACGATCGATGGCCAGCCGTTCACCATCATCGGTGTCACGCGGAGATGGTTTACCGGCATGACGACCGGGGAGGTGCCGGACCTGACGATTCCCATGAAGAGTACCGATGACCGGTCGCGGTTGTGGGTATTTATTACCGGCAGACTGAAAGACGGCGCCACCGTGGCGCAGGCTCGAGCGCAACTCCTCTCGTTCTGGCCTGAAGTGCTGCGGGCGACAGCTTCGACCGAGACTCCCGGACTGCGACGGCAGTCGTTCTTCGCAATGGGTTTGGATGTGGCGTCAGCGGCCACGGGCATTAACGCCGCGCTGCGGGCTCGCTTTACGCGGCCACTCTACGTGCTTATGGACATTGTGGGGTTGATCCTCCTGCTCGCCTGCGTGAACCTGGCGAGCCTGATGCTGGCGCGCTCGGCCGCACGCAGTCATGAAATGGGCGTGCGTGTGGCCCTGGGAGCAACCCGCTGGACGCTCGCCCGCCAGGTATTGAGCGAGAGCCTCCTGCTTTCCGCCTCGGGAGCGCTGCTGGGGCTTGCCTTCGCGTACTGGGGCAGCCGCTTGCTCGTCAGTCTCATGACGGAGGGATACCTCACGCCGGTCGTGTTCGACCTGCGCCCCGATTGGCGCGTGCTTTCTCTCACCGCCGGTGTGGCCATCCTGACGGGAATTCTCTTCGGCCTCGCCCCGGCGTGGCGTTGCTCGCGCGAAGACCCGGCTTTGGTACTCCAGCAGAACACGCGCAGCCTGGCGGGAACAACCGGGAAGTTGGGCAAAGCGCTTATCCTCACACAGATTGCCCTTTCCTTAGTGATGCTGCTCGGCGCCGGACTCTTGGCGCGAAGCTTCCAGAGGTTGTGTTCCATAGATCTCGGCCTCAAAGAGAGCGTGCTTGAAGTGGGCCTTAATCCCCGGCCGGGCGGCTACCGGGACCTCGACATGAACAGCTACCACCGGCAACTCATCGAGCGGATCTCCAGCCTGCCGGGCGTTGGCTCAGTTGGCTTCTCGGACGTTTCCATCGTGGGGGGACACTGGCAGGACACGGTTTCGACGATGTCAGAGGCTTCGAACCCAGGCGCCGGCCTGATGACGAACCAGGCGATGGTCTCACCGGGTCTCTTGCCAACTCTCGGACTCAGCGTGGTTCGTGGCAGGGATTTTGACTGGACCGACGATGAGCACCACCCGCGAGTCGCCATCGTCAGCCGAAGCCTCGCCGTGCGGCTTTTCCCATCCGGCCATGCCCTCGGCCAGCGCATTCGGTTCGGCTTCATGCCCGAATTCCAGGATCTTGAAATCGTCGGCATCGCGAGCAATGCAAGGATTTTCGATCTCCACAATGCAGCAGCCCCGGTTATTTACCTTCCCTCCCCTCAGAATCCTAAATGGACGCAGGGAGGCTACCTCCTTGTGCGCACCGGGGAGGCGCCCGAAGCACTAGCCAGGACCGTGGGAAGTGCGATCGAGTCGCTCGGACACGAATATCCTCTGGGCACTAAAACCATTGCCCAAGAGGTCAGCCAGTCACTTGTGGAAGACCGCGTCATCGCTATGCTCTCCAGCTTTTTCGCGGCTTTGGCGCTCATGCTGGCTTCGGTCGGCCTGTACGGACTGATGTCCTACGCGGTTACTCACCGCACCCGTGAAATCGGCATTCGCGTGGCGCTCGGCGCGCCGCGGGCGACGGTCCTTTGGCTTGTGCTGCGGGAAGCGCTGGCGCTTGGACTGCTGGGAATTGCCCTCGGCATTCCTTGCGCTCTGGCTGCCAGCCAACTCATCGCGAACATGCTTTTCGGGATTTCGACAGGTGACTTGCCGACGATCGCCTTGGTTTCACTGTTGCTGCTCGCCGTGGCCTTGTTTGCCGGTTACCTGCCAGCTCGGCGGGCATCGCGGATCGACCCCATAATCACTCTGCGCACAGAATGAGAACATCTGTCGGTCTGAACGATCAGCAAAGTTCATCCCTCAGACCAGTTTCTGAAGGACGCACTCCAGTATTTGAGGCATTCTCGCGGCCAGCGCGGGTGAAAGCTCAGGTTGCATGCGCGCCGAATCGACACAGACGGCGAGCAGACGGAGGCGGGGTTTCCGGAAGGACGGTGAGGCAATCCAAAGCAACTGTATGACCTGAGTCAGGGAAAGATGGTGCACATGCCACTGTCGATCCTCCAGGCCCCGCAGCTCATCTCCATCCCCAAATACTTCCACCCTTCCCACTTGCGAGGGGTCGAGCAGGGCGTCGATGAGCGTGATCCTGCTCCGCCCCTCAATTTGGCCGGCGCAAGCGAGGAGATCAGTCCCACCCCAGAGCAGCTCCGTGTCCTCAGGCAGCCTTGGGTCACCGGCGAGCCGGTCAATAATGTGCCCTCCGACTCCTTCATCACCCATGAGGCGATTGCCGAGACCAATGACCAAGTGGGATTTCACGATGGTTGTCCTGTGGCGACGGCGGAAGCGGCAGGCAAGCGGATCTTAAAAGTGCTGCCCTTGCCGACCTCACTCTCCACGGAGATACTTCCACGGTGCGAGGTGATGATTCCATAAGCAATGGACAAGCCGAGGCCCGTCCCCTGACCGCTCTCCTTGGTGGTGAAAAAGGGATCGAAGACCTGGTCAATCTTATCTGGGGGCACGCCGCATCCTGTATCCGAAATCAGGACTTCGACGGAATTGTCGGGCGTGCTGTGGCGGGTAGTAATGGTAATGGTGCCCCTCTCTTGCATGGCCTGAACGGCATTGATAAGGATGTTCATGACCACCTGCTCGAGCTCGGATTTGTCGGCCATGACGGGAGGAATTTGCGGGTCGTAGTTCGTGACCACATTGATGTTCAAGAATTGTGCTTGTTTTGAAACCAGAGACAGGGTGTCTTGGAGGATCTCGTTAAGGTCGGCGAGCTCCGTGTTGACCTTGGAATGGCGGGAAAATTCCAGCAGGCCCTTGACGATATCACGGCAGCGTTGGGTCTGCTTGACGACCTCCTCGAGGTTTTCCCGGTTAGGATCATCCTCCTTGACGTCCTCCAGGGTGAGGGCAGTCAGTGCCAGGATGGCGCTCAGGGGATTGTTGATTTCATGGGCAACGCCCGCCGCCAGCATCCCCAACGAAGCCAGCCTTTCCGCCTGGGCGACTCTGGCCTGCATCGCGCCCAGTTCCTCGCTACGCTGCTTGACCTTTTCCTCGAGAGTGCGTCCCCACTCCTCGAGATCGGCGCGCATCTGCCGCAGGCTCTTCAGCATGGTGTTGAAGGAATCGGCCAGAAGGGCGATTTCACCATGCTGGGGACTGGACTGAACCTCCTGATCGAAGCGGCCGGCGGCGATATTTCGGGTGGCGGCCACCATCTTGCTCACGGGCTCCATAATCTTGCCGATCTCGTGATAGGTAATTCCGATAATACAAATGAAGCCGATGGTGGCAATGCCGAAAAAGGAAAGGATGACCCGGTTCCGGGTGGAGGTGTAGGACCTTTCCAGACGCCCCACGCCCAACATCCCGATGATTCGTCCGTCGTAGTTTCGCAGGGGGTCATACGCCGTGACGTACCAGTCCCCGGCCGCCAAAGTCCGGCCGTGGTAGCTGCCGCCCTGGCCGAGAACCGCATCACGAACATCCGCGGCAATCTGCGTGCCCACCTCCCGCTCGCCGCCGCCCGATTTAAGGGTGGTGGAAACACGCAAGTTGTTCTGGAAGACCGTCACCACTCCAATGTCCTGGTGGTCCAAGCGGTCCTCTCCGAATACCAGTGCCCAGATGCGGTCCACCATTCCGAAATTCCGGTTCAGAACAATGCCCCCATAAAGGACGCCCAGAATTTTGTGGTCGGCGCCGGCCACTGGGGCGCCGGCAATCATCACCAGGCCAGAGGGTTCCGCCCTTTGGTCCAGGGGTTTGGCGGGGGGAGATTCCAGGGAAGGGAAGTAGGGTCGGGGGCCGAGAAGAGGGGCCTCGTTGCGGAGAAGTTTAGCGGATAAGGTCTCTGTGGCTGCGGCCACTTTACCGGCAAGGGCGGCCCTGACCACGCTAATCGAGGAGACGTCACCCCCCTCACCACCCGGATCAGAAACCCGCAGGGCTACGTGTCCCTTCTCGTCCGTCAGGGTAAGGAAATCGAAGCCGTTGTCTTTTTGGACCGAATCCAGATAGGCCAGGAGGGGCGCTTCACTCCCTGCGGCAAGGTGTTGCTGAATGACGTTTCCGGAGGCCACGAGCTGAACCGTGCGCCCCACGGTCTCGAGCTTTTGGTCGTAAAACGAGTGGGCCAGGGCCAAGTCATGGTCCACCGCGCGGTGGGCCTGCATCATGATCGTCGAGCTCACGATCCAAGAGCCCACCAGCGAAGTGGCCAAGCCGCCGATTCCCAGAATGACCAGGTAGTCGGAGATCAGCTTTGCTTTGAGAGAGAGCCTCGGGAATGAGAAGTCAAGCCGCATCACGTCTCACTCGTGTCGCGCGTGCATAATGCGATTACCGTAAAGCCGCCCTTCCGGGCGGCACATGCCAGGCTAAAGCCCGGCCCTACGCGGCTCTCTGGAGCAGGTGCACGGAGCATGAGATGCACGGATCGTAAGCCCGCGCCACCATTTCGAGCTTTTTGCGGAGAGCGGGAACATCTTTGTTGGCGCTTTGCTCGACGGTGTAGCGAAAGTGATTTTCAATGCTGGCAGCATTAAAGGCTGTTGGGGTGATAACATCCGCCGCGGTGATTCGACCCTCGTCATCGTAGGTATAACTGTGAACGAGCAGTCCCCGGGGCGCTTCGGTAACCCCCGTGCCCGTGCCGGCTTTGGGGCGCACAGGGACACATCCTTCTTCCTTCAGGCCCTCGCGGAGCAGGCGGCCGACAAGGGCGAGTCCGGAGTGAACATCATGAACCAACTCGACGGCCTGGGCCTTGTTGTTGTCCATGGGGTTGTTGCTGGGGAGCCGCAGTCCCAGTTCGCCCATGGCCCTGCGGGCGCGCTCGGTCAGTCCCTGCGTGTTGACGGAGAGTCGGGCCAGGGATCCCACCATGAACGGCTTGCCCTTAAACAGGCTGTGTTTGGCGTGCGAACCCGGCACGGCCTGTTCATTGCTCAAGGAGCGATAGGCGGCGGCGGGGATGCTTTGCCGCCCGCCATTTGAGGAGACGATTATTTCGTCGCCCGCATAATAACCGTGATTTACCGGGGAAGCGAGCGCGGCGAAAACCGTGTCCGTATGGCAGAATTCGGCGGGGGGAAGCGATGCCAGCAGCTTGAGGGTGACCTCGCAATCCTCCACTCCCTGAAGCAGCGCCTCGCGCAACGTCACCAGCGATTCCACGCTGGGCAGTTTTCCAAAACCTCCCAGCTTGGCATTGACGGGATGGACAGCCCGGCCTCCGATGGTTCCCTGGATGGTGTTCCCGAGCTTCTTCATGCGCAGGCCCAGTTTCACGGCATCCAGATGGTCCGCCGCCATCGCAGTCACACTGGGATAATCCAAATAGTCCGGCGCGGCCAGGCAAAACAGATGCAGCGCGTGGCTTTGGATGCTCTCGCCCCTGGACAGGAGGTCCCGCAGCAACTCGGTCTGGGGGGTGATCTTGACATCCAGGGCGTTTTCGGTGGCCTTGAGCGAGGTCAGGGAATGCGCGACGGAACAGATCGAGCAAATCCTGGACAGAATCTGAGAGATGTCCTCGTAACTCCGCCCGCGCACCAATCCTTCCAGGAGGCGTGGTCCTTCGTAAATGTCGAAGCGGATCGACGAGACAACGCCGTCGTCCAACTCCACCGTAATCCCACCATGACCTTCGACGCGAGCGAGATGCTCGACCTGAATCTTTGTGCTCATGCGTGATCTCCTGGAATAGGCGCAAAGGTACGTAATTTGGCGGCGATCCTCTCGCGCGGGATGCCCTTCTCCCCAAACATGGCCAACACCGAAGGGAGGTTTGCTTCATTCACCGGGCCCCGGCAACCCACGCAGGCGATGCCCATGGCCGGGCAGCGGGCGTCGCATCCCGCCACCGTCATCGGACCGCAGCAGACTTCCGACTTTTCGATGAGGAGGCAATTGTTCTCAAACATCTTGCACTCCGTGCAGACGGCGTACTCGGGGTAGAGGGGCGGGTCACCGTTCAACAGGCTGGACACCGCTGACAGAAACTGGGTTTTTTCGATGGGGCACCCTGTCAGGTTTAGATCGACCTTGACGACTTCCCGCAAGGCGCGCGGGGGAAGGCTGTCGTACTGGGCTCCCTGCTCGCCGTAAATTTCCTCGAGAAGCTTCGCCCGGTCCGCCTGGGGGTTGAGGGCGGCAACTCCGCCCCAAACCGCACAGGTTCCAACCGCCATCAGCGCCTTCGAGCGCGCGCGAATCTTCTGGAGTTTCTCCTCGTCGCGCTTGCTCAACACCGCGCCTTCCACCAGCGCCAGGTCGAGTTCACAACTGGTGTCATTCGCCGATGACGCCATGAGGAAATCCCGGATATCGAGGGTATTCACCAGATCCAGGAGTTGGTCCTCGCAATCGAGAATGACAAGTTGGTCTCCCGCGCAACCGGTGAGACCGAATAATCCGACAGTGGGTTTGCTCATTAGATCATCTCCGGAAGATTGATCGCATCCCAGTACGTAAAGATGGGGCCATGCAAGCACGTATATTTGTATCCGACCGCGCAATGCCCGCACTTTCCCACGCCACACTTCATTCGCCGTTCGAGGGACATGAGGATGCGGTCCTTGGGAAAACCGAGAGCCAGCAGGCGCTCCAGAATGAATTTGTAAACCACCGGCGGACCGCACACAGCGGCGTAGGTGTGGGCCGGATCAATCTCCGCGTAGTCAAACAGCTTGGGCAACAGCCCAACGTAGTTCTTCCAAGTTCCCGTGGGGTCCCGGTCCACGGTCAACAGGCAGGTCATGTCGCTGCGATCCACTAGCGAGACCAGTTCCTCGCGGTAAAGCATATCAGCGGGAGTCTTGCTGCCACACATCAGGATGATCCGGTTGAATTTATCGCGGTTGTCGAGGGCATACCAAAGGAGCGAGCGCAAGGGGGCCATGCCCAGACCGCCGGCGGCCAGCAACAGGTCGTTGTTGACGATGTCCTGGATGGGAAAGCCATTCCCGTAAGGGCCGCGGATCCCTACCACGTCGTTGGTGTGCATGCGATAGAGAGCGTTGGTCACGCGTCCCGCGCGGCGCACGCACAATTCCAGAATTCCCTGCCGCGTGGGTGAGGAGGAGATGGAAATGGGCATCTCGCCGGTGCCGGGCACACTCAGCATCACGAATTGACCGGGTTGATGCCGGAATGATTGCGCCATGCGATCCTCGAAGAAGCGCAGGGTGAAGAGATAATTGTCCTCAACCATCCGGTAGATCCGCACGATGCGAGCCAGGTGCGGCTGATAGGGATTGCGGTTGAGCACGGACACATAACTCGGAACTCTATCGACCAGCAGCATGTTGTTCTCCCCGAAGTCTGTTAATAACTTTGGTGATATCGATATTCACCGGACAAACGGTGATGCAGCGCCCGCACCCGACGCAGCTCGGCCGGCCGTATTCGGCCACGAACCCCCGCTGTTTGTGGTAGAAGCGATATTTGATGCGGCTGGCGCGCCCCTTGCGGAAGTTCGCCCCGCCCGCCACCGATGCATGGGTGCTAAACAGGCAGGAATCCCAGAAGCGCTGGCGTTTTCCGTCTCGCGAGCCCAACTGGGTTTCGTCCGCCACGTCATAGCAGTAACAGGTCGGACAAACCATGCTACAGCTTCCACACGACAGGCATTTTTCTCCCAGCTCATCCCAGGTCTCGCTCTGGTACTCCATCTCGAAGATTTCCGGCAGGTCGCGAATCTCGATGTCCAGCTTGAAGCCCTGGCGCTTGTTCGACGAACGGCGCTTATACTCGTCGATATCCTCGGCCGTCACGTCCTTGAACAGCGGTCCGGTGGCCAACACCATGTCGTCACCCAAGGCCGTCCCCACGAAGGTCAAGTAATAGTTCCCCAGTTCGCCCAGAAAGAGGTCGAAGCCGTGATCGACGAAATCCGCGCGCATGGACCGGCAGAAACAATGCTCGTCCGGCCAGCAATCAATCCCGATAATCGCGATGTTCTTTCGGCGCGTCTGATAGTACGGGTCATCATATTTTCCGGAAAAAACCTGGTCGAGGATGTTGAGGGCGTAAATATCACAGGCGTGCACGCCAAAAAGTATGACCCGCTTGTCCAGCTCTTCCGTGCAGGGAACATAGCCCTGGCCCTCCCGAAACTGAAAAAGCGTCTCGCGCGGAGGAATGAAGTACTTCTTGGGCGGCAGAATCGTCCGCGGGTAGTCGAGGCGAGCCTCGGACCACCGGCTGAGCCGCTTGAATACACACTTGCCGTCCTGCTCGACGGGGGCATGCACTTCACCGAATTGTTGGACGACCGAAGCAAAAAAATCGAGCTTGTCCTTGGGCAGTTTCCGTATCTTCACGATTCCGCCTTTCTCCCCGCCGAAGCTTCCGCGTTACGGCGGCGCTCTTGCAGGTGGCGCTGGACTTTCTCCAGCAACTCCGACATGTTTACCGGCTTGGCCAGGAACTCGTCGTGCCCAAGCCAACTGCTGTCCGGAGCGATTCCAAAATCCGGGACCTGCGAATACAGAGAACTCACGGCGAAGATGGGCACAGTCTTCAGCTCGGGGGTCCGGCGAATTTCCTGGACCGTAAAGAATCCCTCTGTCCTTTCTTTCATGATAATGTCCATGATGATGAGGTCCGGTTGCTGCATTTTCGCCAGCTTCAGGCCCTCTCTGCCATCGTAGGCTTTCAAGACGACGTAATGGTGTGCCTCCAAAAACGCCGACAGGGCCTCGACGAAGTCAGCATCATCGTCCACTATGAGTATCTTTTCCGCTTCTGAAGTCATCCTGAACTCCTCTTATTCTCTACTTCTTCCGTCTGCGCGCGGTATTCCAGCAGACGCACGCGGAAGATGGATCCGACGTTGACCTCGCTGTCAACGCTAATGCTTCCTCCCATTTCTGAGACAAGTCTGCGGCAGATGGAGAGCCCCAGACCGGTGCCGGGAGTCTTCTTGTTTTCCGCTCCATCGACGCGAAAGAACTCCTCGAAGAGGAGATGGCGATACTTTTCAGGAATTCCTACCCCGGTGTCGGCCACTGCCACCGCCACTTCGCCGTCCAGGGCCTCGGCGGAGACGATGACCTTGCCCCCCGGCTTGTTATACTTGATGGCATTCACGATCAAATTGTCGAAGACTACGCTCAGACAGTTTCGATCACCCCTCACAAGGTAAGTGTTTTCGGGTATCGAACTTTCGAGGGAAACGCCGTTCGTAGCGGCCATTTCTTCGTATGTCCTCAGGATATCGGCAATGGTCTGCTGGAGATCGACTTTGACCCACTGTCGTGACAAAAACTCCCCTTCAACCCTGGCCAGGCATAGCCAATCCTTGATGAGCGCCTGCATCTCCTCGGTCCTTTTGAGGCACCGGTCGAGCCACTCCTGCCGCTTCGCTGCGGCACATTCCGTGTTATCGAGGTGCTTCAGAACATCCAAATACTGGTGGACCGCCACCAGAGGGGTCTGCAGTTGGTGGGAGACAAAAGTAATAAAGCGTCGCTTGAGGAGCGCACGCTCCATTTCGCCTCGCCGCATCTCCAGCGAGAGCCGGCGGTGTTCCAACCCGCGGTTAACAATCAACCGCAGCTCGTCTGGAGAAAAAGGCTTGGGGAGGAAGTCGTAAGCGCCGCACTTCATTGCACCTACGGCAGTATCGATAGTCGGGTACCCCGTAATGACCACGAGGACAATTTCCGGCCGCACCTCGTGAATCCGAGTGACGACTTCCATGCCGCTGATTCCTGGCATCTTGAGGTCCACCACGACTAGACTGGGCTTTAACTTCGTTACGCCTTCCAGCCCCTGGCCTCCATCCTCGAATGCTTCCACCCGAAATCCCATTTTGGACAGGATCTTCCGGCAAGACAGCCGCATGGCATAATCGTCGTCGATGACGACGATGGTCTCCTGCTCAGCCGGTTCGCTCATGGCACTCTTCTCCGGCGCGGGTTGGGTGAAGACTGTATCGAGGATCGGGATTATGCTTCCCCATGCGAGGGGCAAAGCGCCGCAGCCCTTTGCACAACCTCCAGAAATTTAGGGATGTCGAGCGGCTTCGTCAGGTAGAAGTCGGGACGGATCATATCCAGCTCACCGGCCATCGGGAAACGTTCATCGGGGGTTAAATCAATGGAGGATGTCATTACAATCGGAATATTTCGGTAATCTGCGTATGAGTCCTGATACTTGATAGCCTGGTTGACCCCATACCCTTCGACGTCGCACTCCATCATAATGTCGAGGACGATGACATCGGGCTTATGCTCGACCACTTTGCGCAAGCCCTCTCTTCCGGAGTCCGCCTCGTACACCGTATAATCGTGACTCTCAAGAAGAGATCTGATCGATGCTCTGAAATCTTGATCATCATCAATTACGAGAATCTTCAGACTGGCGGCCATATTAGCCTCCTTCGCGTACCATCTGATTGGGAAGTTGGCATGAATGTCCTCGCGCGGGATGACCCACTTCTCACCGTCCCGGCCATTTATGTGGCATTTTTCGAACCAAAACTTCCACTTTAGATGGCTCGTGGGTCAATTTGTCGCTCGCTTCGATCAGTCTTCAGCGCGCCGACGGACGAAACGCCGATGGTCAGAAAGTCCCTGACCGCAGCAGCCGCCTAACGAGGGTTTCTGATGACCTACATGAAAATTGGCGATCTGATCGGGGCATCTTTGTTGCAGCCGATGGCTGCGTTGCTGATTCTGCGTTCATGACACTTCAGGCATCGGACTTTGTGTCCAACGATGGGCTCGTTGAAGACGATCAATTGCGCGCTGCATACGCTGCCGCGTGCTTCCGGGCCGAAGCTCTGGATCAAACATGAAGCCCTTGGGATCCCTCTTAACGATCCTGATAGACATTGACAATTTGCAGGCGCGTGGCGTCTAGCCGATCCTCCACGACATGCACGAACCTCCGTAGCAGTTCGTAGCCGAGGTCATGATCGGAATCGGCCTTAGTGCGCAGGCACTGTCCTTGGATGGCGATGGCGTGCGTCGGCTCCAGAGTTCGTGCCGCGAACTTCCATCGGTAAGGTGGGAACAGCCAGGACCACCCTAATACCTCCCCCTCGCCCACCGTGAGGATGGTAAGCGGGCCGCGCCGCTCGGAAAACATCTGCAATGCGACCTTGCCCTGCCGGATAAGATAGAACTGTTGGGCATCCTCACCCTCCCGAAAGATCATCTGGCCAAGCTCAAGCCGCACATTGGAAGCGCAGCCGGCAATCAATTCCAGATGTCGATCCGACATACCCGCGAAAAACGGATGATCAGCCAAATCGTTTTGAAGTGACTGGATCTTCATAACGTTCTCCTCGTCGGATTACTGTTTCTTCCTTGGTAGATTGGCGACTTTCGCCCCACCCGGTTTCACCGTCACGCAACTCTAAGTCACCTCAACCAAGTGCAGCGAAAGCGCCTCGAGCCGGCTGTCAATAACATGGGCGAACCGCTTCATCAGCTCGTATCCGAGATCATGCTCCTCTTCGCACTTTTCCCGGACGAATTTGCCATCCAGAGAAATGGCGCGCGTCACCTCCTGCGCGATGGCGGTGAGCTTCCAGCGGTAGGGAGAGAAGAGCCAGGACCAACCCAAGATCTCGCCCTCGCCGAGGGTGAGGATTTCCAGGGGGACAGTGTGGTAGGACGGCAAGAACAGTGCCACCTTGCCGCTCAAGAGGAGGTAAAAATAATTGGCCTCGTCGCCTTCTCGGAAGAGTTCTTCTCCCCGCTCAAAGTGCACCTGGCAGGCGCCAGCACTTAAGGTTTGAAGATAGCGGTTCTCCATATCCCGGAAAAACACATGCCCCTCCAGGACTTTTTTCAGTTCTTGCATGGTGTTCCTCCCTCAAATTTGGATCGCCGGATTCACGCGGCGGCACCGAAGGCTTGCCTGCCCGGCGCTCCGCGGGCACAAGTCCGGCACTTGCAATTATTCATCTCACGACTCTTCTGAGCAGATTTCCGTCCCTGCCACGAATCGACACCTCCAGCGGAATGGAGCCGGGCAGGCTGTGGGTACCACAGCCGTGGCACGGGTCATAGGCGCGGAAGGCCATCTCCACCATATTCAGCAGGCCTTCGTCGTTGGCATTCGACCCGTTGATCAGCGCGCGGGCGGCCTTATCCACGGAGAGGGCAATGCGGGCGGCGTTGTTTTGCGTAGCGACAATGAGATTCGCCCGCGTAATCAACCCCGCCGCGTCGGTCTCGTAGTGATGCAGCAGTGTGCCGCGCGGCGCCTCCACCACCCCCACGCCGATCTTGGGAACGGCCGTAGGCAGGGTTCGCACAGTGGGATCCACAATTTCCGGATCGGCCGCGAGTTCCTGGAAGCGCTCGGCGGCGTAGACCATCTCCACGACTCTTGCCCAGTGGTTCGCGAGTGTGCAGTGAACCGGCTTACCGCCCAGCATGGCAAAGAACTGCTCACGAGCCGCTTGGGCGCGTGGTGTGGCCATGCCCTCCGAGGCGTTCAAACGCGCCAGGGGAGCCACGCTATAAATGCCGGAATCGGCGCCATCCACGAAACCCTTCCAACCCAGCTTTTTCAAGTAGCAGAACTTCATGTAACTCCAGGGCTCGACGTGCTCCGCGATGACGTCCAAGTATTGCCGCGCTGTGAAGGTGTCCCACTCTTTTCCTTCCGGATCCACCACCCGCAAGCGTCCGTCGTAAAAGTTCACCTGGTTCTTGTCGTCCACCATCCCCATGTAGTAAGTGCGGTGCGTGTACATCTCGGAGGTGATGGCATCGACGTATTCCTGGTTTTTCAGAACCACTTCCTCAAATGTGGCCAGCGTGAACAGGGCGAAATCCACACCCCGGGTTGCTGCCTCTACAAACCGGGGTTGGTCGGCCGCGGCCAAGGGCTTCGCAACTCCTCCGGGTAGCCCCAAGACGGGGTGGATGGCTTTGCCTCCCAGCAGCGCCAGCAGGTCGCGCAACTCCTTGCGCATCGCGATCACCCGGCGCCCCACCTCCACGCCCACCTTACCGAGAACCCCGAGGACATTCCGCTGATCCTTGGGCGCGCGGGGACCCACGATGAAATCGGGCCCGCCCAGAAAGTAGAAGTGCAACGCGTGGTCCTCCAGCATAAAGATGCTGTAAACCATCTCACGGAGCTTCTTCGCCACGGGCGGAGGCTCCACCTGATAAAGATCATCGAGAGCTTTGGCGCTGGCCATGTGGTGCGCCATTGGACAGACGCCGCAGATCCGCGAAGTAATCTGGGGCATCTCCTCGGCCGGCCTTCCCACTGCAAACTGTTCAAAGCCGCGCAGCTCCGGGACCTGGAAATAGGCGCGGCTTACCCGGCCGGCGTCATCGAGAAAAATCTCAATCCGCCCATGCCCTTCCAGCCTGGTGACGGGATCGATGGTGATCTTCTGAGCCATTGCGCACCTCTAACCAGCTTGGCGCTTCCGCGTCAGGATTGAAGTAGGCACACTGTAGCGGTAAAAAGTTCCAGCCGGGTCCGGCAAAGCCGCCAGAGCCTTGGCCAGCACGTTTTCGTCGGACGCATCTACAATCGAAGCTATCGCCGAAAGCGCCTTGCCGCCGTAATCCCGGACTCGCTCCAGAGGGCCGAAGCACCCCGTACAGGGCATTCCACCTTTAACGCACGGAGCCTCACAACCCCCGCGCGTCACCGGCCCGAGACACAGGATGCCCTGCGCCAAGAGGCACTTGTCCCGCTCCGGTATGACCTGGTGAATTCGCTTGAGTTCCGATACCAGAAGTTTTTCCGGCTTGCTGGAGTTCAACTCGCACTCGTAGCAGAGCGCGCGGTCTCCCGCCAGCACCGACCCCTTTTCCGGCAACTGCCCTTTGAGGATCGCCTCGATGGCCTGCAAGGTTATCTTGGGAGTCGGTGGGCAACCCGGGACGTAGTAATCCACCTCGATAACCTGGTCGAGAGCTTTTACACTTTCATAAAGTGCCGGTAGCTCCAGTTCACCCTCCGGAACTTTCACGCTCGTTTGTGGGCGAGCCCCGTTGCCGTCGGAATTGGAAGGAGCCAGATGGTAGACGTAATCCAGCATGGCTTCTTTGTCACTAAGGTTCGCCAGGCCCGGGATACCGCCCTGATACGCGCAGGCGCCGTAAGCAATCACCAGTTTCGATTTTTTCCGCAGCAGCCGCGCCATGGCTTCCTGCTCGTCCGAGCGAATTGCGCCGTTAATAAATGAGACCGCAAGGGAATCATCGGCCATGGCCTCCACGTCGCGGCGTTTGAAGTCAAGTGCCACGGGCCAAAAGACGATATCCACAGCTTCCACGACCTGTAGGATTCCTTCCGCCAGATCGACGACGGCCTCTTCGCAGCCTCCGCAGCTTGCACACCAGTAAAAAGCAACCTTGGGCTTGGCCATGATTCCTTCACTCCCTCACGCCTTTGTAGGGGCACCCCTCGGGGTGCCCTTGGGCAGGGCAAGCCCCGCCCCTACTAAGGGTGTTCCCTTATGGCTCCGCTGCCTTGCGCCTTACTGCGCAGGCATCACGCGGCAACGGCTTCCTGCGGCGAAGCCTCCCTTCGCAGTGGGCCGAGCTTGCGAATCTGCCCGGTGAATTCGTTAACCACGTCGCGCAGTCTCTCTGCCTCCGACGCGGAAATCCACTCCAGCCGCAGGCGCTCAGGCTCGATGCCAAACTGCGGCAGCATCCTGCGGAGCAGAATGAACCGGCGCAGGGCTTTGTAGTTGCCCTCCTGGTAATGGCAGTCCCCGGGATGGCATCCACCGATCAGAACCCCGTCCGCGCCATTGCGGAAAGCCCACAGGACAAGCTGTGGATCAACGCGGCCCGAGCACATGGTGCGCACAACACTGATGTTGGGGGTGTATTTCATTCGTGAGGTCCCCGCCAGGTCAGCGGCAAGATACGTACACCAGTTGCAGAAGAACCCCACGATGTTCGGATTGAACGCGTCGCTCATGCCAGGACTCCTTCCACTTCGGCAAAGAGTTGCTCATCCCTGAAGAGGTTCTGTTGCGCGGCCCCCGACGGGCAAGCTGCCACGCAAGTCCCACAGCCCTTGCAGAGGGCTTCGTTGAGTACGGCAATCTTCTTCTGAGGATCGAATTGGATTGCCGTGTAGGGGCACATCCCGACACAAACGTGGCAGCCCGAACACAGCTCTTCATCAATCCAAGCGGTGTTGGGTTCCATCTCCACATAGCCGCGATCAATCAGGGCCATGGATCGCGCGGCCGCAGCGCCAGCTTGGGCTACGGTGTCGGGGATATCCTTGGGACCCTGGCAGCATCCTGCCAGGAATATGCCTTCCGTAAAGGTGTCTACCGGCGCGAGCTTGGGATGCCGTTCCAGGAACCACCCTTCCGCAGAGCAGCCGAGGTTGAAGCGCCGCCGCACCTCTTCCGCGTTGGCTTGCGGCTCCATCCCGATGGAGAGCACCACCATGTCCACCGGGATGCGCCGGAGAACACCCAGGAGCGTGTCATCAACCCTTAAGATCAGTTTGCCTTCTTCCTCGGGCGCTTGTGGCCAAGTGCTCACCTCGGCCACTTTGCCCCGGATGAATGAGACGCCTTCGTCCAGCACGCGCTTGTAGAATTCTTCGAAGCCCTTTCCGGGCGTACGCATGTCGATGTAGAAGCTGTACACGTGCGCGCCGGTCTTCTCCTTGAGCAGATGAGCCAGCTTCAGTGAATACATGCAGCAGACCCGCGAGCAGTACTTGTTGGTGTTCTCGTCGCGGGAACCAATGCAATGGAGGATGCCAATCGACTGGGGCTTGCGGCCGTCGCGCATGATCACCTGGCCGAGCGTTGGACCTGAAGCGTTGACAAGCCGCTCGATCTCCAGGCTGGTATAAACATTGGGGACTTGTCCATAGCCGTATTGGGGTAACCGGTGCGGGTCAAAAGGCTTGAAGCCGGTCGCCATGATGATGGTCCCGACTTCCAGTTCGATTTCTTTAACTTCCTGGTTGAAATCGATCGCGTCGCGGTCACCGCAGACCTCCACACATCCCTTGGGACACTTGTGCGATTTGAACTCGATGCAGGTGGCGCGATCGATCAGCGGAATTGACGGCACGGCCTGGGGAAAGGGCATATAGATGGGCTTGCGCTTGCCCAACCCCAGGTCAAACTCGTTCGGGTACTTGCCTTCCTTGTACACGCAGGCCTCAATGCATTCCCCACACCCCACGCACTTGGCCTCGTCGATATAGCGTGGGTAACGCTTGACCTTGACCTTGAAGTTTCCGACGAAGCCGCTGACCTCGCTGACCTCTGAGAGGCTCATGAGGTGAATGTTGGGATGCTGCTTCACCGCCGTCATCTTGGGCGTCAGGATGCAGGCGGCACAGTCCAGCGTGGGGAAGGTCTTGTCGAACTGCGCCATGTGCCCGCCGATCGAGGGTTCCCGCTCGACGAGGTAAACCTGTTTTTCGCCCTCCGCCAGATTCAGCGCGGCCTGGATGCCGGCAATCCCCCCGCCCACGATCAAAACGTTTGGGTTCACGGGGAACCGGCGGGGTTTCAGCTCCTGATGCCAGATCGCTCGGTTCACGGCGGCCCTGACCAAGGCGGTGGCCTTGACCGTTGCCGCGACGGGATCATCGGTGACCCAGGAAACGTGCTCCCGGATATTCACCATTTGGAACAGGAAGGGATTCAGGCCGGCCTTTTCCACGGCTTTCCGGAATGTACCTTCGTGCAAGTGAGGTGAGCAGGAAGCGACCACAACGCGATTCAGACTGAGCTTCTTCACGTCTTGCACAATCAAGTCCTGACCGGGGTCCGAGCACACATACTTGTATTCCTTAGCGCTCACCACACCCGGAAGTTTTGTGGCGCTCTCTACCACGGCGTGTACGTCAACTTTGCCGGCGATATTGGTTCCGCAGTGGCAAACGTAAACGCCGATCCTTACCCCGTTATTCCCGTTACCCTTCATAATTGTTGCCTCCCTTTGGAGGAGGGTCGCCTCGAACATGCTTTCAATCGCAAGCGACCGTTCGCCTTAACCCGCATGCGCTGCACTTAGACTCGCGCGGCGATGGCTGCCAAGCCGGTCCCCGTGGCCTCTGCCACGAGTTCGGTCAAGTCCTTGACAGCCAGCCGTCCCTCCAGCCCCGTGGTCTTCAGGGCGTCGGAGAACATCACGTAATCTTTCGGGCAAGCCACCACCAGGAATTTCACGTCCTTCAACGCCGCCGCTTCCTTGACGCGGCTTTCGCTGGGGCGGGAATGCACCTCGCCAATTTCTTCCATCCACACTCGACCGCCTCCCCCACCGCAGCACAGGCTGTTGGCACGGGTACGCGGCATTTCCACCAACTTCACCCCCAGCGCACGGAGGACGCGACGCGGCGCATCGTACACACCGTTGTACCTGCCCAGGTAACAGGGGTCGTGATAAGTCACGCGGTAAGGCAGTTGGTTAGTAATTTTCAGGCACCCACGGCCGATCAAATCCGCCAGCAACTCGGTGTAGTGATAAGCCGCATGACGGCCGTGATTCAGGTCCGAATATTCATTCTTCAAGGTGTTGTAAACGTGCGGGTCGGTAGAAAAGAGGTTGTGGAACTGTGCCTTCTGCAAGGTGGCAGTGTTTTTGTCGCGCAGAAGTTCGAACAGGCCCTCTTCACCAACACGGCGGGCATCGTTGCCGAAATTGCGCTCCGCCTCAAAAAGGATTCCGTAATCCACCTCCGCGCTGTGCAGGACCCGGGCCAGCGAGCGTGTAATGCCCTGAAGCGATGGGTGATAGCAGGCATATTCTCCCAGGCACCAGAGCCATTCCACCGGTTCTTTGCGCGCGTCCTTGGGTTTGAAATCCAGACCTTGCGTCCAAACGGCGCGTTTCCGTTCCGATTGGCCGAAGGAGTTGCCATAGCGCGCGAGATTGCGCAAGGCTTCCTCCAGTCGCGTGTCCACCTCGCCGCGTTCCACCAGGCGTCGGCGCAGATCAACCATGATGGGGAGGTGCTCATTCATTACCGGACAGCGCTGGGCGCAAGCTAGGCAGGTTGTGCAACCCCACAATTCCTGCGCGGAGATAAGGCCCCCAATTAGCGTCGGCTCTCCGCCATCGGCGGTTGCCCGCACCTTCTCGAGGAGCGCGGGCCCATAACGCAGCAACTGCTCCTTCAAGTTATGAATTAACTGGCGGGGCGAGCACGGTTCCCCAACCTGAAAGCTTGGACAGGCGCGTTCGCAACGCCCGCACTCGGCGCAGGCGAACGCCGAAAGCAATTGCCGCCATGTGAACTCCTCCAGCCGCTCGGCGCCGAGGCGCACCTTCTCGCTTACCGGCGCAGGAAGTCGTCCCGCGGGTCCGAGCTGGCTGAAGAAGGCGCTGAAGGGGGCGGCCATCAGGTGCATGTGTTTGGAGTGGGGGAGATAAGCCAGGAAGAACAAGAGGATCAGCACGTGCATCCACCAGAACAGGTGATAGTACGTGAGGGCATGGGCGTGCAGCCCGGCGTGCGAGCCCAGGAGACCGGCGAGCCATTCGCCCACTGGGGCCCATACGCCTTTTTCCGCCGGCTTGACCACCAGACGGAAACCTTCTGCGAGGAGGTAAGTCACCATCAGCGAGGCGATCAGGATGTTCACCAGCGCCGCGTCGAACGTCAACTGCAAGCCTGCGGGGCGAAGCACATACCGCCGGAAAGAGGAAACCACCAGTCCCCCCAGCACCAGCACCGCGAAGATGTCGACGACCGTGGCCAGGATGGGGGTCCGCTCTGCCGTGGGAATGTTCAAACTGGGAAATAGTCCTTGCAGCAGCAGTCCGGTAGTGGCCATCACGAAGACGACAAAGCCGTAAAAGATGAGAACGTGGGGGATTCCCACCAACGGTTCGTCCAAAAGCCGGCGCTGGCCAAAAACGTAAACCAACACTCGCTTCAGGCGTGCAGGGATCTGGTCAAAGCGGTTGTCGGCGCGGCCCAGTCTTAGCAACCGCACCAGAAAGCTTACGCGCCAGGCGAAAATTCCCGCGGCCAGCAGGAATAACGTCCAAAGGATTGCCCATCCAGGCACGGGACCGATTTTCAGAGCTGTGGGAACCATTAGCTTGCCTTCTTCATACTGATTTTATGAATTTCCTCGGTGAGCGCCGGAAGCAGATCGAGTGCGTCCGCCACCACGCCGTAATGTGCGGCGCTGAAGATCGGAGCATTAGGATCGGTGTTCACGGCGACGATCATCTCGGATTGCTTCATTCCTTCCAAGTGTTCGGGGGCGCCACTGATGCCAAAGGCCAGGTAGAGCTTAGGCTTTACGCGCATTCCCGACTTACCCACCTGGCGTGTCAGGGGCAACCATCCCTGATCGATCACGGGTCGAGAGGCGCAGACGGCCCCGCCCAAGGCTGCGGCCAACTCTTCCGCCAGCGAGAGGTTTTCGGCGTTCTGGATTCCTCGGCCCACACCCACCAGCACTGGCGCTCTAGTGATGTCCACATCCCCAGGAGGTGGCTCAATCAACTTCCGGAACGCCACCCGGGAGGCCGCCATGTCGGGAGGTGGCGCGAACGCTTGAACTTCCGGATTCCCGTGGATCCTCCCCGCCGCAGGGTCAAACGATCCCGGCACGACTGCCACTAGCGTGGTCTCCTCGGGTAGTGCGATTTCGGCAAAAACCTTTCCGCCATAGACTTGGCTGGTGGCGATCACCCCACTCTCCTTGGCTTCCAGGCGAACGCAACTGTCGATGCACGGAAAGGCGCCACGCCCCGACAAAAGGCCCAGCAGATCTAACCCTACCGAGGTGCTGCCCAGGAGTACGAGGCGCGGGCAGGTTTCCTTCAGTTTTGATCCAATCAGGGAGGCGTAAATATCCGGGGTGAATTCGCGGAATTCCTGCCCATCGGCGGCGAGAACTATATCTGCGCCCCCCAGTTCACCGATGAATCCGCGCAGATCCTGCCCAAGAAGCAAGACGATCAGTTTTCCCCCCAGACTTTTCGCCACCTCCCGACCTTTGCCCAGAAGCTCAAAGGTGATTTCGTTAAGCTGTCCCCTGAAATGCTCTGCGACGACCACGATGTATTTGTTCATGTGTCACCTCAGCAGATGTTTCTCGGCGATAAGGCCGGTAACTTGTTGGGAAATTGCTTCCAGGCTTCCGGTGAGCATCACGGCGCCCGCGCCCTCCTCCGGCTTGAACAAACGCACGATGCCAATCGGCTGTAAGCTCGGAGGCGGTACGAGCAGTTCCTCCACGGTGGCCGTCTTCATCATCTGGCGCAGCCGAGTGATGGGAACATAGCGAGGCGGCCGCTCGGCCGCCTGAATGCCCAGCACCGCCGGAGGTGTAACGGCCAGCTCAGCGGCACAACCTCCGGGATACTCTTTTTCAACGATGGTGGTAGTTGCGCCCGCCTCAACCTGGACCTTACGGATGAGACCTACGTATGGCAGGTCGAGAAAACCCGCTATCAAGCCACCCAAAGAGCCATCCAGATCGTCGATGGCCCGCACCCCGGTCAAGATCAGGTTGAAGTGTTTATCACGGAAAACGGAGGCGAAAACCCGCGCGGCAGTGTGGTTGTCGGGAGTTGACTCCAATCCTGCATCCACCATGACCGCGTGGTCAGCCCCTTTGGCCAAGGCGGTCACCATGGCCTCCTTTGCCTCGCCCGTGTCCAGCGAATAGACCTCGACGCGGCCCCCGACCTGTTCTTTGATGATCAGGGCTTGTTCCAGGGCGTGGTCGTCCGACTCGCTCAAAATGTAGCGAACGGAACAGGGGTCCACGGATTTGCCACTGGCATCTATTTCCAATCCTTCCACCAGGTCAGGCACCTGTTTCAAAACCACTGCAATGTTCATGGGGTCGCCCTCCTCTATATAAGTTCCATAGACTCCGCCATCATTTCGATAATGTCCCGAACTACGAGTCTCCCCTCGCAGCCGGTCATCTTTACGCCATCTTCAAACCGAGACGGCTCGAATGGACACGCCACGGCCAGAACACCGGCGCCGGTCGCGGCAGCTTGCCGAACGCGCCGATCAGCCAAACGATCCTTCACTCTTTCCTGAATGTAATGGTCCAAATAAATCGTGCTGCCACCGCCTCCGCAGCACAGGGCCGATTCACGATTGGGAATCATCTCCACCAGCTTCACCCCGGGGATGGCCTTGAGAAGTGTGCGCGCATCGTCATATTGGCCCATTTTTCGGCCCAGGCAACACGAGTCGTGGTAAGTCACGGTGGCATTCAGCTTCTTCCTGAACAAGGGCTTAAGCTGGTCCAGGCGCTCGGTGAGAAACTCGGTGTAGTGCTTCACCACGTACCTGCCCCCCATGCTCGGGTAGACATTCCGCAGCGAGCGGTAGGCGTGAGGATCAGTCAGTAGGACTTCCTTGAAATGATATTTTCCAAAGGTTTCGATGTTCCGCTCGACCAGCATTTCGAATAACCCACGCTCGCCCGCCAGCCACTCGCAATCGCCGACGCAGCGCTCCTCCCGGCCGAGAATTGCGAAGTCCACACGCAACAAGTTAAGAATCCGCGCAAGCAGGCGCGAAATGGCTTGACCGCGCGGATCGAAAGACGGGTAACACTCCACGATCCAGAGCACATCGACAGGCCGGCGTACTTGCGAAAGAACTGGAACAGGGACACCGCTAGTTTTAGCCCAGTCGGTCCGCTTGTTGGGTCCCTCGCCCATGGGGTTCCCATAAAGGTAGGTTTTCTGCAAGGCCGTTTGGAGATCCTGGTCCAGTGACTGCCCGGCTTCCATCACCGCGGCGCGCAGTGCGGGGAAAAGACCGTCCGAAATCAACAGCTTACTCGGGCACCGCGACGTGCAGGTATGACAGGAAACACAAAGCCACGGTGTGTTGCTTTTGACAACCTCATCAAAGCGGCCCTCGAGCAGCATCCTCACCGCTTTGCGCGGCGGGAAGTCCATCGCATCACTCATCGGACAGGAAGCGCTGCATACTCCGCACTGAATGCAGGTGCGGAATTTCCCCTCCGCGCTGGCGATTTCTGGGAAAAGTACAGCGGGCATCTCGGGAATCGCTGGACTCTGAAGGGTACTCATCGAGAACCTCCCGTGCAGTTCATTGACTTGGTTGAGTTCATCCAGGCGGCGGAATTATGTCGCACCGCGCAACCATTAGAGCTATGCCCCAGAACAGGAGGATGTGCTAAGTCGGGGCAGCTTGCTGAAACCGGGATCGGAAATCCCTTTTTGAGTTCCCACGCGAAGGCTTCAAAATGCTTGTAGGCGAAATTCGATGAGAGATGACTTATTTGAATGAGAGGATTCAGGAAAAGACGTTCATCCTTGGGCGTGGAGAGGATATTGTTGATGAGGTAAAGAAATACTCCCCTTTGAGCGAAAATCTGGGGCGCTCCAAATCCATACATGATCTTCCGAAGCAAGGAGGCAATGGTCATACGCTTGCCTCTTTCGGTCGGCTCAGGCGCGCCTAATCATTAACAACAGGCGACAGGCGGCGGGAGCCAATGCCCTCGGCGCAGGAGACAACATTTCCCCTCGCGTCCGAACGTAAATGGCTCTGGCTTCCCTTCCTGCATGGCATGAACCAAAGCTAACACATTCATAGTTGTTGACTTCCTAAGCAGCTTCCTCTGAAAAGGCCAAAGAGATTTTGAGCACCTATGGAAGTTGAGAGAATCAAGAGAATGATGTCCGCAGGATTGGGACTTCTGGGCATCCATCTCAGGAGAAATTGATGCATTTTGCAGCACCACCCACGGCATCCGATTTTTTAGGGAGCGTGCCAATTTGTATGCCCGTAGGTGCGTGTAGAATTTGGTAGCTGAGGCGGGTTCTTCGGGCTGCGTGAAAATCCCCGCGGTGGGGCCGGGCTTTGGCGATTCCTTTTCCTGCACGAGAGAGCGAACAAAGTTCGAAAGTTGTGCAGTGCAGCTCTCCAACACGTGCTCCACCACCCCCAGGCTACGAAAGATGTCCAGTTCCACAACGTAGCGGGCCGGATTTGATGCGCGCGTCTATTTAGAATTGTGCTATTGCTGTAAACTGCTGAAAATATGATGGTAGCGGGGGGGAGGATCGAACTCCCGACCTAGGGATTATGAGACCCTCGCTCTACCACTGAGCTACCCCGCCAGACATTATCGGCCAAATTCGCGAGCGGCCGCCCTAATCACCATAGTAGGGTATTCCCGCGCCGGAGGTCAAGAAAGGCGGCGCAAGTTACGATTTATCTTGCGTTCCTGCCCGGGCGGGGCCGTGCCGCTTCTTCTGCTCCGCTTTCAAATCCTCGATGGTCTTGGCGACTCCAGGTGAGTAGAGAGCTTCCACCCACTGGGGATTGAGCCATTCCGGTTGCGCATGCGATACGCCATAGAACTCGCTCAGGGCACGATCGAATTGCTGCGCTTGCCATTCCGCTACCGCCAGACCCATACGCCTCTCATTGAAAAGCCGCCGGCGTTGAATCGGCGATCCATACTCGGAAGAGGGGTACTGAGTACCGGCCGATTCGAAGCGCTGGATTGCAGCTTCCAGATTGTGCTGTTCGATCAGCACCCAACCGAGGCGGGTTTGGAGGAGGTCATCGCCGGGGTGCTCTTCCACCGCACTCTGGAGCCACTTCGCCGCCGAATCGAATTCACGCACTTCATAAAACCACCAACCGTACCGGCCGCGATACAGGGGCGGCAGATTCGCAGCGTCGTAGGAGACCATAGGAAACAATACTTTATCCGCCGCTGCGTCGCCCTTTGCAGCAAGCGTCAACCGGCCGAGTTCCATAAGCACCTGGAGGCCTACTTCGGATCGGCCCTTTAGTTCAGGATGCGCATCCAACCACGCCGTATATGCCTGGAGCGACTCGGCGGGCGTACGGCGAGCCACCAACGCATCGCAATAGGTAACGATCAATTCCCCGTCAGCGGGGGTGAGATCAAGCGCCTTGCGAAACGCCTCAGAGGCCTCGGCAAAATTCGCCCGCGCGAATTCCGCTTGGCCTAGCACCATGAGAGCCATCCGTTGATCAGGTACCTTCTTCAGAGAGAGTTGCGCTTGCCTGACCGCCACATCATAATGCCCGGCTTCGTAGGCCTGCCGCGCGCGCTCCGTCCAGAAAATATATGCGACTTCCAAATCCCGCTCGTGGTTCAGGTCGCCCCAATGTTCATCGACGATCAGCTTGCGAGTTTGTTCGATGCGCTCAAAAGGCAGCGGGTGCGAGCGGAAGTAACCTTCGAGGATTTGAATCGCCATCGCGGAGAGTTCTTCCTGCGGTGACTGCGCCCGCCGTACGTATTCCTGATAAAGGCGGTCGAAGGTCTCGAACATGCGCACCGCGCCGAGGGGAGAATACCCTGCCCACACGGCCAGCTTGGTCCCTTCGGCATCAGCCTGGAGTTCCTGATCCTTACTGTACCCGGCCTCAAAAAGCGACACAGGAATCGCCATTAAACTGCCGAAAGGGATTTTCCGGAGGCGCTCTTCGGATTGCACGCGCTCGGCGCAGTGATAGTGGTCAATGTGCTCAATCTCATGGCCGAGGATCGCCGCCAATTCGTCTTCGCTATCCATCAGCGCGATTAATCCGGCACCGATGTAAACATGCCCGCCGGGCAGCGCGAAGGCATTCACAAAATTCATATCCGGAATGTAGTGAAACTTGTAGGGGAGCTTGCGCTCGGCCCTTGCCGCAACCTTGGCCCCAACACGGCTGACGTAATCCTGCACCATTTGATCTTGTTGCTTTTGTTCCGGGGTCCGGTCGAAGCTCCCTTGGAGAAGCCAGGAATTATTCGCCGCCATCTGGTTGCCAATGTCGATTTCTTCCTGGTCGGAGAGGCGGGTGGCCGCCATGGGCAACCGGCTCAGCTCCCACTCCGAATCGGCGATGAAATAAACGAAAGACTCGGGGGTGACGCGCACGTCCACCGGATGCCGCTGCGACCATACCAGCGCGGCGATTCCCAAGGTCACGACAATGGCGAAGGTGATCCAGCGTTTCATAGGTAGCGCCGTATGGCCTCGCGATAACGCGTGTAGAGAAATGAGACACCCAGCAAGGCGGCCCCCAGCACGATGAATGTCATATAGCGGTCGCGGGGTTGCAAGCCCCAGACATCTAGCACGACAATCTTGCCCACGCAAAGCAACAACAGCCCCAGGCCGCAAAGACGATAGCTGCGTTGGCCCACCGCGAGCGCCAGGAGAAAGATCGCCACCGCTTCCACTCCCCAAGCCACTGTCACCATGCCCTTGGGCACTTCCAGCGCCAAAAGAGCGGTGAGCAAGAAAAAGGGAATGAAGAAGAACACTTGGTCTGGGCGGCGCCCAAGCGCGTTGAACACTCGCCCCCACCGGCCGCGCCGGGCGGAATCATCCTCGGGCGATCGGCGCAATTTGAAGGCAAAGGGGAGCACGGCAAAGAGCAATGCTACGGTTACCCCCACGGTGAGGCTGCGGCTCTGCCAGAACGGCGCCGGAAAGTAACTCCGCTCGTAGAAATTGTGCAGCGTGCCGCGCATCAGGTCTGCCGCGCCCAGCAGCAATCCCTGATGCAGGAATATCCTCTTCTCATAACGCCAGGCAAGCGCCACCAGGACCAAACTCATCGCTGCCCACGCCGCCACCACCCAGTCGGCTTCCAATTCGAAACGTGCCCATCCGGCCAAAGTAAGAGTGCCCAGGAAGCAGAGAACCTCCGCTGCCTTCCAACGCCGGTCAGGGGCAAGGTCAGCGTCGCTGGAGGTGTCGAGCACGCCGTACACATAGAAGAAAGCGAGCGCCAGCGGCACGGTGGTATAGAACCGCGGGCTCAGTTGATCCGGAAATCCCGCGGCATTGAAGTTCACAAAGAAAAGCCGCACGAAGCTGAGCACGAACGCCAGGTAGGCCTGCAAGCGCAATTGCGGCAGGCGGCGGGTGCGGCCGATTTCAAAAAGCGCCAGGCCCAGCAGTGTCCAGCCCAGTACGACGCTCACTGGCTCCAGCTCGTACCACGCGAGCAACCCAACCATTAGCGATGCTATCCACGTGTACCCCGAGGAGGCATATTCCACGCTGACCGTTCGCGCCAGACTTGACCAGCGTGCACACGCGTAGAGCATCACCGCCGCGAGGCCTACCGTCACTAGCCGGACCAGGAGATAGTGGTGAATATTCTCCTCCCCCAGGTTCACAGCCAGGACGCGCAGAAAAGCCAGGACCGCCACCACGTGGGCCTGATAAACGAATTCCCGTATGCCTAACCGGGTTCCCAGGAGCATGAGCAATAATGCCAGCGCAGCGAAACCAACGGCCACCCAGGGTTCCGGCGCGAGCCACCAGATTCCGATCACCGCCGTGATGCCAGCGGCGTAAGAAAGCACCCGCAGAGTCGCCGCCTCAAAGCGCGATTCCCCCAAGACCGAAAAGCGGCGTGCCAGCCAATGGGCGTCGCCGTAAAAAATCAGAGTCGTGGCGGCGAACTCAATGATGCCGCGAATCAATTCGCCGCCGTGGAAGCCCTTCCATTCCGGGTCATAAATCTGGTGTAAAGCAAAGCGGTCCAACTGAAACGCCACCAGCATGCTCGCCAGCAGGCCCAGCCGGCAGAAGACGATTTCATGCAAAAACACACCGGCTAGAAACAGGGCTTCCGCTTCCGCCAGCCAAAGGACGGGTAGCGTCTCGCCCGAATATTTGAAGGGAATCGCCGCCACCATCAGGGTGGCGCCCACCACGCTGAGAACCACAAACGGCGCGTGCCGGCGCCGCGCCATGGGCAACTGTCCGAGCACGAATTCCACCGCGCCGAGCAGCAAAAGGAATCGGAAAGCCCATTCTGGGTGTACGGATTGGTACTTCATTAAACCAAGAAGCAGGAAGGTGTTGAGCAGCGCGGCGACCGTGGAAACCTTTTCTTCCGCCTCACTCACCCCTCGGCGCAGCAAATAGGAAATGCGGAACACCAGCCAGTAGAAGATCAGTAGCGTGGCGCTGGGCATGAACTCCGGGAAGGGATGGCGATGCCCGCCCATGGGTTCGATGATGGGCCGCAGCCAGTAATAATGGTTGAAGTAGCTGGCGAGAATGCCGCAGATTTCCAGCTCGTACCATCGGCGTCGCAGCACGATGATGACGAGGGCAAGCGCCAGAATGGCCCCGGCGGAAAGGCTGTAGACATTATCTTTACTGATAGTGACGGTGGTGAACCCGAGAAGCAGCGCGAGGCCGGTGACGACCTGCGAGTTGTAGCGCAAGGTGTGCGCCACCATTGCCGCCGCAACGCACAACAGCAAAATCAAGTCGATGACCTGCGAGTTTAGGACTCGCGCCGGGGCGACATGATACATCGCATACGTGGTAAAGAAGGCGAGCGCCCAACCACCACCTATCCCCACGCGGGCCAGCAGACGGTAGCGCTCTCTACGCTCATAGAAAATGCCCGCCCCCAATAGCGCGCCGCTCACCAAGAAGCCCACCAGTACCTTCCCCGCCGGGCCGAGCGCGCGCATTTCGTAAGCCAGAAATAGCGCCACCCCGATCACCAGGATGCTCATGCCGATCTTGTTGAGCCAGTCGGTGCCGAGAACTTCTTCCATATTCAGCACGCGCGTGGCGGTCTCCTGGGTCGAAGGCTTATGCCCGCCCAACATTTCAAAGTGTGGTGGTGCAACGGGCGCCGCGGGGGCCGAATGACCGGTGGCAAGCGCGGGAGGATTCTCCATAGGCGGCGGCGCGGCAGGCGCGATCGAAGCAGGCGGGACGGTCGGTTTGGAAATCGCGGCCGGCGCCGGAGGCGCAGTAAGCGCGGGCGCAGCGGGTGCAAGGGTGGCCGCGGGGCGCGCCGGTTCGTTGGACGGCGGTTCTACCCCTGCCGCCACAATGGGAGACGTGGGCGGCGCAAGCGGCGCCGCTGGGGCAGACGCAGAGGTCTCACGCGCCTTTCGCATGTCCTCGAGCGCCTGGTCCAAGATGATAGCTTGCGACTTAAGCCGCCCTTGGAGTTCCGGAAGCAGGTTTTCCAAGGCGTGAACGCGCTGCGTGAGTTTTTGCCAGCTTTCCTGATTCTGCTGGCCCAGCCGCGAAGCCCTGCGGGCGCGCACCATGGCGATGATGGGAAGGACGACGACAAGGCCCAGGAAACCCAGCCCAATCAATACGCCGAAAAGCTCTACGATGCTGTCCACTGATGTGACTCCGTCGAAATTGCGGCGTATGCTACCATCTAAACAGCAAGCAAACAATGACGACTGACAAGAATGCTCTAACACCCTGGGCGGCGTGGGCAATACTATGACTTGGCGCGCAGTTCGTCGTGTTTCAGCCAATTCGCGAGAAAGAGCGCGGCGATCACCAGCAACGGGCCCGCGATGCCCACCACCCAATCGGGATGGCGCCGCCAATTGCCCTTCGCGTACCACATTGCCAGGCCCGCAAAGCCGAGAGCGCCGATCCACTCCCACCGCCAGGCAATCGCCAGCACTGCCAAGACGATATAAACGGGAATGAGATGAATCAAAAGCGCCAGAAGAGTCTTCCAAAAGCCAAAACCCTCACCGAATACGTCAAGTGCAAACAAGCTCAGAAAAATGGCAAAGGCAATACAGATGATGCGCGGTGTCCAAAACAGCAACCTTCTTGACGAGGTGTTCATTCCTCCTCCCAACCGAACTGAGCGGCGCGATTATACCCCGCCATGTAACGTGGAACGGCGCTCATCGGAACCAGTCTGCCTGGTAAAGTTGAGCCCTGCTACGGGGTAGGTGACAGTTTCGGAAGTGTCACAAGGAGGAAGATGGGGGGCGGTGAAAATGGGGTGCCCGCCCGCCGCAGTGTCTCCGTGTCCTCTATGGCTTACAAAGCGTTCACACAGAGACCACTGAGAACCTCCGTGCCCTCTGTGTTGAAGGCTTTGAGACACGGAGATCACGGAGAGATTTGGCCAAGGACCGCAATGCCGAAGTGCGACACCTCAGCCCGGCTGGTATAATCGCTTGCAGGTGGGGACAGTCATCGAAGTGGGGACAGCATGAAATCGGTGGTGATCGCCGGAGGCGGGCTGGCGGGAAGCGAGGCGGCATGGCAACTGGCCGAACGCGGCGTGGCCGTGACGCTTTACGAGATGCGTCCGTCATGCTCGACGCCTGCGCACAAGACCGACCGGCTGGCTGAGCTGGTTTGCAGCAATTCGCTAAAGTCGAATGCCCCCGGCTCAGCCTCGTGGCTGCTGAAAGAGGAGTTGCGGCGCGCGGGCTCGCTCCTGCTGCGAATCGCGGGCGATTGCGCCGTGCCGGGTGGGGCCGCATTAGCCGTAGATCGCGAGCGCTTCGCCGAAGCCGTCACCGCGGCCATTGCCGGCCACGCGCTCATTTCGCTGCGGCGGGAAGAGCTGCGGGAGATTCCTGATGAAGGTCTGGCCCTGATTGCCACTGGCCCTCTCACCTCCGACGCACTGGCCGCGCGTCTCCAAGCGTTAACCGGTTCCGAGAACCTGGCTTTCTACGACGCCATAAGTCCGGTAGTGGATGCGGAAACCCTGAACATGGAGCGCATCTTTCGCGCCTCCCGCTACGGCAAAGGAGGGGAAGATTACCTCAACTGCCCGTTCAACGAAGACGAATACCGCGTCTTCTATGAGGCGCTCGAGAGCGCGGAGACCGTGCAGGCGCACGAGTTCGAAAATGTGAAGTTCTTTGAGGCCTGTCTTCCCATCGAAGAACTGGGGCGGCGCGGGTATGACACGCTGCGCTTCGGCCCCATGAAGCCCGTGGGCCTGATCGATCCGCGCACGGGGCGGCAACCCTTTGCCGTCGTGCAATTGCGGGCGGAGAATCTGCGCTTTTCGAGCTACAACCTGGTGGGTTTTCAAAACCACCTGAAGTTCCCCGAGCAGAAGCGAATTCTGCGGCTGATTCCCGGGCTGGAGAATGCGGAGTTCCTGCGCTTGGGGCAAATCCATCGCAACACCTATATCAATTCGCCCCGCTTGCTGAGCCCCGATTTGAGCTTTCGCAGTGCGCCGCAGGTTTTTGTGGCGGGACAACTTTCCGGCGTCGAGGGCTACGTGGAATGCATCGCGACGGGCCTGCTCGCAGGCCTGGCCCTGGCCGCACGCGCGCAGCCAGAGGCGTCGCATGGCCATCCTGGCCATGAACATCACGGGCAGGATGCCCGTGCCACGTCGCGTGTAGGGGCCAGCAGCGCTGGCCCTTGGCCGAACGCTGTTCGGCCCTACATGCCGCCGCCACGCACCACGGCGCTGGGGTCGCTGGTGCGCTACATCATGCATGCCGACTCCGAGAATTACCAGCCCGCCAACATTTCCTTTGATCTGCTGCCCCCGATGGAAGATTTGCCGCGCGCCATCGCACGCGACCGCCGCGCAAGGCGAGAAAAGCAGTGCCAGCGAGCGCTGGATGATTTTGGAAAGTGGTTGGAGGGGACGGTTAATCCCTTGTCAGTGGTCCGTTGTCCACCGTCCGTGGCAACGGATGCAACGCCACTGGCAACGGACAACTGACAACGGACCGCTGACAATCTCATGATTGAACTGATTGCCCGCTACATCAACTACCTCCGCTACGAGCGCAACGCCTCGCCGCACACCATTCGCAACTACCAGAGTGATCTCCTGCAATTCCGCGACTACTTGCAAGAGGGAAATCCTGGCGCGGCGGTCGACGTGCGGGCCATCGACGCGCTGCGCATTCGCGGATTTCTGGCCTTTCTTTTCGAGCGGGAAAGGAAGAAAACTTCTATCGCGCGCAAGCTGGCCGCCGTGCGGGCGTTTTACAAATTCCTTGCCAAAGAAGGCGTGCTGGCGGCCAATCCCGCCGCCACGATCTCTACCCCCAAGCTCGACAAAACGCTTCCCCGCATCATGACGGAAGAGGAGATGAACACCTTCCTCGACCGCGTGGCGGTGGCCGTCCAGACCGGCGAGCCCATGATGCGCCGCGACCGCGCCATCCTGGAATTGCTTTATGCATCCGGCTTGCGGGTGAGCGAACTCGCGGGCCTCGATCTGCGCAACGTCGGCTTTGGCGACGGCATGTTACTGGTGCGCGGCAAGGGCCGTAAGGAACGCATCGTGCCCTTCGGCTCAAAGGCCAAGCAGGCGCTAAATGACTACCTGCCCATTCGCGGGAGGGTTTTGATGGAGGCGAAGAAGAGCGGGCAGACGGCGCTTTTTCTCAATGCGCGGGGCGACCGGCTGACCACCCGTTCCGTTGATCGGTTACTGAAGAAATATGTGAGCGCGTTTGGGCCGAAGGTGAAGGTCAGCCCGCACTCGATGCGTCACGCTTTCGCTTCCCACTTGCTCACCGAGGGCGCCGATCTGCGCGCCATTCAGGAAATGCTCGGGCATCGGAGCCTTGCCACCACGCAGAAATACACGCAAGTATCGATCAAGCAATTGATTGATGTTTACGACAAGACGCATCCGAAAGCGTGAATGTTGGAAGGAGTTGGAAGTTGGAAGCTGGAAGTTAGAAGCGAAAAGTTAGAAGGTCAATCCTCTCTTCTAGCTTCTCACTTCTGATTCCTAAGCTCCTGTCTTTAGTGCGATTCGTGGTGGCGCTGGCCCAGGAACCACTCGCCCACTTCCGCCGAGGCTTCGGAGAGCATCGCGAAAATCGGACTCGCCACGCGCACGGCCAAGGCCAGGGCTCTCACGCCCAGCCACACCGCCAAGCGCTCGGCCGAATGCGCCGGATCGCGCCAATCCACCTGCGGGCGAACATGCAAGCCACTGGCCCAGCAATTGATCACAACACCGATATAGACCGCCGCTCCAGCCAGTAAAATTAACCAGAGAAAACCGGTCAAAACGCTCTGTAAACTTGTCCCGACCATCTCTTGCAACCTTCCCTTCTCTCCCACTCTTACACTCTGTTTGATTCAAAATGACCGCAAAGAGTTCCCTGCATTTCGACAACTTGATAATAGCTTTCCTGCTAAAGAGTTAGCCATGGCACTTCGGTACTGCTTTGCCGGGAGGCGAGCGGATTTGACCTGCGTCAAAGGTATGCGAGATATCCGATAACCCGAGAATCGCGATTGATAGGAGCGGGAAACCGCAGAAAAGACGTTCACCCTCGCGGGATGTGTGTTATAGAGATTTTGCGAAGAATCCTAGACCCACACCCGGAGGGTGAACGATGGAAGCAA
>Ga0326728_10003733_pt1 | contig 46466 bp, 47 predicted proteins | sample MB3enrmetagenome_FD_207602 | JGI IMG/M metagenome (GOLD analysis project Ga0326728, IMG submission 207602) | Lab enriched peat soil microbial communities from McLean, Ithaca, NY, United States - MB31MN | ecosystem: Environmental > Terrestrial > Soil > Wetlands > Peat | place: USA: New York...
AAGGGCTGGGCGTTGATGGCCACGATCAGGTCGCCTTCCTGGAGGCCGGCCTGGGCCGCCGGACCCCGGGGGTCCACCGAGATGGCCTCCACCGCCAATTCAAAGCTGAGATGATGGTAGCGCACTAAACGGCGCTCCAGAGGCCGCGGCCGCCCCGACAAGCCCAGGTAGCCCCGGCGCACCCGCCCATGGGTCAGCAGTTGGGAAACCACCCATTTGGCGGTGTTGGCCGGGATGGCAAAGCCGATGCCCTGGGCCAGCATGATGATGGCGGTGTTGACCCCCACCACCCGGCCCCGGGTATCCACCAGCGGCCCGCCTGAGTTACCCGGATTGAGGGGGGCCGAGTGCTGGATAATGTTCTCGATGAGCCGGCCGGAGCGGCTCCTCAAGGCCCGGCCCAAGGCGCTCACCACCCCGGTGGACACGGTGGATTGGAAGCCGAAGGGATTGCCGATGGCGATGATCAACTGGCCGACCCGCAGGGCGGCGGAATCCCCCAGGCTGGCAAACGGCAGGCCGGAGGCATTCATCCGGATCACCGCCAGGTCGGTGGCGGGATCGGCGCCGATGACCTCGGCCGCCAGGGTTCGGCCGTCCTCCAGGGTGGCCTGGAGCCGCTGGGCGTTGGCCACCACGTGGTCGTTGGTGAGGATGTAACCGTCCGGGGCGATGATGACCCCGGACCCCGCCCCGGCCTGTTCCGCCGCCTGCCGGGCCTTGACGCCGATGGTGATGCCCACCACCGCCGGCCCTACCTCCCCAACCACCTTGATGATGGCTCGGGAATAGGCGTCCAGGAGTTCGAGGTCCGAGGCCTCCAGGGGACCAGTCCGGCTGCCGTTGTGATTAGCCGGGGCCGGTCCCTCCTCCCCGGAGATAAGTTTCAAGGTGCGGCGCACGTGGTCTTGCATAAAAGCTCCAAGACGTCTCTGGTCAAAGCCCCCGGAGGGTGGTTTGCTAGCAGGATGCTATTAATATAAAAATATCCTCATCTGCCTGTCTCACGATGATGAAAATATTTTTTCATATATGATAAATCTGGCAAGAGGAAAACGACCTGCGAAGACCCACCGCCGGCTTCCACCTCAACCGGCCAGGCCCATATGCTAACCCATTTAGAGAACTCTGAATGACCGCCGAATCCCTCCGGGACAACCTCATGGCCGGCGCCAAAAATCTGGCAGACCGGCGCTCGCTGCGCCTGCTGGGAGGCCTGGCCGCGGCCCGCGGTCTCCAAGTTTTTCTGGTCGGGGGCTCGATGCGGGAGTTGGCCCTGGGGCAACCAGCGCCGGACCTAGACCTGGCGGTCTCCAGCCAAACCCTGGACCTGGGCCGGGAGTTGGCCGCGGCCCTGCGGGGCACCTTCGTACTTCTGGATGAGAAGGAGCGCACCGCGCGGGTGGTGATTCAGGGGGAAATCCTGGATTTGGCGGAGTTTCGCGCCCCCAGCCTGGAAGGAGACCTCAAGGGCCGGGATTTCACCATCAACACCATGGCCCTTAATCTGAACGCCATCCTGGGAGCGGCTCCCCTCCAGGTCCTCGATCCCATGGGAGGTTTGGAGGACCTGTCCCGGAAGCTGCTCCGGCTGGTGGCCCCGGAGAATCTGGCGGCCGATCCCCTACGGCTGCTGCGGGCCTACCGGTTTGCCGCCACCCATGGCCTCAGCCTGACGCCGGAGACGGAGGCTGCCATCCGCCGCTATGCCGGGGAACTCCCCCGGGTGGCCGGGGAGCGCATCCATCAAGAGCTTTTCCCCCTGCTGAGTGCGCCCGCAGCCGGGCCGATCCTGGTCCGAATGGACCGGGTCGGCTTGCTGCGGCAAATATTTCTGGAACTGGAAGAACTGAAAGGGGTGGATCAGAACGGTTATCACCACCTGGATGTCTTCAACCACTCCATGGCCACCGTGCTTCATCTGGAAGAGGTGCTGGCCAAGCCGGGGCGCTTTTTCGGCGAACTGGCCCAGGGGTTGGCCGATTACGTCGCGGTCCCGCCCCGAGCGGCGCTCTTGAAGTTGGCGGCCCTGTTCCATGACGCCGGCAAGCCCAGGGTCCGGGACCGGCGCACCGCCCCGGAACGCTACACCTTTTACTATCATGAGAAGGTGGGATTGGAAATCTTTGCCAGCGTGGCCCAACGATTGCATCTGAGCAATGCCGAAATCAGACTGGTGAGCACGCTTATCCACTTGCACCTGCGCCCCTTTCTGCTGCTGCCGGCCTTTCGGGAACGGGAGTTGAGTTTTCGGGCCCTGGGCCGGCTGGTGCGAGCGGCGCGGGCCGATTTGCCCGGCCTCTTTGCCCTGGCTATGGCTGATAGCCTGGCTGGGGAAGGACCACAAAAGCCGGCCGATGCCGAGACGGTACTGGCCGAGCTGGCCGATGAAGCCTATCGTTTCCTCAAGGAGCGGTTGGAGCCTCAAGAGCGCCTCCCCCGGCTGATCACCGGTGCCGACCTTATTCGCCTGGGATTGAAGCCGGGGCCCCAGTTCCGGCAACTCCTCACCGCGGTGGAAGAAGCCCAGTGGGAAGGAGCAGTGGGCAGCCGCGAGGACGCCCTGCGCCTGGTCCGTCACCTGCTGGAATAGTCAAGACCGCCCCAGAAATTTCAGACAATGCCAGGCAATCAAGGAAAATGCTTTTTGCTCAAGGCGATGCGGAGGCGCGCCATTACCGGGTGGTGCTGGCCTGGAGCCATTAAACTCTATCCCAGTGAGGTGTCCGGATGCTGAGGGGTGGGTATGCCAAAATTTATGAAAAAAACCTTCTGTCTGACTTTTTGGTTGACGAATTCATGGAAAATCATGCTATCAGCCCATCGTTGAGAGGAATCGGCTTCAAGGACAGGAACTTTAGGGGAATTTTCCTGGGCAAAGAGGTCCCTAAAACCATTTTTTTTACAAATGCGGTCAACACTGCCGCATAATCTCAGTTTGTAGGTCATAGTTGATATTTAGGAGTGCGTTTCAAAAAATGCAGGCAAAGCCACAGCCTGGCCGCGGGTCCATTTGCTGGTCTCGCATCACCGAGCCGCCGTGGGCATAATCGTGCCGAGTTCATCGAGGAATGCGCGGGGGACAAGCCCTTTATCAAGTCCTGCCCCTCAAACCTTCTGACCATCGCCTGCGCCTGTGCCAAAGCACCATCAAATTTATCCCCATTTATTCCACCTCTATAGTTCATAAAAAAAATAAGCCCTTTTTTCAAATAGATACCTTCCGTTCTCTAAATAAGCCTGTAACTAAATCGTAACCTCATTGATTTATATGAATTAAAAGGTGATCGGGGAATTCACTTCATGCTATCTATGAAGGAGACCCAGATTCTGATAGAACGCTGGCGGCGGGAATACAATACGGTAGGCTTCCCAGTGCCTTAAATTATAGGCCACTGGCACCCGAGAACCTACAAGGTTAATGGGGTCAAACTCGGGGAGAGGGCTTCCTAAAAGCGATTTTTGCCAGCGGTGTCCCAGGCTGCCGCTTAATCTCAGTTTAGCACAGTTTCAAATTGCTTGACAAATTTTTGGATTTTAGCTAACATTTTTTCCCTCAAAGCCATCGGCTTCAAGATACGGAGTGTCTGCTGACCTTAAGCAATGGGTCGATCAAGAAGGAACTGAGGGGTGTCGATGGTTCTACGAAGCCCTCAAGGGAAATATCCGAATTTCACCCAGTTCAGCCTGATGAACTATATCTGTATCCAAAGACTTCTAAACTTTGAGATGTCCAGATTGTTTCCCAGGTCATGGGTATCCCGATTTTTTCTAGGGTCATTCCGTTCTTGCATAAATTAGATGGTTAAAAGTAATTATTCTGAAACGGTCGAAAATAAGTATAACTAGCTAAATTAATTAGCGAATTATTACATTTAACTGTGTAATTCGAAGGGCGGAAGCTTGTCTTGATTCATGAAATGGCCAGAATTGCTGATGACCAAGCGGCCTGGTATGTCATCCAGGCTCAAACCCGCAAGGAAGCTGAAGTGGAAATGGCTTTGCAGCGGGAAGGAATAGAGATCTTCCTGCCTATGGTAACCATATCCAGCCGGCGTCGCGACCGGAAAGTTACCTTACGGGGGCCGCTCTTTCCCGGCTATCTCTTTATCAATGATAGGCTTGATACCAAGATCTTTCATAAAGTCGTCAAGACCCAGTATGTCTTTCGCCTTTTGGGCTACGGCAAACGACCGACCCCCATTTCCGACGCGGAAGTAGAGGCAATCAAGACCATCGTCTCGAGCCCCCGAGCCTATTATCCCTGGCGGTTTCTGGAAAAAGGTCAAAAGGTCAGAGTAATCGATGGGCCGCTAGCCGGGATCCAGGGTATTATCCTGGAAATACGCCCGCAACACCGCCGCCTGGTGGTGGGGGTGGAACTCTTCCGGCGCTCCGTGGCGGTGGAACTGTCTGATGAGGCGGTGGAGCGCTTGCCCTAACCCCGGGGGATTGATATTTGACTTATTACGGTCTGGCCAAGGGATATTAAGGAGTAATTGGTAAAAATTGACCGGAAAATCAGTAGGTCTCTTATCCGGGTAGATCAAAATTTATGAAAAAAATAGTCTATCCGGAATCATGGAAATCTATGCTATCATTCCTCACGCAGGAAAATTCAGCTTCAGAGAGGAAAATTGTCGGGCTTAACCTTGACGAGACATCCACAGAGCGGGTTTTTGACTGTGCCGGAAAAGCCTGGGGGCATAATTTCGGTTATGGACCGCCAGATGAGATGGAAAGAAGAAGGAAATGATTTCCTCTAAACGCTCTAGGTTTTTTACGGCCATATTAATTCTCACTCTGACGACTTATTCCTTCCTTCCGGGCATGGAATCGCCAGCCCTGGCGAATGTGTTGGGGGAACATCTCGAACTTACCTTGGTGCCGGCTGCCAGCCTGACGGTTCTAGCCGTGACCGGATATTGGTTGTGGAAGAACAGATTTTCCGATTCCTATGTTCCGGGAAAAGAGGGATATCGCGGCCCGGGAGAATTTTATTATGGCGCGTTTGGGGGCGTATCCCTGGTGAATTCGGCTAACTGGAGTTGGGAACCGATACAAGGTTCTTTTTTACAGCAGATTCAAGCCGCAGAGAAAAATGTCAAGACCGATCCGGGCCCGGTGGCCGGCCTAAAAGCGGGGTATTTTTTCGACAGCATCCCTTACCTGGGCCTCGAAGGGGAGGGGAGCATTGCCAGTAATTACCGGCCGCGGCAGCAGGTCTGGGTGAAGCCGGCGATATCTCCATATCCTGTCTTTTCCGAGGAACAGGGCAACCTGATTTGGACCATGGCCTTACACTTTATGTTTCGCTATGGCTTCTTGCCGGATAAAGAGGTGCCTTTTGGAAGATTACAACCATATTTTGGGATTGGTCCCGGAGTGGCATGCCTTTATTTCCAGAACGATTCGTGCAAGAATTTTTCTCTGGACGGCGAGGCGGGGGTGCGCTATTATTTCACGCCAAAAATCGTGGCCTTGGTAGAGTTTAAGTATATTAAACAATGGGATGTGCAATTGGGCACTCAACATCTAACCACGGGAGATCAGCGCTGGATTGTAGGGGGGCAATCTGAGGGTAAGAATGTCCACTTCGACTTCGATAACCAAAAAATTGTCGTTGGATTGGAGTATCATTTTTAATTAAGGAAATTTTAATAAGATGTTAAAATCAATCGCCTTAATTCCATCAATTCTCGGTTTTGTGATTATAATTTCAATAGTTATTTGTAAATATTTCAACATTCCACAAATATTCTTTTTAATAATTATTTTTATTTCAATTTTATACTATAATAATAATAAGAAAAATAATAAAAATATCAATTTTGAAGAAACAATCATAAATTTCTCAAAATTCCTTATTGTTTCTGGAATCTTAGGATATGTTGTTGCTAGGATTATCGGACTTTTTTTCAGCGGGTTCGATTAATTGACGTACCGATAACCCGTATGAAGCCCTGATATGGTGCCTGCACGGCCTATTAAATAATTTGGAGCCGATCGCCTTCTTTATGATCTTATGGTGGTAGAGTATTCTTATTTTGTTACAATTTTTCTTCTCTAACGTTAAATTCCGATGTTTATTTTTAATTTTCATATTCTTAGGTTCATCATCCTGTACATATTTAGGCAACCGCTATTATGTTCTGCGATATGGTTATTACCCCGGCAGCAGAAAGGTCGGCATCTTTGTGCAGCGCTGGCCGGTTTATCTGCAATTACCCAGCCAAAACTACCTCGGTATGGGGTTTATTCGGAAAACCACCCTTTTTAAGGGGCCCTGGAAACCTGCCGCCCAAATCGAGCCCAGAGCCGTGGATATCCAGGACATAGACGATGGGGTGATGGAGGAAATCCTCGTTACCGCCCTGAAGGAAAAAGGCTACCGGCCTTTTCCGCTTGGGGTCTCCCTTGCACCTTCCAGTCCCATCACCGTCGAAGAAATTATGGCCAGCAATCCGGGCCTGGATGCCTACCTCTTTTGTTTTTATTCTCCAAACGTCTATGTTTCCAGGGACCAGGACACCCCCAAGGATCATGACCGCCGCTCCTTTGGGCTGCAAGAAATTGTGGAGCTGGTCAATCCAGGGGGCCACCGGGTCATTTGGGCCGGCCCTCGGGCGGCGCGGGCTCCCCAGGGCTCCATCAGCCACGCCTTCATTTATGTTTCCATGACCATGTTTGGGACCTCGGGGGGGTGGCCGCTTTTTGAGGTGGCGGACTCGCAAGTGGGCGGCAGGCCTACCCCCAAATTATGGAGTTGTCCTCCGGCTCCCACCGATCAGAATTATTGGGCGGACGCCGCCATGATCCAACGTCTGATGTGTAATAATTTAGCCTGTCGTTTGGACCACTTAATTCCCAAGAATCCTTAACCGATAGGGAGAAGCTGGCAAGCCCCTGCACCGAGTAGCATAAAATGTGCAATCTTTTTAATAATTCCTAATCATAATGGAATTGCCCAATGACATTTAAAGAATTCGTAAGCCTGTTAATGATATTTTCGCTTTTATCGGCGCCTGTGCCGGGATGGACTCAGGGCCAGCAACTCGAGGACCAGGCGCAGTTCTATTTGCAAAATATCGGGCCGGGGGGCGCGGCTCCCACTCCACCCCCGACTCCACTCCCAAGCCAACCGCCCATCAGGCCGGAGTTGCCCCGGCAAGCCCCTGCTCCTCCGCAGCCGGCCCAAATATTAACCACCGCGCCCCGGCAGTCCGAGGAGATTTCGGAGGTGGAGCGGCGAGCCTGGGCTCAACGTATGTTTCTGAAGCAGTTTGGCTATAGCTTCTTCTATCAGCCGCCGGCTTCCTTTCTGCCCGTGCAGGCGGTTCCGGTCGGGCCGGATTATATTATCGGCCCCGGAGATACCATAAAAATTATTATTTGGGGCAGCGTGCAAGGGGAATACAGCCTCACGGTAGATCGCAACGGTCAGGTGGATATCCCAAAGGTAGGGGTGGTCCATGTTAGCGGCCTCACGTACCGGCAATTGCGCGAGGTATTGGACCGGGAATTCATCCGTCAATATACTAATTTCCAAATGAATGTCACCCTGGATAACTTGCGAACCATCCAGGTGTATGTGGTGGGGCAGGCAAGATTCCCGGGGAGTTATGCGGTCTCTTCTCTCTCTACCCTGGTAAGTGCCCTCTTTGCCTCCGGTGGACCCAATAAATCCGGTTCCATGCGCAATATTCAGGTGCGCCGCGGCGGTAAGGTGGTGACTCATTTTGATATGTATGATTTCTTCCTCCGGGGTGACAAGAGCAAGGATATTCGGCTGCAATCCGAGGACGTCATCTTTATCCCTCCCATTGGACCGCTGGCGGCCATCGGTACCCCCAAATCACTGAGAGAGGTGGGAGAAGCGCTGAAAACTCTGGCCCGAGTCCAATTACAGAAAACACCAGAAGAATCTCCTACCGCATCTGTGGCTAAATGGCAGGAGCAGGAGGACCTGAGTATAATCGCCGCTCCTTCTAAAGAGGGTGTGAAACCAGGGGTTACGCCAAGGAGTTGGTTAGAGCAAGAATATGACAAAAACGAGGCTGAGTTTGAACAGCGCTTTCATATGAGTTTGCTGGAAGCAGTGAACAAACTGGCCATGAGCAGGGGGTTGGATTTCGGAGGGCCGGTTAAGGTGCCGGGGATCTATGAACTGAAGAATGAGGGGAGTCTGAATGATCTCCTACACCTGGCCGGAGGATTGGGGGATACAGCCTTCAAGGGTCGAGTGCAGGTGCTCCGGGTGCAAAACGGTCAGGCCATGATCTTGTTTGATGAGGATCTATTTAAGATCTTATCCCGGCAACCTGATTTTCGCATCATGGACGGCGATTTTGTAGAAATCTTTCCCGTCCCCAGCCTGGTGGAGAAAAAGGTGGTGGTTGCCGGGGCCGTTAAGAACCCCGGGGAATTCGGGTTTCGGGATAATATGCGCGTCAGTGATTTGGTGGCCTATGCCGGCGGCTTATTACAACAGGCCGATAAGAGTGAGGCCGAGATTACCCGAGTAACCATTACTCCCCAGGGTCCCGAAACGACGCGCCTTCAAATCCGACTCTTTGGCGCCTTGAATAACACCCCCCGGGACAATATAGTCCTTAAGCCCAACGATTATCTCTTTATCCGAACCGTCCCGGATTGGGACATCTATAAAACCGTGCAAATTACCGGGGAAGTGAAGAGCCCTGGAACTTACGCCATTAAGAAAGGCGAAACCCTGAGTTCGCTGCTGGTCCGGACGGGAGGATTCACTGATAGGGCTTATCTCCTGGGGGCGGTGCTTCTCCGGGAATCTACCCGGCAGATTCAGAAACAACAATTGACCGCGGCCATCGACCGCTTGGAGGCCCAGGTGTTGGGTGGAAGTGCAGTTCGAGCCCAGACCGCCCTGGAACCGGAAGAAGCCAAAAGGGCGGAGGTAACCGCAAAACAGCAGCAAATGCTGGTCGCTACCTTGAGAAAGGTGGAGCCACTGGGAAGGGTGGTAATCCACCTGGACGATCCGGAACGCCTGCGGGGGACTCCAGATGATATAACCCTGCAGGCAGGGGACAAATTGATGATACCCCAGATGGAAAATACGGTGAACGTTGTGGGTGCAGTCTTTGTCCCCACTGCCCTGGTGTATGCCCCTTATAGGACGGTAAAAGAATATGTCACTATGGCCGGGGGTACCACTGAAATAGCCAACGATAAACAAATTTATGTGATCAAGGTCAACGGCGCCGCAGTGAGTCGGAAAGCCTTTTCCTGGCTGGGAGCCAGCTGGGACGGGACCAAATATGTTTATCATCCCAGCGGTATGAGGTCATTAACTCTCGACCCGGGGGACACTATTGTGGTGCCGGAAGAATTGGAGCGGATAGACTGGCTTAAAACAATCAAAGATGTTGCCATCATTATCGGGAATATCGCCCTAACTGCAGGGGTGGTTTTAGTAGGCCTACAAAGGCGCTGATGGTGGGGCTACCGATTTACTACGATGAGTGGTCAGGATTTTACCTATAACTTTGTTCTCCCCCAGCGCCGATTGTTTTAGGTGTTCCCACATTATGTTAAAAATCTCTATGGTGCTTATGTGCAGCAAATCCATTAAGAAAATAGTTCATTATTTTAAGCGGATAAATTTGCCTTTAATATTTTTCTTAATATTGGCCCTTACAATTGGCCATATTCATGTTTTAGGTGCGGAACGTTTCATCAGGGTCTGCAAAAACGGGGTTATTTATTATTATTTTGACAATAAGATGGATGAAACGACCCCTGATTACAATAGGATGAATAGGCCGGTTCGAATTCCACCGCCCCCACCTCAGAATAGATTAGGTGCCAAGGATTTGGAGCCATTAATCAAGTCAGCCAGCCGGCAACATCATCTCCCTGAATCGCTCGTAAAGGCGGTGATCCGGGTGGAATCTAATTTTAACCCTTCTGCCACTTCGCCAAAAGGCGCCCAAGGTCTGATGCAATTGATGCCCGGGACCGCCGATCAATTGCAGGTCGTTAATCCCTATGACATCCAGGAAAATATTGGGGGAGGCGCTCGCTATCTAAAATGGTTGTTAGAGAAATTCAATAATAAATTGCCCTTGGCCTTAGCTGCTTATAACGCCGGCCCGCAAAGGGTGGAGCAGTTTCAAGGGGTTCCCCCCATTAGAGAAACCCAAGGGTTTGTGCGGGACGTGTGCACTAAATTTTTGCAGTATAGTGTCCAACCAAGTCCTGGCCTTTACCCTCGTGGCAGCACCGTCAGTTATCAGGAGAAAGGTGATTAAATGAACGACGCTACAAATGAAGGGGATGTCCACCTGTTGGATTATCTCATCATACTTGCCAAGCACAGTCGTACGATCATTTATACCAGCGCCATGGTAACTGTGCTGACGTATCTTGTTCTCTTTATTCGGCCGAACCAATACACGGCTACAGCCCGCATACTGCCACCCCAGCAAAATTTAACCCTGAGCGCCCAACTTCTAAACAGCCTGGGGGGCGGGGTTACTCCGGGCGTCTCCGGTCCGGGTGGCGCCCTGGGGGGTATAGGCGGTATGGGCGGTATGGCCTCCAGTCTTCTGGGCCTCAAAACTCCCGGGGATCTCTATGTAGGAATGCTAAGCGGGAGTGCTATCTCTGATAGCATTATAGACCGCTTCCATCTAAGAAAAATTTACAAAACAAAATATATTGAGGACGTTCGAAAAAAGCTGGGGATTTTTGCCAAGATTAGCACTGAAAGAAAGAGCGGCCTCATCGAGATCCGGGTGACGGATAAAGACCGGCAGCGGGCGGCGGAGATAGCCAACGCCTATGTGGAAGAACTCGATAGGCTCCTGAATAATCTAGCGGTGAAGGAGGCTTCGGCGCGACTGGCCTTTTTGGAAAAGGAACGGGATCAAGCCAACCAGAACCTTGTCAAGTCGGAAGAGGCGCTGCGCACCTTCGCCGAACAAAAAAGCGTCATCCAGATCGATACCCAAACCAAAGGGGTGCTGGAATATATCGCTCGCCTCCGGGCCGAGATCGACGCCAAAGAAGTGCAGATCCAGGTGCTCCGTCAACAGGCCACCCCCTTCAATTATGACGTGAAACGGTTGGAAACCGAGGTCAGCGGTCTGAAGGAAAAGCTGCAAACCGCTGAAAAGCAGTATGACCCTGACTGCGTGGGCGATGTCTGCCTGGCCACTTCCAGGGTGCCTGGCCTGGGCCAGGAGTATCTGCGCCTTTACCAGGAAGTCAAATTTCGGGACGGCCTTTACCAGCTTTACAGCAGGATGGTGGAGCTGGCCCGTTTGGACATTGCCAGAAACATATCCGTCGTCCAGGTGGTGGACCAGGCCCGGCCACCCGAGAAAAGATCCAACACCAGGGTGAAATGGGCGCTTCTGGCCGGCGGCGGCACCTTCTTTATGATGTTTTTCGTCGCTTTAGGGCGGGAATATCTGGAAAATGCCCGCAATCAAGAAGAAGAGGCACGGCGCCTCTCCACCTTGGCTGGATACTGCCAGCCTTTTCTAAACCAACTCGCCTGCCTAAGGAGCTTAACAGGGAAATTGCGCCACAAAGAATAACTGCTTTACTGCTTTCGCAAAAGCAGAGGACAGGCAGCTATCTCAGCATCATCCAAATGAGCTGCTAACCAAAGCGCAGGCGAAGAAGAGCATTATAGAATCACAATACCGCTTGCCAAGCATCATTCCACTTCCCAAAAGACCCTGCGTCTGGCGATGCAGCTCTTTTCCCAGGTAAGGGCCCCCATTATGGGAGCCGCCATCAACATGGCCCAAAGGGATCAATTGGGTTATGGCGGGTATTATGTTTACTATAAATACTATTCCCACTCGTATAAAAAATATTCTGAAATTTCTGAAAAAATAAAATAATTAAAGGAGGTTTCGAGCTAAAACAGATAATAACCTGGATTATGCCGCAGTAAAAGATGGAATTAAATTAACTAATTGATATAAGGATAATAAATAAGTAATTCGGAGGACTCCTAGGTGCTCTCTAGTGGTGATAGCCGAAAAAGGTGATCCGGCCGAATTTTAACCGGGCCACCCTGATCTATTTCTATGGCGCCCAGGTCACATCAGATACAGGTTTTATCCTGCTACGAGGGATCGATGACCTTTTCAAAATCATTACCATATGGGAGAATGCCTGGAAGACTTGAGGTCACATGCTCATACCAAAAACACTCATTTGAACAGATGGTTCTTCAAAGGGTCTATCAGATAGCCGCAGGTTATGAAAATTGCAATGATGCCGAGTTTATCCTTTGGGATGAACATGGGTCAACTAATATCATAGAATAAATATTTTATTGAAGCACTTTTAAATAACATTAATTCCATTCAAAAGGAATAAGTGTAATGAAAAATTTTCTATTTGTCGTCCCCAAATTCGTACCCGAAGGTCATTATTATATTTTTCCGCTTGGTATAGCATATGTTATTTCATACATGAAACAATGTGGGTTTAATGTAAGCGCCGTTAATCTTTGTCATAGTGATGAACCAGTTGAAAAGCAGTTGGCAACTGCTATCACGAAGGATCAGATTGATGTACTATGTACTGGTGCAATGTCTTGCCACTGGAATGAATTAAATTCAGTTTTGGAAGTTGCCAGAAGAATAAAGCCTAAAATTATTACTGTTGTAGGAGGAGCGATCATTATCTCTGATCCGATGCTTGCTATGCAAAATATGCCTATTGATTATGGTATAATAGGTGAGGGCGAAATAACAATGGCCGAGTTGGCTGTGGCATTATCAAATGGAGATGACGTTAATCGCATAAGCGGAATTATTTACCGGACCACAGACAATTGCCTTATTACCACCAATCCCAGACCGAGTATATCGGATTTAGATACACTGCCATTTCCTGACTACGATGCTCTTGAATACGACAAATTTCTTTCAATCAAATGGGTAAATCTACCGGCAATAAATGGCATACTTTTTGATATCGACGAAGAACAGAGGCTTAGTGAAATTGTTACATCACGCTCGTGTCCATTTAATTGCACGTTTTGTTATCACCCATTAGGAAAGAAATATAGACAACGGTCTCTTGATAATGTTTTCAAGGAAATAGAATACATTACGCAGAAATATCACATCACACTTATCAATCTGATAGATGACTTATTTTCTATAAATGAAAAAAGAATCTATGAGTTTTCACAGAGGGTAATAAAATTTAATGTCCGATGGATGGCTCAATGGCGCGTGTCTCATGTAAATAAACAGATAATGAAAGCTATTAAAGAGTCGGGATTCTTAATTTTATCCCTGGGTGTCGAGAGCATAAGCGATAAGATATTAAGAAGTATGAAAAAGAAAATTACCAGAACCCAAATAGAACAGGCTTTTAAAAACGCGGGAGCAGTTGGAGTAAGGGCATGTGGTAACATTATCCTTGGTGATCCTGAAGATACAGAAGAAACCGTGAACGAATCTATCGACTGGGTGAAGAAAAATCCGCAGTACGAAATCAATTTAGGTTTTATCAAAGCCATTCCTGATTCGCAGGTGTTTCGGTATGCAATGTCAAAGAACTTAATTAATGATAAGTTACAATATATTAAAGAAAGATTTCCAATTATTAACCTAACTAGTATGGATGATGAGAAGTTTTATAGAATTAAGAGGAAGGTGGATATTTGGGCATTTAATAAAACTCATCTTATCGCCGGAAAACTCATTTCTTCGAAAAAATTATCTCAAACTTATTCCGGGGCTAACATCTATACATTTAAAGTCGAATGCCCTCTTTGCTGGCATACATCTAAATATAGATATATAAAATATTCCTCAAAACCACATACAGTGGTTTTATGCAAGCATTGCTATAAATGTTTAAAGATAAATACTAAGGATACCTTTTATGATGATTATAACGCTGTTTTTGGGTATTTATTTCATTATGGATATATTATTTATAATTTGTATTTAACAAGGATTGTATTTGTTAGAAATATTGCCAGAAAAATTAGAGCCCTTTTTAAGAAACAATTAGCTTCATTTATAGATGAATTCCCAACCAAAATATAAAAAGAAAAATAGCTTCCAAAAAGCTGGATGCCCTATTCTCTTATTCCATATGTTCTTTTTGTCTATTAAGACTCGGATGATGTTGAAAATTCTGATGAGAAATAAAATAGCATGATATCATCCATCTTCACTTTACGTTTTTCCTTTTGGACCAGACAATGAGGAGAAAGGGCCACGACCTCTGATTTGGCGATTTGTCTCACAATCGGACTGGGTTTGTCTAAATCAATAATCATTGGTCGTTAAAAAGCAAGGGGAAATTGAGACCGTTGCAAAAAGGTTATTTCCTGGGCGATTCTTTTGCTGGAGAGACGCCGGTTAAGAATTCACCTGGACGATTTGCCGGGCACTAAAGAGCTTTCACCTCAATTTTTAAAGATTTAATGGTTTTGTTTCTCAGGTTTTGGGGTTCAGTTTCCTGTTAAGCGGCATTAGCCCAAGAGATCTCCGGACTTCGCAGCTTTAAGAGGGTAACCCAGCGTTTGAGGTTCACCACCAGGGCCACCATGAGCGTTTGCACGGTCACCTTGGCCAGGCCCCAATAGCGGGCGCGGCGCAGACCGTGGAACTGTTTGCACTCGGCGAACTTTCTTTCGATCTTGGGGCGCTCCCGCCAGGATTTCCGGGGGTCGTCCCGGTCGAGGCAGGCGAGGATATAAACCGGGAGAGACGCCCAGGGCCGCTAGGTGGGAGCGATTGGCCTTGCTGTCGTAGGCCTTATCTCCGGTCAGCTCCTTCGCCTGGGGCTGGGCTATCGCTGGCAGGACCGCGCCATCAGGCACGTTGCCCGGCGTGGTCAGGACCTGCACGATAAACTCGGAGTCGGCGTCCTGCACCACGTGGCTTTTGTAGCCGTAAAATCCCTTCTTCGGGGTCTTGCGGCCGAAGCGGGCGTCCGGGTCGGAGGAGTTGCGGTCCACATAGTGATCGTCATCATCATCCCGGTGTTCCTGCTTCAGACGAAACAGATCCACCTTGGCGGTCATGTGGGTGGCGTCGATGATGTGGAGACGGTCCGTAACCAAACCCTGGGCTCGGGCCTGCTCCACCACCTGGTTGAACAGGCGCTGGAAGCCCTCCGCTCCCAGGTGCAGCCGGAAGCGGCAAAGCACGGTGTGATCGGGCGGCAGTTCCTCGGCGCTCAGAGAAAGGAAAGACTTGAAAAGCATGTTCCAGGTGCACTGCTCTTCAATGTCTCGGTCCGAGAGGTCGTAGAAGAACTGCAAGAAGATCATCTTGAACATGACCACCGGGTCCCAGGGGTCCCGCCCCAAGCCACGTAGAAGTCCTTCAAGGCCGCTTTGACAAAGGAGAAGTCCACGGCCCGGCGGAGATCGGAGAGGAAGTGGGGGCGTCGCCGCAGCAGTTGCTCATAGATGAAGTTGCCGAAGAAGGAGCCGTTGGCGCTGCCGCTCTTGCTCATATGGCCTCCGGGAAATATTGTTTTCCCGATATTACAACAAGTTAGGCGATTTGGCCAGGAAAATCCGGCCCATTTTTAAACATATTTTGCGATGTATTTTGCAACAGTCTCAAATTAACACCGTGATAAATATCCTGCCAATAATTCCTTTTGCAAAATTATGCCCAGTTATTAGCAAGCTTATTTTGAAAACTCTTACGAAGTACCAGACAACTAGTCATGCTCACCTAAAGAATATTCTTTATTAGCCAAAAAAACAAATAAAAAGTGCCAAATAATGAAGGTAAAATCACATTTCCATAATGAATTCAGGTCAATTTAGCTTCTAATTTACTTTGATAGTCTGAATAAGTCTTTTATGGATAAAAATTCTCCTAGCCAGGGATTGCTGCTCTCCCGCAATTTTTTGATCCTGACGAGTTCTTCTATTGCACTTCAGGTAGTAGGATTTATTGTCACAATTCTTATTGCCAAGAACCTCGGCCCCGAAGAATTTGGCACGTACAATTTAATTTTTTATCTTATTGGAATTTTCTCAGTTTTGGGGATGTTTGGTTTGACTCAAGTAATTATTCGAGAAGTGGCGCGAGACCCAGCGAAGTTGAGTCTTTATTTTAGCAGCAGCACCTTCATTAGGATTATTTTCACCCTCGCTAGTTGCTTGTGTCTTTATTTATTTTTAATCATCTTCAAAAGGGATATTGCCTCGCCTTTATTTTGCTTGGTAATGTTCTGCCTGCTTTTTCAGGCATCTATCATGGACACCCAGCAATCTATCTTTTTCGGCCAGCAGCAAATGGGAATCCCTTCAATGATTAGTCTAGTGTCTCGCTTCTCCTGGGTTTTCCTCGTATTGATTTTTCTTTATTTCCATCATTTGGATGTCCTCTCGGTCATAATTACCCTTATTTTTTCGCAGTGTCTTAACATTATGGCCTCCCATCTTTTTTTAAAAAATAACTTTCGAAAATCCTTGTTTGTTTCGTTTAACAAAAAATTTCTCCTCAGGCTAATCAGGGATGCCTGGCCTTTTCTGATCTTGGGTATTCTGAGCATATTTTCAGGAAATTTCGGCAAGGTACTGCTCTCTATATTTAGAGGGGATAGGGAACTCGGGTTTTTTTCGGTGGCAGACAAACTACAACTACCCCTATTCCTTACAGCCGTGGCTCTGGCAAATTCCTTATACCCCATTCTATCCAAAAAATACCAACAAGACATTTCGAGGTTTACAGATCTGTCTTATAGAGCTTTTAAATATAATGTGAGTATTTTTTTACCATGCTGTTTTCTTATCGCCTTTAACAGTAAGGAGATTGTCAATTTATTTTTTGGGGGGGCTTACCTCGAGTCATGTTCGACCTTATCAATATTCATTTTCAATGCCGGCTTCGTGGCCTCTTTTTTCATTATCGGCACCATTCTGGCTGCCATGGACCAGGCCCGAGCCATCATGCTTCTGGCCCTGGCTTCCGCCGTCATCAATTCAATTTTATTTTATATCTTTGCCGGTCTTTATGGGGCCCTGGGGCTGGCGGTGGCTTATATCCTTGGACACATAATCAACATCTCCTATCATTGCTACGTATTAAAAAGGTTATTGCGCAAATTGCCCATATGGTCTATGATTTTTAAGCCATTGGCCGTTTCTTTTCTTGCTGTTGTCCCAATGTTCTTTAAAAATATGATCAATTTTATATTACTAGTACCTTTCTGCCTCATATTATATTTGGTCTTATTGGTATTATTACGGGTTATCGATGATTACGATAAACAAATTGCATTGGCCATTATTCAGCAAAAAATGCCCTGGCTCTGGAAAATTAAAATAAATTCATCATCCTTTAAAGCGTAATGAATAAAAAGTGAGGCTTAACTTGGCTTATCCCTTACTACTAAGTGTGGTGATAATCAGCGCCCTTGATGTCTTCGGTTTTGTTCAAATATATAATTTTAGTTTTGATACTCCCCTTTTTTCAATACATATTATTGACTTATTGTTTCTAGGAATACTTATTGTTGGCATAATCATCCCGTTGCTACGAAGGAACTTCATCAAGGTCCGGATAGTTGCCCCCCTGCTGCTCTTGGTGGGGTATGACATCTTTCTAATTCTTTTATCAATAGGCCGGGGTGCAACACTACGAAATGCCATCAGGTTGGGGGCGCCTATATTATATCTATTGATTGTCGTGGCGGTTCCCTCACTCATAAAAACCAGGAAAGAAATTCTTATAACTCTGCGCCTTCTTTGGGGACTTATTCAAATAGGGCTAGCCGCGGTGATATTTCAATCTGTGACCGGTTATGCCCCTGAATTTGCAAATGAACCGGGGGCACTCTCATATGTTTACCAAACAACATCCGGTTTCTACAGAAGTTATAACCCTTCAATTATTCTAGTGATATTCGGCTTCTGTTTAAGCTATGCCATGGCCTTACACAAAATTAATCTAAAAATATGCTTGGCATTGGTCCTTTTCGTTATAGCTTTCGTTTTAAGCTACTCCAGAATTACTTATCTTTCCACCCTGGTTGTTCTTTGTATCGCACCAATATTATTGGTTATAAATTTAAAAAATACAATCATTTATAGATTAAGCTTAATAATGATTATATTGATAATAATATCTTATTCGGGATTAGGACAAATATTTGCTCAACGTTTTGGGAGCTTATTTGAAGACATTCAATTAAATGAAGGAACATTTTCTGAACGGCTGGCAATAATAGATATGGCCTATGATATGTTGTCAGAACAAGAACAGTTTTTGCTTGGCACAGGCTTTGCGCACATCTCCAATGTTGAAGGACTTGAGGGAGAGGACTGGGATAGGGATACGAAAATTGCGATGGCCCTAAATTCCGGGGCCGACTTGGGTTGGCTCAGTTTAGTTTTTCGGACCGGGATTATCGGCCTATTCTTCTTTCTCTATTTTCTTTTTTCCGTCTTTAAAGAACTTTACAGGAAGTATTATGCCGAAGCAGACTCAACCATGAAACCAGTCCGCGGTGCCGGGCTGCTTTTCATCTGTTATGGCTGCGTCTATAATTTTGCCGGAAACTTTTTCCTCTATCCCTCCTTTTCCATTGTAGTGGCTGTCCTGTTGGGATTGGTGGAAGCAGTGCCTGGCAGCCCTGAAACCTCGGGGGCCTGGCGAGGCGCCCATAAACCTTGCCTCAAACTTACCACCGCCGGAGGCTAACTGCCCTTATGGTTTTGGGTATATGCGCTCCTTGCTCGCTGCAGTATTTCAAATTCAAAGGGTTTATAAAAGGCCCGGCCTTGGGCAGTCGGGCCGTCCCCTCCATTGAAGCGCAGATAACCTATCTAACCAATAAACCCCAATTAGAGGTACATGTAATTACCCTGGACCAAAACCTGAGGCAGCCGCAAGAAATAAACTATAGAAATGTCACTTTTCATCTGATTCCCGCCCCTCGCCGGTTCAAATTATCCACCTTATATTATTTTGTCGCCAGGAACCTGGCAGACTATTTGCGAAAAATCAAGCCTGAAGTAATTGAGGCCCATTGGACTTACGAATATGCCTTGGGGGCTTTAATGTCAGGCTTGCCGACGGTGGTTAGAGTGCATGACTGGATGGACAATGAATTTAAGATAGTCAAGAGGATGGGTTTCTTAGTTAAGTCACTGATCCAAAAATATGTTTTACGACAAAGCAAGTTTGTCATTGGCGATACGCCTTACATTGCTTCTCTGGCCAGGCCTTATCTAAAGGGGAATATTTATGAAGTCCCCAACATGGTTTTTCCAGAATTTTATCAGATTGGCACTCAAGAAATTAAGAGCAATATTCTTTATCTGGGGGGTATCAGCCAGAGAAAAAATATCCTTATTTTATTAGAAGCAGTCGGAAATTTAGTCCGACGGAAGAGCAACTTCCAACTGATCGTGGCCGGCCCGGCAAGTTCATCCTCCTGGTCTTACCGCAAGAGAGTCGTCAGCCTCATGAGGGAATTGGAGGAAAGAGGCATCGCCAAAAATGGGGGCATGCTGGATTATCAAAGGATGTTCCGGGAGATGGCCGATTGTGCTTTTCTGGTGCATCCCTCCCGAGAAGAGAGTTTCGGCATGACCGTAGCGGAGGCCCAAGCGGCGGGCCGGCCGGTGGTAGCGGGGCGAAGCGGCGGAGCGGAATATCTGATAATGGATGGTGAAACCGGATTCTTGGTGGACCCTGATGACCTTGAGGGCTTTATCGGGAAGATGGAATTTCTCCTGGATAATGACGAGGCCCGGCGTCGCATGGGGCAAGCGGCCCGGTGCAGAATGCAAAGTCTACTGGATCCTGACAAGATCTTTGCAGCCACCGCTGAGATCTACCGGCTGGCGATGGAAAATTGAGCGGTTAACGATGAGTCGCAGGCACTCAAAAATCGAGCCGGAGTTAATTAAAGAAGTCCTGGCCCAGGTAACTTCTTTGTACCCTGAGACGATCCGCCAGGGCAGGATACAAGAAAGCCTGGATGCCTATGAAAACCACCTTGCTTTTGTTCTCCAGCATCTGCATGGGCCTGCGAGAATCCTGGACGTGGGGGCCGGGGGCGGGGTGCTGGCAGTGGCCTTAAGACGACTGGGACACTCCGTCACCGCCATCGATAATTGGAAGGAATATGACGGAGTGGCGAGTCCCATGGGCCATCGTAAAGATATCTTGCAGATATTGAGTGACAACCAGGTGCAATTAAAGATTGCCGATATCATGGCGCAGGCGATGCCCTTGGAGGACGAATCTTTTGATCTGGTTTTATTGATGGATGTCATTGAACACCTAAAAGAGCCGGGGATGGTCCTAAGAGATATCCATCGTTTATTAAAACCCGAAGGTGTATTTATCATGGTTACTCCCAATCTATCCAGGATAGGACACCGGTTGAGGTTCCTTTATGGGAAATCCCCCAACTGGGAGGTTTTAGATTGGTGTTATGCGCCAAACTTTTTCGGTCATGTCCGGGAGTACACCAAAGAGGAACTCATAGCCATGGCTAACCATGTCGGATTTATCACCATCTCGATTTGCTTTAGAAATCAGAAAAATCTGGAATCGTGCCAACACCCGTTCAGGATGAAGATTTACCGATTTGCTTCTTGGCTATATCCAAATTTTTCCCCAGTTATTTATTCTTCATTTAAAAAGGCTGGCCATTGATAAATATCTTACGTTAATCTCTCAAATAGGAAATTTGGTTAATGAAATTTTGGGATAGATGGGCTAAAGTTACCCATGCCTCAAAGAAGGCCTATATACTTCGGTTCCATTATATCATGAATCCGGTTAGGAGAATTGCCGAACGGACTCCATGGTTTAATCAGAACGCCACCGCGATATACCAACAGCGGAAAAAAGAGATTTTGCAGAAATGGTTGGACGGAGCCAGGGTATTGGAGGTGGGTTGTGGCACCGGAGAGTTAGGAAACGATTTTTGGGTCGATTTTGGGACTAAATTTTATATCGGCGCCGATTATTCCGCCGGGATGGCGCGGGACGCCAAGATGGTTTTTCCGAAGATGAATTTCATCTGTGCTGACGTATTTAACCTGCCTTTTCAAGATCATAGCTTCGATATCGTCTATAGTGCTTTTCTATTCCATCATCTAAAACCTGAAATAAGGCAGAAAGCGATAATGGAAAAACTGCGGGTCAGCAAGGGGGCCGTAATAATTGAGGACACCTTTGGGTTTGAGCCAGGTTTTTTCCGCCTGCCGCATAAAATGTATTACAGCATTGCAGATGGATCCCATTATCGCTACACAATACGAGAATGGAACAATATGTTTCGTAATTTAAACATAAAAATAATAGATCAATTTCATACTGATCAGGCATCGATTGTCAACCGCTGCGCCTGTTGGGTTATTTCTTCTGAATTATAGGTGAAAAGATGTCCTCTGGGTAACTTATTTACTTGGCGCCACAAGGTAACGGATTTAATATTATGGAAAAATTACCAATGATTTCAATAATAACTCCTAGCTATAACCAGGGGATATTTATTGAAGAAACGATCAAGAGCGTTCTTGGCCAGGGTTATCCCAACTTACAGTATATCATCATCGATGGCGGCTCCATGGATGGCACCCTGGAGATCATCAGGAAATATGAAGGGCATTTAGCCTATTGGGTCAGTGAACCGGATAAGGGGCAATATCATGCCATCAATAAGGGCTTTGAGCGCGCGGACGGGGAGATAATTGGCTGGTTATGTTCGGACGATACCTATTTGCCCGGCGCCTTGGATTATGTGGGGAAAATCTTTGACGAACAGGCCCAGATAAATGTCCTGTTGGGAGGCTGGAATTATATCGATGAGGCGGGAAAGCTGTTATGGACTGAATATGCGCGTTATCACCAGAGGGAATTAGCCCTGGGGGCCGGCAGAATCGGGCAGCCTGCCACCTTTTGGCGCCGTAGGGTTTATGAGCGGCTCGGGCCAATATCAGAAGAATTTCAGCACTGTATGGATGGGGAATATTTTTTGAGGATGGGGCAATTTTTTGAATTCTACCCGGTAAAGAAGGTTTTGGCCAACTACCGACTGCATCAGAATTCCAAGACCGTGGCGGAGCATCGCAAGATGCAGGAGGCCTGGGAGGTGATTGCTAGGAGATATGGAGCCGAATTTTCTCTCAACCCCTGGAAGCGCCTGTTCCAACTCCGTTATCAGGTAGCCAAGAACCGCCACCGCCTGGCTAAGTTGAAAAGTATGATCCAGTGTGGAACGCTCATCAAGTACCTAGCGAGAAAATATCGTAAATTTGACAACAGCTTCTGACTGATAAAAAAATTCACAGGATATCATCTCATGCGCATTGCCATAACAACCGCTACAGTTCATGACAACTTTCGAAGTGGGCTGTTGGAATATATTCAGAGATTAGTAGAAAATTTGGCCAATGTCGATGTCACCAGAGAAAATAGGTATTTTATATTCATACCGAAAATTCATTTACAATGGTTCTCAATAAACAAAGAGAATGTTTTATTCATTTTTATACCAGAATTTTATTGCAGCCCTCTGGGGAGTTTGATTTGGCATTTACTTGTGTACCCATTTTATTTGCTTTACTATCATATTGATATAGTACACCTGCCTGAGTATCGAAGGCCCCTCTTATTTTCTCCATGCAAAGTGATAATGACGGTTCATGATTTGATAGGATTTAATGTGCCTGGCCATTTCCTTTCTCTGAAGAGAAGATTATTACATATGTTTATTCTGAAAATGATGCGGTTAAGCGTTGATAAATATATCGCCGTATCAATGAATACTAAGAGAGATATTGTAAACTTTGTCAAAGTTCCACCCGAAAAAATAAGTGTTATCTATGAAGCGGTTTCTGAGGGATTCAAACCTCGTAAAAATAGCGAAATATCCGGAACATTTTTAAAGAAGTATAACTTAAAAAAGAATTATATTTTGTATGTTGCAAGAATCGAACACCCCTTAAAGAATCACGTAACTTTGATAAAAGCCTTGCGAGTACTAAAAAATGAAAAGTTTGAAATAAGTTGTGTTTTTATTGGACGGTTATACAGGAGATATGAAATCGTACTAAAAATGATTGATGAAATGGATTTAGGTGATAATATTTCGGTCATCGGATATGTCGGAGATGAAGATTGCCACCTTTTTTATAATGCAGCCACATTAGTGGTCTTCCCTTCCTTATATGAGGGATTTGGTTTTCCCGTCCTGGAGGCGTATGCGAGCGGCAAACCAATAATTTGTTCCAATATTTCTTCTCTCCCCGAGCTTGCCTGCACAGAGGAAATGATGTTTGACCCTTTGAATGAAAATGAAATAGCTACTAAGATAAAAATGTTTCTCACCAATAAGGAACTTAGAGATAATCAATTAGCAAAACAAGAAGAGAAATTAAAGAAATTCAACTGGGTCCTTACAGCCAAAGAAACACTTAATGAATACCAGAATTGCTTAAATAAAAGAAAATTTAAAGCGAGAAGCTATTGTGAATGAGAATCTTGCTGAGATGAAAGAATAATGAATATCTTAATTACCGGCGGAGCCGGATACATCGGCTCTATTTTAACGCCCAGTCTGCTGGAGGCCGGTCACAAAGTGACGGTGATCGACAACTTCATGTACAACCAGGCGTCGTTGCCAGATAGCTGTTATCATCCCCTGAGATTAGGCCGCGTACCCGTTCCGACGCCAGACTTGTTTATGCCAAAAGCAATTACTTTTTCTGGTAATAATGATGAATAATATTGAGCCATTGTTACGAAAATATTCGTGTGATTTATGTGGCAGGCTTGATGAAGAATTTATAAAGATTAAACGCGGCACCATTACAGACTATCCTTTTAGAGTAATAAGGTGTCGGTCATGTGGTTTGATTTATATAAACCCTAGATTAGATGAGCAATCCATCTCAAGACTCTATGACAAGAACTACTATGATGGGAAAGGATTTGATGATTATGTAAGGTATATAGAGGATTTTTACCACGGTAACGATGCCAACAAAAGATTTAGGCCGGAAAAAACTGTAGAGTTTATTAGGAAGTTAGTTCCTCCACCATCGACACTTTTAGATTTCGGCTGTGGTTTGGGAGATTTTATAAGACAAAGTATTAAACATGGGTATGAAGCCCAAGGGTACGAAGTATCGGGTTTCGCTGTTGACTTCGCCAGGGGAAATGGCCTGACTGTTTTTGATAAACTGGAAGATGTGCCTATTAATTATTATGACATAGTAACCTGCATCGAGGTTTTAGAGCATTGTTCTTTCCCGACTGATTGTCTTTCTGCAATCTACAAGTTTCTTAAACCTGGAGGTATTTTTTACTATACAACTGCCAATTTTGATTACTGGCATGAGGACTATATTAATCCCGAAGGTCACATCCATTTCTTTTCGACACGGACCATGAAATTATACTTTAAAAAAATAGGGTTTTCTGAAATCTTTTATCCGAAAATTTATTATAACGGGCCTTTTTATAAATTACTTTATTTACTCGGTCTCGCAAATTCAAAAGGCGCACCTACCAGTGCAATGGAAAAGCTTATATATTTTGGCATCTTGAAGATAGCGACAATAATTGGTCTGAGAAAAAGGCCACTTCCTTTAGCCAGGAAGTAAGTTTATTTTTAGTATTTTGGTTTAAGGCTATCGCTGCCAGAATTGATTGGAGGAAATGAAGAAATATGAGGATCCTTATTACGGGCGGAGCGGGTTATATCGGCTCAATCTTGACACCGGCTCTGCTGCAGGCCGGTCACCGTATAACGGTGATCGATAATTTCATGTATAACCAGACGTCGCTGCTGGATTGCTGTTTCAATCACAATCTAACTATCATCAGAGGGGACGCCCGGGATAGGGATTTGCTGGCCAGGGAGCTGGTGGCGGCTGAGGCGATTTTTCCCCTGGCTTGCCTGACCGGGGCACCCCTGTGCAACAAGGACCCCATCGGCGCCCAGACCATTAACCTGGACGCCATCAAGCTGATCCTGGAGCTGCGGAACCGGGAGCAGATAGTCATCTTTCCCACCACCAACAGCGGTTATGGCGTGGGGCAGGAGGAAATCTATTGCACCGAGGCGACGCCGTTAAACCCCATATCGCTTTACGGCCGTCTGAAGGTGGAGGCGGAGAAGCTCCTTTTGGACGCCGGCAATTGCCTCACCCTGCGGCTGGCCACGGTTTTCGGCATCAGCCCCAGGATGCGCCTCGATCTCCTGGTCAACGATTTTACTTACCGGGCGGTGACGGACCGCTTCATTGTCCTGTTCGAAGCGAACTTCAAAAGAAATTATATCCATGTCCGGGACGTGGCCAAGGCCTTCAGCCATTGCCTGAATAATTTTGCGGAACTGAAAGACGAACCTTATAATGTAGGGCTGAGCGACGCCAACCTGTCCAAGCGGGAACTCTGCGAGGAAATCAAGAAATTTGTGCCGGATTTCGTCATCATCGAATCCGACATCAGCGAAGACCCGGATAAGAGAAATTATATCGTCAGCAATGAAAAGATTGAAGCTACGGGATTCAAAACGGATTTCTCTATTCAGGCCGGAATCGCAGAATTGGTAAAAGGTTATCAAATCATCAGACGGAATACCTATGCCAATGTCTAACGGGGAAGTGATATGAGTTATTGGGCAAACCAGAAGGTTTTAATAACAGGAGGCGAGGGTTTCCTCGGACATCATGTGGTGGATGCCTTGAGCGGTGCCGGCTGTAAGGAAATTTTTCTGGTTAAGCACAATCACTACGATCTGACCGTGGACGCCGAAGTCAAGCGACTTTTTAGCGACCAACGTCCGGATATCGTCTTTCACCTGGCCGGCTTGGTAGGGGGGATCCTGCCCAACAAGGAGCGCCCGGCAGAGTTCTTCTACCAGAACCTGATGATGGGGACGCTGGCGATGCATTATGCCTGGAAGGCGGGAGTCAAAAAATTTGTCGCCGCCGGCGCCGGCTGTGGCTATCCGGAGCAGGCTCCCATCCCCTTGAAAGAAAATTCTTTCTGGGACGGCTTTCCCCAGAAGGAAAGTGCTCCCTATTCCCTGGCGAAAAGGCTGCTCTCCATTCAATCGCTGGCCTATTACCAGCAGTATGGTTTTGTCTCCATCATTTGCATCCCGGGAAATCTTTACGGACCCTGGGACAATTTTAATTTGCTGGATGCTCACGTGATTCCTGCCTTGGTCCGGAAGTTCGTCGAGGCCAAGATCAATAAGGCCCCCACTATCGAAATTTGGGGCACGGGGAGGCCAAGCCGGGATTTTATCTATGCCGGCGACGTGGCCGAAGGTATGCTGAAAGCCGTAGAGACTTACAAAAAGAACGAAATCGTCAATATCTCTTCAGGGATTGAGACGAGCATCCGCCAGCTGACCGAACAGCTAAAAGCCTTAACTGAATATGAAGGGGAAATCACCTGGAATACTTCACGGCCGGATGGTCAATTGCGTCGTTGTTTCGATTTGACCAAGGCCAGAAAAGACCTGGGATTTGAGGCAAAAATCGGTCTGGCTGCAGGACTGAGAAAAACCGTGGCCTGGTACCAAGACAACCTTAATAACCCGAAGGTGAGAAGGTGATGCAATCCTTTTGGCAAGGTAAAAAGGTCTTGATTACCGGCGGAGCAGGTTTTATCGGCTCAAACTTGGCGGCCCAGTTGGTTGCTCTCGGCAGCCGGGTGCGGGTGGTTGATAATCTGGAGAGGGGGAAATTAGAATACCTGGAGCCGGTATCTAACCAGGTGGAATTTTTGCAGATGGACCTAACTGAAAATCGATCTTGTGAGCAGGCCTGCCGAGGAATGGAGATTGTTTTTCATCTAGCTTCCAAAGTGGGAGGAATAGGTTACTATTTGGCCAAACCGGGGGAAGTCATACTGAAGAATGTCTTGATGGATACTTTGATGCTGCAGGCCGTCTTGAAGGCTAAAATTGGATTTTATTTGTATACCAGTAGCGCACATGTTTACCCCATTGAACTTCAATTGCGCCCGGACGCCCCCCCCATTAAAGAGGAACAAGCTTATCCTGCCAATCCTGAACTTTCCTATGGCTGGGCCAAACTTTTGGCAGAGAAGCAAATTGAGTGCCATATCCAGGAAGGCGAGCCCCTCAGGGCCTCAATTGTAAGACTCATTGGGGCCTTCGGGAAAAATCAGGATCTCGATCTGGCAACCGGCTCCGCCATTCCGGTGTTTTGCCGGCGGGCCATCGAATATCCCCAAAGGAAACCATTTATCATTTGGGGCAGCGGTGAAGAGACGCGCTCGTATTGCTTTATTGATGACGTTGTGGACGGCATGCTGCAGTCGGTGAAGAAGCTTACGGAACACCAACTCCTTGGCCCCATTAATCTGGGCAGCGAGGAGCGGGTAAGCATCAGGGAATTAGCAGAGTTGATCATCGGGATTTCCGGCAAACCCATTGAAATCGTCAAGGATACTAGCAAACCCACCACGATATTCGGACAGGCTGTCGATTGTTCCAAGGCCAGAAAATTATTGAATGGTTGGAATCCCAAGACTTCTCTGCGGGCCGGGGTGGAAAAGACCTATAACCATGTGAAAAACCGTCTTATCGGGTCTTCATAATAACATTTAGCGGTTCTTTAAATCATTTTCGGTTTCATTTGGTTATTTGTCAGCGAGCAATATTTGTCCGTGGTCTTATCGCCTCATCCTGAGACTACCTATTCGATGCCTGGAGGTGATTTATGATTATCAGTCGGACTCCGTTTCGCATCTCTTTCTTCGGGGGCGGCACCGATTATCCAGTATGGTTCAAAGACTATGGCGGAGCGGTTTTGGCAACCACAATTAATAAATATTGTTATATCTCCTGCAGATATCTGCCACCATTTTTTGATCATAAATATCGGATTGCCTATTCTCTAATAGAGCATGCTAAAGGGGTCACGGATATCAAGCATCCTTCGGTGCGTGAAACCCTGGGCTACATCGGCTTGCAAGAAGGGGTGGAGATTCATCATGATGCCGACTTGCCGGCTCGCAGCGGGTTGGGCTCCAGTTCTTCTTTTACGGTGGGGTTGCTCCATGCACTTTATGGCTTAAAGGAGAAAATGGTAGACAAGAAAAAACTGGCAGATGATGCCATTTATATTGAGCAAATGTTGATTAAGGAGAACGTTGGCTGCCAGGACCAGTATATGGCAGCCTTTGGAGGGCTTAATCTTATTCTTTTTAATGGCATCGCCGATATCGAGGTCAAGCCGGTTATTATGAAAGCTAAGAAGACTCAGGAATTGTTGAGCCATCTGATGTTATTTTTTACCGGTTTTACCAGAACGGCGTCAGCAATCGCCGCAGAACAGATAAACAACATTCCAAAGAAGAAAAAGGAACTGAAGGTCATGCAGCAAATGGTGCAGGAAGCTCTAGCCATTTTAACTAGTGATACCGATATTATGGAGTTCGGGAAACTCCTCCATGAGAGCTGGCTTTACAAAAGATCTTTGACTGACCGGATTTCCACCGAATCCATCGACGACATTTATCTGGCGGCCAAAAAGGCCGGGGCGATCGGCGGCAAGCTGCTGGGGGCCGGCGGAGGTGGGTTCATGCTGCTCTTTGTGCCTCCGGAGAAAAAAGCGGTGGTGCGACAACGGCTGAGTAAATTGCTGCACGTCCCTTTTGGCTTTGATAATAGTGGTAGTTATATCATTTTCTATCAACCTGACCAATTGTATACATCCGACAAGACTTTTTAAAAGATGTCTCTGGATGCTGTAATTCTTTGTGGCGGAATGGGAACGAGGCTCAGGTCCGTGGTAAACGATCGGCCGAAATCCATGGCCGAGATCAACGGCAAACCCTTCTTGGAGATTCTCCTTAATAATTTGAAGCGGTTCAGTTTCAAGCGTTTTATTTTATGCACCGGGTATATGGCTGATTCGATTCAGGCTTACTTCAGAGATGGTAGCAGGTGGGATATGGAAATCATCTGTTCCCGGGAAGAGCGCCCCCTGGGGACAGCCGGGGCCGTGAAAAATGCTGAAGATAAAATCCGCAGTAACCCCTTTCTGGTCTTAAACGGCGACTCTTTCATCCAGGCCGACCTCACGGAGTTGGTGGCGTTTCATCAAAGGCACAGGGCGGATATCTCCCTGCTCTTAACCCAAATCAGTAATGGCCGAAGGTTTGGTTCTGTAACCCTGGCCCAGGACTTCAGGATCATCAACTATTCCGAGAAGGACCCTGGATCGCCGGAAGGTTGGATCAATGCCGGAGTCTATGTTATTTCCCGCCAGACCATGGAGCTGATTCCCCCTGGTCGGATTTTTTCCATGGAACACGACCTTTTCGAGACTCGCCGCAATGAACTGATGATTTACGGACTGCCCTGCCAGGGGAGATTGATAGACCTCGGTCTGCCGGAAAGCTATCAGTATCTAAGAGATCATTATCGGGATTATTTTGAAGATACTCTCTTTAAATCATAGCGTTTATAAAAAATAAATTCTCCCTGGAGTTTCATCTTATCGAAGCAATATGCGGTTAGAAATCTATGTATGATAAGATTCTTAACATAGGATGTGGGAATCGATTTCATCAGGATCATATAAACTTAGATCTCAACTCGATACATCCCTGTGTGAAAGCACATAATATTATTAAAGGGTTACCATTTCCTAATTTTTGCTTCGATGCAGTATATCATTCCCACTTTCTCGAACATCTGACGAAAAACGGAGCGGAATTTATCTTAAAAGAGTGCCATAGAGTTTTAAAAAAGGGAGGAATATTAAGGGTAGTCGTCCCTGATCTGGAACAGAAAAGTGCACTATATTTGGATTCCTTGAGAAGATGTGCGCAGCAAGATGATGGGGCGTGGGAAGATCATGAATGGATGATAATGGAAATAATAGATCAATTTGTACGTATCCAAACCGGTGGGGAAATGAAGATTTTTATTGAAACAAGAAACATTGCGGAGAATGAATTTATCTTGAACCGTCTTGGAATCGAATACGAAAATTTCAAAAAAGCCGCCAATCTAAGCAAAACTTTTTTATCCCGCCTGCGAGGCAAGTCTGCCCATTATATTACAAAGAAAATTTATGAAAAATTATCAATACGAATAACCGGTTTTCTTGCATTTTTATTGCTTGGTTCGAGAGGACTGGAGAGCTGGAAAATCGGCTGGTTCAAAACCAGCGGAGAAATGCACCAATGGATGTATGATCGGGTTTCGCTTACCCGATTAGTTATTAAGTCTGGTTTTAAGAATCCAATAATAGTGGATCACACAACATCCCAGATAGATAATTGGCAGTTATTCCAACTAGATGTAAATCATGATGGTTCGCCCTACAAGCCGGATTCGTTCTATTTGGAGGCACAAAAAAGCTGATAATTCGTCAAATAGCGTGTTAGGAACCACAAATTCCACTAAAAAAAAGAAGGATTTGAAACATACTTAAAAACGGGGCCCGGTTAACCGTTGTTGATAACTTGGATAACGAGCGCTTTTTGATCTTTGTTTAATTATTTAAAGAGGTGTTTAATAATGTGGCCAAGTTAATCACTATGCCTTTTTTCCATACTCATATTTCTTCTAATGCTCTCCAAAGAGTACGGGAGGTCTTGCTTTCTGGCTGGGTGAGCGAAGGAAAATTAGTGAAAGAATTTGAGGATAAGATTAACCAGTTTCTAAATTGTAAATTTTCTGTAGCCCTAAATAGTTGTACGTCTGCCTTGCATCTCGCTCTTGGATTGGCTGGAGTAACCCAAGGTGATGAGGTTATCCTTCCTCCTCAGACCTTCGTGGCAACTGGCCTTGCTATTTTAATGCAAGGGGGTGTACCGATTTTCTCCGATATCCAGTACGAAACAGGAAACATTTGCCCTCACTCAATTCGAAAAAAAGTCACTGAACGAACCAAGGCGATAATTGCAGTACATTGGGGCGGGTATCCGTGTGATATTGATGAAATTAACAGAATTGCGGAAGAGCATGATATCCCAGTTATAGAAGATGCTGCTCATGCATTTGGCGCTTCATATAGAGGGAAATCAGTCGGATCCATTTCTCGCTTTACAGCTTTCTCATTCCAGGCAATCAAACATATTACAACAGGCGATGGAGGGGCATTATGTTGCTTGAATAAAATAGATTATGACAATGCTCGAATTCGAAGGTGGCATGGGATTGATAGAAATAGCAGTGGGCCATCAATTTTAGGAGAGCGCGAATATAATATTAAAACGCTCGGCTACAAATATCATATGAATGATTATGCTGCAGCACTCGGTCTTGGTAACATAAAAGACTTTCCTAATAATCTTAAGAGAATAAGGGGAATAGCAAATATTTATCGCAAAGAATTAATAAATGTCCCCGGATTAAAACTGTTGAATTATAATGATGATAGGGAAAGTGCATATTGGCTTTTTACGGTATTGGTTAAGAACCGGATTGGCTTTATTAAAAAATTAAAAAGCCATGGTATCCCTACATCTGTTGTTCATTTGCGAATCGATCATAATGATATCTTTGGAGGGATTACCCCTAATCTTTTTAACCAGGAGAAATTTAATCGTCACCAGGTATCAATACCCATCCATATTGGACTAACTGATACAGATATAAAGAACGTTATTAATTGTATTCGAAGCGGGTGGTGATTTATATCGCGACATATTATTATATTATTAATTATTATTCTATAATATTAATCGTAATATATCATATCATTAAGAGCCTAATCAGCAATCCCCTTTAATAATATAAGGTATCCAGGAGATATGTCAATGAAAATACTGGTTTTAGGGGGGAATGGCTTTATTGGTAAAAATATGGTTACTGCTCTAAGAAGGTCTTATAATACTGTTATTTCAATTTCACTTAGGACTGGAATCGATTTAAGAGATTATTTATTAACAAGGAAGATCTTCTCCGAGATTACCCCAGACTATGTTATTAATTGTGCGGCGCATGTAGGTAGCGTACATTATATTTCAACTTATGCTGCCGATGTTCTCCATGATAATATGCAGATGATTCTTAATATTTATAAAGCAATAAAGGAGGTGAGTCCTAAGTCTAAGGTGATTAATCCCTTATCTAACTGCTCATATCCTGGAGAGAGTGAAATTCAATATGAATCGGATTGGTGGAAAGGCGAGGTGCATTCCTCAGTCTATTCTTTTGGCAATGCTAAAAGGTTTATTTATGTTGTTGCTTTTTGCTATTTGGGGCAATATGGTACTAAAACCTTAAATTTTTTAGTTCCAAATACATTTGGTCCTGGTGATCATACAGACCCAAATAAGACACATGCACTTAATGGTATGATAATAAGGATGATAAAAGCTCAAGATGAGGGTGAAAAAGAATTTGAAATTTGGGGTACAGGTAATCCAATTCGAGAATGGGCATATATCGATGATGTTATAGAGATATTAAAGCGTGCTTTATTAATTCAGGAAGAAATTACCTATCCAATTAATATTGCGCAGAAGAAGGGATATTCTATAAAGGAGTCAGCAGAAATAATTGCAAATTTAATTGGTTTTAAAGGGAATTTGACATTTAATACTAAATATCAAGATGGTGCACCTTGCAAAGTGCTTGATAATGGACGCTTTCAGCAACTTTTTCCTGAATACCGTTTTGTTGACCATGAAGCAGCAATAAAGAAAACAATCGAATATTATAAATATTTACTCAAAGGGGACCTAAAATGAAGTTGCTTTTAACAGGCGGTGCAGGTTATGTAGGCACAAGCTTAATCCCCCAACTTTTAGAAAGGGGGATTCAAGTTAGGGTATTTGATAATCTTTTGTTCGGAGGAATTCAATTGCTACCATTTTTCCGACACCCATGTTTTGATTTTCAAAAGGGTGATATTCGTGATCATCAGCAAGTAAATGAAGCTGTTCGAGGATGTGACATTATCATTCACCTTGCTGCGATTGTTGGTTACCCTGCTTGTCGGAAAAATCCCAAAATGGCAGAAGAAGTAAATGTTCAAGGAACCATGAATATTATCAAATCAATTTCGAAGAACCAGATTGTCCTTTATGCATCTACTGGTAGTAATTATGGAACAGTTGAGAATATTTGTACCGAGGAAACACCATTAAAACCCTTGAGCCTGTATGGACAAACAAAAACGATGGCTGAGAATATGCTTTTGCATGAATGTTCTACTATTGCATATCGTTTTGCCACGGCATTTGGCGTGGCTCCAAGATTGCGTTTGGATTTATTAATTAATGATTTTACGTACAAGGCCTTCACCCAAGGGTATTTAGTTGTTTATGAAAAGCATTTTATGAGAACATTTATTCATGTTTATGATATGGGAAGAGCTTTTATATTTGGAATTGACAATTTAAATAAAATGGTAGGCCAAATCTATAATGTCGGGTCCGAAAGGATGAATTATAGTAAGAAACAAATATGTGAAATAATTGATACATTTGTACCATGCTATATACATTTTGCCGACGTTGGAGAGGATATCGATAAAAGAAGCTATATTGTAAGTTACGATAAATTTAATGCATTAGGGTATAAAACAAGCATATCAGTTCAAGATGGTATTAAAGAATTATTAAAAGTTTTGCCCGCGCTTTCATTCATTAATCCTTTTTCCAATATATGACCCAAAACACATAAAAGATAATTGTCGAATAAAATGAAACTCCCTTCTGATAATATTATCGATTTTTATGGAATTATATTTCGTCAGGCAGATAATAATATCGAGGATTGTAATCTATTTTGTGATTTATTCAATTCTCATTATTCACGACGTGTTGATGAGCTCTACTATAAGTGGCAATATTTTGAAACACCATTTCCTAGCAATCTTTTTCTGGCAATCACAAGAACTGGCGAACTAGCAGGGTGTTACGGATATCAAATAAAAGACACTTGTTTTAAACAAAATATTGCTTGGGCTATTGATATTATTATTGATTACCCCTTTCAACAAAAAGGATTATTTAGACATTTAGCCGGGTTTGCGGCAAATAAGGTAAATGTATTTAAACCAATAGCTCTTTGTGTAATGGCTAATCTAAGGGCTAATTTTGCCCATGTGAAAGGGTTACATTGGCGACAAATTAGTATTTTTGAAAATTATATAAGGGTAACGTCCGATTTATCATTATTAGAACATAAGTCCTTTCAATTTATTCCTGCCCAAAAAATAAAAAATGAATTCTGGAATAAAGAAATTATAAGGAAGAGTCCTTCAATTATTTGTAATAAGCGTTCAAATGATTATCTAAAATGGCGGTTCTTAGACTCCCCATGGTATAAATATGAATATTTTTATGTTGTTAGAAACGCTAAAGAATTTGGATATATTATTCTCAAGATATTTAGAGATCCACAATCAAGAATATCTTTTGGCGACATTGTTGATATGATGTGGATAGAGGATGATCCTATTGCAATAGATCAGATGGTGAAGTTTGCCATAACTTATTTCTACAGAAAGGGAATCCACCATGCGACAATTTGGTTACAGGGGAATTCTATTCTTGAAGATGTTGGGGTTAAATTAGGTTTTTCCGAAACTGACCAGAAACGATATTTTAGCTGTAAGGTTATAAATAATTGTTACGAATGGCTAAAGGATCACAGACGTTGGTTTATTACTATGGCAGATTCTGAGATTTACTAATAAATTATGATAATGGAATGTTAAGTATATCAATATAATGGAAGAACTACAGACGCTTATTTATTACGCTTAAATATATAACCCAGATCGTTATTTTTACCTCGATATAACTTTAAATACAACTATATGAGTAAACTACTGTGCAAGATAATCAATTAAAATCAAATGCTGAATTTGCCCCCTTGGTATCAATTATTATTCCTTCTTATAACTCGGGCAGATTTTTGGAAAGGACGCTTATTTCAATTTTTAACCAAGACTATCCCAATATTGAGATAATCATAATTGATGGAGGTTCTACAGATAACACTGCAGATATCCTAAAGAAATATGGCCATCAGATAAAATTGCTGTCCGAGACTGATGAAGGAGAGTATTGCGCCATCAATAAAGGTATTAAAATGACAGGGGGTAAATATATTAAAGTTATTCCAGCGGATGATCTTCTTCACCCCAAGGCCACTTCACTTTTTGTTGACTATATGGAAAGACATCCTGAGGCTGCCCTGGCATATGGGCAATTTGTTTTCATTGACCAGGACAATAATATCTTGCGGTATTCCATTCAATACCAACCATTTTCACTAAAAGGGTATTTACGCGGGAAATTTTCCCATGGGAGTATGACCATGATGGTTCGCAAGATTGTTTTTGATGAACTAGGGCTGTTTGACACGACTTATTGCTATCAGGGAGATTTCGAATTCATCTCCAGGGTGGCGTCTAAGGGTTTACGCGTGGTTGATCTGCCTTTGGCGTTAGGAGGGTTCCGTATCTATCCAGAACAACAATCTGTTAAGAAAAATAAGATAATAAATAAACAACGACGTGCAATTATAAGAAAATATGGGACTATGCTGGACCTTATCCTATGTGAAGGCAAACAATATTATTTCATTACGAGAAGTTTGTTAGGAAAAATCAAATGGACTTTCCTGGGATTACTTGGAAAGGGCAGATATTGCGGGGGAAACCCTCGCAAATTCGAGGATCTCTATTGACTATTAAAGGTCTGGGCCCCAGTCGTAGCTAATTATGATCAATGGCCTTCCGATCATCAGCTCGTAACACAGGTTCCAATAGAGTTTCCCTAATTAACAGCCCTGCAGGGGTGAACATAGCGCCCCTAAAATCCTTAAGCTGAGGAGTTTTCCCATGAAGAGTGCCTTGGTCTGCGGCGCCGGCGGTTTTATCGGCAGCCATCTGGTCAGGCGTCTCAGGAGGGAAGGTTATTGGGTGCGGGGAGTGGACCTGAAATATCCGGAATTTGCTCCTACCACCGCAGATGACTTTCTCATCGGCGATTTGCGCGATCCGGCCACCTGCCGACAGGCGGTGGACCGCCATTTCGATGAGGTGTACCAACTGGCAGCCGACATGGGTGGGGCGGGGTTCGTTTTCACCGGCGACAATGACGCCGACATCATGCATAATTCCGGATTAATCAACCTCAACATGCTGGAGGGCTGTCACAGGCGCAATGTAAAACATATTTTTTATTCCTCTTCGGCCTGCATATATCCAGAATATAACCAGAAAGACCCCAACAACCCCAACTGCGCCGAAGACAGCGCTTATCCCGCCAATCCGGACAGCGAATACGGTTGGGAGAAGTTATTCAGCGAACGGCTCTACCTGGCCTTCCACCGGAATTACGGCCTGGAGGTAAGAATCGCCCGCTATCATAATATCTTCGGGCCGGAAGGCACCTGGCGTGGCGGCCGGGAAAAAGCGCCCGCGGCCATATGCCGCAAGGTCGCCGCGGCTCCGGATGGCGGGGAGATTGAGATTTGGGGCGAAGGCCAGCAGACCCGGTCTTTCCTTTATATCGACGAATGCCTGGAGGGTACCCTTAGGCTCATGCGTTCAAATTTTACCGGCCCGGTGAATATCGGTTCCGAAGAGATGGTGACAATAAACCAATTGGCCGAGATGACCATGAAAATCGCCAAAAAAAAATTGACCCTAAAGCATATCAAAGGACCGCAGGGGGTCCGGGGCAGAAATTCAGACAACCGGTTATTTATCAACAAAATTGGATGGAAACCGTCCCAACCTCTAAAGGCTGGCTTAGAGATGACCTACCGATGGATAGCTGAACAGGTCCGAAAGGACCAAGCATACGAGTAGACAGGTTAATTTTGTCAAACGGAGATAGGTATTTGAGGCCACCGGCTTTCCATAGATACTTTCGGATCAGATAGTGCAGAAACTGCGCTTACTATTTTTAACTCATAGTGTGATCTGGCGCGGTGGCTTCTTGCGAGCCTTTCACTGGGGGCGCCTACTGGTCCGGAAAGGGCACCAAGTGACTATTCTGACCATTTCTGAGAATAACCGGCGTAAATTCGAAACCCAGGAACGCGATGGGGTCTGCTTGGTAACAACGCCGGACCTGCTCAGCGGCCGACTGCGCTCCGGCTGGGACCCCTGGGATACTCTTAACCGCATGGCTTACCTTTGGTCGCAAGATTATGATCTGGTGCATTCGGTGGACTCTCGGCCGGTTTGTATTCTGCCGGCGCTAATGCTCAAGAAATTGAGGGGGTCAAAATTAGTCATTGATTGGGGAGACTGGTGGGGCAGAGGCGGAACCATTGTAGAGCGGGCAAAAAGCCTGGCGGAACGCCTTTTCGCCCCGGTGGAGACTTTTTTTGAAGAAGGCTTTCGGCATTATGCCGATGGTTCTGTAGTCCTAACCTCGGCCCTGAAGAACCGAGCCCTGGCATTGGGGGTAAGGTCTGATCGTCTGCTGCACATACCGCATGGAGCAGATGTGGAAAGGCTGCAGCCAAGGGACAAAGTCGAGGCTCGCAAACGGTTAAGGCTTGATAATGGGAAGCGATTCTTGGGGTATGTAGGGAGTTGTGTATTTGCAAAAGACCGGAATTTATTGATAAAGGCCTTTGAACATCTTTATGAATTCGAAAAGCGGGTCAGGTTGATATTTATCGGGCGAACTGGCTTTAAACAATCGGATCTGGAAACCAACTTAAGAGACTATGTAATATTTACCAACGAGATTACCGATGAGGAATTACAAGATTACATTGCTGCCTGCGACATCATGTGGCTTCCGTTAAAAGACACCATCGCCAACCGGGGGCGTTGGCCCTCCAAAATCTGTGATTATCTCGCCGCCGGCCGCCCCGTGGCTGCCACCGCGGTGGGCGATTTGAAGCAACTTTTTTCCCGTTCGGAGATTGGCATCCTTTCCAGAGATGACCCCCTGGATCTTGCCAGGGCTACCTTACAATTGCTGGTCAGGCCTGACTTGGAAGAGTTAGGGAAGAATGCTCGCCGGGTCGCAGAGTTTGAACTGTCCTCGAACGTCCTTACTGATCGACTTGAATCCTTTTACTTCGACACTCTGAGCAAGATGGATTAAAAAGGAGAGTCTCATGCATGAGCGGGAGGCGGGATGGAATGCAGCGTATCAGGAAATAACATGGTTCTATTCGGAACTTTATGAAAGCTTTTAACTAGCCAAGCGAGGATTGAACCAAATCTGATAGGGTTTTATTATGGATTGGTGGCCCCGGTATCATAAGATCATTCTGCAAATAATCGACTCTTTGACCACTGCCATGAGTTTTGTGGTTTCCTATTATCTCTGGCAGGCCCTGCGCTGGCTGGTATTGCCGTATGAAATGGGAAAAGAGATCAGCTTTGACGGGACCCTCATCTTCATCCTGCTGTTTCTTTCCGTTATCTGGAGCATCATTCTTGATATGCAGGGGGCTTATTCGTATCAGCGCTTCACTTCTTTTAAAAAAGAAGTGGGAATGATTTTCAGAACCGTCTGTTTTGGATTAGTTCTACTCTTTGGATTGATCTTCGTTCTTCGCCCGGGATATATCCCTAGAACCTTGGTGCTCATTTTCGGTGGGATAAATTTTGTCTTATTGACCCTGGAAAAACTTCTTCTCTTTGGTCTGGCCAAGTTTATCCGCCAGCGGGGTCACAACCGGAAGACCGTGTTGGTGGTGGGAACCGGCGGGGAATCGCGAAAGTTCATGGACATTCTGGAGAGACATTTTCATTGGGGATTGGACATAGTAGGGTTCCTGACCAACGATTCCAAAAGGGTGGGGAAGGAGGCCTTTGGCAAGAAAATTCTGGGGACCTTCCGGGACATCGCCCGCGTATTGCATGAAAACCCGGTGGACGAAGTGATTATTACGGTTTCCACCCGCCGGCTGGGAGAGGTGCAGGAGGTCCTGGAGGTTTGCGAGCGTGAGGGGGTGCAGGTAAGAATCATTTCTGATTTTTTGGGAGAAATAGCTAAAAGATTTCGGGCTGATATTATCTATGACCTCCCTATTATCAGTATTAGCTATATTCCCCACAATCATTGGGCCCTGGCGGTTAAGAGGGGCATGGATATCGTTATTTCTTTATTTGCCCTGATCATCCTGGGTCCCTTCTTCCTGATCATTGCCGCGGCCATCAAGCTTTCTTCTCCGGGTCCGGTATTTTATAAGATGAAATGGGTGGGGTTTAATAAGAAACCCTTTGAAGGGTGGAAGTTCCGAACCATGGTGGTGGGGGCCGACAAGATGAAAGAACAGTTGGACCACCTTAATGAGATGCAAGGACCGGTCTTTAAAATCGCCAATGATCCCCGGATCACCCCCGTGGGCCGGTTCTTAAGGAAATTCAGCCTGGATGAGCTTCCCCAACTATGGAGCGTACTGAAAGGGGATATGAGTCTGGTGGGACCCCGCCCGGCCGGGCCCCATGAACTGGCGCGTTATGAGTCCTGGCAGCGCCGGAAATTGAGCATCAAACCGGGCATAACTTGCTTATGGCAGGTATGCGGACGGAATAAAATTAATAGCTTTATTGATTGGGCCAAGATGGATTTGGTGTACATCGATAATTGGTCATTATGGTTGGACTTTAAGATTCTCTTGAAAACTATTCCAGCGGTCTTTACCGGCAAGGGGGCCAGTTGAGTTGGCGGTCGGCTAAACTTGAAAATTGCACGGTCTTGATAACCGGCGCCAGCCGGGGTATCGGCGCGGCCCTGGCCGAGACCCTGTCCCTGGCGGGCGCCGGGGTGGCGCTGCTGGCCCGGGACGGCGCCAAGCTGGCGGAAGTGGCCGCCCAGATCAATGGCCGAGGGGGGCGGGCCATTACCGTGGCGGGCGACGTGGCCGATGCGAAAACTTCCGCCACCGCGGTTAAGGAGGCCCGGCGCACCCTGGGAGATATCGACATCCTGGTCAACGCCGCGGGAATCCAGCCCCCCATCGGACTTTTCGCCGACAATTGCCTGGAGGCCTGGGAACGGGCTATCCAGGTGAACCTGATGGGCCCGGTGCGGGTTATTCATGCGGTATTACCCGGGATGATGGCCCGGCGGCAGGGCAAGATCATTAACTTCTCCGGCGGCGGGGCCACCGGGCCCCGGCCCAACTTTAGCGCCTATGCCGCTTCCAAGGCCGCGCTGGTGCGGCTTACCGAAACTCTGGCAGTAGAGCTCAAGCCTTACAACATCCAGGTTAATGCGGTGGCGCCAGGGGCGGTCAACACGCAGATGCTGGATGAAATTTTGGTAGCAGGCGAAAAGGCCGGGGCGGAATACCACCAGGCCCAGGAACGGGCCAGGAATGGGGGCACGCCGATGGAACTGGTCTGCAAACTGGTTCTATTCCTGGCCTCTCCTGCTTGTGGCGGCCTTACCGGCAAGCTCATCAGCGCCCCTCATGACCCCTGGAGGTCTTGGGAGGGAAGGGCTGAGGAAATCAATGCCTCTCCCATGTACTGCCTCCGCAGGATGGACCCGTTTACTTTAAGCCCTTTGATTAAGGATATTGATTAAGCGATGAAAATCGGCATTGCAGGGTGTGGTCTCATCGGCAACCGCCGGGCCCTAGCCGCCAAGGCGGCAGGTGATGAGGTGGTTTTGGTAGCTGATCTTAAGCCCGAATGCGCCCAAAAGGTGTCAGAGTATGTTGGATGTGGATGGACGGAAGACTGGCGACTGGTCGTCACCCATCCTGATATTGAGGTGGTTGTGGTGGCTACGGTCAACAAGAGTTTGATGCCGGTGACGATAGCCGTTTTAGAAAACGGCAAACACGCCTTTTGCGAGAAACCCTTGGGTCGCAATGCCAAAGAAGCAAAGGCCATAGTTGATGCGGCCATGGCTAATCACCGGCTTCTTGGGGTGGGCTTTAATCACCGCTGCCATCCCGCCTTGTGGAAGGCCCATGGATTGGCGCAAAGCGGCCGGATAGGCCCGCTCCTGAGCATTCGGGCCGCATACGGCCATGGGGGCCGTCCCGGCTACGCCCAGGAATGGCGGGGCAATGCCGACCTGGCCGGCGGGGGCGAACTGCTGGATCAAGGGGTGCATATCGTGGACCTATGCCGCTGGTTCCTGGGAGATTTTGTCCAGGTGAGCGGCATGCTGGGCACCTGGTTTTGGCAGGTGGCGCCTTTGGAAGATAATGGCTTTGCTTTACTGCGCACTTCCTCCGGGCAGATCGCCAATATCCATACCAGTTGGACGCAATGGAAAAATCTCTTTCGCTTTGAGGTCTTCGGACGGGACGGATATTTGTTGATTAATGGCCTGGGAGGCAGTTACGGCATTGAGACCCTTACCTTGGGGCTCCGCCGTCCTGAATCCGGTCCCCCGATAGAAGAGACCTGGGAGTTTCCCGGACCTGACATCTCCTGGCAAACCGAATGGGAAAGGTTTAAGGCAGCCATCTCCGAGGGGCGCCAACCCCAGGGAAACGGCCATGATGGGTTCCAGGCCGCCAGGGTGATCGATGCTATCTATGAATCTGCCAAGACCGGTCGGATGGTAGAGCTGGAAAATCTACCATGAAAGCCATGCTTTTGGCGGCGGGCTTGGGCACCAGGCTTAGTCCGCTCACCGATCATTGTCCCAAATGTATGGTGCCGGTGGCGGGCAAGCCGGTATTGCAGTGGAATATCGAATGGCTGCGATCTCAGGGGGTGGCTGACCTGGTGGTGAATCTGCATCATTACCCGGAAGCCGTTACCGGCTATTTTGGGGACGGGAGCGCCTTCGGGGTGCGCCTCCGTTACTCTTACGAACCGGTGTTGCTGGGCACGGCCGGGGCCCTTTGGGGAGCTCGCAAGTTACTGGCCTCAGAACGCTTCTGGGTAATTTATGCTGATAATCTGGTGAATTGTTCCTTGGAACGGATGGAGAGCCTGCATTTATCAGTTGATGCTACCCTCACCATGGGCCTCTTTTGGCGAGAAGACGTCAGCTCCAGCGGGGTAGCAGAATTAAACGACGATGGACGGATTACCGGATTCAAGGAGAAGCCAAGAGCCAAGGAAGCACGTAGCCATTGGGTCAATGCCGGTTTATTCCTGTGCAATTATAAACTTCTGCAATTCATCCCTCCTAACCAGAATTGTGATTTTGGCCTGGAAATTCTCCCCGCCATGCTGGCGGCCGGGGAACCTATGTATGGCTATCCCTTTGGCAACGGGGAAAGCCTTTATTGGATTGATACCCCCGAAGATTTGGCCCGCACCGAGGCAATTTTGCAACAAAGCTCCATCGCAAGCTCTTAAGGTTTGCGGGCGCTTTACCAAAAACCAATCCTTATCTCTAATTTCTTCATAGTAATGCCGGTTCGTTATGACCATAACTCCGATTTTTATCAAGGAATGATGGCGTCGTTTGCAGGGAATGAATCCCGGAAAAGGAGGAGGCGGTTATGATATTAGCCAGAGCTCCTATGCGGATCACTTTGGGCGGGGGCGGCACGGATTTGCCCTCCTATTACTCCAAATACGGCGGCTTTGTCCTCAGTGCGGCCATCGATAAATATCTTTACATTTACGTCAATCGTCCCAAAGCTGATGGCCTGATCAGGGTTAAATACTCTCGCTATGAGGAAGTCTCCCACCCGGATCAGGTTCAGCATGATCTAGTGCGGCCGGCCTTAAAGCTTTTGGGGATCAAGAATAACGTAGAAATCGTTTCCATGGCCGACGTGCCGGCCGGCACCGGGCTGGGTTCCTCCAGCACCTACATGGTCTGCCTGCTTACGGCTCTTTACGAATTGAAGCGGGAACGGGTCCCGACCCAGGCTATGGCTGAGTTTGCCTGTAAGGTGGAAATGGAGATGGCCGGCCATCCCGTGGGCAAACAGGATCAATATCTGGCGGCCTTTGGCGGCATCACCTGCCTGGATATTGAACTGGACGGCAGGGTAAAGGTGAGTCCTTTGAATATTTCTTTGACCACCGCAGAGGACCTGCGCAGCCGGGTTTTGCTGTTCTTTACCGGGTTAAGCCGCAGCGCCAATCATATCTTGCGAGATCAGAAGCAGGATACCGAAAAGCAGGATGCGACGGTGATCGATAGCCTGCATAAGACAAAGGAGATGGGATTTCGAGTGAAGGAGGCCTTGCTAAAGGGGGACCTGGAAACTTTTGGCCATATCTTGCATGAACATTGGGAAAACAAGAAGCGCCGTTCCGGCGCCATCAGCAACCCCAACATCGACCGCTGGTATAACACGGCTCGGGAAGCCGGGGCCTTGGGCGGCAAGCTGAACGGCGCCGGGGGCGGCGGCTTCCTCATGCTTTATTGTCCTTTGCACAAAAAAGGGGCGGTGCGCCAGGCCATGGCCTCGGAAGGCCTGGAAGAAATGGCCTTTGACTTTGACTATCAGGGAGCCAAGGTAATGGTGAACTTCTGATAAAAGTATTGGTGACCGGAGGAGCCGGATTCATCGGATCCCATACCGTCGACCTGCTCCTTAACAAGGGCTACGAGGTCCGCATTCTCGATTCTTTGCAACCCCGGGTCCATCCCCGGGGTAAGCCGGACTATGTTCCGGCAGAGGCCGAATTTATTCAGGGAGATGTGGCCAGCCGGGCCGACTTATCCAAGTCCTTGGAGGACGTGGATTTCGTCTTCCACCTGGCTGCCTATCAGGACTATTTGCCGGATTTCAGCCAGTTTATTCAGACAAACACCTTCTCAACCGCCCTGATGTTCGAGTTGATCGTAGCTGAGCCCAAACGCTTCCCGGTAAAAAAAATCGTCTTTGCTTCTTCTCAGGCGGTGTCGGGGGAAGGGAAGTATAGTTGCGTTAAGAATGGAACTATCTTTTATCCCGGCCCACGTTCCCTGGCGCAATTGAGTCGCGGGGAGTGGGATTTCGCCTGTCCCGATTGTGGTGGGCCGGGTCAGCCGCAACTCATTGATGAGGCCACCTGCAATCATCCCCATACCGCCTATGGCATCTCCAAGTATGCCATTGAGTTGTTGGCCTTTAACCTGGGACGCCGGTACGACCTCGCCACCGCCGCCATGCGCTATACCTATGTCCAGGGACCCCGCAACTCATTTTATAATGCCTATTCGGGCATCGCCCGCCGATTCGCTTTGCGCATTCGCGCCGGATTGCCACCCGTCTGCTACGAAGATGGCCAGCAGCTGCGGGATTATGTCAATGTCTACGACGTGGCCCGGGCTAACCTTGTTGTCTTGGAAAGCCCGGAAGCCGATGGTTTGGCCTTTAACGTCGGCGGTGGCCGGGCGATAACCGTGAGAGAGTTTGCCGACATCATGCTGCGGGCCTGCGGCAGTTGCCTGGAGGCCCAGGTGCCCGGAGAATTTCGTCTGGGTGATACACGGCATACTGTGAGTGATATCAGTCGCATGCAGGCCCTGGGTTGGGAGCCGACCATCCCGGTGGAGGAAAACGTCCGGCAGTATCTTCAGTGGCTGGATACCCAGACAGGCACGGAAGAATATCTCTTCGAGGCCGAACGCATCATGGCGAAGCAGGGTGTGATCCAACGAATTCGGGGATAGAGAGAAATGTCATATTCCCGGCAATATCTGGCGGAAGCGGCGCAAGTGCTGGAAGGACTTAATCCCCGGGTCATCGATCGACTGGTGGAGGAATTAGTAAAATTGCGCGCCCGAGGAGGCCGGCTGTTCATCGTGGGTTCGGGCGGGGGCGCCGGCCACGCCTCCCACGCGGTGAACGACTTCCGCAAAATCGCCGGCATCGAGGCCTACACCCCCACGGACAACGTCTCGGAACTCACGGCCCGAGTCAACGACGACGGCTGGGAGACCAGCTATGTCAACTGGCTCAAGGGGAGCCGGTTGAACGACAAGGATATGGTCCTGATTTTTTCCGTAGGAGGTGGCAACCGGGAGTATCAGATCAGCATGAATCTGGTGCGCTGCCTGGAGCTTGCCAAGGAAGTGGGAGCCTCCATCGGCGGGGTGGTGGGCCGGGATGGCGGCTTTACTGCCCAAGTGGCCGACGCCTGTGTGGTTATCCCCACCGTCAACGCCAGCACCGTTACTCCTCACGTGGAGTCCTTCCAAGCGGTCGTTTGGCATTTGCTGGTTTCCCACCCCGACCTCCAGGTCGCAGAAATGAAATGGGAATCGGTGAAATGAGGCAGCGGGCCATTTTTTTGGACCGGGATGGCGTGCTGAACCGGGTATTTCGGCAAGAAGACGGGAAGACCCACCCTCCCCAGACCCCGGAGGAAGCGGAGATTCTCCCGGGCGTGCTGGAAGGATGCCAGGCCTTACGCCGGGCCGGATTCCTCTTGATCGCGGTGACTAATCAACCGGACGTGTCTCGGGGCACCCAGCGCCGGGAGATGGTGGAAGCCATTAATGAGAAAATCCGGGAGCAAATTCCTCTGGATGACATTCTGGTTTGCTTTCATGACAACCACCATTACTGCCAATGCCGCAAGCCTGAGCCGGGTTTGATTCTGGAGGCGGCCAGACGCTTCCTAGTGGACCTGAGGAGCAGCTTTATGATCGGTGACCGGTGGACGGATATTGAAGCCGGACGGCGCTCCGGGTGCAAGACCGTTCTGATCAATGCCCCGGCAAGTGAGGCCGGGCGCTGCCGCCCCGATCTTGTTGCCCAATCCTTTATTTCGGCTTCCCATTGGATTTTGCAACAAACTTGAGGTATTGGGCCGCCAATCAGTTGCCAGAGTTACTTTCCCTTGGGCACCCCCTCCCTCGGGAACCCGAAGAGGCAACTCCCCGATATCCGGTAACCTCCATCTTTGGCTGACCGGTCAATCTCAATCATCATGGGGGTAGCAATCTTGAAAAGCTTGTCTGAATTGCGGGTTAAAATCTTTGCCGACGGTGCGGACAAAGCTGGCATGTTGGAAATGTACGGTAACCCGCTCATTCAGGGCTTTACCACGAACCCGACACTGATGCGCAAAGCCGAGGTAAAGGATTACCGGGAATTTGCCTGGGAGATTACCGCGGCCATCCCGGACCGGCCCATTTCCTTTGAGGTATTGGCCGACGAATTTGACGAAATGGAACGGCAAGCCCTGGAGATTGCCTCGTGGGGGAAAAATATCAACATCAAGATTCCCGTCACCAATACCAAGCAAGAGCCATCCTGCGACCTGATACGAAGGTTAGCCCGGGCTGGGGTGAAACTCAATGTCACCGCCTTGATGACCCTGGACCAGGTGCGGGATGTGAGCCTTGCCCTGGCTGGCGGTCAATCATCTTTCATTTCCGTCTTCGCCGGGCGCATCGCCGATACGGGTCGGGACCCCGTGCCCCTCATGGCCGCGGCGGTGGAACTTCTGCGGCCCTATCCCCAGCAGGAGTTGATCTGGGCCAGCCCGCGGGAATTGCTCAATATTTTCCAGGCCAGTGCCATCGGTTGCCATATCATTACCGTGACAAACGACATTTTAGCGAAGCTCAAACTGGTAGGCAAAGATTTGCATGAATATTCCTTAGATACAGTCAAAATGTTTTATAATGATG
>Ga0326728_10003735_pt1 | contig 46450 bp, 36 predicted proteins | sample MB3enrmetagenome_FD_207602 | JGI IMG/M metagenome (GOLD analysis project Ga0326728, IMG submission 207602) | Lab enriched peat soil microbial communities from McLean, Ithaca, NY, United States - MB31MN | ecosystem: Environmental > Terrestrial > Soil > Wetlands > Peat | place: USA: New York...
TTGCAGCGCCCGCGCGGAGTGCGGCGGCTAGCAAACAAATTTCCGCTACGGAGGCACCAGGAATTGAGCAATGAGCGCATTGAGGCGGTGGTACACATCCGAAACACTAAGTGAACAGTATTGGGGCAAGTCCCGGCCCTACATCTCCTATGAGGACAGCACCGAATTTCTTTAAAGCTTCTCCTGAATTGTGCCGATAGGGTCGTAATGGGATAGCACCCTATGGAGAGCAAGAGAACCGGACAGCCGGGATCTTGCCAGGTTTCACCCTGGGGCCCTGCGGAATGAAACAATGCCGAAATGCTCCCTACCTTCTGATTGACTTAGCAGGCGTTTGGTGCGATCATAGGGGCAGTTGAATAGCAGGGTTTTGTGGTGTTTTGTTGGGGAAGATCATTTTAACGAACGCTAAAGGAGCTCAAAGATGACACGATTCGGGACAAAGAGTCCAGTTGCCTTTTTGCGAGGACTGTCCGCGGCCTTGGTTGCGGCCATGGTCCTTGCCTTCTTCGTGCCGGCGCCGGCCCAAGGGCAGGGGCTACGGACGCGGCACGTGCGTGAGGCGGTTTCAAGCGGGCAGGCGGAGTATCTGGGCAGGCTTCCCTCGACGCTGTCCTTGCGGCTGAACATTTCTCTGCCGCTGCGCAACGAGCCGGAGCTCAACGAATTGTTGCAGCAGCTTTATGATCCCCACAGCCCTTCTTTCCACCAGTTCCTTAGCCTGGAAGAGTTCACCGAGCGGTTCGGACCCACGCAAGAGGACTACAACGCGGTGATTCGTTTCGCGCAAGCGAACGGCTTGGCCGTGACCGGCACCTCTCCCAATCGCCTGGTCGTGGATGTCACGGGGCCGGTGGCGAATATCGAGGGAGCGTTCCACGTGAACATGGGCGTGTATCAGCACCCGACGGAAGACCGCACGTTTTACGCTCCGGACCAGGAGCCCACGCCGGACCTGACGGTTCCCTTGTGGCACATCTCGGGCCTCGACAACTTCTCCATCCCGCGTCCCGCCAGCCTCCATAGAGCTCCGGATAAGAAGAAGACCACGGGCTCGGGACCCAGCGGGTATTTTATCGGCAGCGACATGCGGGCGGCCTACTACACTAAGACACTTCCAACAGGCACAACAGCCCTTACCGGTACCGGCCAGTCGGTGGGGCTGGTGGAATTTGAGGGTTACAACGAAACTGACGTCACCAACTATTTCAAAAAGGTGGGACAGACGCTCAGTGTCGCCGTCAATGGCGTGTCAACGGACGGGTCCAGCTTGAGCTGCAACCGGCGGTGCGACGACACCGAGCAGGTGTTGGACATCGAAGAGGCGATCTCGATGGCGCCGGGCATGAGCCAAGTCCGTGTGTACGTATCCGACACCAGCGACGTCAATATCTTCAACTCGATGGCTACGGACGGCAAAAAGAACAAGATTTTCTCATTGAGCTGTTCGTGGGGATGGGATCCGGCTGACCCGAGTAGTGATGACACCTACTTCAAGGAGTTTGCAGCCCAGGGTCAGAATCTGTTTGTGGCGTCAGGCGACAGCGGCTCGTTTAGCTCGAGCTCCAGTTATGTTTATCCGGCGGACGATATGTACGTCACCGCGGTGGGCGGCACGGACTTGACCACCGCCAGCGCGGGCGGCGCCTGGAAATCGGAAACTGCCTGGGCCGACAGTGGCGGCGGGATTTCTCCAGACGGGATTGGGATCCCCAGTTGGCAGACGGCCGCTATCGCCGCTTACAACGCTAGCGTCACTTCCGGCAAAGGATCGACGACCTATCGCAATTGCCCGGACGTTTCCGCAGAAGCGAACACGGACAATTACATTTGCTACGACGGCGGCTGTGCGGGAGGGTGGGGCGGAACGAGTTTCGCGGCGCCTCGTTGGGCCGGCTTCCTGGCGCTGGTGAATCAACAGGCTGTGGCCAACACCGGGAGCGCAGTTGGCTTCATCAACCCGACCCTTTACTCGATTGGCTTGTCTTCGAGCTATAGCGCTGACTTCCACGACATCACCAGTGGCAGCAACGGCACATATAAGGCGGTAACAGGCTACGACTTGGTGACCGGCTGGGGCACTCCGATTGGGTACGGCCTGTTCAACTCCCTGATCAGCGCTCTGGCGCCGTAACGTGCACGTTCAACACAAGGCGGCTTGGCCGCCCGGTAGTTCGGATCACCGAATACAGAAAAGAGCCTGGACCTTTGGGTCCGGGCTCTTTTCGTTCAGCAAGGATTCGTGCGTAAAGAACCCTGCCCCCCTTTCAAGCCACCCCGAAAGCTGGCCGACCTTCTTGGACGTCGCGATTGCCCACGACGTGGCAAGCGTCTAGGCCGAGTCGGCCTCTCGCATAGGGGCCTGTCAAAGATTTCCGGGTCTGGTGCAGTCGGGCTTCACGCCGCAACGGGCAGGGGGCTAGAGTCCCGGCGCGCTCAAACGATAGCGGTCGAACCGGCGGCCTAGATGCTGGCCGAAGCTAACAAGGCGCAACGGAAGCGCCATCCAGCTCAAGCGAGAGCCAATTGCCTTGCGCCATTGCAGGACGCGCCACTCAGCCAATTCGTTCACATCACGATAAGTGTCGAGCGCGAGCTCTTCGAGCTGCACTGCCTCCGGCAAATGAAGGCGGCCCCGATCAAAAGCGCGACAGGCCTCCCCGAGGGCTCGCCGCGCCAGCGTTCGCCTTAGTGTCTTCTCAAGTCGCTGCCGGTTGACGATCCTTTCAGGACACGCCTGAAACACCGCCTCGAACGCTTTCTTAACCTGCGCCAGATCCGCGGTCGTCGTATTGAACACCCGGCGGTGCATCCCGGCGGCGTGGTCCCGGTAATACGCCTGATACGGTCCCCCAATGTAGCCTATATCAGCGTAGAGCGCGAGCCTCATCCACAACTCGAAATCAGCGGTGTGCGGCAGGTCCTCTCGAAACCCGCCGGCACTCCGCACCACGCTCATCCGCAACAGAACTTCGGGGGAATATACGCAGTTCGCCGTACATCGGCATCGAATCTCGAACCACTCGCGTCCGGGCCAGGTCTTCCATCGCGGCGGTCCGGTCCTCACCGGCGGCGGAGGACCATTCCCCTGGAAAACCCTGGGGCGTCCGTAGACGAACCCGGTCTCGGGGTGCGCCTCGAGTAACTCCCATGCCCGGCGCAGCGACCCGGCGTCAGGGCGTCGTCCGCATCCAGGATCACAGCATAAGTCGCCCCAGCGGCCCACTCCAATCCTTCGTTATAGGTTTTTATGTGTCCCTGGTTAGCGGCGTGGCAGCGGACCCTGACTCGCCGGTCTCGCGCGGCAAGGCTGGCGGCAATCCGCTGCGAGTCATCGCTCGAGGCATCATCGATGATGAGAACTTCCAGGTCCACACCAGCTTGGCACAGCACGCTTTCGACGCAAACGGCTAGGAATCGCGCATAGTTGTGATTCGGAATGACCACCCGCACACCGTTGTTCATGTTCAGAAAATGGTGAGGTGACCCCTGCCAGCCCTTAGATCGGCGCAATCGCGAATGACGTCGATTACGCGTTTTTGTTCGTCCTCGCGCAGGTCATGGAATAATGGCAGAATCAGCGTCTGTCGCGTCAAACGCTCGGTGACGGGCAGCTCGATTCGCGAAACGCCCGCGTACGCCGCCTCCAAATGCGCGGCCATGAACCCGCGCCGCGCGGAGATGCCGAATGCCATCAGCCGGCGCAGAAGATCGTCGCGCGTCAGAGGGAAATTCTCGGGCAAGGCGATCCAGAATGACTGAAAATTTGTCCGGCCGTACGGCGGATCGCAGGCGGCGCGCAATCCCGGCACATCGGCCAGATGCTGCTGGTAGCGTTCGGCCAATAGACGCCGGCGCGCCAGGATCGCATCGAGGCGCGTCACTTGCACGAGACCCACCGCCGCCTGGAGGTCGCTCATCCGGTAATTAAAGCCGGTTTCCGCGTAACTCTCGAGAATCACCTTGCTGGCGGTGTGGCGGTCTGCCGCACTCACGCTCATCGCGTGCTCTCGCAGACGGCGCATGCGCTCCGCGAACTCCCCGGAACGCGTCATGATCATGCCGCCTTCTCCCGTGGTGATCACTTTGCGTGGATGGAAGGAGAAAACTACAAGATCGGAGTGGCATCCGATCGGCTGGCCTTCATAAACGGAGCCCAAGGCGCAAGCGGCATCCTCCACGATCGAGATGCCGCGCGGTTCACAGAGCCTGCGCACCGCGCCGATGTCCGCGGGCGTGCCTCCCTGGTGCACCAGAATGACCGCCTTCGTTCTGGGCGTGAGGACTTGTTCGATAGTATTGGCGGTGAGGTTCTGCGTCTGTTCGCAAACGTCCGCAAAAACCGGCACGGCGCCTGCGTGGCGAATTGCGTTTGCGGTCGCAATGAAGGACAGAGACGGCGCAACGACCTCATCGCCAGGACCCACCGATAACGCGAGCAGAGAAAGATGGAGCGCCGCCGTACCGGACGATACCGCCACTCCGAAGGCGGCGCCAACGCGGGCGCGAACGGCCTGTTCGAACGCGGCCACGCGTGGGCCTTGGGCAATCCAACCCGACGCAATCACCTCGGCTACCGCGGCTGCTTCCTCGGCGCCCAGCCAGGGTCGCATTACAGGGATCACTTCACGCACGCTCAGCCCTCACTCGCGGGTCAGCGCCTGACCGAAGCCCGACGCCACCGCTGCGGCGACGGCCGCCCCGACAGGGTCCCGCAATGTGCCCCCCGAAAGACGCGCCCGCGCCATGACCTCGCCAACCTTCAAACCACCGGCTTGCAAACGAATCACCGCCTCCGGTCCAATACTAGATGGCAGGACGCCTTGGTGTCCAGGCAAGGGGGCTTCGAGCGGCCAGAACGGCACATCGCGGCTCGACAACTCGGAACGATCCAGATCACCCCAGAATTGCGCCACCATCGCGCCGGGATAGCGCTGCGCGATCAGGTTGGCTTCACGACTGCCAACCACTGGTTGGTCCCGAGGCCGCATGGCCACGAGGATGACGTCGGGTTCCGTCAGGTCCGATTGGGCTTCGAGGGTCTCAGTGCCTTCGACCATGGCGCCGGATTGCGCGAGACCCCGTCCGAGAAACGGCCGGTAGGGGTTGTCGCTCAACACCAGGACACGACTTCCCCGGACCGCCACGCCCGCATCAAGTAACAGCCGCACCGCCATCATTCCGAGGAAAGAAAACACCTCGACCGCTGGATTCCGCTCATTGGTGCCCGCGACCGGGATGCCATGCTCCAGGCACGCCGCCAGATCCAGGTCCCCCGGCCGAAACTCCCACGACTCGAACATCAGAGGCACCACCGCGGTTGGTTTCATCCATGCGACCATTTCCGAGTCGATGGGACGAACATGGCCGCTGTTCGTAATGATGTCTGCTTGGCCGATGATCTCGGGCTGCTTCCCTGTAACGATCTCGATGCGATCGGCTACCATTGCGATTCCGGCCAGGCGGCTGGTTGCCAGCGCGACTTCCTCGATGGTACCGTGAGCCGACGACCGCGCCAGCGCGAACACCTGACGTGCGCCGCCCAATGCCGCGAGCACAGGAGTTACTGTATACGCGCCGGAGGCTGCTTCGGTAAAGACGACAAGATCGGTCAGGTCGAGATCGCAGCGCCGGACCGCCGCGCGCATCAGGCGCGTTAGTCGCTCAGGACGAAAGCCCGGGATAAGCATCAGCGAGTTGTCATGGTAGTGGCTGCCGTCCATGAGATCAACCAGACATCACGTCACCCGTGTCAAAGCATTAGGGTTCCGGGTCCACCTGTATGACGACCCATGTATCTTAACCCGGATTTCCTTTTTGAATGGTCACTGATAACCTCCCGCCGAAAGCGCACACCTGGCTGTCAGATGGCGCGCTGGCGTCTGGAATGCAGAATTGCGGTCGCCAACGAGCCGGTGCGGTATATGATGTTGTGGCTCAGGATGCCAAAATGGGAATCCTGGCTCAAGCGTGAATGAGACCCCCAAGGAGCCGGAACGGAACGATCATGGCGCAGCCGTCACCCCTTATCTCCGTCATCATTCCTACCTACAACCGGCGGGCCCAGCTTCTGCAGTGTTTGGCGTCCCTGGCCTCGCAGACCTACCCGCAGGACCGATGGGAAGTGGTCGTCGTGATCGACGACAACAGCGACCCCCTCGACCCAGCGCTCGCCGACTGGAGCGAAAGGCTGCCGCTCCGGTTTACTCGTCAGCCTCACGCCGGGTGCGGCATCGCGAGAAATACCGGTTCTTCGCAGGCGCGCGGCCGTTACCTGGTGTTTACCGACGACGATTGCCTTTTCCCGCCGGACTGGCTATCTCGGTACGCGGAGCATTTCGAGCGCACTCGCGACTGCGTGATCGCCGGCCGGACAGTCAACGCGTTGCCGCACAACCCATACTCCCAAACAACCCAGGAGGTGCAGAATTACCTGCTTTCGCACTTCAACTCAGGCGCGGACGAGGCCGCGCTCGCGGTCGGCAACAATTTCGGCGTATCGGCGGAAGGCTTTCGTGCGTTAGGAGGGTTCAGCGGGCGCTACTTCCAGGTAGCGGGAGGGGAAGACTTCGATTTCGCTTGGCGGTGGCGGGAGCAAGGGAGAAGGATCGTCTATGCACCTGATGTCGTCGTGCATCATGCTCATGGGCTCACGTTCGCTTCTTTCCTTCGCCAGCATTTCAACTACGGCCGTGGCGCCTGGCTCTTCCATCACCCTCAAGTGCAAGAGGTGCAAAATCATCCCGGGCTCGAAGACCTTGGTTTCTATGTTTCGCTTCTTCTAAGGCCCTGGGTGGTTTGCAAAGGCTTCAGCGCGGCCCGGCTGTTCGTACTCCTTCTTGTCTCGCAAGCCGCGCACACAGTCGGCTACCTCTCGGGGTTAGCGGCAGCCGTGAGAAGGAGAACTGGGGAATCGGCAATCGCGCGACGAGGATGAAATCTGAACCAGTGCCACCAAGTCTCGAAACAGAGCCTCTTCAACCGGACCCTCTGGGATTTGAAAGAGGTGCTGCTGCACGTGAAATCCATCCAGCCCTGCCAGGCCCTATTGCCGGAACTGAATAGCCATCACAATACGAGCAGATCTAGATCATGCTGTCCAGCAAGATTGGTCGCCTGCAACCGGGCAAAGGCGTCTATGTCGTTGAGGTTCCCCTCGCCGATTTCAATTTCAGATCCCGCCACCATGCCACCAACCGCCGTAATCCCTCTTTCAGGCTGACCTGCGCGGTGAATCCGAGCTGGATCCTCGCCTTGCTCGTGTCCGCCACGCGGCGCGCCGCCGCAAGTTCCTGTTCCGGCCCGTATTCGATTTCGAGATTCGAATCCATCACCTCCAGCAGCGCCTGCGCCAGTTGTTTGAGACTCGTCTCGACGCCGGTCGCTGCATTGAAAACCTCGCCGCTGATGTCGGTGGTCGCAGCCAGCAGGAATGCGCGTGCCACGTCTTCCACGAAAATGAAATCCATCGACTGCCTGCCATCGCCGAAAATGATCGGCGGCAAGCCGCGCGCGATCCGGTCCATCCAGCAAACCAAAACCTCTGTATAAGCCCCGTGGATGTCCATCCGCGGTCCATAGACGTTGAACGGCCGCAGCGCGACGTAATCCAATCCGTACATCTCGCGAAAGGAAGCCAGCAGTCCTTCGTTGAAGACCTTGGCGGCCCCATAGAGCGTGGTGTTGTGATACGGGTGGTGATCCTCGGCGGTAGGGAAGCGGTCGGCCATGCCGTAAATCGAGGCCGACGACGCAGCGACGACCCGCTTCGCGTTTGCGCGGACGGCGGCTTCAAGAACGTTGAACGTCCCGTCCGCCATCACTTCGAGCGCCAGACGTGGCTCCGCCGCGCACTGCGTCAGTCGGATCGCCGCCAGGTGGAAAAGGAAGTCGATCCCCCGCATGGCTTGAGCGAGAGCGGCGCGATCCCGAACATCGCCTCGAACCAGGGTGACCTGGCCTTGAGAGCGAGCGCTAACCAGATTCTCGACGCGGCCGCGGCTCAAGTTATCGAAAATGACGATTTCGCCGGCGTCGTCGCGGACGAGTAGATCGGCAACGTGAGAGCCGATCAGCCCGGCGCCGCCGGTGATGAGGACTCGGGCTCCGCTGAGGCAGTGTGCGTGCGCCATGGTTAGTCTAAACGGTTCATCATTCGTAGCGAAGCGCCTGCACGGGATCCAGCCTGGCGGCTCGCGCGGCCGGATAGAGGCCGGAGATCATGCTGATGGCGATGGCGAAGGCAATCGCTCCGCCCACCAGCCACCACGGAACCGCCCACAGGTTCTCCGCTGGCAGGTTTTGACGCCGCAGGTAGAGGTTCGCGCCGGCGTTGATCACTCTTCCGATCGCCCAGCCCAGCGCCACTCCCAACATCCCACCCACTAAGCCCATCACGGCGGCCTCGGCAAGGAAGAGCTTCTTGACGTCCCCGTCGCTTGCCCCGATGGCCTTCATGATTCCGATTTCGCGACGCCGCTCGAGGATAGCCATCACCAGCGTATTCACGATGCCCAGGGCGGCCACCGCCAGGGCGAGGCTGCCGAAGATCCCGAGGAAGAGGTCAAACACCGCGAAGAAGCGCCGCAGGCTGCGCGTGGCGTCGAGAACCGAGAAGGTGTTGAAACCCATCTTGCGGATGGCGTCCTGCACCGACTCGACGCGGTTCGGGTTTTTTACGCGCACGCTGAGGCTGGGATACGCTGGAGCGCTCGCAAAGTCCGGCTCACTGCCCCGCAGACCCGAGGGCAGCATGACGTGGAGGTTCTCCCCCATCTGAAGCGGGATGAACATCCGGGCGCCCCCGACGCCGCGCATACCCTCGGGATCCTGGTCGGTGACGCCCACGATGCGCAGGTTCCTTTCGCGGGCGACGACCGAGAAGGCGGCCATCACGGAGGGCTGGCGCGCATCCGGCAAGGCGCTGGACCGAGCATGCGTGCCGGCACCTTCTTCCGCCGGCCGTTTTTCATTGCCACCGGATAGTAGGGGCGATTTAACATCGCCACCGGCATGCAGTGGCGATGTTAAATCGCCGCTACTCGCCACGCGCTCTGCATAGCGTAGCGTCAGCTCCTTTCCAATCAACGTCTGTGTCTGGCCGTTCAGCTTGGGACTTGATTCGCCCGGCTTCTGCTGAATCCCCAGAAGTTCGTCCGCGAACTGAATTTGCAGGATGGCTTCGTCGGCGGCATCCGAGGAGAAGAACCGGCCCTGCATGTTGTCAAAGGCATCTTTATCTCGGGCGGAGAGCGGAACGCCGGCCAGCATGGTGAGGTGTGGCTTGCCCTCGTAGCCGACTTCGGCGGTGAAGCGGAGGTCGGGCAGCGCTTCCAGGACGTTGGGCAGACGCGCCATTTCGACCCGCGCGGTTTCGTCGAGAGGCCGGCTCTCGGCGGGAGGCGCCCCCTCACTGTTGCCGGCGCGGGCGAAGCCATAAAGGCTGCGGCGCGAGGTCACGAGGATCGTGTCGAAGAGCCCGGACTTCGCCAGCCGGCGGTCGGCTAACTGCTGGAGGCCGATGCCCAGCGAGAGCATGGCCACCAGGGAGGCCACGCCCACTCCGATGCCGAGTGTGGTGAGCGAGTTCCGAAACAGGGATTCGCGAAGGTTGCGCGCCGCCAGATCCACCAGGTCGTTTGCCTTCACTGCATCTCCTTTCTCCCGGGGGCTGGGGGCTAGGGACTAGGGACTGGGGGCAAGTGCCGCCACGGGTCTCATGGTTCTACGATGATGGCGGGGTCAACCTCCCTAGCCCCTAGCCCCCAGCCCCTAGCCCCTTACATTGGCCTGGTCACCGACCACTTTGCCATCGGCCAGGAAAACTAGGCGATGGGCGTAGCGCTCCGCGAGCGAGCGCTCGTGGGTCACCAGCACCAATGTCATACCGAGCCGCTCGTTGCACTCATGGAGCAGGTCCAAGATCTCGTTTCCTGTACGGCTGTCCAGATTGCCGGTGGGCTCATCCGCCAGGAGCAGGCTGGGGCCGTTCGCCAGCGCGCGGGCGAGGGCCGCGCGTTGCTGTTCACCGCCGGAAAGTTGGCCGGGGCGATGCGTCAGACGCGCTCCCAGGCCTACACGCTGCAAGGCTTCGCGCGCCCGCGACAGGCGCTGCCCACGCTCCGTTTCCGCAAAACGCATGGGCAACTCGACATTCTCCAGCAGCGTCATCGTTCCCACCAGGTTAAAGGCCTGGAAAACCATTCCCACACTGTGCCGCCGGAACCGCGAGAGCTCTTCGCTGGACATCCCCGCCAGGTTCTGTCCGTTGACGATGATCGCCCCCGAGGTCGGGCGGTCCAGACCGCCAATCAAGTTCAGCAAAGACGACTTCCCTGAGCCCGAACTGCCCAGCAGCGCCACGAATTCGCCCGCTCCCACCTCGAGTGAGATTCCATCCACAGCGCGGATCACCGAGTCGCCCATTTGAAAGTGCCGGCAGACCGCCTCAGTGCGAATGGTGCCGGCGGGCGCGGATTCTTCCCTCATCGCGATGCGTGCTCCTCCTGCTCCGCCACCTCTGCGGAGTTAAACAGTATAAGGCGGAAGCTTCCCGGCAGGCTGCTGAAAAATCCGGTTCCGAAAGCGGCGAGAACAGGTTTGCAGGACTTCCGGATGGGCAGTTCGGAGCCGGTGATACCGATTGAAGAAAACATTGAACTCCGTTGGACGCAAATGGAAGTATACTTTCCACTGGCGAGAGTCAAAAAGTTAATTCCGGGTTAGAATTCACGAGGGGATAGAGGCACAAATGAGCAAATTCCTGGCAGCGCGGTTATCGGCAATCATCTTGTGGGGTCTCGCGACAGCGGGTTTGGCCGGCGCCCAGAGTGGCGGCAAGCCTTTACTCTTGCAGTCGCCCACTTTGAGCAAGACCCAGATCTCCTTTACTTACGGCGGCGACATCTGGATTGTGAGCCGGGTAGGTGGCGAAGCGCAGCGCCTAGTCACCGGGACCGGAATGCTGTATGACCCGATCTTTTCGCCGGACGGCTCCATGGTCGCCTACACCGGCGACTACGACGGCAACTTCGACGTATACGTGGTCTCCGCCCAGGGCGGTCAGCCGCGGCGACTGACGTATCATCCGAGCCCCGACGTGGCCGTGGGTTGGACTCCCGACGGCAAGGGTGTATTGTTCAGCTCTTTTCGCAATAGTCCGACCGATTCCGGGAAGCTCTTCACAGTACCCCTCGATGGCGGCCTCCCGAGCGAGTTGCCACTGCCGATGGCCGAGTTCGGCTCGTACTCGCCGGATGGCACCCATATCGCTTATGAGCCGTTCTTCCAATGGGAGCCGGATTGGAAGCACTATCGCGGAGGTCAGACTGCGGCCGTCTGGATTGCCAACCTGACGGATTCCAGCGTCGAGAAAATCCCGCGTGAAAACTCCAACGATCGCGACCCGATGTGGGCGGGTGATAAGGTCTACTTCCTCTCGGACCGCAACGGCCCGGTGGCCCTGTTCTCGTACGACCTTCGAACCAAGAAGGTGAGCGAGGCGATCAAGAATGATGGCTTCGACATCAAGTCGGCCTCGGCGGGGCCGGGCGCCATCGTCTACGAGCAGTTCGGCGCCATCTATCTTTACGACCTGCATTCCGGCAAGACTAAAAGGGTGGACATCACGGTGAACGGCGATATGCCGCAGGTGCGGCCGCACTTCGAAAAAGTCGCGAAGCATATCCTGAACGCCGGCATTTCGCCCAGCGGACAGCGGGCGGTGTTCGAGGCGCACGGTGAAATCCTGACCGCGCCGGCGGAGAAGGGCGACATTCGCAACCTCACGAACAGCCCGGCCATCGCCGACCGCGACCCGGCCTGGTCGCCGGATGGGAAGTTGATTGCCTATTTCTCCGACGAGTCCGGTGAGTACGCGCTCCACATCAGCGAGCAGAACGGCCTGGGACCGGTGAAGAAGATCGACCTGGGCCAGCCGCCTTCGTTCTTTTACTCGCCCACCTGGTCGCCCGACTCGAAGAAGATCGCTTACAACGACAAGCGGCTGAACCTCTGGTACGTGGATCTCGATCACCCTACGCCGGTGAAGGTCGACACCGACCTTTTTGATACGCCGCTGCACGAGTTCGACGTGAAATGGTCGCCCGACAACAAGTGGCTGACGTATACGAAGCAGCTTCCCAACCACCTGCGGGCGGCCTTTGTCTACTCGCTCGACAGTCACAAGACCACCCAGATTACCGACGGCATGAGCGACGTGATGTACCCGAACTTTGATAAGAACGGCAAGTATCTCTACTTTACCGCCAGCACCAACATGGGCCTTACCACGGGCTGGCTGGACATGACCAGCGATGCGCATCCCGTAACGCGCAGCGTCTACGTGGTGGTGCTGGGCAAGGACCTGCCTTCGCCGCTGGCGCCGGAGAGCGATGAAGAAAAAGCTCCGGAGTCCAAGAAAGACGAGAGCGGGGCAAGCGCTTCCGGCGCTGCCGGCGGCGGTGCGGCCGCTGACAAGGACAAAGGCAAAGACCAAAACAAAGAGAAGGATAAGGAGAAGGTGGCTGTCAAGGTCACCATCGACTTTGGGAACATCAGCCAGCGCGTCCTGGCGTTGCCCATTCCGGCGCAGAATTACCAGGGTCTGGCGGCCGGCAAAGAAGGAATCCTCTATCTGGCCCAGGGCGTCCCGGTAGACATCGAGGAAGGCCCGCCCAGCTTCTCCATACAGCGGTTTGACCTCAAGACGCGCAAGACCGAACAGGTGTTGGGGGGCATCCGCAACTTTGCCCTTTCCGACAACGGCGAGAAGATGCTTTACCGGCAGGGCGACAACTGGTTCATCGTTGCCTCCGACAAGGCGCCCAAGCCGGGCGATGGCCAGCTCAAAATCGCCGACATGGAAGTGAGGGTGGATCCGCGGGCCGAGTGGAGACAGATGTATCACGAGGTTTGGCGAATCGAGCGCGATTTCTTCTATGACCCGCACTTCCATGGGCTGAACCTCGCGGACGCGGAGAAGACTTTCGCGCCGTATCTCGATAACGTCACCAGCCGGGCGGACCTCAACTACCTGTTTCGCGAAATGCTCAGCTATATGTCGGTGGGTCACATGTTCGTGGGCGGGGGCGCGGAGCCGGAGATCCCGAAAGTCCAGGTCGGGCTGCTCGGCGCCAACTACGCCGTCGAAAACGGCCGTTACCGGTTCGCCAAAGTCTACAACGGCGAAAACTGGAATCCGGAACTTCACGCGCCTCTTACTCAACCTGGCGTCAACGTCAAGGCCGGGGATTACCTGCTGGCGGTGAACGGGCGCGAGCTGCGCGCTTCCGACAACCTCTACAGCTTCTTCCAGGAGACCGCGGGCAAGCAGGTGGTGCTCAAGGTGGGGGCGAATGCGGACGGTTCGGGGTCGCGCGAGGTCACGGTGGTTCCTGTGGCCAACGAGTTCGGACTGCGCCACCTGGACTGGGTGGAGGGCAACCGGCGCAAGGTGGAGGAGCTGAGCGGGGGTAAGCTAGCCTACGTGCATCTCCCGGACACTGGAGGCGGCGGGTTCACCAACTTCAACCGCTACTACTTCGCCCAGGTGGGCAAGCAGGGAGCCATTCTGGATGAGCGCTACAACCACGGCGGCCAGTTGGCCGACTACATCGTGGACTCCCTGCGCCGGCCCCTGATGAGCTGGGTGATGACGCGGGAAGGCCAGGGATTCGCTTCGCCGACGGAGGCCATCTACGGGCCCAAGGTGATGATCATCAACCAGTTTGCAGGCTCGGGCGGCGACGCCATGCCCTGGTACTTTCGCAAGGCCGGCATCGGCCCCCTGGTGGGGGAGAAAACATGGGGCGGACTGGTGGGCATCGGCGGCTATCCGGAATTGCTCGACGGCGGCTCTGTAATGGCGCCGCGCTGGGCCATCTACGGTTTGAAGGGCGACTGGGAAGTGGAGAACCACGGCGTCGCGCCGGATGTGGAGGTGTGGCAGGATCCCAAGCTGGTGCGTGAGGGTCACGACCCGCAACTGGAAAAGGCGGTGCAGGTGGCGTTGGACCTGTTGAAGAAGAATCCGCCGCGGACGTATCCGAAGCCGCCTTACCCGGATTTCCATCCTCGCTTGCCGAGGGTGGCGGAGTGAGGTCCGCTGGTCCGGTTGTCGCCGAAAAAACGCGTATTTGATTTCATTGGCCGGTCATGTCGCGCACCCGCGCCGTGTGGACATTCCGTCTCTTGACACCCGGCAGAAGGTAGGCTAGAGTAGTAAGTGGGATTGCGGCCATCAACCCAAGTGCTGCGGCAAATGACTCGGAGGGCTAAAGGCGGGGCAGGCGCAGGGGCCCTAGTTACGACACAAAGCCCGAGCTGCGGAGGAATCGCCCGCCACGGTTGTCTGGTGGGATGGTATATATGGCAACACTTATGCTACAAAAGGGGTGTGCTGTTTCCTTTGAAGCAATTGACGTCCCTGTTCAAGGCTCTGGGAGATGCCACGCGTCTGCGCGTTGTCAACCTTTTGCACGCTCAAAGCCTCTGCGTGCGTGACCTGCAACGGGTGTTGGGCCTTTCGCAGCCTCTCGTTTCCCGCCACCTCGCCATCCTGCGCGCCGCGAATCTGGTCCGCACCCAGCGGCAAGGGGCCAGAGTCTGTTATTCCCTGTCTCGTGCGCCGTTCCTTAACTACCCTTTGAGCAAGTTCCTGAGCGAGGTTGTTCCCTTCTTTCCGGAGCTTCAGGCGGATGTGCAAAAATTGGCAGAACTCGAAGGAGATAGGATGCTGGAATCAGAAGGACCATCGAGTTTTTCTGATTTGGAGGGTTCTACAGCGCAGCCTTCGGGCGCAACTGAAAAGTAGGCTTTTCCGATGAAAATCAAAACGCTCATCTGCAATTGCAAAGGTCTGTCGCCGTCCTTCAGAGACTCGGACATGAACACGCTTCCCTTCGAAATCGAATCGGACCTCGATGTGGATTATGCCATCGTGCACCCGCAACTTTGTGGGGCGGGGGGAAAAAGGCTCATGGAGGACGTCCTCCGCTCCGCTGAAGACGATCCCGATACCCTCGTCATCGTCGGCGCGTGCGAGCCGGAAGCACAGCAAAAGCTATTCCAGGAGCTTTTCCGCAAGACAGATTTCGATCAAGACCATTTCGTGGCGGTGGATATTCGCGGTGCCACGAATGAGGGAATTCTCGACCGGCTGCGCAAGAAAATAGAAGAACGAGTCCAGCCCAAAGAGAAGCGCCACTGAGCGCTTCGCCTGGGCAACCGGTCCGGTTCCTGGTCAAGTTAGGAGAAAAAGCGGTGTCGAGACTTCGCAGTCGGAGAGAGCGGTTTCCCTGGTTTCCCACCATCAACTGCGAAGTATGCCTTGCCGACCTGGAGTGCCTTAACTTCTGCCCGGCGGGGGTTTTTGATTGGGACCCGGCTACCGGCAAACCCCTCGTGGCGCGCCCCTTTGATTGTATCCCCGGCTGCCGCATTTGCGCCGAGAACTGCAAAGCCAACGGCATTTCGCTTCCCGGCAAAAAGGAAGTGGCGGCGGCGCTAAAACGGATTCGCGCCGAAGAAGGGCTGCCCTCCCCACGCGAGGAGCGGAAAGGATCGGGTTCGGACGACCCAGTACCAGTCGTGCTATCCTCCCCGCGTGGGGATGGGAAGGGGAAAAGACGCGCCATGCCGCAAGAATCTAACAAGACCCTGAATCCCTTCGGTCGCCCTGTGCGCCGCCGGAAATCTGCCCCACCGCCCAGTTCCGGTTAGAACCTCAAAATCGATCACAGAACACGAGTCGTGCCCATGAAGAAAAGCATTTCACGCCGAAGATTTCTGGAGGCCGGCCTGCTGGGTGGAGTTGGGGCGGCATTTTTCCCCTCTGCCACCGGCCTTCTAGCCAAGGCAACTGAGAGCCGTGGGGGTATATGCGTCACGCTATGCAACCACTGGAGCTACACAGGGATTGGCTGGCAGTTGGGTCTGGAGTCGTGCGTGCTGTCGGCGACCGACGCGATGGAAATGGCTGATCGAGCGCCGCATGTCAAGACCTGCCTGGAACTGGACGCACTCGCCTATAAGCTCATGGCCGAAAGGTTCCCCGAGGTTGCCGCCAGGCTCAAGAGGTATCTTGCCGCCGATAAAGTCGAGGTGATCGGCGGGACCTATGGGCAGCCGATGGGGACGATGTTCAGCGGCGAATCGAACATCCGTCAGCTTGTGTACGGGCGGGAAACCATTCGCAAGGCGCTGGATTATGAGGTAGCGACCTTTCTCAACGAGGAAGAATTCTCGCATCCGCAGATACCGCAGATCGCGCTGGGAGCGGGCTACCGCTATGCCAGCCTGGCGCAGGTGGACACTTGGGGCCGCGCGGGAATACCTTACCTGGAAGTCAACGCGTTCAAGTGGAAAGGGATGGACGGCAGCGAGATTCTCAGCACGCCCAAGAACTCGCTTTTCGGTTATTCCCCCGACCTGAAACAACTCGCCGGTTCGGAGGCCTTCAAGAAACTGCAAGCGCTGGGCAAGCCTCTCATCTTCACCTGGGAAGAGTTCGGATGGGAACCGCCGGATGAGCCCGCTTACTTGAAGACTCCTGAGAAATACAGGAAGTTTGCCGAGGAATCTCCGGTCGAGTTCGTCACCTTGAAAGATTATCTCGACGAATACGGCAGTGGCGCCAGGGAGTCCATCTATCTGAACATGGACGCCTGGACCAAGCTGCTCACCTGGGGATTGGGCGGCGACCAATTGCGCGTCATGGACCGCAAGGTGGAGGGGAAGTTGTTGGCGGCGGAGCGCTTCGATGCCATCGCCTCGAGCTTAGGCGCCAAGAACCAGGCGCGGCCGCTGGACCAGGCCTGGAAACACTTGCTGACCTCGCAGAGCCACGATGTGGGACTCTGCGAGTATTCGCGCTGGCAAGGGGACCGGATGGCGCCGCTGGATCGCCTCGAGGACTACCACAATTTCACCTGGGGCGCGATCGGCTACACCCATCTCGAGGCCGCCGAGAAGCAAGGGCAGGAGGTGCTGGATACCTCACTCGGCCAGGTGGTCAGCCACATCGGTTCGGAGGCGGGAAAGCACGGCCAACTCGCGGTGACGGTGTTCAATCCCTGCGCCTGGGAGCGGACCGACCTGGCCACCACGGGGCGCCTCTACCCGATTCGCGAGAAGGCCAAAGACCTCGTGGTGATGGATCGTTCGGGCCGCGTGGTGCCTTCCCAGATCATCAAGAGTGAGAAGGACAAGCAGGGAAACCTGGTGGTTGCCGACTTGGCTTTCCTCGCAGAAAAAGTTCCGAGCCTGGGGTACGACACGTACTACTTGGAGCTTCCCCCCGAAACCGCCCAGCCCGCCGCCACGGATTTGCGAATTGATGAACAGCAACTGGAGCTCGAGAACGAGTACCTGAAAATCAAACTGAGCGCGAAGCACGGGGCCATCGTCAGCCTGCTGGACAAACAGACGGGGCGGGAAATGCTGGACGCGGCGAAGAGCGCCTTCCCGGTGTTCAAAGGCACACCTAATCAGGATTATTGCCTGCGCAGCGTATTCATCCAGGAGAAGTATCACCGGCAAGGGTTGGCGATCCCCGCGCTTTTCGACAGCTCGACCTCGGAAGCGGTTTATGAGGGCACGGAGAGAATAACAGCCCCGGCCGGGGAAGCGGATTGGCGCGCCCTATCGAAATCCGCGATTCGCTGGATCGAGAAAGGCCCATTGCGCGCCACGGTCAAGACGGCCCACCAGTGGCCACTTCTGAAGTTTGAGACCTACGTCACCCTTTGCGCGGGATTGCCCTGGGTGGAGGTCACCAGCCGGGTGCTGGCGGAAATCCCGCCCGCTCCCGACGCGCTGGGCCCTGATAATCGCTTCCCCGCCGAAATCAAGCAGGGTTATTGGCTGACCTTCGCGCCGGGCTTTCAACCGGCCTCGGTGGTGCGCGATTTTCCCTTGGGCATTGAACCCACGGAGCGTCAAGTCTTCCAAGCCCGCACCTTCGTTGATGTGGTGGGAAAGGATGCCGGGCTTTTGGTGCTGCACCCCGGAACGCAGTATTTCAAGCGCGACAGCGACGGGGTGTATTCCAACTTGCTCATGCGGGAGTGGGAATCGTACTTTACCGGCGAGTACGGCTGGCCTCGCTACTCGGAGTACCATCACGCCTTGCTCCCCCACGGCGCAAACATCACGAATGCCGACCGTGTGCGGGCAGCGGAAGGGTTCAGCCAGAAGCTCATCACGGTGGTTGGCCGGCCGCAAAGCGGAAGCCTGCCACAGCGCCAGGGCTTCGTCACCGTGAGGCCGTCGAGCGCCCATCTGCTGGTTTTGCGCACGAAGGAACGCCGGGGGTTCGAGCTCCGATTGGTGGAGGTTGAAGGCAGGAAAGGGGCCGCTTCCGTCGAGCTGGCCGTTCCGATGACCGGAGCGTCGGAAACCAACCTTCTGGGTAAGAAGGTGGCGGAAGTCTCCTCGAGCGCCGGTAAGCTGAACTTCGAGCTTCAGCCTTGGAAGCTCCGAACTTTCGAGGTTCTGTGAGGCATGCCAACAAGGCAACTTCGTCACCAGGATCGCCCAGAAGGGCTTAGATAAAGATCCGCCGGGCGCTGCGGATTTCTGGGTGCTGTTCCAGATCCTGCCCGGCCAAGGTGAGATGTTCGAGGAGCATTTCTTCGTCCTGACACACCAGGAGATTTGTGCTGCCCAGAAGACGCGGAACCAAGCCTACGCGGAGAACTACTACGCACGGCATAGAGAAGAGTTTGACATCTCAAAGGGTGTCGACAGCGTCACCATCGACGACGTCAAGCAATACGAGAATCAGTGGTCAAAAATTGTCGATCGCCTAGGCGGTCCGGAGGCAGGTTAACAATCCGCTTACGGCTCAGCACCTTCGCCGTTTAGGCAAGAATCGCCCGCGACCAAGAGGGGATTCTCTGTGTCCTCCGTGGTTCTCAAGCTCCAACACGGAGACCACGGAGGATCTCAGTGACCTCCGTGTTAAGTTTTTTCTGGCCACGGAGGACACGGAGTAGAATAGGGGGAGAGTTTTAGCCGCGTTTTGGACCTGACACGGAACGGAGAACCCCGGATGAAGAGACGTCGAATTGCCCTAGTCTTCTTGCTCGCCCTTGGCTTGAGAGCTGCTTTCGACGGTTCAGCCTCTGCCGCCGTGACGAACTCGAAGGACGTCCTGCTCTCGACGATGCAGCAGGAACTTCAGCGGGCCCAAGGTGAGTTGGGAAAGCTGGATCCGGCCCCCTACTTCATGAGCTATGCCGTTCACGATCAGAACACGGAGGTGGCGGTTGGGAGCCAAGGCAGTTTGCTCAATTCCGTGCACGTCCATACGCGTTCCGCGGATGTCATCGTGCGCGTTGGCTCTCCCGCGCTGGACAACACCCACGGGGACAACCGGCCCTCGGGCATCAGTTCCGGGACGATTCCGCTGGCCGACGACGCCGACGCCATTTCCCATGTGCTGTGGCAATTGACTTACGGCGAGTACCGCAAGGCCTCCCAGGCCTATTTGAAGGTTAAGACTGCCACCGAGGTCAACGCCAAGGAAGAAGACACCTCGCCGGACTTCTCGCCAGAGGCCGCGCAGACCCACACGGATTACCACGAGCTCGCGGCTGCCCCGGACCAAGCAGTGCTGGAGAAGATGGTCCGGCGATATTCGGCGTGGTTCGCGAAGTACTCCTTCGTTAATCGCTCAGCCGTGATGGTAATAGCACAAAGGGCTCGCTGGCATTTTGTTTCCACTGAGGGGACTCGCCTCGTCGCCCCCAGCGCCATGGTCAGGCTGACGATTGAGGCGGAGACGCAGGCCGACGACGGCATGGAACTGATGCGGGTGGAGACATTTCAGGCGGAGACTGCCGACCACTTGCCAGGCGACACTGAAATAGCGGCGCGCGTGGATAAGATGGCTGCGGACCTCAAAGCCCTGCGTTCGGCCCCGCTGGCTGAGCCCTATGATGGACCCGCGCTGCTTTCCGGCCGCGCCGCGGCAGTGTTCTTCCATGAGGTGTTAGGGCACCGATTGGAAGGTCATCGCCAGCGGGGAGAGAAAGAAGGTCAGACCTTCACCAAAAAGCTCAATGAGCCTGTGCTGCCGGACTTTCTGAGTGTAATCGACGACCCCACCCAGAGGGCCTTCGAAGGTGTGGAGCTCGCCGGCTGGTACGAGTATGACGACGAGGGTGTGCCTGCCCGCCGCGTCGACGTCATCAAGGATGGCGTGCTGAAGAGTTTTTTGATGTCGCGCATGCCCATCAAGGATTCCGGAAAATCCAACGGACATGGGCGCGCGCAACCGGGTTTCATGCCTACCGGACGGCAGGGCAACCTGATCGTGACTTCCTCGCGCAGGGTCAAGGATGCGGAGTTGCGCCAGAAACTGATCGAGGAGGTCAAAAGACAGGGCAAGCCCTATGGACTGTATTTCGAGGACATCGAAGGAGGATTTACGCTGACCCAGCGAGCCCTTCCTCAGGCGTTCCTGGTGTTGCCTATCCTCGTTTGGCGGGTTTATCCCGATGGCCGCCCGGACGAGCTGACGCGCGGCGTAGATATCGTGGGTACACCGTTGGCCGCGATAAGCCACATTCTGCTGACGGGCGAGAAAACCGAAGTCTTTAACGGCATCTGCGGCGCGGAATCCGGCAGCGTGCCCGTTTCAGCCGCCGCCCCGGCGATGCTGTTCTCCGACATCGAGGTGCAGAAACGTCCCCATTCTCTCAACCGGCCGCCGATCCTGCCGCCGCCCGGCTTCGAGGTGGGCGAATCCAAGGACGCTGCAAAGATGGGAGGACGGCAATGAGCGCCAGATTGATAAGGCTGGCTTCGGTTTTGATGGTGTCGTTCATTCTGTTTCATCCCGCCACGCGCGCACAATCTAATGGTGGAGCGCGGGCGTCTCGCCCGCTGTGGCGCGGGCATCCCTTCGCTGCGCTCAGGGCAGGCTCTGCCCGCGCCCTCTGGCAGGAGGGGGACGCTCCTGCGCTCCACGCTGACGATCCCTTGCTCCGAGCGATGCTGAAGGAACTGGAACGCTCCAAATCGCAACTCAAGCTGGAGCAGATGGCGGCGCCTTACTACATCGATTACCGGGTCGTAGACATGGATGGATACATGGCGGAGGCGGCCTTTGGCGCCCTGCGCTCCAACCTCCGCGCGCACCTTCGCTTCGTGCGTGTGGTAGTCAGGGTAGGCGACTACAAGCAGGACAGCTTCTTCCGGCAGGGGGAGGGAGTGGTTGATTCCATGCCACTGGATGACGATGAACTCGCTCTGCGTCATCTCCTGTGGCTCGCGACGGACAAAGCCTACAAGGCGGCCACCGAGGCTTTGGCTGCCAAGCAGGCACAACTGAAGCAATACACGGTCGAGCATCCGGTCGATGATTTCGCCCACGCTGAGCCGGTGCAGTTTATCGGGCCGCTGGCCAAGCTCGACGTGGATCCCGCTCCATGGCTCAAGACCCTGCAAGACGCCTCAGCGCTTTACACAACTGACCCGCTGCTCGAGTCCATTGATTCCTCCCTCGAGTTCCAGACTGTAAATCGCTTTTTCGTTAACTCGGAAGGGACCGTCGTTCGCAGCGGGCAGGCGTGGTACCAGGTGTCCTTCTCGGCCACTACACAGGCGGCCGATGGCATGCAACTTCAGCGCTCGACCACGTACGCCGTGCCCGACAGCAAAGAACTGCCTGCCGCACAAGAGTTTCTCGCGCGCAGCACAAGACTCCTGGGTGATTTGAAAGACTTGCGCGCCGCACCCGTGGCCGACGAAGAATACCGCGGACCGGTCCTGTTTTCGGCCGCTGCGGCTTCCGTCGTCTTTGCCGATTTAGTGGGCGAGAACATCCTCGGTCAGAGGCCGGGTTTGGGCCAGCCGGCTCGCACCAAGGGCGCCTTCGGGTCAAGCTATAAGAGCCGGGTGCTTCCCGATTTCCTCTCCGTGGTCGATGATCCCACGCTGGCCTCGTTCGACGGCAAACCACTACTGGGCAGCTACGAAGTGGATGATGAAGGAGTGCGAGCCATGCGGGTCCCGGTCATTGAAAACGGGAAACTCGTTAATTATCTTCTGGGTCGTGAACCCATTCTGGATTTCCCTGCCTCCAATGGTCACGGACGGGCCCGCATGCCGACTGGCTCACCGGGGCCCAGCCTGGGGAACATGCTGGTAAGTTCCTCTGAGGCCTTGCCGCAGGAAGAATTGAAGAAGAAACTCCTTGAGCTTTGCCAACAGCGGGACCTCCCGTATGGATATTACGTGGAAAGCATGACTGGGGCGCACGCGCCTCGGTTACTCTACAAGATATGGGTCAAAGACGGGCACGAGGAACTCGTTCGCGGGGCAGTATTCGGCGACCTGGATGCGCGGGCGCTTCGCAATGACCTGATCGCTGCCGGCAGTGACCCGAGGATCCAGAACCGAGTACAGAGTGTTCCGCACAGCATTGTGACTCCTTCCATCCTGTTCGATGAGCTGGAAGTGAAGCGCCAGAATGTACAAAAGTCGAAGCTTCCGGAATACCCTGCTCCGCCAAGCGCGCGGGGCCAGTAAGCAGCGCTAGGCTCCGACGTATTTCGCATAGATGCTTCGCGCCACGGCGGGGTCGTGCGTGCCTTTCACGATGGCCCGGCCATCGGGGAAGATGGTCAACTCGTAGGCATCGACCGAGAAAACAAGCAGGAACTCGTTGGCGCGCACGCGGCCAAGTTTCTCCAGGCGAGTTCTCAACTCCGCGAGGTCCAACTGCCGCGACGCAGTCGCATGAATCTGCACGGAATCCCGCCCGCATAGGCTCGTATGTGTCGGCCCGGTCCGGTTGAGGTAGGCAAACTCTTTGGCGCCGCAAACTCGACACTGAGGGTCTCTGCGCGGCCGGACTTGCTGGAACTGGTTGTTCCAGATGTCATAAGCGAGCATTGCACCGTGCAGTTCCTGGTGGCGGCCCAGAAGGATTTTCAGCGCCTCCGTCACCTGGATGGCCGCCGCCCATGAAACCGCCGGGCTGATTACGCCCACCGTGTCACAGGTGGCATACGCGCCCTCGGGCGGACTGGGGAAAACACAGGCCAGGCAGGCCGTGCTGCCGGGGAGGATGGTCATGGTCACGGCGTAGCTCGCCACCACGGCCCCGTAAATCCAGGGAAGGGCGAGTTTCACGGAGACATCGTTTAACAGGTAGCGTGCCTCGAAGTTGTCCGTCGCGTCCAGAATCACCTGGAAACCGCTGACGAGTTTTTCGATGTTCCGGTTGTCCACGTCTTCCACCACGCCCTCGACTCTGACGTCGGAATTGACCTGGTTGAGCTTGCGCGCCGCAGCGATGGCTTTGGGCATGCGCGCCCGGGCGTCCGCCTCGTCGTACAGGGTCTGGCGCTGGAGGTTCGATTCCTCGACAAAGTCGCGGTCCACGAGGCGCAGCGTTCCTACGCCCGCGCGCGCCAGGGCGTTGGCCTGTGCCGTGCCAAGCGCTCCGCAACCCAGTATGATTGCCTTGGATTGCAGAAGCTTCTCCTGCCCATCCGCACCGATGGGAGGAAATAGAATCTGACGGGAGTATTTTTCGCGGTTCATCATTTCAACTCGAGCTGTTAAGTTGGGTCCTCCCGGCTTTCGTCCTTGTATAAGAGTGTAATCTCAAGGCTAGCATTCTCAGGGTAGGTTTCTCAACTCTTTGGAACTTCTGGGCCTCTGATATCGTATTCCGATAAGAGGACGCCATGGGTGAAAAAAGAACCGATCTTCTACGTGGAACTCTCGACCTACTGGTATTGAAAGCGCTGTCCCTGGAACCTTTGCATGGAGTCGGCATCTCCCGGCGCATCACGCAAATCACCAAGGGAGCTTTTCAGGTGAGTTTCGGGTCGCTCTTTCCCTCCCTGCACCGCATGGAGGAGAGGGGATGGGTGGAAGCAGAGTGGCGTACCTCGGAGAATAACCGCCGGGCCAAATACTACAGGCTGACTTCGTCCGGGCGTACACAACTCAAGGTCGAGGAGCGGGAGTGGAACCAGGTGGTCAAAGTCATGAGGGCGGCCGTTCAATCCACCTGAGTCGGGAGGGGAGGGATGATGTCAACGCGAATCCTGAGTTTGTTCCGAAACCTTTTGCGTAAGCGCGGGGTCGAGCAGGCCTTGGACGACGAACTCGAGTCTTCCGTGGAAATCCTGACGGAGGAGAAGATGAGGGAGGGGTATTCGCGACCGGCAGCGCGCCGGCAGGCGCTCCTGGAACTCGGCGGCGTGGAGCAAGTGAAGGAGGAGGTCCGGGCAAATCGCGCTGGGCGCTTTCTGGAGGACTTCGCCAAGGATTTTCGTTTCGCACTCCGCACTCTAGCCAAGTCGCCCGGCTTCACGGCCGTGGCTGTGCTTACGTTGTCGCTGGGCATCGGGGCCAATACCGCCATCTTCAGCGTTGTCCACGACTTCATTTTCAGCCCACGGCCCTACCCCCACGAGGCGCAGGTCGTCCAGTTCTACACGCAGGACAAGAAACATCCCAGTAACTTCCGCCCGTTCTCCTATCCCACCTACACCGACATCCGCGAACAGAGTGCGGCGAGAGCTGTCTTTTCCGGCCTGCTGGCTCACAACATGGCCATGGTCAGCATCGGTGAGGGCGAAACCTCCCGGCGCGCGTTCGTTGCTCTCGTCAGCTCGAACTACTTCCGCACGCTCGAAGTTCCGCCGCTGCGGGGCCGCGCGTTCCTCCCCGAGGAAGAAACCCCCGGCAGCGCCGTCCCCGTCGTCATCGCCAGCTATCTTTACTGGAAGAACACCGGCTTTGACCCTCAACTCGTCGGCAAGGCCATCCGGGTCAACGAGCGCCCGTTCACCATCGTCGGCATCACGCCGGAGCATTTCACCGGAACGATGATGATCTTCGGCCCGGAGCTCTATTTCCCCCTCGGCGATTACGACCTGCTCACGAACGATTTCGTGGCCCAAGCCAAGCACACGCTCGAACGGCGCGATGGCTATGCTCTCCTCCTCGTTGGACGCCTCCAGCCCGGCGTTAGCGCCGCCGCGGCGGGGGCCGTCCTCCAGACCGTCGCCGCCAATCTCGAAAGGGCCCTACCGGTTGAGCAGAAGGACCAGACTTTCATCATCCGCCCCCTGCCCCGTTTGGATACGGGGTCGGGCCCTACCGACGAGAGCGATCTGACCGTGATCGGCCTCATGCTGTTTGCCTTGGCCGCCATCGTGTTGTTCGTCGCATGCCTCAATCTTGCGGGCGTACTGCTCGCGCGGGGCTTGGCGCGTCGCAAGGAGATTGCCATTCGCCTGGCGCTAGGGAGCGGTCGCAATCGCATCATCCGGCAACTCCTGACCGAGGGCCTCGTGGTTTCGCTCGCGGGGGGCGCCGGAGGCTTCCTGATTGGTCTCCTGTCGTCCGATCTGCTGGCGGCCTCGCTAGGCGCTCGAATGCCCGTGGCCGTATTTCTCCGGGGCGGCGCTGATCCTGCCGTCTTCGTGGCCACACTCGGCTTCTGCGCCCTCGCCACGCTGTTCTTCGCTCTGGGACCCGCGCTCAAGCTCACGCGCGCCGACCTGGCCAGCGATCTCAAGGAGCAGGCGGGCGAGGATTCCGCCCCGCGCCGCCACCGGTGGCTCCCGCGCAATCCCCTCGTCGTGGCGCAAATCGCTCTGTCGCTCGGCCTGCTCACCGCCGCCGGACTTTTCATCCGTGGCGCGCTCAAGGCCGGCAGCGTGGAAACCGGCTTTAAAGCCGATTCCACCATTCTCATCGAGGCCGACGCCAGTCTCGGCGGCTACGACCAAACCCGCAGCCTCCCGCTTTATCGCGCTGCTTGCGACCGCCTGGCCGCGCTGCCCGGGGTGCAGTACGCCAGCATCGCCTCCACCGTGCCCTTCGGCCTCCTCACCCTGAACCGTCCCGCACAGCGCGCTGGGGCGAAGTCCGGCCCCGACACTCACCCCACTACCGCCGCCGATGGCCTGGCCTTCAAAGCCCGCTGGAGCAGCGTAGGGGCTGATTACTTCGCGACCATGGGTCTGCCCCTCCTGCGCGGCCGCGCGTTTAGCAAGATCGAAGCCGCGACACCGGGCGCCCCGCCCGTTGCCATCATTGACGAGGTGCTCGCGAAAAAGCTCTGGCCCGAGGGCGACGCGTTGGGCCAGCGCATCCAATGGGCCGAAAGCGGCACTCCCACGGCCCCCGGCGGCAGTGGGAGCGGCACCATGGGCGTCAGCGACGACATCGCCAGACGCGCCGGCGATCCTCCCTCGGTCGAGATTGTCGGGATCGTGCCCGCTACCCGCTGGGATATGTTCCAGACGGTGGTCGGCGGCCAAATCTTCGTGCCCTTCGCGCAAGACTATCGGAGCAACGTCTTCTTCCATGTGCGCGCCGCGCCCGGCGCGGCCGGAGCCGACGCTGCCTTATTTGAACTCCTTCGCCGCGAGGTTCGCTCCGCTGCGCCCGGCGTGCCGATCTTCACGGTGAAAACCTTCCGCCAGCACTTCGACACCAACATGCAGCTCTGGATCGTCCGGGCCGGCGCCGCCATGGTTTCCCTCTTTGGCGGTCTGGCGTTGGTCCTCGCCGTCGTGGGTGTCTACGGGGTCATGGCTTACGCGGTGGTCCGGCGCACGCGCGAGATCGGCATCCGCACGGCGCTCGGCGCTGAGCCGGGCACGGTGCTGCGCATGATCCTGCGCGAAGGCCTGCTCATGACGCTGGGGGGTGCGGCGCTGGGTTTCCTGCTTGCGCTCGGCATCGGCCGTCTGTTCAGCGGCATGCTTTACCACGTCAGTCCGCTGGATCCCGTCGCCTTTACCCTCGCGCCCGCTATGCTCGTTGCCACCGCGCTGCTCGCCTCCTGGCTCCCGGCCCGCCGGGCAGCCAAAGTCGATCCCATGGTGCCCCTCCGCAACGAATAGGGCTCGGCATATAGATGACACCGGGACCGGTCACCTCTTCTGGTTGATTCTATATTTCTTTTGCGCCCCACACCGAGCGGATCGCGTTCCAGGCGTAAAGCTGAGGCTTGGCAAATGGGCGGCGCACGCGCTCGAGCGGCTCGCCGCGGCTCTCGATCTCTTCGAGAGAGGTGGGCTTCATGCCGGCCTTGTTCGCCCACAAGAAAGTCGGGATCTCTTGCGGCTCAAATCCCATCAGGTTGGCCGCCACCATATCCGTGGCCAGGGGGTTTGTGCCCGCCACGATGACGTTCATCTTGAAGGTCTGGCCCGACGACGGCCCGTTGCCTTCCATCGCCATCGAGCCGTCCACTACCACGAGGCCCAGTTTGTTTGCGCGCACCATGTCCACAACCACAGCGGACGCGCCCGTAGGCTCAACTTTCGAGGCGAGGTCATGCATATGGCCGCGAACGGACTGATACACGGTCCCCGGAAATGCCCCGATGAGGTTCTTCATGCCGAGAGTCACCGTGGCAAGCTGGTGCGTCTTCATCATAGGCACGGAGCATAGAAGATCGACCTGGGTCAGACTTTGATGAAGCGTGAGCTTGTCGAAGACGAAGCCGCCGGGAACAGCGACCTCCACCAATTCGCCGGAGTGCAAGTTGACCAGCGGAATGTGCAGGGATCTGGCGAGTTCCGCATACCCGAGCTGCTCGAACACATACTGCTGCATGGGGTCCAGGATCTCGCGCTTGCGCGTGCGAAATACCTCCGACCCCACGACGTTGAATTTGGGCGCGGCCGCCGAGCCCTCGCCGATTGACACCTCGTTGCCCGCGCGCTGCATCATTTCCGCGAGCGTCCGAACCACGGCAGGCTTGGTGGTTGCCTCCGCCTGCGTAGAAACGAGGTTGGGCTTAAGCATCACCCTGTTGATACCCTTGGTAATCTGCCTCATGCCGCCAAGCAGGTCAATCGCCTTCTCGACGGCCATTCCGACTTTATCATTCTGAATACGCACAATGCTGACCACGGATTTTGAGGCGGTCTTGGCACGTGCGCCGGCGCCCGCCAGCAAGCCGGCGCCCATCAGCAGAAACTCTCTGCGACCGAGCGGGTGCATTCCCATACCAACTCCTCACGGGTGGCGCATACATTGCTCTTTATGTATGCGCCCCAACCTGCCCCATGCCCTCACGTACGTGGCGCATACATAAAAAGCAATGTATGCGCCACCCGTGCATGGCGGATATCCTATCCGTGACTTTTCAACTCCTTGACTTCTCGACTCCTTGACTCTCGACTTTCGACTCTCGACTCCCGACTTTACTCAATCCTCAGTGCGTCCATGGGCGAAATACCCGCTGCACGCAAGGCCGGAATTATGGTTGCGAAGAAGGCGCAAGTGCCGAGGGCGGTCGCAGCCAGGGTCAGCGCAAATGGATCCCAACTGGAAACCCCATAGAGCTGGGCGGAGATCAAACGTCCGGCGCCGATGGCCAGCGGCAACCCGAGCAGCAACCCAATCATCACGCGCTTAAAGGCTCCGCGCAATACCAATCTGATTACTTTCGCGCGATCGGCGCCTAGAGCCATGCGGATGCCGATTTCGTTGGTGCGCTGCGCCACCGTGTAAGCCGTGACGCCGTACACTCCAACTGCGGCCAGCAGGAGAGCGACCATCCCGAACAGGCCCGCGAGGCTGGCAACGGCACGCTCCTCATCGAAGGAGAGAGCAACCTGCTGCTCCATGGTCCTGACGCTGACGATGGTGAGGTTGGGATCGAGTTCCGCCAGCATCCTCGTCAGCAGCGGCTCGAGCACGCCGGGAGGCGTGTTGGTCACCAACATCATGCCGCCGATAAAATGCGAGCGCAGCTCGATGCTCTTCATCAGGTCCTGTTTATAGTTCACATTTTGAGCCAGCGGGACGTAGAACATGGGCCGCGCCGGCCGACTTAACCCCCAGCCCGCAAATTTCGCGTCCCGCACGATGCCCACAATCCGGAAGGTGGAGGCGTTTTCGGGCATGTCCAGCCCGAAGTGCTGATCCACCGGGTCTTCGTTGCTCTTGAAAAAGCGCTTCACGAAAGTTTCGTTCACAATCGCCACGGGCTCCGTAGTTTCGTTGTCGGCGGCGGTAAAAGCCCGGCCACGCAAAACCCGTATGCCGAAATTCTGAAGATAATTGGAGCTTACGCGGTCCCATGACGCGCCGCTTTCCTCGTCCATCTTGGGAGCAGGATGGCCGGCCACGTAAATGAGTTCGCCCCAGTTGTCGGTGAGCGGGTTATAGAGCGCCAGTCCGCTTCCTTGCACTCCAGGCAGGCGATTGAGGCGTTCCTCGAGCTCGCGGTAGAGCGCGGCCAGCTTGGCCTCGGTGTAGGTGGCCGGCGGATTGTGCAGCTCCACCAGCACGCGCCCGCGAACTTGATATCCGAAATCCTGATGTTGTAGCTTGTTGAGACTCCGAGCCAGCAACGTTGCCCCAGCCACCAGCACCACTGAAAATGTAGCCTGCACGATCAGCAGCCCTTGGCGGGTGAAAGAGGAACGATCGCTGGTCCTGCGGCTCGAAGTGTGCAAGGCCTCCGCCGGATCGGTACGTGTGGCAAACCATGCCGGAACGCAACCGAAAACCACTCCCGTTATCAGGGCCAAAGCGAAGGCGAACGCCAGGACCATGAAGGACGGCATGGGGCTGATCGGCAGGAAGTGCGAGCTGTGGAAGGCAAGCGTAAGCAGCAGGCGTGCGCCTCCCACGGCCACCAGGAGTCCGACAATGCCGCCGCCTATGGCCAGGAGGACGCTCTCTGTGAGAGCCTGCCCAATAATCTGCCGGGAGGTGGCGCCAAGGGCCAGGCGCACTGCGGTTTGTCCACGGCGTGATACGGCGCGTGCCAGTAACAGGTTCGCCACATTGGCGCTGGCAATCAACAGCACCAGGCCGCAAACGGAGAGCAGGATCTGAAGACTGCGACCGTACTCTTCCTTCATCTCGGCGACCCCGGCGCCGGCGGGGACCACGTTGATCACTTGCTTGGGTAGCATTCTGATCACGTCCGGCATCCAGTTGGCTGGATACCCGGAATCATGTTGCAACCATTGGCGCAACACTCCGGTGAGGCGCGGACCCATTCCGGCAATCGAAGCGCCTGGCTTGAGGCGGCCGATCACGCGCAGCCAGGCGGAGACGGACTGGTGCAGGAGTGCGCCGGCACCGTCGACCATGGGCTCCTGCTGCACGGGAAGCCAAAGATCGGGAGGGTTGCTTCGGAGTGTTTCACCGAAGAATCCGGGCGGAGCCACTCCGATCACAGTAAATGGATGGTCTTCCACGATGAAGGTTGAACCCACTACCGAAGGATCGCCGCCATAATTGGCCTGCCAGATACGATAGCTGAGCACAGCCACCGGCGTGGCACCTGGCCTGTCATCGTCAGGGCTAAGGAGCCGCCCACCGAAGGCCTTCACTCCAAGCATGGAGAAATAATTCCCGGTGACGTACTCCGAGCGCACAGGCCTCGCCGCTGGTTCTCCTTGGCGCCGCACGCTCTGGAGCCAATCGCCCGCCTGGAAAGCGGCCAACTCTTCAAATTCAGGCGCCTCCGCCTTCAGCCGCTCATATAGCGAGAATGAGTAAAATCCCCAGCGGTCCTGAGGTCCCCCTTCGACGCAGCAATCGTCGCCCTCACCGATGCGGTAGAGTCTCCCGGGATCAGACACCGGCAGGGAACGCAGCATCACCGCATGAACCAAGGTGAATATCGCTGTCGTTCCCCCGATTCCCAAAGACAGGGTGAGTATGGCCGCTGCCGTAAAGACAGGCGACCGCCGGAACTGCCGCAGCGCGTAACGAAGATTGCCGAGCAGTTTTTGCATTTCAGGCCTCCTAATTCCCCTACGACATCGAGTTGCCGCTGGTTCCGCGAGAATCGAAACGCCCTGGCTGCTTCTTGGAAGCCAGGCACGATTCACTTGATGCTGTTTCTATTGACGCGCGCGGGAGTGGTTAGTTAGCTGAGCCGAAGGATCATGAAATCTTCGTTCGGAATGACAATGGCCGGGCCCTCCGCCGCAGGGCAGATTCCGGCAGCAGATTCCGGCTTCTTCACACCTTCGTTGTGTCGGGATATAATGCACTGCAAGCAACATGGATCCGTGCGAATGGAGGCGCAGCATGTGCTTTTCGAGGCGCGGTGGCAAGGCGCGCGTCTGGCTTCTGCTCAGCCTGGCCGCCGGACTTTTTGCGCAAACTCCACCATCACAAGCGGAACAAGAGCCATCGATATTTCGCACGCCGGAAACTCAGGTGGAGCCAGCTCCCAGCGAGCCTCGCAAGCTGGATCTCCCTCCCGGCGAAACGCTCCTGGATTTCGCTACGTCACCTTCAGGGCCGGAAGTTGCTATCTTGACCCGCTCCGCCGCGGATCACGCCCACGTGGTGCTCTGGAAAATCAGTTCCGGTGAGACTCAAAGCATCTGGCAATCAGACGGCCCCTTCGCGCCGCGAGCTCTGGCTTGGCATCCCGCCGCTCGGGTGCTGTTCTTGCTGGGCCCAAGCGGGTCGGATTCCGTGATTGTTCGCCTTGACGCGACATCCTCGGGGTGGAAACCTGCCACCATATTTGATACCAAGCGCCCCTTGCGGCGTTTGATTGTCGGGCCGCGCCCCTTCGAGCCGTCGGAGGTGGGACCCGACACCCCCCAGTTCTACCGCCTCTTTTTCGGCGTGACCCGCCCCGATAAAACATCCTTGATCGCCTCGGTGACGGAGCGCGGCGAGCGCTACTACGAGGTGACGCAGGCGAAGGGCGCCGAGCCGCCCCCGCCCGTGGCGAAGGACGAGGAAGCCCCGGCGCCAATCGCCGCCGAGTCAGCCTTGCCGGAGGCATTCCACCCTGCTGGCCACATTCTGCTTTGGGCGGATCGCGCGCAGTGTTTCCAAGCCGCCCATTATGGTTGGGGCAACTGGGACAAGTCGGTCCCACTGTGGGGAGGAAAACTCTGTGGGGGCTCGGTCGAGACGACCCCAAACGGAATCGGACTCCTCCACTGGCGCAAGGGAACTCCGGGCGTCGAATTGTACCTGGACAGACGGGAAGAGCCCACTCGGCAGGCGACGGAATACAGTTTTGTCTCGGTTCCGGTGTCAACCCCCGACGGGCGAGGCCTGGTTGGCGCCACGAAGCAGGGCAACGCCTCGAGCATGGTTTATGCGCCAGTCGACATACCCCTGGCCAATGTCACCAACGCCTGGATGTTCCTTGAATCCCCGCATGACCGCGCGCTTTTCGCGCAGCACGCAGGTCTGTTCCGTCTTCGGGAGAAGGATGACCAGTTATTCCAGCTTTACGATAGCGAGGCCTACTACTGCGGCGGATACAACATCTCTACACCTACGCGGCCTTACCTGGTCACTACCGACATTTTCTGGGAGAACTTCGCGGCGGCTTACGAGGGCCTCTTCATCCTTCTGGAGCGGCGGCAAGCGATCCCCGCATTCTGGCAGTTCGTGCAAGAAGCCGGTGCGGCACTCGACAGGAAAGATTCCCGATGGGCAGGAGTCTTTCACGCGCTCGGCCAAGTGGGGTCGAAGCCTCAGCCCGACGATCCTGAAGCGCAACGAATTGTGCGCGCCAGCGGTATTGAACACTCTTCAGTTCTGAACGGCGATTTCAATTATGGCGAGCTCAAGCCTCGTGGACACTACACCACCGGTGACCAGGAGCAGCGATACTTCAAAGCGTTTCGTTACCTCACCTCGATCTCCTCGCAATTCAAAAGTTTTCGCGCTGCGGAATTAAGCTCGCTCCCGCCCGCCGCCCAAACACACGCCGTCACGTGGATCCAAACGTACCTTCCCTTCATAGCGCCCTCGCGTGCTCCGTCGGTGTGGGGCGAGTTGGCCGGATCGACGCCCGCCTATGCCCTCCATGCCTCTATTCTCCCAGCCCTTTTCCCCCTCTCCTGGGGATTTGACAACGAGGCCATGCTCTCTACGGTCTTTCATCCCGACTGGCCAGCGGACGAACAGATCAAAGGCCCTGGCGGAATGCGCCTGCTGCCCTCCGGCCTTGATGTGGCAGCGGCGCTCGGAAGTCCGTTGGCGAGAACGCTGCTGGCGCCTGAAATCGAGAAGTACCCCCCGCTGGCAAAGGCCTTGGACGACCTGAAGGCGCGCGCGGCCCTCGCAGCCACTCGCCCGCCCGAGAATCTCTACGACCGCTGGATTGAAGCCCTGGGCACATCGTGGGCTGACACCACAAGCATTCCAGGAGAGACGGCTAAGGAGCTGTGGGATGCCAAACGCCTTCAGACGGGGCTCGCCTCGTGGGCAACACTCCGCCATGCCACGGTGCTGGTGAATGAGCGCACCGAAGCCGAATGCGGAGAAGGAGGCTTTGAGTGGGTACTGCTTACGCCGCCTCGCGGTTACGTGGAGCCTGCCCCGGTCGTGTTCGAAGCCATTTCCGGATTGTTTGACTCGGCCGCAAAGGCGGTGGGGAACTCGCCGGCGCTCGCGGCGGGCAAAGCTCCTTCTGAAGCGGGCGAGGAACAAGCCTTGCGCCAGGGGGTGTTGCGACGCCTGGGAGAAGCCGCCGCCAAGGCCCGCCTTTTTGCCCTGATCGCCCGCAAGGAACTCAGGGGTGAGCCGCTTTCCATCGCGGATTATGAAGAGATCCTCAACGTTGGCCGGGCGGCGGAATATCACTTCCTGATTTTCAAAAGTCTGGCGAGCCCCGACTTTGCCCTCTCCAATCCCGACCCGATGGCCAAGATCGTCGACGTGGCCGGCGGCGGCGGGGGAATTCCTTACCTGGAAGCTGCCGTCGGGGCGCCGCTCGAGTGGGACCAGATTGTGCCCTACTTCGGACGCCGGGGAATTGTGAAGGGCAGCGTCTACTCATATTATGAGTTTTCGTCGCCCGGGCCTCTCACCGATGCCGAGTGGCGAGCCCGGGTGGCGGGCGCGGCCCGGCCTACGTGGGTGGGGCGATTCTTGTCGAAGGCGATTCTCTCGTGTCCTGCCAAAGACCCCTTCTAAGGCTCATCCTGGCCACCGCCATCGTCCTTTCCGTGGCGGGCGACAACACCCTCACGACCGCTCATCAGGGGTCCGGTGCTTTCTTGGCCGCTACCCACGCTGCGCCGCAGGAATCATCCAAAGAAGTTCGCCTGCTTTTCACCGGCGACGTTCTTCTCTCGCGCCAGGTGGCGGCGGAGATTCGGCAGAGGGGCCATTCTCCGTGGATCAATTTGGGCAATCTGCTTCGGAGTGCCGATTGGGTGGGCGGAAATCTGGAAGGCGCCATCGGCGATGTTTCCAATTGCAGGGAGTCCTCGGAGCGCTCGCCATGCTTTGCCATCGATGCGTCGCTGCTCCAGTGGGCGGGCGCGGCTGGCTTTACGGCCCTCGGCAATGAAAATAATCATGCCGGCGACCTGGGCGCTGCCGGCCGCGAAACCAGCCGGCGGGTGCTTGCTGCTGCTGGAATCTTGCCGCTCACTTTTGAGGCTTCGCCTGCCTTCCTGCGCTTCGGCACACTCACGGTCGCCGTGGTCTCCGTCACCACCGTTCCTGACCGCGACGGGAATCCCTCCGAGCTTCCCAGCGTGGCGCTCGAGCAGAAACTGCGCCTGGCGCGTGCTCTGGCCAACGTGGTGGCGGTTTCGATTCATTGGGGCAGCGAGCTCATCGACTGGCCGACAGAGGAGCAGCACCGGCAGGCCGCCTGGCTCGTCGCCCACGGCGCCGACGTGATCTTCGGCCACCACCCCCACGTGGTTCAAAAGCCGGAGTGCGTGGCGGGCAAGCCCGTCTTCTTTTCGCTCGGCAATCATGTTTTTGACCAGAAGTATCCCGCCACCAAAGAGGGTTTGATTGCCGACTGCCGGCTCGGAGACGGGAGCTTGCGCTGCGCCGGCCTGCGTACTCGCATCCCGAGCGGCTCGAGCTTTCCGGAAGCCGCCGGGGCCGACACGGAGGTGGGCCAATTACTGGCTGCCTGTTCCGTCCAATTTCATCCCACCCTGAGCATCTCCGGGTTTACGCTGCGGCCCCAACCTTCTTCGCCCCAGAACAACTCCGGGGATATCTGGATCGAGGGCTTCATTGGCCCTGAAAACCGCCGGAGGGTGTGGCGGACGCGGCCCGCTCCCGTCCTTTCTCTCGAGGCGGGAAATATGGAGGGTCCCGACAGGCCGCAACTCCTCCTTTCACTCGAGCGGCACACCTCTCCCCTTGATTCCGAACGCGAGCCGCGGCCTTACGTCTACGCGGTCGGGCCGCAGGGCTTCGTGGCCCGCTGGCGCGGTTCAGCGTTGGCTTGGCCCTTGCTCGATGCGCGCCTCTTACCGGGGTCCAATGGCGTCCTTTGCGCGCTGCATCGCCGGGATTCGTTCCTGGTGCTCTCACCTGAGTCGAAGGGTACGCGAGTGGCCGCCTACCGTTGGAAGGGCTTCGGCTTTGAGGGCCTCGGCGACGATAGGGTCGTCTCGCAATGCCGCGCCCTGTTTGAGGAGAGTCTCCGTGGGCCTGCGGCCCACCCCAGGAAATGAGAATCCCCACCCTCGTCGCCCCCGCGAAAGCGGGGGTCCACGTCGGTGGATTCCCGCTTTCGCGGGAATGACGGTCGTAGGGGCGAGGCGTCGCCTCGCCCCTACGGTGGATTCGCGGCAATGACGCGCATGAGGTGATTTCCAGGAGGGCGGCAATGCCGCGCCCTGTTCGGCGAAAGGGAATTTGTTATTGCCAACCTCAGCCGTGAAGCACGCGGACTGCTTTATGAAGCCATTGTAAGGAGCTATGCCACCGGCCGGGCGGCGGCTCGAGCCCGTAAAGGGACGGAATGTCATGTTGTTTGGCCGGATTGATGGCGAGAATTTCCACACATCCTAGGGGGCGACTGCGTGAAAAGTCCACACTTTGGCTCATAAGGTACGACTAAACGTCCGTTATCCTTCGCTTTCCGCCATTTCGGGCATTTGGTGCCCTGAGTGCTTTGTACTTCCCAGATTATGAGGTTGTGCCAAAGCACGCGGTAACGCTGCCCTGAGGAGGTAAATGCTATGAACTCTCGGCACGATCGACCCTCCACGTACGACGTTCTCTGCCGCCACGGTGTCGATCGGAGAACCTTCCTGAAATTCGCCACTACCATCACCGCCGCCATGGGTCTGGAAGCCACCATGGTTCCCAGGGTCGTTGCGGCGCTTGAAAGCAAGCCCCGGCTGCCGGTGATTTGGCTGCACGGGCTGGAGTGTACCTGTTGCAGCGAGTCCTTCATTCGCTCCTCACACCCCATCGCCCAGGACGTCATCCTGAATATGATTTCGCTCGACTATGACGACACCCTGCAAGCGGCGGCAGGCTTTCAAGTGGAGGAAATCCGCAAGCGCATCATGAAGGAATACCCCGGCGAGTACGTCCTGGCGGTCGAGGGCAACGCGCCGACCAAGGACGGTGGGGTCTATTGCACGATAGGTGGTGAGACCTTCCTGAACGTCCTGCTGGAGACTGCCGAGCACGCCAAGGCGATCATCGCCTGGGGATCGTGCGCCTCGAACGGGTGTGTGCAAGCGGCCCGGCCGAATCCCACGGGCGCCAAACCCGTCCAGGAGTTGTTCCCCGACCGCGCAGTGATAAACGTTCCCGGCTGCCCGCCCATTGCCGAAGTGATGACCGGGGTCCTGACGTACATCCTCACTTTCGGCGCGCTGCCCGAACTCGACCGTGTGGGGCGGCCCAAGATGTTTTACGCCGAGCGGCTGCACGACAAGTGTCTGCGGCGCGCTTTCTTCGACGCCGGGCAATACGTCGAAGCGTGGGACGACGAAGGAGCGCGCCAGGGCTGGTGCCTTTACAAGATGGGTTGCCGCGGACCCACGACCTACAATTCTTGCGCGACGTTCAAGTGGAACAACGGGGTTTCGTGGCCTATTGGCTCGGGGCACGGCTGCATCGGGTGCAGCGAGGCCAACTTCTGGGACAACGGTCCGTTCTACGAGCGGCTCTCGGGTATACCCGTGCCCGGTATCGAGTCGACTCCCGACAAGATCGGCGAGACGGTGGCGATTGCGACAGGCATTGGTATCGGCGCCCACTTGATCTCGACGGTGGTGAGGCGCTGGGCCAAGAAAGAACCGGCAAGCGCGCCTCCACCCAGTGAGACCCAGCCGCCTGCTGGCGAGAAAGGGCAGGGATAAGCAATGGCATCAAGAGTTGTGGTCGATCCCATCACCCGGATTGAGGGGCATCTGCGGGTCGAAGCCATGCTGGACGACAGCGGCAAGATCCACGATGCCATGTCCTCGGGCACCATGTGGCGAGGCCTCGAAATCATCTTGCAGGGGCGCGACCCGCGCGATGCCTGGGCCTTCTGCGAGCGCATTTGCGGGGTGTGCACCACGGTGCATGCCCTGGCTTCGGTGCGCTGCGTGGAGAACGCCCTGGGCATCCGTGTGCCTGCCAACGCCGACATCATCCGCAACATCATGTATCTCACCCAGATGGTTCAGGACCACGTGATCCACTTCTACCACCTGCACGCGCTCGACTGGGTCGACGTGGTCTCGGCGCTCAAGGCCGACCCCAGCGCCACGGCGACCCTGGCTCAGAAGGTTTCACCTTCCTGGCCGATGGCCAGCCCCGGCTACTTCAGCGATCTCGCCGGGACGCTCAAGAAATTTGTCAGTTCCGGTCAACTCGGTATCTTCCAGAATGCCTACTGGGGCCATCCCGCCTATAAGTTGCCGCCGGAAGCCAACCTGATGGCGGTGGCACACTATCTGGAAGCGCTCAAATGGCAGAAGGAGCTGTGCAAAATACATACGGTGTTCGGCGGCAAAAATCCCCACCCCAATTATCTGGTGGGCGGCGCGCCGGTGGCGATCAATCTCCAGGGCGACAACGCCATCAACATGGAGCGGCTCAATTATGTCCACGGGCTGATCCAGGGGGCCATCCAGATCGTCGAGCAGATGTACATTCCGGACCTGCTGGCCATTGCTTCCTTCTATCCCGAGTGGACGCAGATTGGCGGGGGCCTGGGCAACTACATGAGCTACGGCGACCTGCCGCAAAATGGCATTGGCGATCCCTCCAACTTCCGTTTTCCGCGGGGCATCGTGCTCAACAAAAACCTGGGCGAAGTGCTGCCGGTGGATCTCACCGATTCGAAGCAGATTCGCGAGGAAGTGGCCCACTCCTGGTACGAATACCCGGCGGGTGAGACCGCGCTGCATCCCTGGGACGGCATTACCGAGCCCAAGTACTCCGGCCCCAAGCCGCCTTTCAAACAACTGGATGAGAACGCCAAGTACTCCTGGCTCAAGTCGCCGCGCTGGAACGGACACGCGATGGAGGTGGGGCCGCTGGCGCGCATGATCGTGGGCTACGCGAGCGGGAACACGGAGGTCAAGGAAGTAGTGGGCGAGGCCCTGGGGCGGCTCAAGTTGCCTGCGGCCGCGCTCTTCTCGACTCTGGGACGAACCGCGGCGCGCGGCCTCGAAACCAAACTGGGTGCGCATTGGCTGCTGGCCGAGTACGATCACCTGGTGGCGAGCCTGAAGGCTGGCAATTCCACCACCGCCGACACCTCGAAGTGGGATCCCTCGACTTGGCCGGCCGAGGCCAAAGGGTACGGCTTCACCGAGGCGCCGCGTGGTTCGCTGGGCCATTGGATCCACATCAAGGACGCCAAGATCGCCAGCTACCAAATTGTGGTGCCCTCAACTTGGAACGCCTCACCCAAAGACGCGCAGGGGCAGCACGGCGCGTATGAGGCTGCCCTGCTGGGGACGCCGCTGGCCGATCCGCAGCGCCCGGTGGAGATTCTGCGCACCATCCACTCGTTCGACCCCTGCCTTGCCTGCGCCTCGCACGTTTTGGGACCGGACGGGCGCCTCTTGGCGGAGGTGGTGGTGCAGTAGAGGCGGCTTTGCGCCGCCATTTGGCGAGGTGAATTTGGCGAGGTAAACTCGCCGCTGCACGTTGTTTCGACAAAAGCGGCGTGGCCGCAGGGAGTTGAGTCGGCAGGAGGCAATAATGGCTGCTGCAATCGGATCTTTTAGTCCCGCTGATCTGGCCTCGAATCCCAACGACTTCTATCGGGCAAAGTACGTTTGGGAATGGCCCGTCCGCCTGACGCATTGGGTTAACGCCGCCTCGATCACTGTGCTCTTCCTGACCGGGCTGTATATCTCCCACCCCATCCTGGCGCCGCTCGGCGAGGCTTACAAACACTTCGTCATGGGACGGGTGCGGGAGATCCATTTCGCCGCCGCCCTGGTCTTCCTGGTCAGTTTTCTGCTCCGCATCTATTGGTTCTATATGGGCAACAACTACGCGCGCTCGGGCTTTCCTTTTGTGTGGCGGCGGAGCTGGTGGCGCGATCTGGCGCGGCAGTCGGCCGACTATTTCGAGCTCCAGCGCGGCCACATTCATTTAGGCCACAACGCCTTGGGGGGCCTGGCCTATACGCTTTTCGTCATCGGCCTGGGTTGGGCGCAAATCTTCACTGGCTTGGCCATGTACTCGGAATCGAATCCGGCGGGGTGGCTGAACAAGCTGGTGGGATGGGTGATTCCACTGCTGGGCGGCTCGTTTCGGACGCACATGTGGCATCATCTGTTTGCCTGGGGTTTTGTGTCATTCGCCATTCTCCATGTTTACATCGTACTGTATGACTCCCATCAATATCGCAATGGGCTGGTCACCTCCATGATTTCCGGGATGAAGTTCTATCAGCAAGGCGACATCGAACAGGATAAATGGCTTGGATAGTCGTCATCCTTCCCCTGCCTCGGTATTGGTTTTAGGCCTCGGAAACCCGCTGCTCAGTGATGACGGGGTGGGCCTGGTCATTCTCGAATCTCTGCGTCGGCAATATGGCGATAAGGACGGCCGCGTGGAGTTCCTCGATGGCGGCACGCAAGGGCTGAATCTGCTCGCTTGCCTTGGCGGGCGGCAAGCGCTCATCATCCTCGATGCCCTCCAGCTCGGCAAAGAGCCCGGCGCCGTGTCGGTCCTCGGCGCCCGGCAGATCCAGGAGCTGGGCACGCGCCGCGCCGCGACGGCCCACGAAGGAAATGCCGGCGAACTGCTCGCGGCGGCAGCGATTCTTGGCGAACTTCCTGACCATGTCTTCGTTGTGGGCGTCGAACCGCAGCGATTGAGCACCGGTATCGGCCTTTCCGGCCCTGTCCAGGCGGCTGTGCCCGAGGCCGCCGCGCGGGCACGGCAACTGATTGCCGGCTATGCTGCATAAGGCTGATCGAGCAGTTTTTCTTTGCTGACACCGTTCCGTGCAGCCTCGCGCTCAAATCCCTTGGCCCCAAACCGAATATAGATCCAGCGCCAGAGAGCAAAGGGCACAAAGGGGATGGGATTCTTCGCCATCAACTTTACCCCCTGGGCTGGCACGGGGCGCCCCTCGGACAGAGCCGCGGCGGTCAAATCCAGGGCTTGTATCACATGCTTGACAGGCAGCCCCGGGCGCTTCGTCACGGTGAGGGGTTGCCCGCCGATCGCCCCTCCTCCGCCTAAGGCAAGGCCGCCGTCCCACGCGATGCCGCTCTGGGCCGCGAACTCTTGGCATATTGCCAGTGCCACCGAGTTCTGGTGGGTTTCGGGAAAGCCGCTGTTCACAATGGCCACCAGCCGCTGCGGGGGCGGATGGGCCGCGGCTCGCCGATGAGCTGCAATCACCGTGAGGGCCTTGGTCACGAGAAAAGGCAGGGCATCGGTATAGAGTGGAAAGACCAAAAGGATTAATCCGGCGCGATCGATTGAGGCACGCAGCGCGGCCTCACCCTCTTCACGGCTCAGGCTGGCTCGGAGCGTCAGCGATTCGGTTTCCCAACCGCGGTCGCCAAGGCGCTCCAGAAGGTACTTTCCCAGGGCGCTCGAGGTGCTGGGCGAATTGGTCTTGGGACTGCCGACAATGAGTAAAGCCCGCCTTGGGCTGTTCGGGTCGGCGCCCATACCGGAGACAACAGGCGGCATCAGCGAAGCAGCGGACTCGCCGAAGGGCAGAGCATCCGACCTGGCCAGCAACGCCTCGAAGCGCCGGCGCAGTGTGTCGGCAGGGTCCGTAGCGACAACAACCTCCGCCGCATACGAGGGGGGATGGAAATTGATGGCATTGCGCCCCGCGAGGATCTTGAAGATATGAGCCTCATGGGGGTTGGGATGCCTCTGTACACCCACCATCATGTGCCGGGGCCGATGTGCGTAGCGGGGTGGGTGGTGAACTTCGCCGTGCTCGATCTGGAAATAAGGAGGTATGAGCTGAATGAAACGGTCCATCATCTTCTTCAGATCGGGCGAGTATCCCCCGAAGGTTACAGGCGTGAAGAACACCGTGGTATCGCTCTGAATGACCGCTTTAGCGATTTGGCGGCCGGCGTCATCCTCAACGCACATGCCCGGCGTCTTCAGCCAGCAGCCAAAGCAACCGAGGCAGTGGGCCAATTTCATTGCGTGCAAAGGGAAGGTCTCGATTTGAGAGCCGTCCCGTCTGAGCACGTTCGACAGCCCGCCAAGAATGGGGGCAAAGTCTTGTTCAAGAGGCCCACAGCCATCGAGGATTACGACTTTTTTGCCGGACATGCGGTACCCTCCCGGCACACATGTTATCACAGACGGATTGACTTGCGGGCCGCCCTAACCTAGACTCGCAGCGTCTTACGGCACGCTGATCCCATGAACAAAGGTGAAGATTCTATGCGACACACGGCCAGAAGGGATTTCCTCAAAGGGTTAGCGGCGGCGGTACCCGCCTCAGCGGTTCTATCGAGCTATCGGGCGATGGCTGCGCCCCTGCGCAAGAAGGTGAAGATCACTGACGTGAAAGCCATGGCCGTCCACGGAACCACCGAATGGAACATGGTGAAAATCGAAACCGACAGCGGCATCGCGGGAATCGGGGAAGCCTACTGGGGGCGCGGAGTGAAAGACGTGATCCTGGGTTACTTGCGCCCCATCGTGGTGGGCGAGGACCCGCTGGACATCGAGCCGCTCTACACCAAAATGGTTCGCTCCACGGGAGGAGCAGGCTCGACCGCGGGAGTGACGGTGACGGCGATAAGCGGAGTGGAAATCGCTCTGTGGGACCTGGGAGGGAAAATCCTGGAAGCTCCGGTGTGCAAGCTGCTGGGCGGCCAGTACCGCGACGGCGTCCGGGCCTATTGGACGCGCTCGCCCAAAGACATGCTCGACCCGGCTTCCTGCCGCGAATTTGCGGCCGCGCTGAAGAGCCACCCCTATGGCATCACGGCAGTCAAGGCGGACGCCGATGTCTTCCCCGCGAAGTACGACCCACAGTTTCGCGAGCCCGGCCACGAGCCCAATAGCCGCCACCTGACGCCCAAGGACCTGGAGCGGATTGGCAAGGGCTTTGCCAACTTGCGCGAGGCGCTGGGGGAGGACATTGACATCGCCGTGCACTGCCATTGGGAGTTCGACTGGATTGACGCGCTGGAGCTGGCGCGGGCCGTCGCGCCCATCAAGCCGATGTGGCTCGAGGATCCTATGCCGCCGGATTACTCCGAGTCCTGGAGCAAGCTCGCCGCGGCTTCTCCCGTGCCCATCCTCACCGGAGAAAACCTTTACAAGCGCCAGGGCTTCAAGCCCTTCATTTTGAACCAGGGTTGCCACCTGATTCACATCGATATCCCCAAAGCGGGCGGGCTGCTGGAGTCAAAGAAAATCGCCGACCTGGCGGACCTCTTCTACCTTCCTGTCTGCGCCCACCTCGCTTCCAGCCCGCTGGGGGCGCTCGCTTCCGCGCATTGCGCGGCAGCCATCCGCGACTTCCGCGCCCAGGAATTCTCGCCCGGGAGCCTGCCGACAGATGCGTGGGAGAAATTCGTGATTTACGACGGCCCCGTGATCAAAGACGGCAAGTACAGGATTTCAGATAAGCCGGGATTGGGCGTGGAGTTGAACGAAGACTACGTTCGCGCGCACTTGATGCCCGGCGAAACGTGGTGGGGGTGAACAGTCGCGGGTAACGCAGAGAATGCTTTTCATGTCGGCGCCCCCACTACCAGGAGGGCGGTAGTGGTGTCATTTGTGAGAGATGGGCGCTCCAAGCCGGAGTCATTCCCGCGAAAGCGGGAATCCACTCCGCAAACCTTCACAAATGCGCTGTCCACGCACTGGATTCCCGCTTTCGCGGGAATGACCGGCATCTGGCAAGGGATGCCATTCCAAATGACACCACTACCCAGGAGGGCCAACCCGTTGACAGCGAGGAAACATTGGAGATATCGTTAAGCGTACGCCTGGAGGTTACATCTATGGCAAAGCTGCCCGACATCATTCCTGTTACCGACCTTCGACAAGACGCAGCCGCCGCCTTGAAGCGCCTCAAGTCATCGAGGCAACCTGTCGTCATTACGCAGCGGGGAAGGGCCGCGGCGGTCCTTCTGAGCATGGAAGACTACGAGCGCAGTGAACACGAGCGCCAACTTCTGCATCTCCTTGCACGGGGCGAGCAAGAAATCACGGCTGGGAGGGGATTCGACCTGGATGAGGTCCTGGTTGAGGCTGACGCTATTCTTGCCGGTGGCCCAAAGTGAAAGTCCGGTTCACACCCTCCGGACGAATCCAGTTTCTCCAGGCGGTGTCCTATATTCAGCAGGGCAATCCGCAGGCAGCCATCAAGTTCCGGAAGAAAGCTGAGCGCACGCTCCGACGCCTCACGCGATATCCGGAGTCCGGTCGACTTATTCCGGAGTTTCCGGATCTTCCCTTTCGCGAGGTGATTGTTCGCCCCTATCGTTTTTTTTACCGTCGTGAAGGCAGGACCATTTGGGTGGTCGCATGCTGGCATGGAGCACAGTTGCCGACGGAACCGATGGGGATAAAGAAGGACGCCTAACAAACTGCGCTCAAGGGAGGAAATCATGTCGCCGGTTTGGTAAGGCTCGCCTCCACGGGCTCATACATGACGGCGGATGGATGGCGGCTCTCCTCGAAGGCTGCGATACGGTCCACGAGGCGCAGGGTCAGCCCGATGTCGTCAAGGCCTTTAAGCAGGTACTCGCGGCGGAAGGGATCGATTTGGAAGGAGAGTCTAAGCCCCAGGTCATCCGAAAGGGTCCGGTTTTCGAGGTCAACGCTCAGCCGGTATCCCACATTCTTCTCCGTGCGCTGGAATAGTTCGTTCACTTCCGCGTCGGGCAGCGTCACCAGCAGCACCCCGTTCTTGAAGCAATTGTTATAGAAGATGTCGGCGAAGCTGGGCGCGATAACGGCGCGAAAGCCGTAGTCAAGAATCGCCCAGGGAACATGCTCGCGGCTGGAGCCACAGCCGAAGTTGGCGCGCGCCAGCAGAATTGAGGCGCCCTTGTAGCGGGGGGAGTTCAGCACGAATTCCGGATTGGGCGTCTTGCCGTCGCTGAAGTAGCGCCAGTCGTAAAAGAGCACGCGGCCGTACCCCTCGCGCGTAGTCCACTTCAGAAACTGCTTCGGGACCATCTGGTCGGTGTCAACATTCACCCGATCGAGCGGGGCTACCAGTCCTGTGTGCTTTATGATAGGTTGCATTGTCTTAGTCCGTTGTCAGTGGTCCGTTGTCCGTGGCGCAACCGGTGCGGACACTATTTTTTATGTTCCGAAGCCTTTACCCTTTAACCTTTACCCTTTAACCTTTTTCCGTCCGACCCACGTTCCAGGTCCGAATATCCACAAAGTGCCCTTCGATGGCGGCGGCGGCAGCCATCATGGGGCTGACCAAATGAGTGCGGCCGCCCTTACCCTGTCGTCCTTCGAAGTTTCTGTTGGAGGTGCTGGCGCTGCGTTGGCCGCTGGGAAGGATGTCGGGATTCATTCCGAGGCACATGCTGCAACCTGCGTCGCGCCACTCGAATCCGGCTTCGCGGAATATCTTATCCAGACCTTCCTTCTCCGCTTGCGCCTTGATGCGCATGGAGCCGGGAACCACGAGCGCACTCTTGAGTGTCTTCGAGACCTTCCGCCCTGCCGCCACGCGCGCTGCCAGACGCAGGTCCTCGATGCGGGAGTTGGTGCACGAGCCGATGAACACGTAATCAAGCGGGATATCAACGATGTGTGTTCCCGGCGCGAGGCCCATGTATTCGAGGGCGCTTTCGGCGGCCTTGCGGTCCACCGGGTCCGAAAAACTGCTCGGGTCCGGGACCTTCCCCGTAACCTCCGTGACCATCCCGGGATTCGTCCCCCAGGTCACCTGTGGCGCGATCGTTGCCGCGTCCAATTCCAGCACCGGCTCGAAAGCCGCGCCGGGGTCCGAGGCCAGGGACTTCCAATAATCGACGGCGATTTGAAAATCCTTGCCGCGGGGAATGAATGGACGCCCTTCCAGGTAGGCGAATGTGGTGTCATCCGGGGCGATCATGCCGGTGCGCGCGCCGCCCTCGATGGTCATGTTGCAGACCGTCATCCGGCCATCCATGGAGAGGGCGCGGATGGCCTCGCCGGCGTATTCGATGGCGTGTCCGGTCCCGCCCGCGATGCCCATCTTGCCGATCACGGCGAGGATGATGTCCTTCGCGGTCACCCCCGGAGTAAGCCTTCCATCCACCCGGACCACCATGGTCTTTGATCTGAATTGCGGGAGACATTGAGTGGCCAGCACGTGCTCAATCTCGCTGGTGCCGATGCCGAAGGCCAAGGCGCCGAGAGCCCCGTGGGTGGCTGTGTGACTGTCACCGCAAACGATGGTCAGGCCCGGTTGCGTAATGCCGAGTTCGGGCCCAATCACGTGCACGATCCCCTGATTGGGATTCTGCATGTTGAAAAGCATGATGCCCGTCTCGCGGCAGTTCCGCTCCAGGGCCTCAATCTGTGCCGCCGCCACCGCGTCCAGCAACGGGAACTGCCGGTCCTTGGTAGGTACGCAGTGGTCCATGACCGCAAAGGTAAGGTCCGGCCGCCGCACCTTGCGTCCCGCCGCCTTCAAGCCGGCGAAGGCTTGTGGCGATGTTACTTCGTGGACGAGATGGCGGTCGATATAAATGAGCGCAGGTTGCCCGGGCTCTTCAGCCACCAAGTGGGCTTCCCAGATCTTTTCGTACATTGTGCGTGGAGGCATAGTTTTTAGCGGCGTTCTGCGGTGCTAACGCCCTGAACGACAGATTATACGCGAACCCGCGTCTTCTATCAAATCAGCGGTAATTCAGGTGCAAATGGGCGGGCACAGGCTCGCGACCCCCTCACCCGGGGGTGAGGGGGTCAGTGCCGCGGGAATGACTGCGGCCTGCAACGCCCGAATTACACCAGTGCCGAACGCGCTTTGAGCTAGAATCGAGCCTATTATGAGATGTCCCCATCGCGATCTGACCAAAAGACCGGCTGCCGCTGGCGGTCGGACTTGCTCTCGAAGGGGTTTCCTGAAAGAAGCCACAGGAGTTTGCACCGCTTATGCGAGCTTGGCGACCCTGGAGGCAGCCGGCGGGGCGAAGGGGGGAAAAGAGATATGGTCCGGTGGCAAGCACACACCATTGCAAAGATTCCGAACGGCTATCAGGTAGCCGTAGCCGACGTCAACGGCGATGGCCGACCCGACATCCTGGCGTTAAGCTCGGCTGAG
>Ga0326728_10003736_pt1 | contig 46440 bp, 46 predicted proteins | sample MB3enrmetagenome_FD_207602 | JGI IMG/M metagenome (GOLD analysis project Ga0326728, IMG submission 207602) | Lab enriched peat soil microbial communities from McLean, Ithaca, NY, United States - MB31MN | ecosystem: Environmental > Terrestrial > Soil > Wetlands > Peat | place: USA: New York...
CCCCCCAGCCCCCTGCGCTGGCTCTTGCTCCAAGCCCGCAGAACGCCCCAGGTCTTGGTTGAAAACGCTTCCAACTTCCGCACCCGTGAGGGTGGCTCACCATCTACCCAACCGTTCCCGCATTGAATAATGAATAGACTTGACCCCAAATTCTGGTGCGGCAGCGTCCAGATGGCGGTGCGTCGCATCGGGGAACGGCAGGAACGGGACAAGTCTCTGCGAGAGACGGTGGCTCGGCTAAGGGCACAATTGTTTTATGTTGAGACCCCATTTCCTCCCAGATGGGCTTGTTCGGAGCAGACGGTTACTAAGTCCGACTTATGCAAGCACCATTTTGAGAAAGCTTCCTGCTTGCGGATTACAGGCCGAGACGTTATCTTGTTGCGGACAAATTGAGACGCTATGAGCAAGAAAGAGCTTCTTCTGAACGAGATTGAGCAGACGCCATAGCCGCTGCTGAACGAGGTGCTGGATTATCTGCGGTTTCTGAAGAGCAAGCTTGCACAACCGCGTTACAGTCCTTGGTTGCAACCCGTGGTTGCAACCCGATTGAAAAAACACAGGAGAACTCACGCTAAGCCCAGCGTAACAACTGACCGCCTGCAAAGCCTTGTAAACATTGGTGTATGCAAGCATAGAGGCTTCAAGCATACGGTGGCTAACTGGAGCAAAAATCCCTAAAAACGTCTTTTAAGTTCGCTGCGTATACCGTTTCGCCACTCGCACGCGCGAGAATAGGCGCATGATACAGCTTACCGCAGCAGGAAATCAAACGACTTCTGCGCTGCTTCTGCGCGGCGGCTGCGGTGTTGCGTTCAAAGTTGGACACCACCTCGCAGAGGGGTAATGCAGCAGCCCCTCCGGGCGTTTGCCGTGCGCAGCGACGCGGCAATCGGACGCGCTGCCGCAAGCTGATCGTGATTGGTCCATTTGCCGCCGCTGTCATCCCGGGGTTGCCGGGGCTGGCGGGCCAGGGTGGATTCGATGGGCCTGCTCGTTCGATTCTCTGACGCTGGAGAAACCTCTGCCCGCAAAAACCCCCGTATCAGCAAAGCGATTCCAGCCAGCAAGCCCAGTGCGGCAGCCAAAATCACTGCGAGGACACTTGGTTTCATGGGATGGTCTTGCGGTTGGTGAGCCAAACCGCCCCAACCGGAACGATACGGATCAAACAGCTCCGTATCGCTCCGAGCGCGTTCGTCGCGTTATTCCGGTCCTTTAACGCTGCCGGTCATCGTTCCAGAAAAGATTACATTATTGGTCCCACTACTGCTCACAAGAAATCCGTCACCCACAGCAGTCACGCTGATTGAATCTGACGCGCTCTGACTGCCGGTGTTTACGTTCGCGGCTGACAAAGAATATGTCTCTTTTGTCAGGCCTCCCCACACCGTAAGGATGTTCCCTGCGTTATCTGGACCATAGTACAACGCTGTGAGGTAGGTCCCCGTGAAGCTCGCTTGGGAGGTGTTGTCGTTGCTCGTCCCTTTCCACACCCCAGTTCCGTCGGGATCCAAAGCCACCGTCATTAGATTCGTGGAAACATCGTACAAGTCATTACCCTTCTTGTCGAACACGCTCACGCTGCCATCGGGATTCAGCCCCAACACGGCGGTGCTCGGGAAATTGGTTGCAGCGGCTGTCGCAATTTGCTGCACAAACCACTGGGTATTGATCTTAACCGTGCTGGTGGGGAATGTGTCAACCGTGCCATTGTCATTGTCAGGCTGTTGCACCGTGGCGGTCGCGGTGATGGTCATCGGTATCGCCAAACCAGAACCTTGTGGGGCGGGTTGCGCCCAGAGCTTGCCACCGGCCACTGCCAACAGACCAAACACAGTCAACGCGGTCACGAGCGTTTTGGGTTTTGCCTTCATACGATCTCCTTTTGGTTGGGTTATTCTTTTCAGGCACTCGCCACGCTACCTGCTATGAAATGATTTCGAATCAGTCAACTTAAATCCCTTGGGGCATGGGAATGGTCATGATCGTGCGCATCTGAGGACCATCACCGTTAGTTTGGCGGCCACAGTTGGTCCCAATGGCCGTTAGTGGGGGCTTCCATCATCGCGTTGAGATGCCGCAGCCCGGTCGCGGTCCAGAATCGGCCTGTCCGTCTGCAGCGACGCTGCGCTAGGCGGCACGCCGCTTCTCCGAAAGGGGAGGGGTAGTGAATCATTTTGAAACCGGCCCGGTGATTTTAGCCTTTCCAATTTCTGGAAAGCATGGCACCGGAACGGTATGCCTGCCCGCGCAAGAAAACGAATCAAAGGGGCCGAAGATTTGAAATCAATCGCAGCCTGAGTGGTCGCTCAGACCACCGGTCAGTCGGAACGACCGAAAAACCCGGCTGCCGTCGCGCTTGGCAAGCTGGGGGGCCAGCAAAGGTGGCAAGGCTTGAGCCGAGGCGCTTTCGCCCGGTCAGCGGGAGAAGATTGCGCGGATGGCTGCAAAGGCGCGGTGGGTGAACCGATAGGCGTATCTGGAGGTTTTTCAACCGCCAATCTTGCGCAGAACATTTTTCGGCCAATGATTTCTTTCCTCTATCGCACCAAGAAGATATGATGCGCCAAACCGGTCGAGACTTGATTCGCAACGGTCAATGCTTCATAATGCGAATCTGAAACGGTTCGAGCCTATGCCAAAGCTGTTGATTTTGTTGTTAGTCGGACTGCTTGTTTACGGAATATTTGTCGGAATCTTCTACACTATTTCCGTTCCGGTCTTGCAGGTTTCCATTTTCAAGTCGTCCCCGGATGCCGCCAGGCTCGTCTGGATGGTCATTTTAGGTGTGCCCGCCGTTCTGACCGCATGGGTCATGCGAGAGGTTTATGAGATATTATTCGGGCGCAGTGGTCGGCATCGGAGATGAGCACGACGACAGAATCCATCAATTCAGTTCAGACAACCCTCATTCTACATGCGAGGATGCCGTTGACGGCAACACAAAAGGACCGCTCAGCACACTTGTCAAGTGCATAGTCCCGTTTTTAATTGCCTCCGAATGGCCACCACCATTTCTTCTTTGGCTTGGGGGGCACCTCAGGTTTTGGAGGATTGACCTCCCCGTTGGTCATTACCTGTTCCGATTTCGGATAAGTCTGCTCGCCCCCGCGTACACGAATGGTTCCATCATCATTCGTGACCAGTTGCGGTTTCGAAAGAAAGTCGGAATACGCCGCGCGTTCCACAATCTGCGCATACGGATCGACATGCACATAACCAAAGGAGCGCGGTCCATTCTGATACAACACGTGCAAATGCCCCTGCTTGTCGATGCGCGCCTCCGGCTTTGTCAGCGTGAGAAAACCTCCCAGCGGAAGCAATTCGTAAGTTAGTTGACGCGCATCATCCTTGACGCAGATGTGCAACAGATCCTCCTGTGCGCTTGTTCTCGCAACCAGGGAGTATGTGCGATACTCGTCCTGCTTGTTTCCAGAGGAAGGCAGGCCGGTGGTCTGGCTCCACAGTGTACGCCCGTTGGTGATGAACAACCTGATCGGAGGCGAGATCACCTGCATCCCGTTCACATTGATCAGCGCCTGAACCCGGTAGCTGCCGTGCGCCCGCAAGTCGTAAAGCGGCAGCAGATCAATCGTGCGGCTAACCGTCTGTCCCGGTGGGATCAGCACCTCCTCATCTGCTTGGAGCTTGCCGACGCCCTCGACGAGGCTGCCGGATTCGTCGGATATAAGAAAACTCAACCACGGCCGTTCTGCACTCGGCTCCACCTGAAGCGTCCGACCGGAGACGTTGTGAATGCCCACTGCCACGGGAATCGCTTCGTAAAGCAAGAAGATATCCTTCTCGGCGCGCAACTGAACCGCAATCTGTCCGCGACTGTTAACCGCACCCGCAGTGATGATTAGGAAGCAGAGGATCAACCGGCTCATGTCCCACAACACTAGCACGCAACGAAAGAATGGGACAAGTGAAAACAGGCCGTCGCGCGGGAACGAACGGAAATGTTCGCACCTCGTTGGTCGTTGGTCTGATCGCAGTCAGTTCTTCAGCAGCCAGGGACGAGCCTCCAGCGACGCCGTGCCACAAACAGCGCAACCACGCCGAGCGAACACAAGGCCGACGTGCCGGGTACGGAGATAACCTGATACAACCGCTCAACACAAGATTGTTGTCGCGGTAGCTGACCAAGAAGCCTCCTTCGCCGCAGGCGGTCGTTTTCCTTTCGTTTGATGACCAGAATGGTGGGGATGGTGAAGAATCGCCAGAAGCGGGGGGGCTATCTTCCGTGCGCCGGAGCGTGGAAGGAAACTTCACTGAACATTTCGCCAGCTTGGGTGCCGTCTTCATATTCCCAGCCTTACGTCGGCTGCTTATGCCGGAGTCAAACCGTTTCAATGTTGCGACAAAATGCGCTAAAACGGCCATGCCGGTTTCGCGCAATGATGCCCCGCGACAGGCTCAGGGTGCGAGCCGTGAGGACTGTTCAAACACGCTCTTGCGCCCAAGGATTTCGTCCAGCGCCGTTGCCAAGGCTACGTTGTGCGCGCGTGCCCGCTGCTCCAGAGAGATGGTCACGGGCGTTTCGCCTCCGAGCACACGGCCCGTGCAATTCAGAAACAGATGATACGCCATCGGCCAGCGCCGCCGCCGCTTGAGCGCAGCCAGGTCCGCATCGGGACGAATCAATCCCCGACCCATTGCTCGTCGGCCGTCGATAATGCGGTCGGGATTGGTGGCAATCACTTTCCCAACCGCATGCACGACTTTCTCTCCGATGAACGGTGGTTCGAGCCGCAATTCGTATAGATAGTAACCCGAAGTGCCGATGTCTTCGTGGAATTCGATCGAGAACAGGAATGTCTTTCCTTGGAACAGGCGTTTGATCAATTCCGCCTCCGGCGCAGCGCTTTTGTTTCGAAACTGGCGGTTGATGTCGCAGCGTTGCCCATTGGTGCGCTGGTTGCGTTCCCAGCCGTACGGATTGATGCAGGGCAGGACCAACCAGTTCACGCGCCATTTCGGCCAGTCGTCACCCTCCAACCAGCGGAAGACGCCTTCCACGCCGCCGGGTTCTTCGCCATGCATGCCGCCGGAAAGCAGCACCGTCGGCGCACCCACTCCCACCATTCGATCCACGTAAAACCACGGGTATCCCCACACATCACCGACTTGCCGAACTCCCCATCCGCGCGGCGGCAGCGCCTTGAGCCGCTGCACCAGCGAGTTATAATCTCGTATGCGTGCCTTCATTCACCGTCTGAGATTGCCGCGCGATTCCAACACGGGATACTTCCATGCCCACCAGGCAAACATCATCCCCAAAAGCGCCCGTGTCAGAAAATTGTTGGATTTCTTTCAGGACTTCATCGAACAATTCCGCGCACGGCAAGTGGATTCGCTTACGCACTGCGGCCCACAACCGTTCTTCCCCGTACTCCTGCCCATTGACATCGTACACCTCGTATAGCCCATCGGTATACAAGACCACCAGATCATCCGCAGCAATCCTGCGCCGCGTCGCCGGGTACGCTGAATCCTCGAACAACCCGAGCGCAGGTCCAGCTTTGGCATTCGCGCGGAACGGCTCGACCATCCGTTCCGAGCGTCGCGCATGCAACGGGCTGGGATGTCCCGCGTTGGCGAAGCAGACCTGGCCACTGGCGATGTCCACCACAAGATAAAACGCGGAGGCAAACATGGTCGTGTTGACCCGCTGCAACGTGGCCAACAACCCCCGATTCATTTCAGACATAAAGAGGCTCGGGTCATACGCGATCGGCGACAGCTCTTCCACCAGCCCACGCAGCGTCGCGGTCACCAGCGCCGCGCGTACCCCGTGACCCATCACGTCGCAGACGAACACTCCCGCTTCCGTGTCGGACAGCGGGAGCACATCAAAGAAATCACCGCCGATGTCACCCGAGGGCAGATAGCGGTGGCAGAAACGGAGCGCGCTCTGCTCGGGGCCGACGTCACGTGGAAAACTGGGATATTTCTGGGGAAGGAACGCGAGTTGAATCTCCCGCGCCATCCTGAGGTCAGATTGCATCTGCTCGTTCCTCTCGAGCAACTCCGACGTGCGGGCTGCGACGCGGCGCTCCAGTTCCTCGTTCAGCTTTTGCAACGCATGGACAGCGTGCTGACGCTCGTTCTCCCGCTGTTCCAGCGCGACGGTCATCTCGTCAAACGCGTGCCCCAGTTCTCCCAGTTCCCCCTGTTCTCCGGACAGATTCGTGCGTGCACTGAGATTGCCCCGGGCCACGTATCTGGTAGCGCCGACCAGCACCCTCACACGGCGTAAAATGAAAAAATCTCCCCCGACCCACGCCGCCGCCAACGCCAGCACCACCACCACAGCCAACCAACTCAGATTGCGAATCATGATGCGGTTCGCCTCACCTTGAGCAAACTCCACGGGGACGCCAACGGCCACATAGACTTCGGCGGACGGCAATCGACTCATACGCGTAAAACCAAACAGACGCTTCACACCATCAATCCCCTCTGTCTGCGTGGTCCCCACACGTTGCTCTAGAATTGTTTTGATCAGCGGCACTTGAGAGAGTTTTTGTCCGACCCATTTCTCCGGCTGCGGATAGCGAACGAGGACCGTGCCATTGCGATCAACGACCATCAGGCTGCCGCCGCGTGGCAGATTCACTCTCTTGGCCAGGTTGTTGAGCCAACCAACGTCAATGGCCACAAACACAACTCCCTGTGGCTTACCCTGATCATCGAGCACGGGATATCCGAAATTAACAGTGGGCGTTTGCGTGATCCGCCCAACCTGATAATCGCCCATCGCGAAATCGCGGGTTGCCAGAGCGCGTTGGATGTAGGGGCGATCGGCGAGATTCAAGGTGTTGCTGAAGACGAGCGCGCTGCCGTACAAGGTGCCGTCTGGATACACCGCACCGATGTTGGCATAGGCGGGGTATTGTTGCCGCAATTTGGCGAATTGCTTGTAGCACCCCGCTGAATCGAAGTTGCGCACAACGGTAGCTTGCGACAGCATTGCGAGCAACTCGCGCGTGGAGGTAACAAGTTGTTCCTGCTCCACCGCCACCAGCCGCGCCAATCGTAGCGTGTCATCCTGTATCATCTCTGCCGAATGACGGCGCTGCTCCAGCCCGGTGTATAAAATCAAACCCAGCGAGGGAAGTCCCGCTAGGAAGACAAGCAGGAGCAAACGCGAGCGCAAGCTTACCAGAATCCGACGGCGCATCGGGAACACATTACCACGTGTTGCCGTGTGAGGGCAAGCGCACGAGCGGTTTGGCGGCCGCCTACGCCATCGCTTTGAGAAACTCTTTGTTTGTTTTAAACTTCGACAGACCCGTGAGCAATTTCTGGATTGCGTCAACAGGTTGCACCTCGCTCAACGCGCGGCGCAACCGCGCAATCGCCTCCAAGTCTTTCGGTGCCAGCAACAGTTCCTCGCGGCGCGTACCCGAGGCATTGAGATCCACGGCCGGCCAGTACCGCTGCTCGGCGATCTTGCGATCCAGCACCAGTTCCGAGTTGCCGGTGCCTTTGAACTCCTGGAAGATCAGTTCGTCCATGCGCGAGCCGGTATCGATCAGGGCGGTGGCAATGATCGTCAGCGAACCGCCTTCTTCGGCCTTGCGGGCCGATGCGAAAATCCGCCGAGGCTGTTCCATCGCACGCGCATCAAGCCCGCCGGTCATCGTGCGGCCTGTCGAACCGATGTAGTTGTTGAATGCGCGCGCGAGCCGCGTGATCGAGTCGAGCACGACGAAGACATCCTTCCCGACCTCGACCATGCGTTTGGCGCGTTCGATGGCCATCTTCGCCGTGCGGACGTGCTCATCAATGGTCTGGTCGTTGGTGGACGCGATCACCTCGCCGCCTTTGATCGAGCGGCGAAAATCGGTGGTCTCTTCGGGCCGCTCGTCCACCAGCAACACGATCACGTGGACATCGGGATGATTGGTGAGGATTGCGTCGGCGATGTGATGCAGCAACGTTGTTTTGCCCGTGCGCGGCGCCGCGACGATCAGCCCGCGCGTGCCTTTGCCAACGGGCGCAATCAAGTCCACCACGCGCGTGGTGTAACGGTCGGGCACGGTTTCGAGGAAGAACCGCTGATTGGGGTTGATGCTGGTGAGGTCGTCGAATTTCTTCAGTGACAACAGTTTCTCGGGCGGCTCGCCATTGATCGTGTTGATCGCGATCAGTTGCGGGCTGCCCTTCTTCGGAGGCGCGGCGCGGCCTTCGATTTCAACTCCCGCCCGCAACTTGAATTTGCGGATCACGTCGGGCGAAACGTAAATGTCGTTCGGACTGACCTGGAAGCTGCGGGCGGGATTGCGGAGAAAGCCGAATCCCTTTTCACCGACCTCCAGAACCCCGCGCACGATCATCTCGGCGGGGGGCGGTGATTGCGGTTGAGTTTGTGGCTGCGGTTGCTGTTGTTCGTTTTCGTTCACGATTGGCTCTTTCACCTTGTTTGTTCTCCCCGCATCAAACGCAAGCGAATGGTGGTTGCGGTCAAACCATGCCTGCCTCGATGTGGCTCACGGTGTGTGTCCTAGCTCGCATCAAAGGCGAATGCGTCGCGCCATGGGACCGACAACACACACCCGGTAACATTGGACGATTGCTGATGTCCACGGCGCAGAAGATAACACCATCGCCTCTTGCCCAATCCCCGGCGCGGCAAACGCCACTTAAATTCTTCCTTGAACCCCTTTTTCACCAGTTTCTTCCGTTCCGAGTCGTCGCGTGCCGGCATTTGACTTGCCTATCGCCCCTCAGACATCACAACTCCGCTGCTGCCAGCATCGAACTCACATTCGGCATCCGCTTGAACTACTTGGTCGTTCTGCCAAACGGATCAACCGTAATGTCCAGAGGCGACCGCGCCCGGTGCCTCCGTGCGAAGTTGTTCACCCGGAAAAATCCGTAGAGCCTGGTGCTTCTCTCCTTTACCAATCACGACTCGCCGCCGCACGGAATCAGATCGAACATCCCACAAATAGCGTCACAGGCCGCCTGATCCGTTGCGTTCTTGTTGACTTTGCCCATCGTCGAACGGTTCAGAACGAAAGCTTCCATTGCGCACACCAAATCAAACTCTATGATGCGCTCCAACTCCGGAATCAACTTAGGCTTCAGCCTAGCCACAACGACCGTGCATCTTATCTTCGTTAACGGGCTATTCCGCGCTCGGACTTGCGACAGAAGTCGACGAAGCACGCGAGTTCTTTACTTTGCGGAAGTTCGCTGCACACTTTATCCAACGCATTGCTGACTGTCAAGCCCGCCCGAAAAACAATTTTGAAGGCTTCCCGCAACCCCCGCTGAGCTTCTTCGCTGATGCCATTGCGTTCAAGCCCAACCTTATTGATGCTGCGAGTCACGGCGGGGTTTCCGTCCGCCATCATGTACGGAGGAATATCCTGCACAACTTTCGAGCAACCGCCGATGATGGACATTGTCCCAACCCGGCAAAACTGATGCACCGCTGCCAGCCCGCCTACGACAGCGTGGTCTTCGACAACCACGTGCCCCGCCAACGTGCCGCAGTTGCTGAAGATCACATGATTGCCGACGACGCAATCGTGCGCCACATGCGAGTACGCAAGAAAATTGTTGTGCGAGCCGATCCGCGTCACACCGCCATCGCGCGTCGCCGTGTGCATCGTCACATGCTCGCGAAACATGTTGTCCGAGCCGATCTCCAAATGGCACGTGCCGCCCGCGTACTTCAGGTCCTGCGTCTTCAGCCCGATGCACGCAAACGGGAAGAACTCGCACCGCGGCCCGATGGTCGTGTGACCGTCGAGAATCACGTGGGAATGGAGACGACAGCGTTCGCCCAGCTTCACGTCCGGCCCGACGACGCAATACGGCCCGATCTCGCAGCCGGCGCCAATCCCGGCGCGCGAGTCAATAATTGCTGCGGGGTGGATCGTGGCAGAAGACATGATTCTCTGCAGTTCTACACGAACCCGGCCAGCGGGTCAACAAGACGTGGTGACAAAGCATTGGTGAGCATCGGGCGTATTTCTGTCCTTGCCTGTATACGCAAGGCGTAGGCACAAACTCTTCGGTTATCGGATATGCCATCGAAACGCAGGCCAGACATGCAATTCCGAAACAAGCCGGAACGAAAGTAGGCGCAAACCCAGAAGTGCCACACATGAATAAAATCCACGGTTCTCTCCCGTGACCTTTGCAGATGTTCCATGCAACACTGTCACGCGTTGAGAGAAACCAACCGTTGCCCGAACTTGATGAAATCCAAGTTGCTAGAGTGACACGATTGTCGAACGATTCCCTGAAGCCAATGAATGTCCACTGATGTGCGACCGCTAGTTTGGCTTTTCGTTCACCAAACGCACCTTGTCGCCCGCGCCCGCCAAGCCTCCCCATGCTTAGTTGTCGACAATGCTGAACATCACGTCGGCTTCGCTGACGACTTCTCCTGCGACCTTGCACACGCCCTTGGCTTTGGCAATTCTCGCGCGGGCGCGGCCCATTTCGATCTCGATGATCAGTTGGTCGCCGGGACGGACGGGCTTGCGCCATTTGACGTTGTTGGCGCTCATGAAATAGGCCACCTTGCCCGCGTTCTCGCCCGATCGCAGCATCAACACGCCCGCCACCTGCGCCATTGCTTCAAGCTGCAACACGCCGGGCATGATCGGGTGACCCGGAAAATGTCCCTGGAAAAACGGCTCGTTGATCGTCACGTTCTTCAAGGCAACAATCTTCTCCTCGCCTTCGATCTTGAGTATGCGATCCACCAACAGGAACGGATAGCGATGCGGGAGGACGTTCAGTAATTTCATGATGTCCATCGCCGATTCCGTCGGCGTGGCCGCAGACAGCGGCGGCGCAAACGGGATGGTGGAACACTCCTCCTTCTCCAAAACGCGCGCCAGCGCCTTCGTAAGTTCGGCATTGACCGCGTGTCCCGGTCGCACGACCACGATGTGCGCCGCGAGCGGGCGGCCCAGCAACGTGATGTCACCGATGACATCGAGAATTTTATGGCGGACAAATTCGTCTCGAAACCGCAACGGCTCAGTGGCGAGGATGCTCTCGTTGTGGATCAGCACCGCATTCTCCAAGCTGCCGCCTTTGATCAGTCCCTTGTCGATGAGGTATTGAATCTCTTCGTAGAACGCAAACGTTCTGGCAGGTGAAATCTGGCTCTCGAACGTCTCCGGCTCAATGGCCAGGCTCAGATACTGTGCGTCCAGTCCCGGCTTGCCGAAATGGATGGTGCAACTGATCCGCAGTTGATCGCTCGGCAACACGATGGCAAACGACTCGCCTACTTCCACGTGCACCGCTTCGCGCGGCTGGAAGATTTCGCGCTTGCCCTCCTGCGGTTGGATGCCCGCTTGCTTGACCATCTGAACGAACGGTTTCGAGCTGCCGTCGCCAACAGGCGGCTCATTGCCGTCCAGTTCGACGACGAGATTGTCGATGCCGTAACCGTTCAGCGTCGCCAGCACGTGCTCGACCGTGTGGACGACCGCGCCGTTGTTGCCAATGGTCGTCCAGCGAGTTGTGTCGGCGACGTTGCAAATGAGCGGCTCAATGGCGGGTTTGCTGTCGAGATCCGTGCGCACAAACTTGATGCCGTGATCAACAGGCGCGGGCTTCCAGGTCATGTTGACCTTGCTGCCGGTATGAATGCTGATGCCCGAGAATGAGACGGGACGCTTGATTGTCTGCTGCTGTTTGAGCATGCGCGAGGTTCTAGCACGCAGCCATCAGATAAGCAAGCCCCTGAAGGCTTCCGGGGCACGCTGGTGGTTTGCTGCGCCTGCCGTCGACATGCAGACGATGGGATGATGGACGGCAAGGCGACTGGGACATCTCACAAACCTGCCAAGATGCGAGCCGACGAACTACCTCATTTCTCCCGGACCCATGATCGCCCGACAATGATACACGCCGCCCGGCGGCACATTCACCGGCACAAATTGAAACTCCACATTTGCAAACCACCCTTTGTAATGCCGCCGGTGCAACAGCGGAATCTCCGTGATGTTCGAGTACACGCCATGCGGCGACATGTACTTCCTCACCCCCGCAAACATCCGCCTTCGCACCGCCGGCGGCAACGACGGCGTGGGCAACCCCGACAGAAAATAATCCACCTTCGTAACCCCGCGCTCCCGCAAAATCGCATCGATGTCCCGCACGTCCGCGTGGATGATTTCCACATTTGCCAAATCCGAAAACCTTTTCTGCAAGATCCCGACAAAATCCGCGTCCCGCTCGATCGCCAGAAACTTCGTGTGCGGCCTCAGACGGACAACAGCTTCCTCCGTGATTGCCCCCGTCCCGGCGCCCAGTTCCACGATCACCTTCGCCTTTTCCCAGTCAACCTCTTTGATTGTTGCCCGGGCCAGCGCCCGGCTGGACGGCCACACGGACGCAATCTTCGTCCCGTGTCGCAGAAACTTCCTCAAAAACAGCAGATTGCTTTTGATCTGACTATTCTGGCGCGTTTTCGGCATGACGGCCTCCTCCCTGCACGTCGTCACGGAATGCTGCGCCCCTGCAAAGAGTTCAATTTCTTCAGCATCAGCGCATTCTTATCTGTGTTATGACTCGGGGTCAACAAAATACCGGGACAAAGAGGGATAGCCACCAAAGAGATCGCTCGCTTGCGATGTCATTTCGCCGTGAGGCAACGACCGCATCGCCCAGCATCTGGTGCGGCTGGGGGCAGCGACCGCGCTTCTTCCAGCGTGAAAGTTTTCAGAATTGGAACGAGCAGAGCAGGGGAGAGGTTAGCGCTTCTTCGCGGCCTGCTCATCAATCCCTTTTTGTGTCGTGTACCAGGCCAGCGTCGCACATTTGACGCGCACAGGAAACTCCAGCGCGCCTTCCAGTGACTTCAAATCGCCCAGCTCTTTTCTGCCGAAGAGAATCCCGCCGCGCATCATCTCGAGAGCCCCCCAATGAAAACTTAGGCTTGACCAAGTGTCTTGATGGGGAGCTTCTGGGGCATGATCGAGGCCCACGCGTGGCTGATCGAGCTTCCCTGTCCGCCCAACTTGATGTCGGCAATCTCGCCGTCGACTGGCTCCACGGTTACCTCGATTTCGTTGCCGCAGAGTGGGTTGTATTCGCGAGCCGCAAGATCAGAGGGCGCAACTTTGGTTTTGTTCCGCGAACGACGATAGTCATCGGGAATAATCTCCTGATACGATTCTTCGGAACTGGCGGATTAGCTGACCATACCTCGCCTGTTCACAAAGAAAAATTGAGGCCGAACGGGTCTCAGAAGACCACGATCCTCTGACAGCGCCCCCCCGTCCGTGCCTTGATGTAGCCGCGATTCATGAGGTCCGCAACGACCACGCTCATTTCGCGATCGTTTCGCGCCAACTCGGACACGATCCGAATCACATCGTGCAGCTTCATCTGTATTCGCCTACGCCTTTTCATACCAGTCACCTTCGGTTCGATGCAGTGCTGTTTCGGAAGGTTTCAGCTTTTCTGCCTCACTCTTGAATTTTTTTGGCGCGATGCCGGTGGATTTATCGCGGAGAACGGATGTTTTTGCCAAAACCTGCCATGCTCCGCAACCGAACAAGACGAACCGGTGCTCAACCAAAGTTGATCTGACAGGAGTTAGTAAGAACTGGCCGCCGAACTGCCCAAACCACCGGACCGGCGCGAGGCAGCGCCTGACGGAGAATTGTGTCGAGCAAACAACTTGACGGTTTCCCCGATCGGCCGTTTGCCCATCAAGCGTCTCTGCCTCGCTACGGCTCCGCAGGCTTAATCATGTATGGCGCTATCCATAACGACAGCAGCGGATACCACGCGTTCGGCGTCGAGCGAGCCGCGAGGGTGTGCATCGGCAGACCGGTGGAGGTGAGTTGCGAGAGTCGCCGCAGGATGCAGTGCTGAAAACGTTCTGAAACACATTGGATCGGGGCGCTGATTGGCAGGCCGGGTCAACAACGGCTTGCTTTCCTGGAAAAACCAGCCGCGAGCGAGTAGTGTTAATCTGTGCGTTTTTCGGTTTGTCGTTGCGCCTCGGAAGCGCGGTCGTTATATTGCCAATGGGAAATGGCGCGCGGACGTGGCGGAATTGGCAGACGCGCAGCCCTCAGGAGGCTGTGACCGCAAGGTCGTGGAGGTTCAACTCCTCTCGTCCGCACCAACTCAAGAATCCCTGTAAACACAGGGGTTTCGTGTTGGAAGGCAGAAAATCATAACATAAAGTCATAACAAGTGCGCCCGCGTTTAGCCTTGTCCGCTGGCGTTCAAGAGTGGTCGGGCGGGGTATCTCTGACAGGCTTTCCAGCGGTCGCCTTGGTGGTGTGGCAAGCTCGCGGATCGTCAGCCGCAGAAAATTTTCCTGCTCGGACTGTCCACAAGAAGGCTTGCCGTTGCGCGCAGGATGACCGCTGGTGCGCGTTCAGGTTGTGCTCAGTGGCGTTTCCATAAGCTCGCGGAGTGCGCGGGTATTCTCCTCAATGTCGATGAAGACCATGATTAAATCGCCAGCAGCCCAAAGCAGCAGAGCACAGAGGCCGCCTACGAGCAGGCAGCCGACCAGCGCCATAAGCGACACCACCGCATGTTCAGTGTTATCGGCTGACGTACCATATCGCGACAATTCACCACCAACAACACACGCAACCCCGCCCGCGATGCCGACCACGATGCACAGCACTGCCGCCACCTTGAGTGATGCCGAAATCCAGCGGAGCGCGATGTAACGTTCTCGCATCTTGGCTGGACTGATTACTCTTTTGTCCAAAGATTTGGACTTGTAGGGAACCTCAAGCGGTGTCCTGCATTTCGGGCAGTCCACTAGCTGACCTGCACTCGCTGCATCAATCACGATGTTCTGCCCGCATTTATTGCATCTAAACGAAATGTCCATGCTGACTCCTCGCGTTGCCGCGCATCCCACCGCCGGGCGTAGTGTGCTGGCAATGATTCAGAATCGGCCACGGGCGCGCTCAGGATGGCCGCCGGCATGCCGGTCTGCCGCAGAAAAAGCTTACTGCCAGTGCGCTCCGAGAAAGAGGTTATCGTTTGAGAGCATAACCCCCCGCGAGGATTCAATTTGCGGACTGATTTCGACCAGCCAGTAGTATTTCTCTCCGCCATAGGGGCCTCCGCTGACCCGTCTGGAGGCGACCGCAGCAAGAGCAAAGTGCCCAAAACGTGGGACCTCTATACGGAATTTGCCATCTGCATCTGTCTTGGTGCTTTTGACCGGCAAACGAAGGCTGCTATTCGCGGTGTCTCGTTTCCAGTTTTGCCGCGAAAGCCGTTTCCAGTCCGTTTCCAGTTTTCCCGTGGAAACTCGCTAGGTTTCGCGGCTCGTTTCCATTCTCGTTTCTGCTTCGTTTCCTGTTTCCGTTGCATGGTGTTTGTGATTGGAAACGAAGGCTTCATTTCGCGTCCTTCGTTGGCCGATATCACCACACGAAATTTCCGCAATCCAGCAAGGCGCCTGTCTCGCAAACGCAAAAAATGTTTCGCAATTACCAAAGTTGCGACAGTGCGGCCGCATCAGCCGGCCACCACACAAATGCTCCCCGCCACGCCCAGCCATTCCTCGCACCAGCCGCGCACGCTCGCGCCGGGATAGTCCTTGGCTGTGACGGCGGTGAAGATGTCCGTCGCGCCACGGGCGATCACGTCGCGGGCGAATTCTGGCGTCAGTCGGCCATTGCTGGCCTACTATGCCGCCTGCTCCCAAGCCCGGCAGATTTCTTCTGCTTGTTTTCGGTTGGTTGCTTTGGTATTCTTGAAGTGGCGTTTGAGAGTGCCTTCAAGAGTGTTGGTGTACGTTAGGAAAATCGCAAAGTATAGGTGCGAAATTGGACTGGAGGTTCAACTCCTCTCGTCCGCGCCAAATGCATCCGGAATTTATGAAGCGCGTGATCTTAAGTGGCTTGCTCGTGGCGGTGTTCTCCATCAGCGCTGTCGCGCAGGTTCTCAAGCCAATCGACCGAAGAAAGCAAGCCGACGTCAACAATAAGTCGGTCAATCTGCCGAACGTGAATCTCAATACGCAGTCGGAGCCGACGCGCGGTCTGCCGTCCTTGCCTCTTTCCAACGTGCAACCCCATCTCAAGGACGTTAAAATCAAGCATGTTGGCCTCAACACGCTCGATCTTTCCGCCGTCACCATGAAAACCCTGCCGCAGCAGAACTTCACTGCGAAACGCGCTGTCGTCTCCGACCGGATGCACCGGGAAGCCGTGGTCACGACGGGGAATGCGCCGATTAAAGACCGCCAGATTCGCGCGTTCACACCCGCCGGCGAAGAAGAGTTGAAGAAGCAATTCAACACCGCGCGGTAGCCGGTTGCATGGCAGTCGACGTCGCAACACTCGATGTTCTCACTCTCCAGAAATGGGAATTTCGTGTTTCGTTTTTGTCTCGGTTTTGCGCCACGTTCCGCGCTCCTTGAAACGTTTCTTCGTCCCCGGTCATCCAAAGACCGTGATTGCACACGGTAGGACATCCGGGTCGTCTATGTCTGGAGAACTTCAATCGGAAGCTTTGTTCAGCCGCCGCGACTTGTTAGTCGGTTCCAGCTTCGCACTCACGAACGTCGTGGCGCACCTGGTGTGGAACCCGATGGTCGAGCAGTGGCAGTTTGTGGTCACCGCTCTTATGTTCACGACGTTCTTAGTCATCTGGCTCGGCAAGGAGTTGCGGCGGCTGCAATTGTTCGTGACCAAGTTCTACTGCGTTGTTGCTACGCTAGACTTGTTTGCTGAGGGATTGTTACAACCGCTTCATCACTGCACACTCGATAATCTCCTTTGTACCGGGCGGATGTTTCTCGTGTTTCTGGGATTCTGGCTCCTGTCGCATCCTCTGGAAAGCCGGTTCTTTCATCGCAGAAGATTGACGGTACCCGCCACCACGGTGCATGGATCGTGAGATGGTATGAAACAACCCCTTGGACTTGGATCATTTGTGGTTGCTGTGGCGGTTCTTGTTGGATGGGGCGCTTGGATCGGGCTGACGGCGGAGATGTCTCGAACAAACCAAACACATCAAATGGCGGCTATGAAACCTGTTCCTGAGGGCATGGAAGTCATCACGCTCGGAGCTGGTTGTTTCTGGTGCACGGAGGCTGTGTTCCAGCAGATTGCCGGCGTCCTGTCCGTCACTCCCGGCTACATGGGCGGACACGTCAAGAATCCCACTTACGAGATGGTTTGCGGCGGGAACACCGGGCACGCGGAAGTCGCGCGGGTGGTTTACGATCCCAAACAGACCACCCTTGAAAAGATACTCGATGTCTTCTGGGAGGCTCACGACCCGACTTCACTTAACCGACAAGGGGCAGACGACGGCACACAGTATCGCTCTGCGATTTTCTATTACACGGACGCACAGAAGGCCGTGGCCGAGAAATCGAAAGCCGAGGCGGCGAAGGAATTCACCAGTCCCATCGTCACGGAGATCACCAGGGCCGGGGAGTTTTATCCAGCAGAGGATTATCATCAGGATTACTATCGGTTGAACAAGAACCGCAACCCATACTGTCAGATCGTCATCGCCCCGAAGCTGCGGAAGCTTCATCTTCAAGAATGATGTCGCCATGACAAAAGGAAAGGTGCTGTGTCTCATGATGATCACGTGCTGTCTGTCTTTTGCGAGGATTGGCACCAAGGTGTTGTTCTCGGCTTCTGCTGGTGAATCAGGAAGCTCGTCCGTAGACGGGACGCGGACCGGTCAGGTGCTGATGGTCGCGGTCCGCTTGCTGAATGAGAAAGGTGAACTCCAGCCCACGACACCCGTGCCCAAGGTCATCAAGACCGACGCCGAATGGCGCAAACAATTAACCCCCGAGCAGTACGCCATCGCGCGCGGAAAGGGCACCGAGCCGGCGTTCTGTGGCGCGTTCTACGACAACCACAAGCCCGGTATCTATGTCTGCGTCTGTTGTGGTTTGCCTCTGTTTTCATCCACGGCGAAATTCGATTCGGGCACCGGCTGGCCCAGCTTCTTAAAGCCAATCGCTGTCGAGAATATCGTGACGCAACTCGACCTCAGCCATGAAATGCGGCGCACAGAGATCTTGTGCGCGCTTTGTGGCGCACACCTCGGGCACGTGTTTGAAGATGGACCGCTGCCGACCGGCTTGCGTTACTGCCTCAATTCCGCTTCGCTTGCGTTCAAGGAAACGAAGAACCCGGCGGAGTGACGCGCGGGTGATGCTTCGAAAGCTTGCAACGGATGGTTCCTCAGTTCTGGATCCGTTCGAGATTAGGGAACGGACAGGTAGATCATGACCTTCCTGTGCTGAAGTCGCGGTTGCTCTCGACCAAGCTGAAGGAGCTGCTCGGTCAACGAAATGTTTCGATTGCAGATCGAGATGATACTTGTGCAGGAAACGATGCACAATCGGCACGAACAGCACGCCGACGATCGTGATGAAAGCCACTTCGCTGAATAACGCACAGAACCCGACAAACCATTTCCCCGCGTCGTGGCGCAGTTCGTGAACCCGCCCATGCCGGAAGAAGCGCCAGCGAAGAAGTAATCAAGAGGACAACCTCACACTCCGGAACGGCAACGTCACAAAATGTGGCAGGCACCCTGGCCTCTGCCGCGGCAGCCGCAAGAACCTAGAGATCCCTTTCGCGGGAAGGCGACAAGAAACGGCGCCTGAATAATCCAAGAGGCGCAGCCCGTCTTAAAAAGTCAGCGCTAGGTAAACAACGTCGAGAAGGGTTTTCTTTTTCGATCCTGCTCGGGGCGGTTTCGATGGCAGAAGCTCGGCAAGCTTGCGCACCGGCAACTGCATCAACTCATACTCTGCTTGCAGCCAGTCGTCCACCTCGTGACCGGACTGGCAACCGCGCTGCAAATAAATCTGATAAGCACGCGCCGCAATGTCCCCCTCCGTAATGGTGCGTTCCTCCATGACAACCTCCTCCTCCAACTCGCAACGTCACTCGTCAAAACCTAAACCGATTTTCGCGCCAGTCAACCTAGCCAGCACTTTTCTTTCGCGCGGGAAAATCTCGCGCCGTTGTCAAAACCAAAAGCAAAATCGACAGCAAACACAGTTTGGCGGACAGCCGATACCACACTGAAGCTGAAGGCAAACAAAGCGCTGCGCCGCCGCGCCCGAAGATCAAGACTGATGGATCAGGGCGGGGCTGTCTTGTTTGTCCAAGAGGCGGCGCAATTTGGTCAATGCGATCTCTTGGATCTGGCGTACCCGTTCGCGGGTGATCTTGAACTTCCTGCCCACGACGTCGAGAGTTTGCGGCTCTTGGCCGTTCAGCCCGTATCGCAGCGTAAGGATATCAGCCTCACGCGGACTCAGGTGCTGGAGTTGCTGGCGCATTTCCTGCCGCATTGTCTTGGCCTTGAGCAATTCAAACGGCGTCATCGCGTCGCCGTCTTCGATGATGTCGCTGAACCGGTTGTCGCCATCGTCGCCAATCGCGGCGTCGAGGCTGGCCGGCCGCGCACTGATCGTGCGCAGATGAGCAACCTTGGCGGGCGGCAGGTCGAGCAAACCCGCCAATTCCGCATCCGTAGGCTCGCGTCCGAGTCTCTCGGACATCTTGAGGCTGATGCGGTTCATCTTCTGCATCCTGTCAACCACGTGGACGGGCAGACGAATCGTCTTGGACTGGTTCGACAACGCACGCCGGATCGATTGCTTGATCCACCAAGCCGCGTACGTCGACAGCTTCGCGCCCTTTTTCGGGTCAAAGCGTTCGACCGCTTTCATCAAGCCGATATTGCCTTCGCTGATGAGATCGAGCAACGGCAGCCCGAGGTTCTCGTAGTCGTGGGAGATTTTGACGACGAGACGCAGGTTCGCCTTGATCATCCGGGCGCGTGCCTTGCGGTCGCCGCGCTTGACTTGCGCCGCAAGCTCGGTCTCCTCTTGTCGAGTCAAGAGCGGTGTTTGCCCGATCTCGCGCAAATAGAGTTGTACAGTGTTGCCGCTTTCGTGTTCTCGGTCTATAACCATGGCTTTCGTTGCCTCAGAGATGAATTCGCCAGCGATGAATGACCGCAGTCGCTTCGACCCTCATAAACATTATGATGCGTCAGAGGCGTTTTTGGTTCAATAAATCCTGCAGAATTTTGGGGATGGCCATTTCGTGCTCGCCTGAGTACGATGGCGCACATGAATCGAGTGAAAGCGCGCCTGCTAACCTTTCTTCACGGGCACAAAGTACTTACGCTTGCCACCGTAGATGCCGACGGAAGGCCTTATGCCGCTGCGCTTTTCTACGCTATAGATGAGAATCTGCGCTTCCATGTCGTGACCGATCCGGCCACGCGTCACGGTCAAACGTTGCTTGCCAATAGCGCGGTGGCTGGCGCCATTCAACCCGACCGCCAACAGTGGCAAGACATTATGGGCATCCAGTTTCGTGGCCGCTGTTGGCAGTTGACGGGTGCGTACCGGGAGCGCGCCTGGGAGATTTATACAGCACGCTTTCCGTTTTTGCTGCGGGGCAATACGGCGTTGACAGCGGAAGTGGCGAAGACTGCGATGTGGTGCATCGAGCCTGAGTGGATGCGCTTGATCGATAATCGCCTTGGTTTCGGCCACAAAGAGGAGTGGAAGCGGCATCGGAGTTAGATTGAAAAACGCCCGAAGCCGCCTATGCTTGCGCGCATCAATCAACCCAGTGAGGTAACCATGCGAACACGAATGATCGTCGGAATGCTCGTCGTGATGGCGTTGGTCCAGGGCTGTGGCTACAACCGTCTCGTCAGCCTGCAGCAGGAAGTGGAGAAACAATGGGCGCAGGTGCAGAACGTCTATCAACGGCGCGCCGATTTGATCCCCAACCTCGTTGCCACCGTTTCAGGCGCGGCGAACTTCGAGAAGTCCACGCTCATCGAGATCACGCAGGCGCGCGCCTCGGTGGGCAAGGTGGACGCCACCGGAGCGCTGAACGACCCCGCCAAGTTTGCCGAGTTCGAAAAAGCGCAGGGGCAGTTGAGTTCGGCGCTTTCGCGTTTGCTGGTGGTGGTGGAACGCTACCCCGAACTGAAAGCCAATTCCAATTTCCTCGAGCTTCAAGCGCAACTGGAGGGGACGGAAAACCGCATCTCCGTGGAGCGCGGACGCTACAACGACGTTGTGCAGAAATACAACACGGGCATCAAGAGTTTTCCGACGCTGGTTTACGCCGGCGCGTTCGGGTTCAAAGAGAAGCCCTATTTCACGGCCACGGCCGGCGCGGAGAAACCGCCGAAGGTGGAGTTCAACTTCCAAGGCGCACCCGCCAAGTAGATCCTTCCAGCGATGAAAACAAAATCGCTCTGGGTGTTTCTCGCGCTGATGGGCGCACTCTTGGTGTGGGGGGCGGAAGTCATTCCGCCAACTCCCAAAGCCTACTTCAACGACGACGCGCACGCCGTTTCACCGGCCACTGCCGCCGAGTTGAACCAGAAACTGGAGCAGTTCGAGCGTCAGACGTCCATCCAGATTGTCGTCTCCGTCTTTCCGAAGATGCAATCCGATTCATCGATCGAGGATTACACCGTCCGTGTCGCGCAATCGTGGCGCATCGGCCAGAAAGGCAAGGACAACGGTGCCGTTCTGTTCGTGTTCGTCGAGGACCGAAAAATGTACCTGCAGGTCGGCTACGGCTTGGAAGGCGTGCTGCCCGACGCGTTGGCCAAACGCATTATCGAAAACGAGATCAAGCCGCACTTCCAAAGGGGTGACTACGACGGCGGTTTGCGGGCGGGCGTAACAGCGATCCTGCAGGCGACGCAAGGCGAATACAAAGGAACAGGCCGCACGGTGGCGGAGGGAAATCGCGATCAAGGTTTGCTGATTGGTACAGTCATCGTTTTTCTTTTGCTCGCATTGATTGGCTGGACTTATTACAGGTTTCTCATGGCCTCTGGAACCATCTATACTCGCGGCGGACGATCGGTTCGATACGGAACCGGGCCGTTCATCTACTTCGGTGGTGGCGGCGGTCGTGGTGGGTTCTCCGGCGGTGGAGGATTTTCGGGTGGCTTCTCAGGAGGCGGCGGAAGCTTTGGCGGCGGCGGCGCTGGAGGAAGTTGGTAGCCATGCATGCGAAAGAGTTCTTCAGTCAACTTGATCATGACCGGATGGTGGCGGCGATTATCGATGCCGAGAAATATACGTCGGGCGAGATTCGGGTTTACGTGAGCCACCAGAAGGTGCGGGATGTTCGGCACGCGGCCATCCACCACTTCCTGAAGTTTGGAATGCACAAGACCAAACACCGCAATGCCGTTCTGATTTTTGTCGCGCCCGAATCGCAGAACTTTTTCATCGTCGGCGACGAGGGTGTCCACGCGCAATGCGGCGATGCATTATGGGAACAAGTCGCCTCCGACATGGGCGCACTGTTCAAGCGGGGAAAGTTCGCCGACGGCATCGTTCATGGAGTCCACACGGCCGGCAAACTGTTGGCGGAACACTTTCCGCAGCACGGTTCGGAGCACAACGAACTGCCCGACTCGGTCGTGGAAGGCTGATTGGAGAGTCGCGCAACTATTGGCCGATTGTGGTGTTTCCCTTTTGATGAAGAGCTTGAACAACACGGAACCGAAATCATGAGACCAAATAGTTTACGAGCAGCGTTACTGGGCGCAGCTTGCTCGATACTGGCCAGCAGTTGCGCCACGGACTACCGCACAACCGTCGCTGAAAATCTGCCGCCCCCACCTGTCGAGTCGGAAACGATCGTTGCCTCGCCCGGCCCGCAGTACGCATGGGTTGCCGGCCATTGGGAATGGCGCGGACGATGGGTTTGGATTCGAGGCCGGTGGGTACTGCCGCCGCATCCCTACGCGGTGTGGATACCGGGCCATTGGGTCAGACGCCCCCGCGCCTATGTTTGGATTCCCGGCCACTGGAATTAAGGAACCGTCCGCGTTCCGGCGTCAAAAGCGAAACTCTGCTTTCGCCGTGAGCGAGCCGAAGATGTCGGCATTTTTCTACCCGACAAATTCAAGGGTGCGAGTGACACGCGTGTAACTCACCTCGATATGTGAGGTGATCTGAATGGCTCCCCCGCTAATCAGGTCCGCCACCCACGGGATGCGCTCGACGCTCGCGCTGCTTCGAAACGAGTTGCCGTCGAGGAAGAGATTGTGGGCCACGTACCCACCCGTCCACGCTGCCGAACAGATGAGCGCCAAATGGCGGCGAGCGCGGTGTCATGCCGCCGTTGGCCGACCCGGGCGAATCGTTGATCTGCACGCCGAAGTCCTGGGGAAGATTGTAACCGACCCGCAAGGTCGCTCCGAGGTTGCCAAAAATCTCCACGTTGCCAACCTCTCCGCCGGTGTGCGGTATGAAATCAACATAGCGCGCCGTTCCTTCGTTGACTGACAATCGCCAGGGACGTTGATATTTCAGGAGCAACCCCGGCTCGTTCGCGAGTTGGTTGTGCCAGCCTTCCGGGATGTCGCTGGGCATGAACCACCGGTGGAAATTCTCCTGTGCCGCCTCGGCGAGCGACGCCTTCCCGGTCATGCCCAGATCAACCTCGAAATTCTCCATGACCGGGATTTGCGCGTTACCCGTCACGCCCTGTCGTAGCAGGATCGCGCCGAAGTATAACCAGCCCCCGTAGGGCCGGTCGTTGGTGATCGACTCGCTCGTGAGCAGATTCTCCGGCGTGTATATATTCTGGCCGAAAGCATACCCAAAATCTCGAGTGCTGACATCAATCCCCCATGTCGGCAGCGCATCCGCCACCTTCCCGGCCCAGCCGGGCATCTCGTCGTCGCCGCCAAGGTAGGTGAGTTTCAAGCCCTGCGTGTAATGCCGATCCGTGTGGTCGGCGGTGAACGGGTTGGAGAACAAATCGTTCTCCTCCGTCACGACAAAGATGGGACCCTGCTTCTCGTCCTCTGTGGCCAGAAGGGAAGCACAGTTGAGAAACGCAACACCCACGCAAAAGATTACAATTCTTCCGAACTTTCTCATCTGAAAAGATTCACCCTTCGCCCAACAGATTGAACGTTCATGGAGAGTAAACGATGGGCCCCGCGTTTCAATCTATTTTAAGCCCGCCGCCGCACCGCCCTGAGTCGCTGGTGAACGAGAGCCTTGTAGCGAGAGCGATCTTGGGGCAGAGGTGATCCGCACTTACTGTGTCCGCTGCATGAACGGATTGCGCCAAGTGTGCGCAGTCAACCGATGTACGTGATCACCGACCAGGCGCATCCATTGCATCTCCTCGTCTGACATCGTCCTCAGTTCCAGCGCCTTGAGATTCGCTTCCATTTCCGCCGCCGTCGCCGGTCCCGTCAGGCACACGTCCACGGCTGGGTTGGACAGGACGAACCGATAACAATCCACGGCGGTCAGCGTCCGTCGTCCCGTCGGCGTGTACCGAGGATCGAGCAGCGTGCCCCAGCGCGTGGTCGTGTATGTGACAACCCGGCCCGCGTCAGGCCGGGGCTGTCCAAGTACAGGGACACCTCCGTCTCGGCGCCGCCACGTGCCGCACCCGACCGCGTTCCTTCAACCGCAACGCCGCCTCCATCAACCCGCCCTTCGGCGGCGTGTTATGCCAGCCCAGCCACAGGATGTCAGCGTACTCCAGCTTCACCCGACGTAGCTCCGACTCGATGGTTCGCTCCAGCCGCGTACCGAAACGGGAATACGACTGTAACACGACCACCAGTCTCTCCCGGTGCTGACCGCTATGGCGAGGGCACGAAGACCGAGTTCTCACGCAGAGTTCGCTGAGACGCAGAGGACAGAATAGGCGCGCACCGCGCCACTGCGGTGAATGACGTGCCGCTCCGCAACCCCTGCTCCAGTTGTTGGCGTTGGACATCCGCCACGTGAAATGTAAACGTTCATCCGCTCCGGAAACGTTCGGGGTAAACGTTCATTCGTGGTTGGAATCCGTGAAGCCGAAGACACCGCGTGTCGTTCAGCCGCAATCGGTGGATGATTCGGTTTGCTCGTCTGGGTCGCTAAATAGTAGGGTGGCCGCCTCGACTTCGAGCGTCACATGAGCACCGCGCCAAGCCACTCAAACTGCCGACCGACATCAACTGGTCACACTGGGTCGAGCGCTGGGACCGGATGCAGGAAAGATACCTCGTCCGACGCACCGAACGCATCAGGCTGCTTGTCAACCTCGTTCGTGAGACGGTGAATCCCGTCAGTCGTGTCCTCGATTTGGGCTGCGGCACCGGCAGTTTGATGCAGCCGTTCCTTGAGGCTTTCCCGGAGACAGAGGGTTACGGAGTCGATTTCGATCCGGTGCTCTTGCCGTTGGCGCAGGAACGATTGCGTTCGTACGGAGCGCGCGCACAAGTTATTCTCGCGGACTTGCGCACCAACTCTTGGCGGGAGCAGGTGCCGGCCAAGGTGGATGCGGTGATTTCCGCCACGGCCCTGCACTGGCTGACCGAGATTGAGTTGGCGGCGTTGTACCGGCAGCTTGCCTTGGTACTGCGTCCAGGAGGCATTTTCCTCAATGCCGACCACGTGAGCAATCGGCATCCGCAGATCCAAGCGTATTGGAAGAAGAGCCGCGACGAAGTGCGGCGCACCGAAGGTCGGGCCGATGCGGACGATTGGCAAGGTTTTTGGGAAGCATACACACGAGCACTGGGGCTGTCTGGACAGCAGCGCGTAACCGAGCGCGTGCTGGGTGGATGGGAGGGAGGAGTGGAGGAAGGGATGCCATTGGAGTGGCATCTGGCCCAGTTGAAGGCGTGTGGCTTTGTTCACACCGAATGTTTTTGGCGTTGCGACTGTGACGCGATTTATGGAGGATTTCGCTGAGATCGACTGGCTGCCTGACACGGAGCCAAGCCACATAGGCTCGCAAGGACAAGGTGATGCACGACGCGGCTCAACGATCATCAGCACGGCGGTGGCCCAAACGATTCGCACATCACCGGCGGCAGCCCACGCCAAAAGCTGCGCTGCCTGAGAAGCGGGCGGGATCGTGGTCGAGCGATTCGGTTTGCTCGTCTGGGTCGCTAAATAGTAGGATGGCCCGCATCGGTGAGCATCGTAAGCCAGCCAATTTCTACAGAACAAGAGAGGAACTATGGATATTAGTATTGCAGTCGTTCCGGTGGCCGGGCTGGGTACAAGGCTTTTGCCCGCGACCAAGTCCCAGCCGAAAGAAATGCTGCCGGTGGGCCGCAAACCCGTGGTCCAGTATGTGGTGGAAGAACTCACGCGCGTGGGGATGAAACGCCTGCTGTTCATCACCGGGCCGGGCAAGACCTCCATCGAGAACCATTTTGACCTGAACGATGACCTGATCCAAGCATTGCGCGAGACCGGCAAGGAGGAGCAGCTTGCTGAACTCGAATTCGAGCGCGCGCCGGTGCAATATTTTTACACGCGCCAGCGCCAGTTGATCGGGTTGGGGCACGCGATCTTGTGCGCAGAGCCATTCGTGGGCAACCAGCCGTTCGTAGCTGCGTTGGGCGACTCCATCATCGGCATGCACGCAAAAAGCGATATCGTTAAACGGATGACAGCCTGTTTCATTGAAAAAAAGGCCGCTGCTGTCATTGCGTTCGAGGAAGTGGATCGCTCCGAGGTGCACCGATATGGCATCGCCAAGCCCAAGAACAGCGGCGATCTCTTTGAGATCGAGGACCTCATTGAGAAACCATCCGTGTCAGAAGCTCCGAGCAATTTGGCCATCGCGGCACGGTATGTATTGGCGCCCGCGGTTTTTGAAGCCATCCGACGCATCCAGCCCGGCAAAGGCGGAGAGATTCAGATTACCGATGCCATCCGTCTCATGATCCGAGAGGGCGGCAAAGGATATGGCATCCGATTGCGCAGTGATGAACGAAGGTACGATATCGGGAACTTCCAAGCTTATTTCCGTGCCTTCGTGGAGTTTGCCCTAGCCGATGAGAAACAGGGCCCTTCTCTGCGAAAGCATCTGGAGGCGTTGTTGAATGATCATCATTCGTAAGCGCGCCTACGCCCGGGCGGGACTGCTGGGCAATCCGTCGGACGGTTATCACGGCAAGACCATTTCCCTGATCGTGCGCAACTTCTGGGCAGAAGCAGTGCTCTATGAATGGGACTCCGTGGACATTGTGCTCACCGAGGATGACCGTGCCCGGTTCAGTTCCATCTACGACCTGGCGAAGGATGTAAAACTGCACGGTTACTACGGCGGCATTCGGCTGATCAAAGCCACCATCAAACGCTTTGTTGAGTACTGTCAGGCCAACCATCTGACGCTTCACAACCGCAACTTCTCGGTTCGTTATCAAACGAACATTCCGCGACAGGAAGGGTTGGCCGGTTCCAGCGCCTTGATCGTGGCCACCTTGCGCTGCCTCATGGAATTCTATGGAATCGACATCCCACGCGACGCGCAGCCCACGCTGGTTTTGTCCGTGGAAAAAGATGAGCTCGGCATTGCGGGTGGGCTGCAAGATCGTGTCATTCAGGTCTATGAAGGTCTGGTCTACATGGATTTCGCCGAGGCGCAGGAACGCGTTGCAGGGGGCTTGGCGTGCTACAAATACGAGCCGATGCCTCTCAGCTTATTGCCGCCGCTGTACATTGCCTATCACAACAGCCTTAGTGAGCCGACCGAGGTGTTCCATAATGACATCCGCGGGCGTTTCGATCGGGGAGAGGGAAAAGTGGTCAACGCCATGAAACACTTCGCCAAGCTCGCCGCTTGCGGGTGTGAGGCTTTGCTCAACCATGATACGAAGCGGCTGGCGGAACTCATTGATGAGAATTTTAACGTCCGACGCAGTATCTACAATCTTCCCCCCTGGCAGATCCAAATGGTTGAGGTCGCACGGCAGTGCGGTGCCAGCGCCAAGTTCGCCGGGTCGGGCGGCGCCACCATTGGGACGTATCAAGACGAGACAATGTATGAAGAATTGAGTGCCAAACTGGCAGCGATCCGCTCTCGCGTTATCAAGCCGCAGCTCCAATAGGCTCCGTCTGTCCAACCAGCATCCCAAGCTGACGGATTGAGCGGATGAGGCGGTGCGCTGAAACCGATTGACCTTTGAACCAATCGAAGTAAGGTGACGTCGAGTTCACCAAAAAAGAAAGGATCAGGAGCGTGGCCATGAAGAGAGTTCTAGGTATTGCAGTGGCAGTTGCAGTGGTGGCGGGAGTCGCATCTGTGTATGCCGGTGATATGGGTTGTTGCTCAGCAAGCAATGCGAAGAGCACCAGCGCGGGTTGCAGCAGTTCTTGCAGCGAGAGGCTGTCAAAACTGAATCTGACACGGGAACAGCAGTCGCGGATTGCAGTGTTGAACGTGCAACTCCACACGGCGACATCAAAGTCAGAGCGCATGGCGATGTTTACCGAGGGCATGCAACGTATCCTCACGGCGGACCAATACGCGCAGTGGAAGTCCGTTTCCGACAAGATGGCGAAGAACGGCACTTGTCCGTTCATGGCGATCCACACGGACGGCGACAAATCGAGTTGATCGCTCTGGCAATTGACCGAAAAACCCCGGCACATAGCGCCGGGGTTTTTCTTTTGAATTGATTTGAACGTCCAGCCGCACTACAAAACGAAACGATCCGAGGCGCAGAAGATGGCGGACGAGAAACCAGTCGTTGGTCGCACGAAACATGGCGAGTTGACGATCGACCAGCTTGCGGAATTGCAGCCCGGGCTAGGGCACTTGATGCCGATGGTCAGCGAACGGTATTGGACGCTCTACTACGCAGTCCAAGGTGGCAACTGGGCTTTGGCGGATTACGAACTCCGCAGCCTGCGCGGTCTGTGGAAGAAAATGGGCACCACCCGCCCAAAGTACAAGAGCATGCTCGACAATTACGCCAAGAAGATTTTCGATCCACTGGAGAAGCACATCGCCGTGAAAAACTTTGTTGAGTTCGAGAAAGTTTACCGACAGGGAATCGATCTCGCCAACAAGATGCACGTCGCCAGCGATCACGGCGAGATTGTCTGGAAGCTGCCGCCCAACCCGCCGCAGCATCTCGATCTGGGTCCGCAACCATCAACCGACTAGCGGAGGACACCCATGGAGCAATGGAAAGGGACTGTCGTTAATTTCCTGACCCTGTACGGGTTTCAGATCATCGGCGCGATCATCATTCTGGCGGCCGGTGCGTTGGTGGCGCGTTGGTTGGGGAATCTTGCTCAAAAATGGCTAGAAAAACAACAGCTTGAGCTGCCGATTCGCACGTTACTGGTACGCGTCGTGCGCCTGCTCGTGCTGGGGTTCACGCTGGTAGTCGTGTTGGAAAAGCTGGGCGTGCAAGTCACGGCACTGGTGGCGGGCATCGGCGTGGCAGGCGTCGGCGTCGGTTTGGCGATGCAAGGCGTGCTGGGCAACGTCGTCGCGGGATTGACAATCATCTTCACGAAACCGTTTCGTGTTGGCGAATACATTGAGTTGCTTGGCGTGTACGGCCAAGTGACGAACGTCGAACTCTTTTCCACGACGTTGGTGCACGCGGATCAGTCGCGCGTCGTCATTCCCAACCGCAAGATCGTCGGTGAAATCATGCACAACTACGGAGCGATCCGCCAGATGGATCTGAACGTCGGCGTGGCCTACGGCGCAAACCTGACCGAGGTGGTTTCAACGCTGCGGGAGATCTTGGGCGCGAACCCGCGAGTCCTCAAAGAGCCGGCGGCGGTCGTCGGGATCAACGCATTGGGCGATTCGTCGATCAACATCACCATCCAGCCGTGGGTGAAAGTGCCGGATTTTGGAATGGCCCAGTTGGAATTGTATCAAGCCATCGTCGAGCAGTTCCGGGCGCGACAGATTGAGATTCCGTTCCCACAACACGAAGTCCGGATGCTGGACGACGCTGCGGCGAAGTAGGCGTTGTCTCATTTCGGCATGACAAGGCGATCGTCGCGCGAGGCAACCCTTACTCCTGCCAAACTGTCACACCGGCGGGGGGAACGTTGGGGAGCCCAATAAGCAGCTTCGCTCCACGCGAGATTGGCACGCGCTGGGTCTTCTCAGTAAAATTGGTGGCGACCCAGAAGCCGTCCCGCCAGTCCACGACGAACCCGTCATCGAAATCTTCCACGCCCACGCCGGCGCGGTTGAAGACACCGCGCACCAAGTCGGCCTCCAAAGCGCCATCTTGTGAGTCGACGCCGATGTAGGTCACGATGCCGCGGCCCAATTTGTGCGCCACCGCCGCGAAGTCGCCGGCGTAAAACTGATCTGCATAATGGGCCAACGCGCTCGTTCCTTCACGCAACTCCAGCACCTCGCCCCACGAAGCCCAGTCGTAAACTCGCTTGCCAGCCCTGACCTTGCCGACCACCGGTGACGGCAGGGTGTCGTAGTATGACACCCTCGCGCCGATGAGATCATGAATCGGCGCGGCACACGGTGCCTCCCATAAGTGACCACGCCGATCTTTCTGGCCGGTGCGGCAGGTGAGAACGAGGTGGCCGCCGTTCTGAACGTAATCGGTCCCGCGCCGGACCAGATTCGTGTCGATGAGTTGATAAGCCGGCGCGACTAGGAACGGATATTGAGTGAAGTCCCTGTCCTCGGTAATGACATCCACCGGACAGCCGAGGCTCTTGAGAGCGCGGTAGTATTTCAAAATGTGGCCCATCGTGTCCCAACGAATGGTCTGCTTGTGGTTGTCAATGTCCCAGCGGTTTTCCACGTTGTAGAGCAGCGCGGTGCGCCGGGCGGCGTAGGCAGCAGGCTCTTTGGTGTTGGGCTTGAGTTGCTTGCGTAACAGTGCCATTTCGCGGGCGGCTTGCGAATATTGTTCGCCGCCGGTCGTCGGCGTGACGCCATCGGTCCCGACCAAGCTATAGTGGTACAGTTCGGCACCAAACAACGGCTCACGGTAGCGATACTGGTTCACAGGAGGCCAAGTCGAACGGCTGGCAGAGACACGCTGGAAACGGATCGTTCCCAACGGACCGCGTTACGAGGTGCGTGAACCGGACGATATGGGTGATACCAGGTCGTTTGGGGCGGCAGAACAATTCCTCCGATCGCTCGAAGGAACGGCTTCATGAAAGCGCGTGCCGACACTGGCGGGGGTGGCGTCCAACTCGTTGAGCGCGTTGCGCATCTTGGTCTTGTTCTTGGCAAAGGGCGTCCCATCGTGGTAAAGTCTTGCAAAGGGAGATGAATACTCTTTTGTATCCAATCCTGCCGTTGTTTCTTTTGGCTCTCGCTGGCTGGTTCCTTTGGTGGCTGAGGCGGAGGGACCGGAAATATCCGGCTGCCGAGCGGGTGGAAAAGATCTCTGAGGCACTGCGTGAGGGGCGGGATATCCGGATCGTTTACTGGTCAAAGTCACGAAAACGATTCATTAAGGAGATTGTAACTCCCCAATCGCAGGATGGCTCGTACATGAAGGCGCACGACCATGCGAGGGGCATCAATCGCAAGTTCAAAATCACCCGCATCAAAGAGATCGTCGTTTATCCGCATCCCGCGCTGGGTAGCGCGCTGATCCCTCAAGAATCCCGGAGGAATGTGCGCGTTATGATTCTCGTGCTGCTGCTCGTGGTGGTGACCTTGCTTTATTGGCTTCACTATGACGTTCAACGCAACGACTTTACCTTCCGGAACACAGAGTCGCCGACGGTTGGAGTTTCATCCACGAAAACAGGTCATGCGCTCTCGAACGCCTCTCCTTCCCCAGCCGATGAGAAAGACCCCTCTGAGGAAGTCCCGGCGTCCGTGACAAACCACAGGGACGTGAGTCTTCTCGACTCCAAGCTGAGAAGCTCCCGTGGCTACTACGAACAGGCTTTGGCTCTGACTGGGGAAGGAGACCTCAACGGCGTGATCGAGTATTGCACCAAGGCGATCGAGTTGGATCGATATTATGCTGAAGCGTATTGCTTGCGTGGCTTGGCACGCGCCATGAAACGCGACCTTGATGGTGCCATCACTGACAACACCATGGCAATCGAACTCAACCCGCGTTATTCCGAAGCGTATTCCATTCGTGCTGGTGCGCACTATGATAAAGGCGAGTCCGAGGCGGCGATTGCCGATTACACTGAGGCGATTCAGATCAATCCGGAATTTTCAGACGCATACAACGGGCGCGCTTGGGCTGAGTACACGAGGGGCAACCTTGAAAGGGCTCTTGAGGATGTCAATCAGGCCATTCGTCTCAACCCCAATTCGGCGAACGCCTATGATACGCGCGGCTGGACAAAGTACGCCATGGGAGACAAAGACGGAGCGATCGCAGATTGCAGCCGGGCGGTGCAACTCGATCCTCAATCAGTCGTTGGTTACAGCTCGCAAGGGCTGCTGCACTATATTGTGGGAGAATATCGCGACGCGGTGTTGGTCTGGAATAAGGCCATCGAGACGTCTCCGTCTGCCAAAAGTCATCTTGATCTTTGGATCGAGATGGCGCGTCAGCGTATGGCAAAGTGACCGACCCACGGGTGCCACCGTCGTCGCAGGTTTTCGTCCGCACTTTTGAACGCCAACTGAGAAACGACACAAGCGACATCCTCATGGTGTAGCAGGATTCCTGCTCATTGGCAACCGAACGCCGGAGGCAGGAAGGATCGTGCCGTCGGAGGGAATCGAACCCACACGGTGTTTAAGCACCACTGGATTTTGAGTCCAGCGCGTCTGCCAGTTCCGCCACGACGGCAACATATTTATCTACAACAACTTATCTGTATTTTGATGCAGGCCTAAAAATACTGGTTGCAACCTGAAGTTGTAACCAGTATATTGATGAACATCATTGGAGATCAATTGCCATGCGTCAAACATTGAGACGAGTATCGCAAAACCTGTACAAGAGTCAAGAGAGCGGTCGCTACTACGCCGTCATCAAGGTACGCGCACACCAAGTTAAGCAAAGCCTCAAGACCGACGATTACGCCATCGCAAAGCGCAAGCTGCGCGATTTGGAAAAAAGTTTCCAAGACGGCGGAATCGATCAGGCCAACCAAAAGCCTCCCCGAAGTTTCGCCGAATTAGCTGCTCGGTTTGAAATCAACTGCCTCCCCGGGCGCAACCTTAGGCCGACGGCCTTGGCTGATTACAAGTGGCGCATCAAGGCACTGCTCCAACACAGCCGTTTTGCTAAGGACCCGTTGCGGTCGATCAGCCGGGATAAGGTTGAAATGTGGCATAGCCGTCGCACGACAATGCTTCACCCGCAACGTATGAACAACGAAATCGCCGCTTTGCGCGACATCCTAGGTTATGCGCGCGATAACGGCTGGATGATGCACGACCCGGCGGCCAAGCTGAAGCGGCACAGGATTCCTCGTCCGAACCCAGATCCGCCGACTGCAGATGAGTTCCGACGGCTGGCTGTCACCCTGCGCAGTCACCGAGATCGCGACGCTGGTGACCTCGTCGAACTCATGGCCTACTCGGGGTTGCGCTTGTCAGAGGCGTGCACGTTAAAGTGGCAAGACGTGGACTTTGACAAGGGCATGTTCTACATCGCCGGCAAGGGCCATGATGAAACCGAACGCGACGCTGTGCCGTTATTCCCCGCCATGCGCGAATTGCTCCTGAAAATCCGTCAAGCGCGCCAGACAGGAAAAATCGAAGGCATCAAACCGGACGACCGTATCATGCGCGTCAACGGTTGCAAGGATTCACTCAAAGCCGCATGTCGCGAGGCAAAGCTGCGACGGAATTTTACGCATCACGATATGCGCCGATACTTCACCACCCGTTGCATGGAACAAGGCGTTCCGATTCGTACCTTGGCCGGCTGGTTGCGGCACAAGGATGGCGGCGCGCTCCTTCTGCGAACCTACGCCGCGCACCAGGACAAACATTCCTTGGAAATGGCGAACAAGATCAATCTCGCCGTGAAGGTTGAGGCCGACAACGTAGTGCCGATACGAGCAGCGAAGGCGAGCGCCTGACGGCTGACATCGGCGGGTCCTTCTGAGTTTGCCGACTGGCCGCAGAACGAACAGCGCGGTTTGCGTGGCTCCACCCTATTCAGCGCTTGTTTCTTTCAGAAATCGTTCGATCTCGGGGAGTGGAAACAACGGTCGCCGCAAGGCCCGACATGGCCGTAATAATCCACGGGCGACAAGTCGATCAACCGTAATCGGTGTCACACCCAAGGCCTTGGCTGTTTCCTGTCGTGTCAGGGCAAGTCGAAATTCCTTGTTGTTCATCTGCGCGGCATTCTCTTGGTTCAACCTCACAGTGTCTTCAAGTCTCTGCATAATTCCTCCAGACGTGAAATGCTCCAGCGCCAAGCCATACAAGCCGAGCCGCCCGGCGGAGCGAGCACTGTGCAACGTGGAGCGCAGCTTGCGAGCAATACGTTGACAGCGCGCAGCGAGCCGTACAATCGAAGCGGCACGCCACTCAGAGCGGGTGATTGATGGAGCAGAATCATTCGTACATGGATAACACATGTAGGCCTCTGGCTCGTGTATGACATACACGAACTGACTGAAGGCATGTCCGTTGATCCCCGTGGACAACGAGTGGAATCATTGGAAGCCCTGAGCGAACATCGTTTAGGCAGGGTGTGCCGCAACCATAGGCCGTGTCCAATGACAGGGACCGGTAATTCGCCGTCGCTCTTGGCTGTCGGTGGCGAGCAGCGCACAGCCACGGACAGCAACGCCTGATTGGTGCGCCTTGGCAGCGCAGCAGACGCGGCGAGCAGGACGCGGGATGAACGTCCGTCGCGCCGGGTCTGCCAGCCTTTCCACGGCAGATGGGCGGCAAAGATCGCACACCTGTTGCACTCATCGGGCGGTCAGCCGAAGGCCGGTTTGACCGTCATCGGTCGGTTCGGCATGGGTCGCCGAGATGGTCGGCTGGGCGTTCGCCGCGACTCGTTTCGGTCGGCTGCGCCTGCGCGTTGTGGTGGCTCCGTCGCCGCCTCCCTTCCAGCGGTTCAAGCACTCGCGTAAGCGTGCCGGACTCACCGGCACACCGACAGCCCTCAACACTTCCGCCAGATGTGTGCTGCGCCAGCCATTGCGGTGCATTGCCAGCAGCCGCTCGCGCAGTGGCTCCAGCACGGTGGCGGCGGTCTTTCGTGTCTTCGGCGGCTCGCGCTGGCCCATTTGTTCCAGCTTTTTTTCGAGTGCCGCATAATCCAGTTTGGCGGCGATCTGCCCGTAATCAACGCGTGTTCTCATAACCATTTCCTTTCAACTTTCTGTCGTCGGCGATTGGACGATTTCACCGACAGCGTTTGGCTCGCCCTTCGATTTTCTGTCGAACAGCCTTGGCACTTGGCGGCGAGCAGCCAAGCGCACCGGCCTCCAGCAGCCCGCCATTCGGGCCAGGAGGGGTTGGTGTCTACCCTGCTTTCCTGTTTTTCTGACACATCGGCACCACAAAGATTGCTCGCACCTGCGAACAATCGGCATGGTGACCCCGGCTACGATGCCTCGCATGAGACTTGGTGACATCGGTGGCGTTATAGCCCGGCAACCCAGTCGGCTTGTGTATTGGCGACACGTGCACGCGAGGGTCTTCGTGCAAGATTGCGAACTGATGGTCAACAGCCGTCTCATTGATGGTCATTTCACCACACGGACACCCGCTAGGTTGTTCTCGTTTCGGAACAACCTCACGCAGGGTTTCCGCTAACCTCCTCCCGCCATGTTCACGGCCAAAGCACAGAAGAACCGAGCGGCCGCCACGACGTATTTCGACGAACACCTGTCCCACAACGATTACTACGCTCAGAACGAGTCCCAAGCCGGCCAGTGGATTGGTCAGGGAGCAGAGCGGCTGGGACTGATGCCCGGCGAAACCGTCACGCGCGATGTCTTCCTCAAGCTCTGCGACAATGTGCACCCAACCACCGGGGAATATCTCACCCCGGAACAGCGCAGGGAGCGACGTATCTTCTTCGACTTCCAGTGCGCTCCGCCCAAGTCCGTCTCCATTCTCGCTGTTACGATGAATGACCGGCGGATCATCCAAGGGCACCAGGAAGCCTCCACTATCGCGCTTCGGGAACTGGAGCAGTTCGCCGCCACACGCATCCGCAAGGGCGGCATCGAGGAGCGGGATCGCGTCACCGGCAATCTGGTCGGCGCGGCGTTCCTGCACACATCCTCACGCGCGCTCGACCCGCAATTGCATACGCACTTTGTGCTGTTCAACGCGACTTGGGACAACTCCGAGCAACGATGGAAGGCGTTGCAAACCTCCTCGATGTTTGATGCCATCCATTATGGCACCGCCGTCTATCGCAATGAGTTGGCAAAGCGACTGCACCAGCTTGGGTACTCGCTCCGTCGCACGAGCTCGGCCTTTGAGATCGAGGGCGTGTCGTCCGCGCTCATTGACAAGTTCTCCAAGCGGTCGAAGGAACGCGACGCCGCTGTTGCTCGTGAAGAACAACGCCTTGGTCGCAAGCTCAGTCGCAATGAAATCGCCCATGTCGTCCACCAAACCCGCCCGAAGAAGTTGAAGGGCGCCACCGATGACCGAGTCCGACGGCAGCAACTTGGGGAGATCGGCTTCTTCGAGAAACGAGCACTGCGCAAAGTGGTTGAAGCGGCCAATGGTCAGTCCAGAGACTTCACCCACGGAGTCACCCCGCAGGAGACTATTGAGCACGCTATTGCGCACGTGTTCGAGCGCGTTTCGGTCGCGCCCCAACACAAGATTCTGGAAGCCGCCCTAGTTAAAAGCTGTGGGCAACTGGATCTGTCCCTGCTGAAGAACACACTCGCGGAACGCTCCGAGTTGGTGCGCGTCGGTACGGAGTTCTCGACTCGTGACATTCTCACCAAGGAGCTTTCGCTGATTCGTGCAGTCAACGCCACCATCGACACCCTGGCTCCGATCACCGAGCGTTACGAGCCACCGCCTCACTTCGGCCCGGACCAGCGCAAAGCCCTGGCCCATGTACTTACCAGCGCCGACCAGTTTACAGGCTTTCGCGGCTTGGCCGGCACCGGCAAGAGCACGGTGCTCGTGGAACTGAACCGCGTTCTCGTCCATGAGAGATTCGAGCCGGTGTTCTGCACTCCAACTGCTGCCGCTGCCGATACGCTGCGGAAGGACAAGCTGGAAGCGGTCACTGTTGCCAAACTGTTCGCAGACCGGGCTATGCAAAGGGCGCTTTCTTCTCGCAGCGTGATTGTCCTGGATGAAGCCGCCGCTGTCGGACTCGATGACATGGTGAAAGTGTTCGAGTTGGCGCTTGGCGCCAACTGCCGTGTGGTTCTGTCGGGAGATACCGGGCAGCACGCCTCTGTCGCTCGTGGCGATGCGTTGCGTATCCTCGAACAGTACTCGTCCTACCGCTTCAGTGAACTGAGCACCATCCGCCGTCAGAAGCCTGCCGCCTTCCGTCAGGTCGTCGAACTGGCTGCCGCCAAACAGGCGGACAGGGCGTTTGCCAAGCTCGTGGAACTTGGCGCGGTGACAGAATCGCCGACGGAGGATGGGCAACTCTACCAGCGGGCGGCCTACGCTTACCTGTCGGCCATCAATCAAGGCCAGTCAGCGCTGCTGGTCTCGCCCACGTGGGCCGAGATTGAAGCGGTCACGGAGAAGGTGCGCGAGGTTCTCAAAGCTGAGGGTGTCGTCGGCCAGAATGAGCAGGCGCTGTGCGTCTTTGATTCGTTCTCCTGGACAACCGCCCAAAAGAAGAATGCGAGCCAGTACGAACCCGGCCAGCGTCTGCGCTTCGTTCGCAAGACCAAGGCGTTTGACCGGGGCGAAACGGTGGAAGTCGCGGCCATCATGGAGAACGGCTTGCGTGTGCGCCGTCCCGATGGAAGCGAAGCCGATTTCGTCCCGCAAACTGCCGCCACGTCATTTGACGTGGGCGAAGCGCGTGAACTGAAAGTCGCCGCTGGCGATTGGCTGTTGCTACAAGCCAACCACGGCAAAGAGTTCATCAACGGTGAGCGAGTGCAAGTCCGGGAGATCCGCAACGGCTTTATTACACTGGTGGACGGGCGGGAGTTGCCCGGCACTTATAACACCTTCACCCACGGGTACGCCGTGACCTCGCACTCATCACAAAGCAAGACTGTCGATGACGTGCTCTTGGTCGCATCGTCACGCTCCTTCGGGGCGGTGAACCGCGAACAGTTCTACGTTTCCATTTCTCGCGGGCGCAAACGCGTGCAGGTCTTCACCGATGACGCCGATTTGCTCGCTCGCCGGGTGATCGATTCGCATGAACGCAAGGCCGCCGTCGAACTCCAAGGCCTGCGCGATGACCTGGCCAAGCTCGGCTTCCTGCGGCAACGTCAGCAAGAGCAGGACACCGTAATCCCGGCAACGACGGTGGGCCAAGATTTCCGCACCGTGCGCCCGATGCGTCAGACGCCGCGAGTGTTTCGCAGCACGCGTTTATCTCCGGTGCAACGGCTCGCTCAGGTGGTCGAGGATCTGCATCGCCGGCTTCGCGAACGGTCCATCGTTGAGCAAAATGAAGTTGTCGCAGAGAAGCTCCCGCAAACCGAATCCATCAAACAGCCTGAGACTGTCACACCAACTCAGAAAATCAAACGGTCACGCACGGTCAAAGAAGCTCTCCAAGAAAAACCGGCTGCACGCCGCAAACTCGGTTGGGGCATCACCCCGTCCGGCGACACCGGCCACTCTCGCGGTATTGGTGTCTGAACTTTCAACCCATCAATCACCCCATGCACCCTACCAAAGACGACTGCTACACCACCTCCGTCAAGTATTGTGCCTGCGTCGAGTTCCATCTCGACGAGGAGCACCGACATGGCTTCCACACCAGCCAGTTGATTGATTACACCCTGAAACCCAACCCGGATGCCGGCGAGGACAAGAACGCCCCGCCGCAAAAGCTCGTGCTCGTCTTCTCCACCGCTGACGTGGTGATCCTCGGCTGGCGTCTCGGCCGGCTGGCCGATTTGCTCCGCGAAAACGACCTCGCCACGGTCCGCGTGCTGCCCAAACGCTATGCCGATCTCGACCGCGCCAGACCATTCGTCGCTTCCATCATCATCAGCCCGATCGGCAGAAGCTTGTCGTAGGGGACTGGACAAGACAATTTCGCCAGTCCTGTGTCAACCAACGTTGAATCGCCCGTTGTCGGATGACCTGCCTTAGAAGTCAGTACTTTACTGACCTGAAAGCATTCCCGGCGGCAACAGGGTGCATCGGATGGGAGCAAAGTGCGGCAATCTTGGCAATTAGTTGGTGGTTGGTTGGAGGGCCACAACGGCAAGCAGGCGCGTGAAAATACTCTCACCGCCATGACACAGGAGGATCCTAGTGCCGTCGAGCTTCATGGGTCGCTGAAAGAAAGCGACACCAGCAAGAGCAACCCCGTGGTAGTGGTGCCGCTCCGCGACCTTGCTTTGGGCAACCATAACACGCCATAACCCGCCTCCCGATACGCCTCCCAGACTGTCAACTCCGACGGTTTTCTTGCACTGCGCCTCAACCTCCACGTAGTCAAATCCGTCTTTGGTGAATCTCTTCCTGAATAATCCTTGGAATCGCATTGACGGCGAATCTACAAGCCTGCTGAATCCATGATCTGGCGCACGGTTTTGGCTGAGAGCCGCCGGTCCGCCAGAGAGGAGGAACAATCCTGTAGTGCCGATTGACTCGCGCAACTTCCTCTCCGTCCGTACTGTCAGGTTGAGAAACAACTTCTTTGCCTTCAGGTGACTCAAAAACGGACTTGTCGGCAATTTGATCAGGGCAATGTCCGGCCCTTCATATTGATAGAACTTGGCAACCTCCGTCAAAAGACAGCACGGAATTGCCAACGTGTGACCGCACCCCAACACTGGGATACGCAATAGCGTCCTGCTGCCAAAGTCGAATTCGTTGGCAACGTGTCCGGCAGTCAGGATTCCAAAATCATTATCCCATTGCACCAACGTCCCCGACCCTAGCGGGTTATCATCGTAAACGAATCCGACGGAGTGCGCCTGAATTTCCCTTTGGGCGTTTTCCAGCACCTCGTCGGTCGTCAAACAAGTGTAGTCTTGATATAGGAGCATCGCGTACAACCTTGGGTGAGGCTATCTGCCGATATTCTTCTTGTCAAGGATCGCAGAGGCTATTCTAGCCGCTCACGGTCGGCTCGACTGGCTCTGCGAGTTGTGCTGCTCGCGCGGCTTCGTCGTCCTTCTCAAATTGCTTCTCCGCAACGTACCAGCCGAAAATGCGCGCCCCGGCAACGAGTATGAGGACGAGCAATATATTCCCCGCGATAGCCCACTCTCCGAAAACCGCCGACGAAATCACGGCTGTAAGGTACACTCCGAGCCCGGCAAGGCACAGTCCACTTATGACCCAACCGGAGCCGTGAGAACCGGCCACGATCAACGAGTAGAGCCAAAGAGTGAACCCAACGAATATGGAGAGGAGGTACAGGGAGAGCCCGCCAAGCGCACGGGTTTTGCGAAACAACATAAAGAGTATCGCCATCGGAACGAGGCTGAACACGGTCAACGCTGCGGAAGGCGTCACATAGGCATGATACAGATGTTCGTAGACCCAATGTGCGTCCTTGGCGAAGAGCATCACAACGGCTGCCACGCCGACCAAGAAGCACGCAAGGTAAATCAGGTTGCTGATGAGCCCAATCACGGGCATCACCATCATAAAGATGGCCATCGCTTGGCGCTTACCGAGGATCATCCACGCGACGAATGCGGACACTGCCGTACCGACTAGCCGTATGACAAATATCCAAGTGTCCGTATCGGGGATGCCGAAGGCATCGGCGGAAATGCTGAGTCCCATAAATACCGGGAACGATACCAAAAGCGCGACCAGTAGGAACTTCACGATCCTCACGGCAGAACAGGATAGCAGACCCGATTGGCGGCGGTCAACTGTCCCCGTGTCCTTGACAAGCAACGACTGACGGGATATTCAGAAGACCATGAATGCTGTGCCTACAATCGCTGCGAGCCGTGAAAGTCCGGGGTCTGAGGTGTTGGATTTTGGAAACGGTAGCCAAGTAACGGTGACACGTTGGGTACTCACTGACAAGCACTACGACCAAGGCAGTGTCATTGAGGCAGCGCGTGCATTGGTAGCAGATGCAAAGGAATCGGGGAAGCCAACGGGTGATTTGACCTTGAGTCTGGACCAATATAAGCGGTTTCTGCGCGTGCTCTGACCCGCTCGCGATAACCGCTTACCGCGACCACGCCGCAAAGAGATCGCAACGTCGAAGACGATCTGAGGAAGTACCCCGATACGCATCATCGCCCAGAGGCGGCAATTGCGTCAGCCGGTGTGAATTCTGCACTATGCCTCCCTGTTCAACTTTCTTATGAGCAGTGGGTTATATCCGTCGGCAAAATATTGGCCTTATGAGGCCAAAGATTTGCTTTGGGCTTCAATTCACTTGTGCTAAAGAGGTGGGACATGAAGCGGGAACAATTGCTGGAACTGCTGGCACCGTACAATCCGTGGTGGAAGGCAACGACAGATTGGCAGAGCAATTTGCCGGGCTATCGACGCCCGATTGTCGATGAATTGCTGGCCGATATCCGGGACTTGCCGCAGGTGATTTCGATCACCGGGCCGCGACGAGTGGGCAAGACAACCGCCGTGCGACAGGCGGTTGGTCTGTTGTCGGACCGGGGGCTGGCGTCCGAGAACATTCTGTATTTCTCGTTTGACGATCCGGCGCTGTTTGCCTCGCCCGAGTTGCAGCGGGGCATCTTTGACGACTTGGTGACGCTGTTCAAAGGGCGGACGCCACCGGTTTATTTCTTTCTCGATGAAATTCAACGACTGCCCCGCTGGGAATTGTTCATCAAGAAGTATTACGACCTCAAGACGCCGATCCGGTTTGTAATCAGCGGGTCGGCATCGTCGCCGATTTTCCGCAGCAGCCAGGAAAGCCTGTTGGGCCGCATCAAGGATCGCCACCTGCTGCCGTTCAGCTTCCGGGAGTATTGCGAGTACAAGTTGCGCGAGACGCCAGAGTTTGCCGGGATTCTGGCGCAGCACGGCGGATTGCGGGAGGCGTTGTTGCAGGAAGACGGGCCGGGGTGCGTCGCGGCGACCCAGCAACTGGACGAGGCGTTGCGGCAATTTGATGAACCAATTCAAGCGGCAGTGCGCAGCTATTGCTTGGAAGGCGGATTTCCCGAAGTGTGGGCGTTGAGCGACCCCGTGCGGAAGATCGAGTACCTGATGGAACAGCAGGTACGCAAGGTGTTGTATGAGGATTTGATGATGCTGACCAAGTACCGCAAGCCGGAAAATGTGCTGCGTTTTTTTCTGTTCCTGCTCGCCCATCCTGGCATCGAGATCAACACTGCCAAGGTGTCGCAACAAACGGGCATCGAACGCCGGGTCATTGACGAGAACCTGCCCCGGTTGGAGATGACAGACATGATCCTGCGCATCCAGAAGTTCAGTCATCAACCGCACCGGGTCCGGCAGGGCAATTTCAAGTGCTATCCGATCGACATGGCGCTACGCAATGCCGTGCTGCGGCAGTGGTCGCCACCGGAGCCGACGACGATGGGCTATCTCGCGGAGAACATGGTGCTGCGCCAACTCTCGACGTGGCCGGAGAAAATCGAGATCACGTACTACCGGGAAAAGAAAGAAGTCGATTTCGTGCTGACCCACGGCGGTAATAAGCATTTGCCGTTGGAAGTAAAATTCCGGGACAGGGTAGCGCAACACGACGCCCTGCGCGGCTTCCTCAAAAAGTTCGGCGGAAAACTGGGAGTGACGATTACCCGCCAAAAGGAAAGCCGGTGTGAGGGTGAAATCGTCGATCTACCATTGCGCTACTTCTTGCTTGGCTGCGGGCGAACCTGAGCAAAAAAGAACTACCCGAGAAACCATGATGCCGGGCCTCAAACCGGTGAGCGTGGAAATGTAGCGCCGCCGCGAAGACTCGCTCTCGCCTTCTCCACCGCCGATGTGATGGTTTTGGGCTGGCGTCTCGGTCGGTTGAACGAAAGACCATTCGGAACAACTTCAGTCAGAAAACTGTGCTTTGACAGCGGCAGTCTCCTCGCACGCTAGTTGTCAGACAAAGTTCGCCACGGGCGATAATTCCATCCCTGCCTCCTACAGGTTCTGCAACCGCTGTATCCTCTTTCGGGCAAACTCGTTTCGCGGGTCAATGGCCAGCGCTTTGTCGTAGCACTCAAGCGCCTCTGCGCGCCGCCCCAGCGCAGCGAAGGCATTGCCCTTGTTGGTCCAAGCCATCCCGAATCGCTGATCAATGACCAATGCCTTATCCAAACAACCAATTGCTTCTGAGTGCCGCCCCAAGAGAGCTAGGGCATAGCCCTTGTTGTTCCAAGCTCCGGCGTCCCGTGGATTGATGGCTAGAGCTTTGTCGAAACAAACCATCGCCTCCTCGCACTGTCCAAGCGCAGCGAGGGAGGTGCCCTTGTCATTCCAAGCCAGGGCGTTTCGCGGATCGATGCCCAGCGCCTCGTCCAAGCTACCAATTGCTTCCGAGTGCCGACTGAGAGCGTGAAAGGCAGTGCCCTTGTTGTACCACACGCCGGCATCTCGCGGGTCAATGGCCAGTGCCTCGTCGTAACAGGCAATCGCCTCCTCGTACCGACCGAGCGCAGCGAGGGAAGTGCCCTTGTTGTTCCAAGCAGCGGCGTTTCGTGGGTTGATCGCCAGCACCCTGTCGTAACACTGAAGTGCCTCCTTGTGCTGACCGAGAGCGGCAAGAGTATAGCCCTTGTTGTACCAAGCAGCCGCGTCTCGCGGGCTGATGCCCAGCGCCTCGTCGTAACAGACGATAGCCTCCTCGGGTCGACCAAGAACACGCAATGCAATGCCCTTGTTTTTCAACGCGACGATGTTTCCCGGGGCGATAGCAAGTGCTGCTTCGTAGCAGCGGATCGCTTCCGAGTGCCGACCGAGAGCATGAAGGGCGTTACCCTTATTAACCAAAGCGTCGACGTCTCGCGGGTCGGTCGTCACAGCCTTGTCGAAACAGCTAATCGCTTCCTCGTTTCGACCAAGAGCATAGAGAGCACTGCCTTTCTTGTTCCACGCGCCAGCGTCCCGCGGGTTGATGGCCAGAGCTCGGTCGTAACAGTGAAGCGCCTCTGCGCACCGCCCCAATTCAGCGAGGGCATAGCCCTTGTTGTTCCAAACTGCCGCGTATTGTGAGTCGATAGTCAGCGCTTTATCGTAACAATCAAGCGCGTCCGCGTGCCGACCGAGCGTAGCAAGGGCATAGCCCTTGTTGTTCCAAGCTGCTGCGTACTGTGGGTTGATAGTCAGCGCTTTATCGTAACAATCAAGCGCCTCCGCATGCCGATCGAGCGCAGCGAGGGCATAGCCTCTGTTGACCCAAGCGTCGGCATTTTGCGAATCAATCACTAAGGCTTTGTCGCAGCAGTCAAGTGCCTCCGTGGGTCGACGGAGTGCAACGAGGCAAGCACCCTTGTTGATCAAAGTGCCGATGCTCTCCGGAACTATCGCAAGTGCCTTCACGTAGCAGCCAATTGCTTCCGAGTGCTGACGGAGCGCATGAAGAGCGTTGCCCTTGTTGTTCCAAGCGTCAGCGTGTCGCGGGTTGATGGTCACGGCCTTATCGAAACAGCTAATTGCTTCCTCGTTTCGACCAAGAGCATAAAGAGATGCGCCCTTGCCGCACCAAGCGTCTGCATCTTGTGGGGCGATGGATAGAGCCTTGTCATAACAAAGAAGTGCCTCCTCGACCCGCCCTAGAGCATTAAGGGACGCTCCCTTGTTACAGAAGAAAACAGCACTTCGCTCGCCGACCTCCGGTACTTGGGGCGTCCTTCCCGTCCGCTTCTGAAAGATCAGCGCGAGATCATTCCGCAATTCGCCAAAGTTCTGGTAACGCTCCGACGGATCGGGCCTTACACATCGCTCGATTATCCGGCGCAGCGGTTCCTCTACGGGTGGCAAACGGCCAGTCAGTTGCTGACGGTACACTCTGCGCAAGAACTCCTCCATATCTCCACCGTAGGGAACAAGAAACGGGGGCGATGGGCTGCCAGTGGCCATTTGCCAAAGAACCAAACCGAAACTGTAAATGTCGCTACGAATGTCTGCAGACCCGTATCGATAAACTTCTGGAGGTACGTACCCTGGAGTACCACACCAACCCTTACCGTTCGTCTCCAATAAACTCAAACCGAAGCCGTCTTCAGCACTGCCCGTGACCAGAGAATGGCTCTGGCCTGCCACGCCGCGCCAAGCCACTTCCACTGCGGCAGCAAGACCGAAATCGGCGATCCTGAGCGTTCGATCCTGAGCAATCAGGATGTTTGTTGGCTTGATGTCGCGGTGGCACTTGATGCCGTGAGAAACAGCGTGCTCCATCCCGAAGCAAAACTGGATCGCCCATTCCAAGGTTTGATCAAAATCAAGTGACCCATCTGCTTTGTTCAAGTGGTCTGCGAGGCTCGTTCTCCCCTGGGTGTCGGGTGCCAAAAAGTCCATCTTGACGAACAGCCGGCCAGAGAACTCTTCTACCCATCGTGCCGAGAGGATGGCCGGATGTTCACCCAAATTGACCCACAGAAAGGCTTCCTTCTTGAACGCTTTGCGAGCGCCGGCATCTGCTAGGAATTCGTCGCGGAAAGTCTTCAGAGCGCACATCTCGCGTGTGTCGCGGTCGTACACAAGATACACCACGCCGAATCCACCCTTGCCCAGCGTACCATGCACGTCATATTTCCCGCCAATGACATCGCCGGGTTTCCACTCCACAGGAGCGGCATTATCGCCAAAAGCCTGCTTCAGTACGCCTGAGTCAGAAGTCGTTTCCGCCGAGTCGAAGACGAAGACCGCTTTGCCTTTTCCGCCGAAGTCCAGTTTGTCGCCCGCCACCAGCGCGACGGGCGCGGTGATTCGCCGTCCGTTGACGTGGGTGCCATTCTGCGAGTGGAGGTCAATCAGGTAGAGCTTGCCGTCCTTGGCGAGCACAATCTGCGCATGCCGGCGGGAAACCATCAGATGATCGACGACAAGGTCTGCCTGCTTCAGATCGCGGCCAATGACCAGCCCCTTCTCCAGGATCGCCACGCGAAGTCCCGAAAACTCCCCGCGTTCTCCCACCAAGTAGCCTACAGCCGTGCTCACGCCACAAATTTATATTCCGAGTGCCTCTACATCGCCAGCGCAAACACCGTGCAGGAGAGTGTAAGCAAACGTCCTTGCCAAGCTTCGCCGCGTCGCGTGCTCGCTCAAACGGCTCGCGGTAGCGGTATTTGCCGAACACCAACCCGTCGCCGTTGCCACTGCCGAAAATCTTCCATGTCTGCAACGCCTCTTGCAGCCGCTTGGTCGTGGGGTTCGTGCGCGGGCCACCCCCAGCGTATGAACAACGAAATCGCTGCTCTGCGCGACCTCCTGAGTTATGCGCGTGATAACGGTTGGATGATGCACGACCCAACGTCTAAGCTGAAGCGACACAAGATTCCCTGCCCGAACCCAGATCCACTGACTGCAGACGAGTTCCGACAGCTATTGACATCTGTATAATACAGTGAATATATCACCACAATTCAGCTTGCTTCCAGAAGGCAGTGATCAGCCGCGGCCGTCGCCGCATGCGGCGCAACGCCCGCGTTGC